>WNFP01015750.1_pt1 | contig 11558 bp, 14 predicted proteins | sample 5400201 | NCBI WGS metagenome assembly WNFP01 (sample SAMN13153355, study PRJNA577476) | soil metagenome | isolation source: 115 cm saprolite under Madrone tree | place: USA:California | collected 2016-06-14
AAGTTCTTCTTCGATTTCAACCTCGAGTTTTGGCTTATTCTGAGCACTTGTGAGAAATCGCAGGGTGCTTTATCTATCTCATACGAAGCAATTTAAATAAATTGACTTCATGCATGAGCGTCTAACTTTCTACCAGACGCTCAATTCGCGGGGAGCAACCGGACTAGGGAGTTGAAGTGGATGAAAAGAACGACCAGATTGCGCTTCGCAGAATCGTAGCAGGACGGGAAATCCCCAGGAATGATGAGCGAAATAGCAATTCGCCAGAGACAGCTTCAAGTTATGAGCGAGGAAGGGATCGACTTGGCTGGCGTCAAGCCGCAGTTCTTGTCTGCAGCATTGGCCCAACAGGCAACACTGCTCGTGACCATGGGTTGTGGCGATGCGTGTCCTTACGTTCCCGGCCTCAAGAAGCTGGATTGGCCTTTGACGGACCCTAAAGGTCAACCCATCGACATTGTCCGCAAGATCCGGGGTGAGATTCGCGCACTCGTAGCGGAGCTGGCCGAGAAACGAAACTGGATCTAGCGCGGCTGTGGTGCCTACGTTCGGCAGGGAACCGAACGCTTGTTCGCAATGACTACGAACATAAGAGTTTCGCTAGCCGACTCAGAAAGTACTCCTAGGCGACGGTTCGCTAGACTGTTGTGGCAAATTATCCAAGCGCAGCCTCACTTGTTCTGGGAGACTAGCCCTGTCACCCGTGTGACGTTGTTGTGACAGCACCGCACCACATGATCCAGATTGACCCGAGTAACCCTAAGCGCATGCGGATTTCAACCGAATGCTTGGCATGAGTCGGCTGCCACCACGAGTTCAGAATGGTGGTTCGCCTCTTTGATGCATCTGTGTTAGTGTGAAACTCGCATGAACGCGCTGATTTTTACAGGAGATTTACAGGAGGTTTCGCCAGGAGCGTCTGTAGTCAGGGGCGCTGAGGGCGAGCAGTGCGCTATATGCGAAACTTGCAAAGACTTTATTTGCAAGGTTTTACGCTAAGTTGTTGATTCCACGGTTGGGGACGTAGTTCAGTTGGTTAGAACGCTGCCCTGTCGTTGGTTAGAATCCCACACTGTCACGGGGCCGCCCTCCAGTACGAGTCCGTCATTCAGCCAATTTCTCGAAGGTTTGTGCCAGCGAACGTTGTGTAGAGCCTTCTAGCCGTTCACACTAAACCCTCCGGTTAACAGCTTTGAAACCAAATTAATTACAATTTGCCGGAGCCGAGAAAAATCCAAGGGAATCAGCAAGTTCTGACAAAACGGGATAAACCGGTTGCGTCCGACATCGTTCGCCTGGGCGACAGCATTTACGCTGTCACGCTTGGGAACGAACCGCTCAGCCTGGACCTCAAGAGCGGGAACATCAACTGGACTTTCCACGGCGGCTATTCTGGCCAGGATTGTTTGACCTGTTCCTCCCCAACGGTAGCCAACGACCGCATATATTTTGGTGGGCTCGACGGCTTTGCCTACGCCCTGAATGCCCAATCTGGAAAACTTATTTGGAAACGGGACCTTGGCGCAAAAGTGACGACCTCAGCGGCCATCCAAGGAACCGATTTGTACTTCGGCACTGCGAAGCGCCATCTCTATCGCCTGAACGCCGATTCCGGCGAAGTGCTAGGCGATACTGAGACTCAGGCCACGCCGAACGGTCGCCTCCTTCTCGTCGAGAATTCGCTCCTTGCTTTTCTTGGAGACGAGATCTTCGCGAGCTTCGAGCTGGACCTAAAGAAGGTACGGTGGTCAAGCGAAGCTTCTAAACAGTGGACTTCCGCGAGACCATATCTTTGGCATGACGTTGTGCTGGCGGGAAACCGACGGGAACTCGTGGCGTTTCGTGCCTTGGATGGCGTTCGGCAATGGTCACACCAATTTCCTGAAACGATTCGAGGCATCGGTACTTCGTCGGATGTTCTGTATGTTGGAACTCTTGCCGGGCCTGTCTTCGCCTATGCCCCTAAGCCCTAGCAAAAAGAAATGCCCACCACAATCAGCCCGCTCCAAAGAAGGAGCTTCCGTGTCAAATCGGCCTTGTCGGTTCCATCGACACCTCCTTCATGTGGCGACGTCTGCCATGCCTGGGTTCAAATTCGAACACTAACTCTAAACGCAACGTACGGTGATTATCAAACGTAGTCAAAGAGAGTCATAAATCCGAAATCCATGTGCAGTTGCTGATGGCAGTGAAAAAGAGTCAAGCCCGGATTGTCTGCCGTGAAATCGATTTCGACTTCCTGATATCCGCTTACCATGACCACATCCTTCATCACGCCCGCCAAGGGTTTCCCGGCAATCTTCGTGAGTTCGAAGCTGTGTCGGTGCAGATGGATCGGATGAATGTCGTCGCTGGCATTGCGCATGCGCAGCCGGTAGCGCTTGCCCTCCCGGAGATGGTAGGCGGCTGCCATCGCATCGTTTGAAAACGCGCGGTCGTTGATCGCCCACAGATTGAACCCGCGGTCCGCGGCATTCTGCTTCGTGAACGTCATGTCGATCACTTCGTCCGGCTCGGGAGCCGTTCCGTTCGCTTTCGCAAATCGCGCATAGTTCCAATGAAACGGTTTCGGCGGCGTCCAGATAGGCTTGCCCTTGTGTCCGGCGTACTCCACAACAATGCCCATGCCGTGACCGCGATCATCGTCGGCAAGGTCGCCTAGGACCCAGACGCCCGGATGATTCATCTCGACGACAGCAGAAATTCTTTCCGCGGTCCCGAGCCACAGCACGGGAACCTCGGCGGATGTAGGCACGGCGTTGCCGTCGAGTGCAACAACCTTAAACGTGTGCCCCGGCAATGCCAGGCTGCGAATCTCCGTCGCACTGCCGTTCAAGACGTGAAACAACACGCGCTCGCCTTGTTTCACACGCACAGGCTCGCCGTGCCCCAGCATACGTCCATTGATTGTGAAATACCGATAGCCCACTTCGTAGCCGTGCGGCAGGCCTTTCGCGAGCGACGTTTTCATGGCGGATTCGCCTGCAGTTTGCAGTTCCTTGATCTTCGTGGCCGGGGCTAGAAAATCCTGGGCCATGTCGCCGCCTTGACTGAACGACGGTTCGAACTCTTTCAGCACCAGAAACACTTCGCGGTCGTAGCTTCCAGGTTCATGCTTGGGCTCTATGTAAACCGGCCCGACCTGCCCGGTGTACTGTCCGGCGTACAAATCAGCACCAGCCCGATTATGCGTGTGATAGAAACGGAAACCCGCAGGCCGAGGTGTGAATGCTATGCGGCGCGTGCCGTGCGCCGGGATAAACGGCGTGCCTTCTTCGGCGGCACCATCCACATCCGCAGACACAAACTGGCCATGCCAATGCAATTGCTCGGGAGTATCGGTATCGTTAAAAACGTCAACCACAACCGGCTGTCCGTGTTTGAAGCGCAGTAAGGGCCCTGGGAATTGCCCGTTGTACGTCGTGCCAGAAACGATCCGATTGCGCGCAATTTCGATTGGACTGGCCGCGATGCGAAGCGTGTAGTCTGCCTTCGACTCGGCCGTTTCATATTCTGTACCGACAAGGCGCTCCGGCTCGGCCAATCCGATTCGCGGATCTAACACGTGAGCGCCTGCAACGACGCCCGCCAGTTTCAGAAATTGGCGGCGGGACGGCGGCAATGGCTTCATGAGGCTTCTTTCTATTCCGTGCAACTTCTTTAGATATTTCCCGCGCAACAATCCTTGCAGGCTTTCCCCTGCAATCCTTCGATACCTTCTTTCGCGATGATGGGAACCATGATGAGAGCCGCCACGGGATCGGCCCACCACAGGCCGAAGATCGCGTTCAGAAGAAGACCCGCAAGGAGTATCGCCGAGAGATAAGTGCAGAACTCGGTTTGCTTCGCGTCCGCGTGCATCGCCGCACTGCCGAGTGAGCGTCCCACTCTCCGCTTCGCGCGCGAAAGGAGCGGCATCACGAGGAGCGAAACGCAGGCCAAGAGAATGCCGGCAATACTGTGCTCGGGAGCGCGCTTAGACCACAAGTCTGTCCCGGATACGTAGATGATGTAGACGGCGAGACACAAAAAACATACGCTGACAACCTGCAAGGCTCGCCGCTCGTTGCGTTCGCGGCGGTGAACATCGGCATCAACCGACATCCTCCATAACAAAGCCGAACCGGAAGTTACTTCGATGAAGCTGTCGATGCCAAACCCCATGAGGGACACACTGCCAGCGACGCCGCCCGCGATAACCGCCACCAATCCTTCCAAGGTATTCCAACCGATGGTGAAGTATTCCAGCCGGCGTCCATGACGAACCAGTGTCGTGCGATCGAGAACTGCGATTTCGCGCATATCTTAGAGGTCTGTTAGGAGAATTAGTTCATTCGACGCGACATAGACAATAGAGAAACTCTTGCGTCGTGCCGAACGGTGTGCTGTGCAATTCCTTGATGCTATCCAGCAGGCGAAAGCGCACGCCGAATTCTGCATGCAGAGACTCGGCGTCGTAACGAACAACCTCAAGGCCGCTGCATTTCGTGGGACCCTGTGGTCCGAACGTGCTGACGAGCACATGGCCACCCGGCGTCACCGCGCGCGCCACCTGGCGAACGTACGCGACACGCTGGTCCATCGCCGTAAGGAAATGAAACACGGCGCGGTCGTGCCACACATCGTAGGCGTTGGACGCGAGTTCTCCGTTGACAATGTCTGCCGTGACCCACTGAATTCCTTCCGAGGCAGGACCCAGTCGCTTTTTGGTTACGTTGAGGGCAGTTTGCGAAACATCAAGGACAGTGATGTTCTGATATCCGTGGGCAAGAAGGTCGTCCACTAATGTTGACCCACCGCCACCAACGTCAATGATGGAAACTGTGCGCTCGGGCGCTGCCTTTTCGATCAACGCAAGCGATGTCTCCAGGTGCGGACGGTACCAGCTAACCGCATCCGGGGCTTTCTCGCGGTAAATCTTGTCCCAATGCGTCTCTACATTCATGGTGGGCGAAGCCCTCTGCCTTGATAGACTCGCCTGCTAATCATAATCCAGCTGAAAGGCAGCGGGTATCAATTCTGTTTGGTCCGTTTTGTAAGAACGGAGGCGATTATGTCCTTCTACAGAAACAAGGTTTATCCACACATCGTGACGGTGCTCGGAAATCCGAAGCCCATCCAAAAGATTCGTCAGCAGATCATCCCCTTGGCGCAGGGGACGGTCCTTGAGGTTGGTGTCGGCCCCGGCGTCAACTTCGCTTACTACGATCCGACAAAAGTGAGAAAAATTTATGCGCTCGAACCCAATCCAGGGATGGTGGTGCGGGCCGAAAACCAACGCCGGCGCACGGAACTTGATGTCGAATTTCTGGATCTGCCAGGGGAACGAATCCCGTTGCCGGAGGCCAGTGTAGATACGGTCGTCAGCACATTCACCTTGTGCACGATCCCCGGTGTGGCAGACGCCATTCGCGGGATTGGCCGCGTCTTGCGGCCGGGAGGCCAGTTCCTGTTTTTTGAACACGGACTCTCGCCCGATATCCGCGTGCGGCGCTGGCAAGAAAGGACGGAGCCTTTCTTTCAATGGGCCTTTGAAGGCTGCCATGTGACTCGCGACATTCCCGCACTCATCGAGGAGGGAGGGTTCCGAGTCGAACGGATGGAGACGGGGTACCTCGCTCGATTTCCAAAATCCGGATCGTATTACTTCTGGGGCGTCGCGCGTCTGAAATCATAAGACCGCCCATCAAGCAAACAATCGCCGAACACTTCAGTGGACGCCCGGTTTCCGTCGAAAATCTGTCGGACTCTGTTTCGCCTCTTGCAGCTATCTGTGTTAGTATGAATCTCGCATGAGCGCACCGATTTTTACTGGCAGTTTATGGGCAGTTCTTCCATGAAGGACTGCTATCACAGGCAATCCAGGCGAACAGTGCGCCGTATGCGAAACTTGCAAAGCCTTATTTTGCAAGGTTTTACGCTAAGTTGTTGATTCCACGGCTGGGGACGTAGTTCAGTTGGTTAGAACGCTGCCCTGTCGTTGGTTAGAATCCCACACTGTCAGGGCCAAGTCCCTCCCCTATTCGACAGAACGCACGGGAAATCGGCATATATACATGTATAAATGGCGGGATTATTCCACGGCCACGCCTAATCTTTCAGCGTTGGTTCAGGCGGAAGAATCAAGAATCATCACCGTTAGACAGCTTTATAAGAGCCTGAAGGTTACGGACCGACACCGCCTCCCGTCGTCGACCAGCCACTATGCCTCGCCGTTCCCATTGACACAATACCCGGCTTACAGTGAACGATGTCGCGCCGACCAAGCCTGCCAATTCCTTGCGGGAAAGCCTGATTTCGACCTCGCCATTTACGCCGTGGCCCACGTGCTTCAGCGATCGAACCAGTTCGCTACCCAGTCGAAGAGCTACATTTTTGGTGGACATCTCCCGAAAACGCTCCTCTAGTTTCTCTAAGTGCTCGAAAAGAATGCGCTCCGTATTGCGCCATAGCATTGGAAAGCGCTCCCAGAGAGCCTCGAAATTGGCCGCGTCCCAGATGAGTGCCTTGGAAGATTCGAGTGTCTGTGCCGTTGAGCAATGTCTGCCCGCTGAACAGCACGAGACCAGTTCGCCTGGTCCACAGAGCCGAAGGATGACTTCGCCGCAACTCTGGCCGGGCATCGTTACTTTTGCAGAGCCCGAGACGAGCAGTGGTACGTGCTGCACCGGATCGCCTTCGGCGAAGATTGTTTGTCGCCGTGAGAAGTTCCTTTCATGCGCGGCAGAAACGATACTCGTACAATCGGCCGGTGACATGTCGGAGAACAGCGCAAACCCCTGAACCGGGCTCACTGTGGCCTTGCTGTCGAAACTGCCGCTCATATCGGGTTTCCAATTCTTCTTGCACGAGCGCCCGATCTAAATCATTCGCGACTAAATGTTGGCAGCCATATTCAACGAAACATCGATTTAGGTCCTTGCGCAGTCGCAAACACCCAGTCGGCGGCCTGGCAGATACCTTGTAGTTTTTTTACTATTGCGTATTGATTTCCATTGGCTGTTTCGTAGGAGACGCCATGCGCCTTTGGCGCACCACCTGGCATGAAAACAAGGCGGTCCGCAAAAACATCGCAAGCATACAAAGGACTTACGCCTATTTTCATAGCAGTGATCGTGGAAAGGAATTGGGCAGTGAGGAAGCAGATTATGGCAGGCTTTATGGTAGATTAGCCGCCCGGAGAATTCATGGATAACTTGGCGGGATTGACGCAGGCAGAAGCGAAGCTGTTCTTTTCATTGGACTGGCTGCATAGAAGTGACAGGGTGCAACTCGTTCCATCCGTGGTCCGCGTCGTGGACGTAAGCACCGGAGACTAGATAGCGCTGGCCGATCTGCGGCTCAAAATAAGGGCCGTTGTAACGGCTGCAAGGTTCCTCTGTCGGCCTGCCTAACTTTGCCCTGACAAATCGGTTCGAGAACTAGAGCGCCATACTGTCTTGAGACGTTCTTCTCGTTCAAAAGCGATTCAAACTGGTCCAAGCGAAACAGGATGTGGACATCGCCATCGGCTTCTTTGCGGACCTCTTCGACAGAGCCGCTAACCGAAATGCACGGGTCCAAGACTCGCAGCCGACCGGGATTGTAGACATATTGCCAGAGACTTTGATCACACTGTACAGCAGTTATTTGTGGGGACGCTTGGGGTTCGGAAGTTTGCGGAGCGTGCGAGAGCCTATAAGCAACGAAGAAAGAACAACCTCCAACAAGTAGAAATAATGCGATGGCTCTTACTTGTTTCATGCCTGCGAGAAACTGATTCTAGCACGACATTCGCGATGCCATTCGCTTCGAAAGGATCAAGTGGATCGTGCATCGATCCGCTGTTATTTCGACGGCCTATACGCTGCTCTGTATCTCACCTCCCGACATGACCAGACCATGTGCCAGTAATTACTTCGGGCGTTAGGGTCGGGGTTCGGGTCACGCGGAGAAATAGACAGACAGTCAACGGTTGGAATACTCGGGTCAGGAGCGCACATAATTCTGTCTATAAGGAAATCGTAAGGCTCAGTCACTTCCTGACAATCGGGGCACTTTATTTTGATCTTGCTGCAAAGATGATAGTGGGTCGGAACAGGTTTGGGCCAGATCACGCGGAAATGATGTTCGCAATTCGGACACATATACATCTCGTAGCTTGGCATGGAATCCCCGCAGTTTGAATTTGTCGCGGGTAGAGGTAGGAGAGAAGAGTCTAACTCTTTTTCTTCCAACTGTCCCTAGGACGACCGGTGGTCTTGCTGCGCTGTCGCGCGAATTTACAGCCAAATTACATTATTGTTGTTCTTTCGCAATGAAATAGATCGACGCTGCGCCGAATATTCGAGCGAATGAGGTGAGATCGAGAATCGAATCCTCATTACCGCGCTGTTCGGCGCTGCGACTGCGCTCCCGTCCCTAGGCAGGCTTCGCTCCGGCGCGACCTGTCACTGGGAGGGAACGATGAAAATACTATCGCTTTATCCTGAAAGTACAAGCCAGGCACAAGAATCTTCAACAAGCACCAGAAAGAAAATCCTGGCAGCGATTGCCATCCTAACGGCCTGCGGCCTTGGACTGTGGGTGGGCATTCAGATGGCCCTGCGTCTGTCATCGGGCCACTCCTGAGAGAGTGGCCCATGGAGGTGTCGATAGGTCCAGCGAGCCCAGAGGCTCGTGCCTTGCTCCTTAATTAAGAGTATTACGGGTGTCTCCGGGATGTTGGCACGGAGGGCGGGGATGTATATGCATTGTTGCCTGAGAGGAGCCGCCCGTAATCGTTGGACTCAAGACAGCGGTAGAGATGAACTTGGTACAGATAGGAACCAACGAATTCTTCCCCAACTCCCCTTTTCTCAATTCTCGCAAACCATCCTGTGGCTACCGAAAATTCCGTCCGATCTGAAAACAAATGTCAAAACAAAGAGGTTCCGGTCATTCGTGAGATCATGGTGGCTACCACGATGAGCTCTCTTTTCGTCGCCCTTTTCGCTTTGGTAGCCTCCAGTTCTCGAACTCGTGCGGCCCTTCAGGCCGAGATCCTCGCGCTTCGTCACCAACTTGCGGTTTTCCAAAAGAATGCGCCGCGTCGCTTGCGCCTCCACCGCTGCGACCGACTCTTGTGGGTTGTGTTGTCGCGATTCTGGTCCGGTTGGCGGCGATGTCTGCAGATGGTTCAGCCCGACACGGTCCTCCGTTGGCACCGCAGAGCTTTCGCCTGGCATTGGACTAGGAAATCGCGCCGCCTTCCCGGAAGGCCTGAAGTTGCCTCGAACATTGGTGATCTAATTCGGCGCATGAGCCAAGCGAACCCCTTGTGGGGTGCACCCAGGGGTGCACCCCGCATTCATGGAGAACTGCTCAAGTTGGGGATTGCCGTGGCGCAATCCACGGTGGCCAGATATTTGCCTCGGCTCAAGCCGCCTTCCCAGACTTGGCGAACCTTCCTGACGAATCATTTTACGCAGACCGCGGCCATCGACTTTTTCACCGTGCCGACGGCGACCTTCCGGGTCCTGTTCGTCTTCGTGGTGCTATCGCATGAGCGACGCCGGGTGGTGCACTTCGGGGTGACGGAACACCCTACCGAGGAGTGGACCATGCAGCAGATGCGGGAAGCGTTTCCCTGGGACCAGGCGCCGCGATATGTCCTGCGCGATCGAGATGCCATCTACGGAAAAGACTTCGCCGCCATGACGCGAGATATGAGCATGGAGGAAGTGCTTACGGCGCCGCGATCTCCCTGGCAAAATCCCTTTGCGGAACGGTTGGTGGGCTCCATCCGACGCGAGTGCCTGGACCACGTTATGGTGTGGAACCAGAGATCGTTGCGTCGGACCCTGCAGGGCTATTTTGACTACTATCAGCGGTCGCGTACTCATTTAGCTTTGGCCAAAGACACGCCGGAGCCGAGAGCGGTGGAACCGCCGGCGCAGGGGCGCGTGGTGTCGATTCCTCAGGTCGGGGGATTACACCACCGATACCTGCGACGCGCCGCTTACCCGGAGCAAGCCGGTTCGTCCACGTCTGCTTTCCTTGACCAAACTTTTGCTGATCCAAAACGCGATTCCTTCGCGACACGAACTCCGTGCACTTCGATGCCCTCGTCGACTGAGCGAGGCAGACACTGCCAGTCTTTAGACTCCGATATGCGTGCCAACAACGAAACCAGTGTGATCGACGAGATCTGCGATTAGCGTGCCCTAAGGATGCTGGTTGACATACGGACGGAATTCTCGGTAATCACGGCGTATTGGAAAAGCTCAGGCTGCCTGTCGTCGTGCCCGCTATTGCCACGAGCCCTCCCGACAATAGGAGCACAATGCTGGCCCTGAGCCACTTGAGTAGCCTTCTATAACTCATCTGCTTCTTCTCCTTATCAGAAATAGGGTCTGCGAGTTCGTCTTTGTGAAGGGAGTGCCGAATGATGCGCTTAGTTTGGGAGGAGTCAAGATACAAAGTCAGATAGTACTGATACTGGATTTCTCTATCGAAGGTGGGCCGTTCCCTTTTGGTTAAACTGGGTAGCTCTGCTCGTGTTCGCGTATTTGGCATATGAGGGATTTCGGCTGAGCAAGAAGTCCCCCTAAAACTTGCCGCGCAACGAATTCAGCAGTTTGTCAACATCAGCTGCGAGGGCAGGGTCCCTCTCTTTCGTGCTCGGACCGAATTCACCTACCGTTCTGCTATTTCCGATATACTCGTCGCCTGCTTGAAGGAGGTGCAACATGCCGCAAAAAGTCATCGAGATCGTAGGCGCATCAAAGGAGAGCTTTGCGAAGGCCACGGAGAACGCCGTAGCCGAAGCTGCGAAGACCGTGCGTGGCATGAAGTGGGCGCGCGTCGCGGAATTCGAGGTGGTGCTTGATGGCAAGAAAATTACCGAGTACCGGGCAACCGCTCGCATCTACTTTGACGTTGAGCACTAGGGCTACCAAAGTCCATACCACGCAACAAATTAACAATTCTGTCAAAGCCTCTCCTCGAATCACCTCTTCGAGAGTGATTTCCCATATCCGTACCATTACTCGTCAAGAAATCTCTTGACTCGCCCACTGGTCGGGAGCAGACTCCCGCTCAACACCTCTCCGAAGAGCACACCACAGCAAAGGCAGTGCAGCACCCCCTGAGGCAAAGGCCCTTTCCCAGGTCGCCCGGTACGCAAGATCTTAAAATGGAAATCCGGGCTGAAACCTTTACCACAATTAGGAGGACAATCATGAAACACAAAATTCTGCCGGCAACACTTGTGGTCGTTTTGTTCGCCACGCTCGTGATCGTTCTGTTCGGCACGTTTTCCGTGGGCAGAGTGCCCACGGTGCAGGCTCGAGATGACAACACATGCTCAAATGCTAGAGCGGCGGGAAAGTTCGGATTCACCACTACCGGAACGATCTTCATCCCTGGCCCTGTATCTGTCGCGGCTGTGGGTAGCTTTACTCTGGACGCGGCGGGAAATCTCGTTGGGAGTCAGAACAGAAGCTTGAACGGCAACATCGCTCACGAGACAATTTCAGGAGTGGTTTCTCTGAACCCTGACTGCACGTTCAAACTCACTGCCGACGTTTTCCGGGATG
>WNFP01004539.1_pt1 | contig 11556 bp, 11 predicted proteins | sample 5400201 | NCBI WGS metagenome assembly WNFP01 (sample SAMN13153355, study PRJNA577476) | soil metagenome | isolation source: 115 cm saprolite under Madrone tree | place: USA:California | collected 2016-06-14
CGACGACAGCTCCCTCGCCGGGCTCGACGAGAACGATCCCAAGAGCATGGCGCGCTGGATGCGCAAGATGGGGAAGGAGCTCGGCGAGGAGGCCGGCGAGGACTTCGACGAGATGGTCGACGAGCTCGAGGCCGGGGGAGAGCCGGACGACGGCAGCGACGACGCCGCAGGTGGAGACGACCTCTAGCGGTGGCCGTGGGCGCCAAACCGACGCCGCTCGCCCCGCCCCGCGTCGCGCCGCGGCCGCCGTGGGCCGATGTGCTCGCCTCGATCGAGGACGGCGTCATCGTCCTCGACCGCACGGGCCGCATCACCGACCTGAACCCGGCCGCCGAGCAGCTGACCGGCATGGCCGCGTCCCAGGCGGTCGGTGGCGAGGTCGGGACGCTCTTCCGCACGAGCCCGTGGGTGGGCGAGATGGCGCGCGGCACGCTCGTCGAGGGCGCGGCGCGGCGGCGCGGCGAGGGGATGCTCGCCGCGCGCGGGCACGAGGTGCCGGTGAGCGCCGCCTGCGCCCCGGTGGTCGACGGCGAGGGACGCGCGCGCGGCGCCGTCCTCGTGCTCCACGACCTGACGCTGCAGCACACGCTCGAGGCCACCACCCGGCGCGCCGACCGCCTCGCCGCGCTCGGCACGGTGGCGAGCGGCCTGGCGCACGAGATCAAGAACCCGCTCGGCGGCATCAAGGGTGCCGCGCAGCTGCTGCGCGGCGCGGTCAGCGATCCCGAGCTGGTGCGCTGCACGGACATCATCATCCGCGAGGTGGAGCGCCTCGACGGGCTGGTCGAGCAGCTGCGCGAGCTCTCGACCGCGCCCCGCCTCCACCTCGAGGCGGTCAACATCCACCGCGTGCTGAACGACGTCGTCGAGCTGCAGCGCCAGTCGCCGGCCTGGGGGGCGGTCGCGCTGCGCACCGCCTTCGACCCGAGCCTGCCCCCGGTGCGGGGCGACCGTGCGCAGCTGACGCAGGTCTTCTTGAACCTGGTGAAGAACGCCCTCGAGGCGCTCGGCGGGACGGGCGAGCTCCTGCTCTCGACCCGCCTCGAGGCCCGCTTCCACATCCGCCGCCGCTCGGGACGCGGGCGCTTCCTCTCCGTGCTGGTCGAGGACACGGGGCCGGGTATCCCCGAGGAGCACCAGGCACAGCTCTTCTCGCCCTTCTTCTCGACCAAGGTGCGCGGCACGGGCCTGGGTCTCGCCCTCTGCCAGCGCATCGTCGGCGAGCACGGCGGGACGATCGGCTACGAGCCGCGGCCGGCGGGCGGGGCCCGCTTTCGCGTGACCCTTCCCGTGAGCCAGGACGCAGACCGGTGAGCACCGGCGACGCCAGGGCGGCCGGCGCCGGCTCGATCCTCATCGCCGACGACGAGGAGTCGATCCGCTGGGTCCTGGAGCGCGCCTGCACGCAGCAGGGGCACAGCGTGGTGGCGGTGGGGAACGGCGCGGCCGCGCTCGCGGAGCTGCGCGCCCGCCCCTTCGACGTCGCGCTCATCGACATCAAGATGCCCGACCTCTCCGGCCTCGACGTGCTCCAGCAGGCGCGCGAGGCGCGCATCGACACCCTCTTCATCATCATGACGGCGCAGAACACGATGGCGAACGCCATCGAGGCGACCAAGCGGGGGGCGTACGACTATCTGACCAAGCCCTTCGACCTGGAGCAGGTGGCGACGCTCATCGCGCGCGCCATGGAGCTCAGGCGGCTGACGCACGACCTCGAGCGCCTGCGCGGCGAGCTCGAGCAGCGCCACGACCTGGTCATCGGCCGCACCCCGGCCATGCAGGAGGTCTACAAGCTGATCGGTCGCGTCGCGCCCACCGACGCGACCGTGCTCATCCAGGGCGAGACCGGGACGGGCAAGGAGCTGATCGCCAAGACCATCCACTACCACTCCTCGCGCGGTGGGCCCTTCATGGCGCTCAACTGCTCGGCCATCCCGAACGAGCTCCTCGAGAGCGAGCTCTTCGGCTATGAGCGCGGCGCATTCACCGGCGCGGTCGAGCGGCGCATCGGCAAGTTCGAGGCCGCCGCGGGCGGCACGTTGTTCCTGGACGAGATCGCCGACATGCCCCTCGCGCTCCAGACGAAGCTGCTGCGCGTCCTCCAGGAGCGCGAGTTCACGCGCGTCGGAGGCCGGGACGCGATCCGCGCCGACGTGCGCATCATCGCCGCCACCAACCAGGACCTCGAGGCGGCGGTGCGCGCCGGCCGCTTCCGCGAGGACCTCTTCTTCCGCCTGAACGTCGTCCGCATCGCCGTGCCGCCGCTCCGCGAGCGGCGGGCGGACGTCCCCGAGCTGATCGAGTTCTTCCTCGACAAGGTGAACCGCGAGCTCGGCACGGCGCTGGTCGGGGTGAGTGCCGAGGCGCGGGACCTCCTCCTCCGGCACAGCTGGCCCGGCAACGTCCGCGAGCTCGAGAACGCGCTCCTGCGTGCCGCCGTGCTAGCGGGCGGGCGGACGCTCGTACCCGAGGATTTCGCGCTCGCGGGGCAGCCGCGGCAGGCGGCGGGCGACGCCCTGCCGCTCGAGGAGGCCGTGCGCCGACGCCTGGCCGAGCTGCTCGCGGCCGATGCCGCCGCCCGGCCGAGCGACCTGCACGCCCTGTTGATCAGCGCCGTCGAGCGGCCGCTCATCGAGGTCGTGCTCGAGCGCGCGGGCGGCAACCAGGTGAAGGCAGCCGAGATGCTCGGCATCAACCGCAACACACTCCGCAAGAAGATCACCGAGCTCGGCATCGAGATCCGCCGCGGCACCGCGTCGCGTTAGGAGTGCGTCCGGGTAGCCATGGCGAGCGAGGCGAACGAGCCGGGGAGCGAGAGCGGGAAGCGCAGCGATGCGCCGCAGGAGGGAGGAGCGAGCAGCCATCTGGCCGCGCGGCTCGCGCCGCGCGCCCCCGGATCGTTTGCCGCAGCCGCCATGGCTTCCCGGACGCCCTCCTAGGCGGTCGATGCGTCTCCCGCCGCTCTACGCGATCGTCGACCCGCTCGACACGGGCCGCGATCCGGCGGCGCTCGCCGCCGCGCTGCTCCGGGGCGGGGCGCGGGTCGTGCAGCTCCGCTGGCCGGAGGCGAGCGCGCGCGAGCTCCTCGCCGCGGCGCTGGCGATCCGTCCGCTGGCACGCGCGGCCGGCGCCCTCTTCCTGGTGAACGACCGTCCCGACGTCGCGCGCGCCGCCGAGGCCGACGGCGTGCACCTCGGCCAGGACGACCTGCCGGTCGCAGCCGCGCGCCGCGTGCTCGGCGCGGGACGCCGGATCGGCGTCTCGACCCACGACCCCGAGCAGGCGCGGGCAGCCGAGGCCGCGGGCGCCGACTACATCGGCGTGGGCCCGGTCTACGCCACCGCGACCAAGTCCGACGCGCTCGCGCCGCGCGGCCTGGCGCTGGTTTCCACCGTGCGCGCCGCCGTCCGTTGCCCGCTGGTGGCGATCGGCGGCATCACGCCCGAGACGGCGGCGGCGGTGCGGGCCGCGGGCGCCGACGCGGTCGCCATGATCGGCGCGCTGGTGCGCGCGCCCGACCCCGAGGCCGCGGTACGCGACGTGCTCGCCCGTCTCGCGCGCCAGGAGGCTCCATGACGACAGGACACGTGAACGGCACGGTGATCGACGCGGACGGCCACGTCCTGGAGCCGCGCGGCATGTGGGAGCGGTACCTCGACCCGAAGCTGGCCGAGCAGATCCTCGTGCCCGACCCGGCCACCGGCACGCGCGTCCTCCCCGCCGAGCACAACCCGCAGGCGATGCGGCCGCACCCGATCTCGGGGACGGTGGGCCGTCTCCTCGGGCTCGCGGGCTCGGTCGGCCGGCGCGCCGACGACGTGCTCACCGGCAAGATCGGCTACGAGGACGGCCCCGCGGGCGCCTTCGACGGCCGCGCACGCCTCACGGACATGGACACGGAGGGGATCGACGTCGCCGTCCTCTACCCCACCATCGGCCTCTCCATCGGCAACGCGCCGCCCGAGATCGCCCGAGGCCTCTGCCGCGCGTACAACGACTGGCTGCACGACTACTGCGCCGCGGCCCCGAAGCGCCTGGTCGGCATCGGCGCCATCCCCATGATCGACGTCGACGCCGCGGTCGCCGAGGCGCGCCGCTGCGTGCGCGAGCTCGGCTTCCGCGGCGTCTTCATCCGCCCGAACCCCTACGGCGGCCGCCACTTCGACCACCGCTGCTACGACCCGTTCTGGAAGGCGGCGGCCGAGCTGGGGGTCCCCGTCGGCTTCCACCCGCTCGCCATGTGGGACATGCCGGGGGCGACGCTCGGCTTCGACTTCCCCGACATCAGCTACGCCGCCGCGGCGGGCTTCCCCATCGACTCGATGGTGACGCTCACGCACCTCGTCTTCTCGGGCGTGCTCGAGCGCTTCCCCGACCTCCAGGTGATCGTGCTCGAGTCGAGCGGCGGCTGGATCCAGAGCTGGCTCGAGCGTCTCGACCACCACATGCGGCTCCTGTCGAGCCTGCGCCCGGGCGTCACGCGCGGCGCGTTCGCGCAGTTCCACGACCAGGTGTGGGTGAGCTTCGATCCCGACGAGAAGACGCTCCCGGCCATGGTCCAGCTCCTGGGCGACGACCGCTTCGTGTGGGCGTCGGACTATCCGCACTTCGACGCCACCTTCCCGGGGGCGACGGCGGAGCTGCGCGAGACGATCGCGCCGCTGCCGGCGGAGAGCCAGCGCCGCATCCTGGGCGAGAACGCGCGCCGGTTGTACGGGCTCTAGAAGCTGCGGACGTTGCCGTCCACTCCGGGCTGTGATCGACTACGCCGCCCGTGGGGCTCCTCGAGGGCAAGGTCGCCGTGGTCACCGGCGCGGGGCGCGGACTCGGCCGGTCGCACGCCCTCGCGCTCGCAGCTGCGGGCGCGGCGGTCGTCGTCAACGACCTCGACCTCGCCGGCGCCACCGTCGACACCATCGAGTTGGCCGGCGGGCGCGCGGCGGCCGACGACTCCGACGTGTCGACGCTCGACGGGGCCGGAGCGGTCGTGCGGCGCGCGCTCGACGAGTTCGGCCGAGTCGACGTCGTCGTGAACAACGCGGGGGTGAGCCGGCCCCGTCCGATCGCCGAGCTGGACGACGCTGCCCTCGACCTCCATCTCGGCGTGCACCTCCGGGGGACCGTGGGTACGACCCGGGCCGCCTTCCCCGTGATGGCGGCCCAGGGCGGCGGCCGCATCGTCAACACCGTCTCGGGGCACGCCTTCGAGCCGAAGGCGCCCAACAGCGCGGCCTACGCGGCGGCCAAGGGGGCGATCTTCTCGTTCACGTTGGCGGCCGCCCGGGAAGGTGCCGAGCACGGGATCCTGGTGAACGCCATCGCGCCCCTGGCGCTGACGCCCATGTCGCAGGCGTACCTGGCCGCGGTGCCCGATGCCGCGGAGCGGCTCGATCCCGCCCACGTCTCGCGAGTGATCGTGTGGCTGGCGTCGGAGGCCGCCTCCGGGGTGACCGGCCGGGTCATCCGGGTGGAGGGGCAGTGGATCATGACCATGACCGTCGCGCGGTCGGCGCCGGTCCCGTTCGAGCACATCGGAGAGCTGCTCGGTGGTTGACCTCGGGCTCGCGGGCAAGCGGGCGCTGGTCGCGGGCGCCGGGCAGGGCATCGGACGGGCGACGGCGCTGCTCCTCGCCGATGCGGGAGCGCGGGTGGGGTGCATGGAGCTCGACGAGGGGCGGCGGGCGGCCATCGTGAAGGAGGTGGAGGCGGCCGGGGCCTCGGCGATCGGGCTCGGCGGCGACCTCCGTCAGCGGGCCGACGTCGAGGCGGCGGTGGCGTCCACGGTGGAGGCGTTCGGCGGCCTCGACGTCGCCATCGACATCGTCGGTGAGGCCCGGTGGAACCCGGTGCTCCGGCAGACCGACGCCGACTGGGAGGAGAGCTTCGCCCTCGTCCTGCGTCACGTCTTCTTCCTGTTCCAGGCCGCCGGCGCGCGCATGGCGGAGCAGCGCGGCGGAGCGTTGGTGGCGGTGGCGTCGGTGAGCGGGCTGTTCGCCGCCCCGTTCCATGCCGCCTACGGCGCCGCCAAGGCGGGGCTGATCTCGCTCGTCAAGACATTCGCGGTCGAGCTGGCGCCGAAGGGCGTGCGGGTCAACGCGGTGGCGCCGGGCGCGATCAGGACGCCCCGCGTCCTGGCGGCCACGACCGAGGAGCGCCGTGAAGCATCGGCCCGCTCGATCCCGCTCGGCCGGATGGGCGAGCCCGAGGAGATCGCCAAGGTGGTGACCTTCCTGGCGTCCGACCTGGCGAGCTACGTGACGGGTCAGACCCTGGTGGCCGACGGCGGCGCCAGCGTGAAGTTCCCGCTGTCGCTCGGCAACTGAGATTCAGTGCAGCGCCGAGCCCGTGCCGCCGTCCGTCTCGGGCTCCCGCGCCACCTCGCGATTCTCGAAGCGCGTGTACTCCTTCAGGAAGGTCAGCTCGATCTTGCCGATGGGGCCGTTGCGCTGCTTGGCGATGTGCACCTCGGCGACGCCCTGCTTCTCGGTGTCCTCGGGGTTGTAGTACTCGTCGCGGTAGAGGAAGCAGATGACGTCCGCGTCCTGCTCGATCGCGCCGGATTCGCGAAGATCCGCGAGCCGCGGCACGGGCGGCGTGCGGCTCTCGACCTGGCGGTTCAGCTGCGAGAGCGCCACCACCGGGACGCCGAGCTCCTTGGCGAGCGCCTTGAGCGAGCGGGAGATCTCCGAGATCTCCTGCTCGCGGTTGTCCTTGCCCTCGCTCGACCGCATGAGCTGGATGTAGTCGACGATCACGAGCCCGAGCTTCGCAGCGGCATCGCGTTTCAGACGCCGCGCCTTGGCGCGCAGCTCGAGGACGGAGAGGGCCGGCGTGTCGTCGATGTAGATGGGCGCGTCGCCGAGCCGCCCGGCCGCCATGGCGAGCTTCGGGAACTCGCGGTCTGAGAGGTGGCCGGTGCGCACGCGCGCCAGGTCGACGCGCGCCTCGGAGCAGAGCATGCGCATGGCGAGCTGCTCCTTCGCCATCTCGAGCGAGAAGATGGCGACCCCGGTGTCGGTGCGGAGCGCGGCGTGCTCGGCGATACACAAAACGAACGCGGTCTTGCCCATGCTCGGGCGCCCCGCCACGATGATGAGATCCGACGGCTGCAGCCCCGCGGTGAGCGCGTCCAGGTCCGCGAAGCCCGTCGGCACGCCGGTCACGGCCTGCTTCTGCTCGTAGAGGCGCTCGATCATCTTGATGGAGTCGACCAGGACCTCCGAGAGCTTGGCGAACGCCTGCTTCACCTTGCGTTCCTGGATGCTGAAGATGAGCCGCTCGGCGTGGTCGAGGAGCTCGTCGACGTTGGCGGGCGCCTGATAGCCGCGCGTCGCGATCTCGGTGGACGCTTCGATCAGCCCGCGCAGGATCGAGCGCTCGCGGACGATCTTGGCGTAGTGCGCGGCGTTGGCGGCGGTGGGCACGCGCTCGGTCAGCTCGGCCAGGTAGGCGGCGCCGCCCACCTCGGCGAGCTCGCCGCGCGCCTTCAGGGTCTCGGAGAGCGTGATCAGATCGACCGGCTCGCTCCGCTCGGTGAGATCCACCATCGCCCGGAAGACCTTGCGGTGCGCGCCACGGTAGAAGTCGTCGGGCTGGAGGACGCCGATGACGCGGTCGATGACCGTGTTGTCGAGCATGATCCCGCCCAGCACCGACTCCTCGGCCTCCAGGCTCTGCGGCGGGACCCGACGCAGATTCTCGTCGATGGTCGCCATCGCCCTACCCCCCGGCAGCGGCGCCCGTGCTATGGGCGCGGGCGGTTCGCCAACAGACGATCGAGCGCCTGCCGATCCTGGTGCGAGAGCTGCCGGGGCGCGTCGAGCCGGAGCCCCGCACCCGGCGGCTCGAGCATCAGGGAGCGCCACAGCAGCACACCGGCCACCATCCCGCTCCCCAGCATGACGAGCGGCCCGATCAGCGCGCGCTTGGGTGCGCTCCCGCCCCGCATCCGTCGGTTCGCCATGAGCCCTTCCCCTCCCCGAACGTCGGTGCTTCGTCGCGTGGCCCGAGCTGGAGCACGGGCCACCCTCGCCGCGCCGCCACACGGCGCAGCCGCGGATCCGGATTCACGATGCGTGGCTCCCCGACCCGCTCGAGCACGGGCAGGTCGGTGATGGAGTCCGTGTAGAAGTAGCTGCGTCCCAGGTCAACCCCTTGGGCGGTCGCGAAGCGCTCCGCCCAGTAGATCTTGCCCGCGCCGTAGCAGACCGGGCGCACGGCCTCGCCCGTGAAGCGCCCGTCGCGCACGAGGAGCTGCGTCACCAGGAGGTGCTCGATCCCGAGGTCGGCCGCCACCGGCTCGGCCAGGTAGCGGGTCGCGCTGGTCAGGATGACGAGGAGATGGCCGGCCCGCCGGTGGGCCTCGACGGTCGCGGCCATGGCCGGGCGCAGGTGGCGCCGGACCATGCCCCGGTACCACGCCTCGCAATCGGCGCGCACCGCCGCCTCGTCGCGCCCGCGGACCCAGCCGAGCGACACCGTCACCGCGCGCTCGATGTCGAGGAGACCGAGCTTGTAGCGCCAGACGTAGTAGAGGGTGCGCGCTAGGTCGTGCGCCCGGGCCTGCCCCGTCCGGCGCAGGTGCCGGATGTAGAGAGGCGCCGAATTGCAGGCGATGAGCGTGCCGTCGATGTCGAAGAAAGCGGCGACGGCCACGGCAGATCAGGCGCGCTCGGCGACCAGCGCGATCCCCTGTCCGCCGCCGATGCAGAGCGAGGCCACGCCGAGCCGCGCGTCGCGGTCCGCCATGGCGTGGAGGAGCGTCACCAGCACGCGCGCCCCGCTCGCCCCGATGGGATGCCCGAGGGCAATCGCGCCGCCGTGCACGTTGACCCGGTTCTTGGGGATGCGGAGCTCGCGCAGCACGCCGAGCGACTGCGCCGCGAACGCCTCGTTCAGCTCCCAGAGATCGATCTCTTCCCGGCGGAGCTTGGCCCGCGCGAGCGCCTTCTCCGAGGCCGGCCACGGGCCCATGCCCATGATCGACGGATCGACGCCCGCGGACGCGTAGGCGCGGATGGTGGCGAGCGGGGTCAGCCGGAGCTCCTTCGCCTTGCGGTCCGACATGACGACCACCGCGGCCGCGCCGTCGTTGATGCCCGAGGCGTTGCCGGCGGTGACCGAGCCGCCCTCCTTCTTGAAGGCGGGCTTGAGCGCCGCGAGCCGCTGCGCGGTGGTGTCGGCGCGCGGGTGCTCGTCGGTCTCGAAGCGGAGCGTCTCGCCCTTCTTGGCGGGGATCTCCACCGGCACGATCTCCGCCTTGAACTTCCCTCCCTGCTGCGCGGCGGCCGTCTTCTGCTGGCTCTCGGCGGCGAACTCGTCCTGCTCCGCGCGGCTGATGCCGTACTGGGCGGCGATGTTCTCGGCGGTGATGCCCATGTGGACGAAGGTGATCGGGCAGGTGAGACCGTCGGCGACCATCGAGTCGAGGATCTCGTCGTGCCCCAGGCGGATGCCGAAGCGGGCCTTCTTGAGGATGTAGGGCGCGCCGCTCATGCTCTCCATGCCGCCGGCGACGATCACCTCGGCGTCGCCGAGCTGGATGGCCTGGGCGGCCAGCACGACCGCCTTCAGCCCCGAGCCGCAGGCCTTGTTCACCGTGAAGCTCGGCACCTCCTTCGGCACGCCGCCGTCGAGCGCGGCGACGCGGCCCGGGTTGAGGCCGAGCCCCGCCGGGAGCACGTGGCCGAGGATCACCTCGTCCACCTGCGCGGGCTCGAGGTGGGCGCGGCGCATGGCCTCGCGCACGACGACGCCGCCCAGCCTGGTGGCGGGCGTCTGCGCGAGGGCGCCGCCCAGGGTGCCGATGGCGGTGCGCGTCGCGCTCACGATCACGGGTGTCGGCATGAGAGCTCCTCCGTCGGGTCGGCGGAATGTAGCACCGCGCGCGGCCTCACGCCATCCACTTGACTCGGATTCGTGCGCGACGGAAACCGGCGCGCGAATGGCCACCTTCGCGCTCATCATGTCGGGTGGCGGGGCGCGCGGCGCCTACGAGGCCGGCGTGCTCTCCTACGTGCTCGACGAGCTGCCCCGCCGCCTCGGCCGGCCGGTGCGCTTCCAGATCCTCACCGGGACCAGCGTGGGCGCCATCCACGCCTGCTACGTCGCCGCCACGCTCGGCCGGCCGGACGCCGGGCGGGGGCTCATCGACATCTGGCGCTCGCTCCAGGTAGGCGGGGTCTACAACGTCGGGGTGGGTGACGTGGTCGGGATCCCGCTCCGCCTCCTGGGGCTCACCCGCCAGCGGAAGACGCCGCCCGAGGGCGCCATCCCCGAGCGGCTCACGGGCCTTCTCGACACCCTGCCCCTCGAGCGTCTGGTGCGCGAGAGCATCCCGTGGGCAAACCTGCGCCACCGCGTGGAGACGGGCGAGATCGACGCCATCGCCGTGGCCGCGACCGAGATCAGCACCGGCAAGTCCGTCGTCTGGGTCGACAACCGCGAGGGCGTCGTGCGCCGCTGGGCGCGCGATCCGTTCGTGGTGGCGCGTCCCGCCAAGCTCGCGCCCGCGCACGCGCTCGCCTCGGCGGCCATCCCGTTCCTCTTCCCGGCGCCGCGCATCGACGGTTCCTACTTCTGCGACGGCGGGCTCCGCCTGAACACTCCCCTCGCGCCGGCGCTGCGCCTGGGCGCCGACCGGCTGCTCATCGTCGGGCTCCGCCACGCGCCCACGCCCGAGGAGGAAGCGGCGCTCGCCGCGCACCGCGAGGCGAACTACAGCTCGCTCGCCTACCTCGGCGGCAAGGTGCTGAACGCGCTCCTCCTGGACCACGTCGACTACGACGTCGACCGGCTCCGGCTCGTGAACGCGATCCTCGACACCGGCGCGCGCGCCTACGGCCCCGACTTCCTCCCTCGCATCAACCAGGTGATCGAGCAGATGCGCGGCACGCCCTACCGCGTGGTGCGGGACGTCTACGTCGTCCCCTCGCGGGACCTCGCCGTGATGGCGGCCGAGTGCCTGGAGGCGCACCGCGGCGGGGCGGGGCTCCGGGCGTGGCTCTCCGACGCGGCACTCCGCTACACCGTGCGCGGTATCGCGGGCGAGGCGGACCTCCTCTCCTACCTCTACTTCGACCGCTGCTACGCCGATCACTTGATCGAGCTCGGCCGGGCGGACGCCGAGGCGCGCGCGGACGAGCTGATCGCGTTCTTCCGCGACTCACTCTTGCCTTCGCCCATGCCCTGTGACACGCCTCTGGGGCGCGGCCCCGAGCGGGCCACGAGGAGGGCGCCATGAAGTTCAGCTGGTTCCATCTCATGCCGTACCGCTGGCTGCCGCCCGACTTCCGCGAGCGCTACCACAGCGTCTGGGTGGACATCCCGAACCGCCTCTACGACCCGGTGAAGGGCCACCAGCTCTACAACGAGTACCTCGACATGCTCGAGTACGCCGACCAGATGGGCTTCGACGCCGTCGGCGTGAACGAGCACCACCAGAACGGCTACGGCATGATGCCGTCGCCGAACCTGATGGCGGCGGCGCTCGCCCGCCGCTGCCAGAACGCGAGCCTCCTCGTGCTCGGCAACTCGATCGCGCTCTACAACCCG
>WNFP01005092.1_pt1 | contig 11551 bp, 12 predicted proteins | sample 5400201 | NCBI WGS metagenome assembly WNFP01 (sample SAMN13153355, study PRJNA577476) | soil metagenome | isolation source: 115 cm saprolite under Madrone tree | place: USA:California | collected 2016-06-14
CGCGAGCGCGGGTTGCGGCGGTCGCCGGAAACGCTTAGTCCGGTACAGTTTGGCGAGGAAGTTGCGGCCAATCGTCCGGCTGACATTGAGGAATATCTGGAAGCAGCCGAGAGCCGGCTACTGCCTGGCATCTCTGCTCCATTTTCCAGCAATGAGGACTATCAAGCTGCTCAGGCCCTGGCCGATAATCTACAACACCTGCATTCTGATTACGTCCTGACAGACTTGCTACTGCACAAGACTGATCCTGATTTCCAAAAAGCCTCGCAGTTCCTGGGGCGCAGTTCAGCTGCCAACCACAGCGGTCATTTTGAAGACGCATATCAATTGGGTGCTCAGGCCGCCACTCTCTTTCGCAGGTCAGCTAATACGGCTGGCTGGCTCGCCGCACAGTTTGAACAGTCCTATGCGCTGCAATTTGAAGCCAAAGCGGCCCCCTGCCGTAAACTTGCAAGCCAATCAGCCCAAGACGCCCACCAGCGGAAGTACGCTTTGCTGGAAGTTCAAATGCTGCTGGAAGAAGCCATCTGCTCCAACATGAACGGAGAGGTGGGAACAGCCAAAGAGATCGCCCAGCACGCTATCGCTGTTGCCAAAGACCACGGGTACCAGAGCTTCTACCTGAGAGGATTAACGCTCCTGGCGGTCCTGGAGTCAGACGCTGGTGATGACTCCAATGCATGGTCAGACATTCATGAAGGTCTTAGCTTGTATTGGAAATCGCGTTTGCCCGCGGTGCGCGCCTACTCTTTTTATACAGTGCTCGACCGCATGGCCGAGAGCATGGGACACGCCAACGTGCAGTTCGCAGCCGCGTTTGAGGCATTGCGGTTTCGCGCAGAAAACTCCAATCGCCTGGTAGAAGCCTCAGGCCACGCCCGGCTCGGCTATGCTGCCCTGCGTCTGGGTGATCTGGCTACGGCTGAATCGGAATTTGCGCGGGCACGGGAGATTTTTACCACCGAACCTCAAACAGAATCTGTGCGCTGGCGTGAGATTATGAAACCCTGGCGCAACTGGAGATGAGCGCAGGCGATGTCTCCACGTCCGGCCAGTATCTGGAGAAGGCCATTACCATAGCGGAAGCCGCGGCAAGCTCTCTCACTACATGGCGAGAGCGAGTGACCTGGATGGACCAGCATCGGCTGCCATTTATTATGGCCAGCGAGTTTCTGCTTGATGCGGGGAAACCTGATCAGGCCCTCTCGACATGGCAACATTATCGCGAACTCAGCGCGGGTACCCGGTCGCGCGCAGCTATGCAGCCGAATGCCGGAGCGCTATTGCCGGCTGCTTCCTCCCTTGCGCATAGTCCCGACACACGAGTCCTCACCTACGCCTTCGGCTCGCACGGACTCATGATCTGGGTGCGCCATCTTGGTGAAGTACATTCCGCGTACTTGCCTGTCTCCAGGCAGGAGATACAGCGAACAGCAGAGAATTTTCTGAGCGAATGCGCACGACCGGATTCCGACATGGCCGATTTGCAGGCCGATGCTCAATCTTTGTACGCATGGCTCATTCAACCGGTAAGCAGCTGGCTGCCGGCGGCAGGCCATCTGATCATCGAACCCGACGGGGTGTTGGGCAGTGTGCCTTTCGATGCGCTCATGGACACGTCATCGTCATATCTCGGAACCAGCTACACCATCACCATGGCATATGCCGTGCGCGGCAACGATCAACGTGGCCCCGCGCTTGCCATTACTGCAGCAGAACGGGCGCTCATCGTGGCTGCACCAGCGGGTGGCGATGATCGCCTTGCGCCTCCTCCGGGCGCGCTGGCAGAGGCGCAAAACGTGGCCAGCCGTTATGACCATCCAGAACTATTGCTGGGCCGCGAAGCCAAGATCAAAGAAGTGGAGCGGGAGTTGGGCAACAGCAGTCTCTTCCATTTCGCGGGACACGCCTCGTCTGGCCGCAGTGGTGCAGCCATGCTGATGGCCGACGGCACGCTCGGTACCGAACATGCCAGCGTATTTGACCCACACAGGCTGGACAAGATGAAGCTTGCGGTCTTCTCCGCCTGCGCCACCGCCCAGGCCAGCGAGGTTTCGGAATCCAATAGCCTGGTAAGCAAATTTCTTCAAGCTGGCGCTCAGAATGTGGTGGCAAGCCGCTGGAATGTAGATTCCCTCGCCACCTCTGGCTTCATTGATCATTTTTACAAATCGCTTCTATCGGGCCAGAGTGTATCGGAAGCATTACAATCCTCAGCCAGTGCTTTTCGTCACGGGCGCGAGCGGGCCCATCCTTATTATTGGGCTGCTTTTTCAGCCTTTGGCAGCTCGTGAAGATTCCGCATTCGCACTCTAATTCCCTGCATTCGCACTTCTATAAGGAGGCTTTTTGAAACGACGTGACATTCTGAAACAAGCGGGTGCACTGGCGCTCGGACTTCCGGCAATGAATGCTGCCGGCCTGATCACTTCAGCGGTCAGTTCACCCACCAGGAAAGACTTTATCGTCAGCCTTGCCGGGCCTTTCTGCTACTGGCTTCTGAAAACCGGGGTGAAAGTGATGGCTCCGCCGGTGGGAACCAACTTCCACTGTGCCCCGCATCAGGCCTGGACTGCCACCAGCGCTAATGAAACCACGCTCCATTCAGTCTCCGGGTGCAACCCGCCCAATTACGAACTGAAGATCGGACTGTCCTCGATTTCTCCCAGTTCAGCAGGAACAAAGGTATTTAATTATGAACAGGGAACGCCTCCAGGCAAAAATCCTTTGTTCAATTTGACGCTCCCTTCTCCTGACAAGCTTATCGGCACGCGGCCTACGCGTGTCACCATTATTACTCAGACGGGCAAGTACGCACAGGGACCGCAGATTCTGGCCGGCGGGCTGACGTGTTATTACAAGAATGTCGATCTGGACCAGATACGGCTCACCAACGGCGACAAGACTGTATTCACACCCTGTTTCACCAATGATGCGGAGCTTCCGTGCGCAAGTCTGGGTATTTTCCTGACGCGCGTGAACCAGAGCCATGACCATAATCATAACCATGCGAAGCAAGTCTGGTCGCAGATGCTCAAGATGTATCCGTGGATGCAGAAGGAAATCAAGGGCATTGACTTTCCTCCGTTTGACCCTGCTTTATGCTATCCCCCGGAAGCGAGTTCCGTCCCGCCGAACAAAACTTCCGGCGAAAACATTCCCCTCCCTCAGTACGGTCCAGGCAATGACTGCGAAGTGCCTATCATGCTGCTGACGCCGTTACCAACCCCACCTGCAAAAAAATGACACAGAAATTGCGGTCCCCAGCTTAGTCGGCTGGGGATCGCGGAAATTCGGTAAGCTTGCTTTTATCTTTTGACGATATTTCGACCCGGCGTGCCTCTTCCGGCGTCCAGTGGCTTAGCTTGGGGGCCTCTTTCGCGGGCGACATAGGCGACCACGCTATAGCCAGCGCATCGTGTGCCGCCGCCAGCTCCTCTGGTGTATTAAACTTCATCGTCGCGACAACTTCGTAAAACTTGCTGGTCGTTTTTGAACGCGCAACGGATAACTGTCCATGTGAGCCCAGTGCCAGTTGTCGCACAGCATTGAGCTGCTGCAATACTCCCTTGCGCGTGGTTTGCAGCGCAGCCAGAGCGTTGGCAATCCTGGTCACGCCAGCCGGCCTGACTCCATTCAAGGTGTAGGGCGACCAGTCCTGGTTAACAAGTGATTTTATCTTTCGCAACAGCCCTAGGCGTTTCTCATCCACTTTGTAGGTCCTCTCGTCCCAGCGCTGCAGGTCCTGCTTCATGAAGTCTTGATTGAGTTGCGGCGTGGCTGCATCCAGTCCGGTAAAAGCGTGGTGTGCAATACGTTCCGGCAAGCCGATCTCGTCTGTGAAAGCCTTGTCACTGTACCGGTCAAGGCTGATGTTCTCCAGTTCTTCTTCGTCGGTCAGGAAGAGCAAATCGTCATCATCCGCCGTATATTTGTCTGCCTTCCTGCCGCCCTTCCCTTTTAATGCATTCACCACATGCCCAAGCTCGTGATGGACAGCGGTAAACATCGGCGATGTGTATGCCTGCACCTGCTTCTGCGGAGTAAGACCGTAATAGACCGGTAAAAGCTGCTGGCTGCTGTCCATTAATACAGTCACATTGCGGATCTCTGTTTTCTTCGGGTTCTCAACGCGTGCGGCCTCTGTCCCGCGCTTGGCTTTAACAAACTCCGCAAGATTGCCCCCTGCTTCCTTCAACAATTTCGCATCTGCGGAAGGATCGCGCGCATTCAGCTTTTCCGATTTCGGGTTGTCCGTATCAAAGTCTTCCAGGCCGGCCTTGGGGCCGCCATAGGTCAGCTTGTCAATGACAACTTTGCGCTCTCCCAGGAGGCCCACCAGTTCTTTGACGCGGCCAGCCCCGGTGGCAAACTTGCTGCTTTGCAGGACCGAAGCCAGAAATCGATGCTTGAATTTTTCGTCGACCCCTTCCCCCAGGGTGATCTGGCTCAGCAGTTGGTCAAATAATGGGCGCATCTCGCTTGAATCTTTGGCCAAGACGGTGTCCAGGAAGGCTTTGCGCACTGCTTCGGTTCCGCAAGCTGCATACTCACACATGATTCCCGCCTGCAACTCCGTTTGTTCCGTGATCTTGTCTCGAATCCCAGGCAACGCCTGGTTCAGCAGATTGAAATTTACATCGGTGGCATCATTGCTGTAGTTAGCCAATAGAGTATTGGCCTGACGAATCAATTTGGCCTCTTCCATATGACAGGCCAGAAAGTAAGATCCAGCGCTAACTGCGCGACTGGCATAAGCGGAGAAGTTGACGCAGCCCTGGCCGGCAGCGGCTGAACGGGCATACTGCGAACATCTCGCTGCCAGAAGCCTTGTGCCATGTCATCTCTTAACCTGAGTTGGGATTGAACAAGCGGGCTTTGGTTCACTGCCGATGACAGTTGCGCAAGGTACCCATTCGACGGACCAGCCTTAGACCCCGGGTACGAACGCGTAGCCTGCTCTTGTGCATTTTGAGCCATGGGCGTTACCGGCTGCTTCATGAGCGTTCAGTCTCCTGCACACACTTAAGCGCGGGACCTTCTGGCGACTGTGCGATCTCCAGCGCAAACAACAATCGCTTAAAACCTGCTATACGCCGGAATTGAGCTCCATTCTGAATCACCTTTTCCATGCGCCTGCCTTTACGAAATCGGCGTTGATACTATTTATGCGCTGTCGTTTTCTTTTCCTCCAGCTTACCCTTCATCTGGGCAGCCGGCTTCTCTTTCCTCTTGAATTGAGCTGGGCTGGCCTTCTCTTCCATGCGCTTTCGCTGGACAGCCGCAACCGGGCCTTGATTTGAGCCGCTCGCTGTATGTCCGGGAGCTTCCGGCTGTGAAGCGCTCTGCATCTCCTGCGCCAGCTTGAGCTGCGTCTGCACACGCGAGCTCTGGTTCACAACAGAAGCGAGTTCGGCGAGGTTTCCCCGCGGGCCCTCGCTGGATGGGGCCTGGCTACCGACAGGGCCGGGTGATTTTGTCGCCGTGCTTTGCGCCGAGCCAGACTTCGATGGAACAGATTTCTGCATATTGCGCCTCCGGTTACTCAACGCGAATTGCTGCGCTGCAAGATGAGTCATTACGGGTAACGACAAGCGACAGAAGAATCCCTCAGTAAATCTTCAAAAGTAACTTGTTCATGGCCGCCGATGCGCGAGCAATACTGCGCAATAGAAAATTTTAAGTTTTCATTGCGGCGGGTGAAGGAATGTTGCACTTGCTGTCGTTTTCGAGCGCGTTGTCAGCATGGAGGAGAGAAATGGCGGCAGCAATCAAGACCCCCGGGGTCTACGTAAGAGAGATCAACGCGTTTCCCAATTCGGTCGTGGAAGTCCCGACCGCAGTACCCGCGTTTATCGGTTACACCGGGAAGGCCCCGGTTCCGAATGTACCCACGCGGATTTCGTCATTAACGGAATACATCAGCATTTTCGGCACTGCGCCGAAAACCAAATTCAAATACCAAAAAGGTCAGCCCGTGGCGCCGGCTCCCGCGACCCGCTTTCTGCTCTATAGCAGCATGCGGCTGTTCTTTGATAACGGAGGAGGACCGTGCTGGATCGTCTCCATCGGCACTTCCACTCCCGATACACAAAAAGACGCGAAGCACTTTGTCGACGCATTGACAGCGCTGGAGAAAATTCAGGAACCAACCATTGTGGTGGCGCCTGATGCGGTGCTGCTGGACCGGCCAGGGTGGCAGGGTGTATCACAGCAGATGCTGGCCCACTGCAACAAAATGCAGAGCCGTGTTTCTATCCTGGACGTATATGAGGGGACCACGGTCCGCACCAACACGGACGCTACTGACGTGATTACCCTTTTCCGCAACGGAATCACCGATTTTCTCAACTACGGCCAGGCCTACTATCCGTGGGTTAACACCAGCATTACAGAGGATTCGGAAATCGACTTCAGCTTCCTGGACGATACCTTGAAGGACCTGAAGACAGGCCTGGATGAAGAAGTCACTGCGGCCTTCCCGGATGCCAATGATCCCAAAGGCAAGGCACAGAAAGACCTCAACAATGCGCTGACCGCTCCGCCGGCGACGGCGCCGCCCAAGCCAGGCGACCCGCCTGTACCTACTCCCACACAAATCCATCGTTCGCTGGTGGCCGTGAGCCCGCTGTATCGTTCTGTGATGGACCAAATCAAAGACCAGTTGAATGTATTGCCACCCAGCGCCGGCATGGCTGGCGTCTACACCAGGATTGACAACACTTTGGGCGTCTTCAAGGCCCCGGCAAATACGGGAATGTTTTCCGTGATCTCACCCTGTGTTGATATCACCGGCGAAGAGCAGGATGACCTGAATGCGCCGCTCAACGGCAAGGCGGTCAATGCAATCCGTACCTTTGTCGGCCGTGGTGTGCTGATCTGGGGCGCAAGGACCCTGGATGGCAACAGTCAGGATTGGCGCTACATCAACGTACGCCGCACCATCATCATGCTGGAACAGTCCATTAAAAATGCTGCATTGGCGTATGTCTTTGAAGCCAACAGTGCTTCCACATGGGTCACAGTCAGAAACATGATCGCTAACTTCCTCACCAACCAATGGAAAGCGGGTGCTCTGGTTGGCGCCAAGCCGGAAGAGGCCTTCAGTGTGGATGTGGGACTGGGTTCCACCATGACGGCGGATGACATCTTGAACGGCTTTATGAACGTAACGGTGAAAGTAGCCTTGGTGCGTCCGGCTGAATTCATCGTCATCACGTTCCAGCAAAAGATGCAAACATCCTGATTCCCTGAAACCGATAGATCCTAAATTAGGAGAGAGAAGATATGGCTGATGACGGTTCAAAACAGAGCAGTAATGTATGGCCCTTACCGAAGTTCTATTTCAAGGTTGATATCGGTGACCAGAAGGATGTTCCCTTTCAAGAGATCTCTGGACTGGACACTGAAACTCAACCGATTGAATACCGCGCGGGCAACAGCAAAGAGTTTTCCACGGTGAAGATGCCCGGCATCAAGAAAACCGGCAATGTGACCCTGAAGAAAGGCGTCTTTGCCAAAGACAACAAGTTCTGGGATTGGTACAACCAGATCAAGTTGAACACCATTAAGCGCGTCCCCGTCACCATTCAACTTTGTGACGAGGGCGGGAACCCGACCATGGTTTGGACCCTGGCCAATGCATGGCCCACAAAAATCACTGGTACGGACATGAAGGCTGATGGCAATGAAGTGGCCATCGAAAGCCTTGAGGTTGCGCACGAAGGCCTCACAATCGCCAATAAATAAGCCATGAGCACAACTTACTATCCGCCCGTCAGTTTTTATTTTGAAGTGAAGTTCGTCGGCATCAAGACCTCCGGCGATACCAGCTTTGCCGAAGCCGACGGTCTGGAAACGGAGTTGGGCCTGATGGAGATCAAAGAGGGCGGTGAGAACAGGTTTTCTCATCGCCTTCCCGATCGCGCGAACAATGGCAAGTTGACGCTCAAAAGAGGCGTGATGCTTGCTGGCTCGGACCTGGCGAAATGGTGCAAGAACACGATTGAATCCGACTTCAGCCAGGCCTTCACAACACGCGACATCAACGTGTCACTGCTGGATGAAGACGGCAACCCCCTGTTGGTCTGGACTTTCTGCAACGCATGGCCGGTGAAGTGGAGCGTGGCAGGCCTGAATGCGCAGAAGAATGAAATTGCCCTGGAGACTCTGGAGTTTTGTTATGCCTACAGTACGCGGGAAAAAGAAACCGACATGGGCCTGAATGACCTATTCAATTGAAACGCAAACAGTAACCTGGTTCGGGATTAAAGATCATGCCAATTGAAATCAGAGAACTTGTGATAAGAGCGGTGGTCAATGAAGGGCCCTCTGAAACCGAGAGGCTGGAGCGCGCGCTCGCCGCAATGAAGAGAGACATACTGGAAGCCTGCCGGGAGCGATTGCAGGAACTGATGCAACGCGGCAATGACCGCTGATTGAGAGAGCAAACAAGATGCTGGAAAAACTCAAAATACTGGCGTACTCAGACGAAAACCTCACGCAGAAGGTAGGCCAGTACACGCTGCAGATCAACCCGGAGAAATACGGCCAGCAGTATTCCACAAAATTCGCGGAAAATGAGACTCTCAACACAGGCGGCGTCACTAACAAATTTGTGGTCCAGAAACCTCAGGACCTCTCGCTGGAGTTCTATCTGGATGCGACCGGCGTGGTCCCGCAGACCAAAGGTGGCGCCAGCGTCACCAGCGTGATGGATGAGCTCACCAAGCTCAAAGCGGTGGTCTATTCCTATAACGGCAATATTCACAGCCCAAATTATCTCCGCGTGTTGTGGGGCACATTGACGTTCGATTGCCGCCTGATCAGCATGGACATTGAGTACCTGCTTTTTACTCCTCGCGGCGTTCCATTGCGCGCCAAGATCGCCCCCAAGTTCACGCAGTACATCTCTGCCCAAAAACTGGAATTGGAAGCGAAGAAAAAGTCGCCGGACCTTACCCATTACCGCACGGTGGTGTCCGGGGACACGCTGCCGCTCATGTGTTATCGCATCTACCAGGACAGCACTTATTACATCGCAGTTGCGAAGATCAATGGCCTCGACAACTTCAGACATTTGGAGCCGGGGCGGCAAATTTTTTTCCCCCCGCTCGGAGACTGAGCCATGGCATCACCCGTAGTCCCTAAATTCGATTTGATCACCGTCACCGTGATGGTGGATGGAGCGAAGATACCTGACGTTTACCAGTTAATGCAGGTGCAGGTGCAGCGCCAGATCAATCGCATTCCCTGGGCCAAGATCATGCTGCTGGATGGCAATCCTTCCGAAGAAAACTTTGAGATCAGCGAATCCAGCCACTTTATTCCCGGAAAAGAAGTGGAGATCAAGGGCGGGTATCACAGCCAGGAAACCAGCATTTTCAAAGGGATCGTGGTCAAACACGGCTTGAGGATCCGGGGCGACGGCACTTCATTCCTTACCGTCTTCTGCTATGACAAAGCGGTCAAGATGACGGTCAAGAGGAACAGCAGCTACTACGTCAAGAAGAGCAGCCAGAGCATTGTTCAAGATTTGATCAGCGCTGCGGGGTTGACCGCCGACGTGGGCAGCACAGGTTCACCGCATGACGAAATGATCCAGTACTCCTCAAGTGATTGGGATTTCCTGGTAAGCCGCGCTGAAGCCAACGGCCAGATTGTGGTTGTACAGGACGGTAAAGTCACGGTCAAGGCCCCTGATTTTAGCGCGGACTGCGGTTTACTAATCAAATATGGTGAATCGATGCTTGAAGCAGAGGCGGAAATTGACGCTCGCAGCCAATTGACTTCTGTGACTTCCAAAGCATGGGACTTTTCCGGGCAATCGGTGCTGAGCGGCGACTCCAGCGAGCCCACCGTGAACGAGCAGGGAAATCTCACCGGCAAGCAACTGGCCCAGGCCATGGGTGAGAGTGGATATGACATGTTCACGGCGGCGCCGTTGGTTTCAGCACAACTCAAATCGTGGGCGGATGCTCAGCTGATGAAGTCGCGCCTTGCCAGGATCAGAGGCAAGGTCTCATTCCCAGGCAATGCGAAGCCGCTGCCAGGCAAGGTAATTGAGCTTGCGGGACTGGGAGCGCGCTTCAATGGCAAGGCCTTTATCTCCAGCGTGACGCATCGCATTGAGCAGGGAGACTGGGTCACAGAATTGGAGTTCGGGCTGTCACCGCGCTGGTTTATTGAAGAACAGTCGGACATTGAAATGCGCCCGGCAGCAGGTCTGCTTCCTGCCGTTCATGGGCTGCAAATTGGCAAGGTCAAGAAAATCCATGACGACCCGGGCGGTGAAACCAGAATTCTGGTGGATGTGCCCATGATCAATCCAAGCGGTGACGGCGTGTGGGCCCGCATCGGTAGCGGTTATGCTACCAAAAATGCGGGCGTGTTTTTTATGCCCGAGATCGATGATGAGGTCATCCTGAGCTTCGTTAACAATGACCCGTCCTTCCCGGTGATCCTTGGCAGCTTGTACAGCAGCCAGCGGACCTCGCCATTCACTCCGGACGCTAAAAACACGAATAAGGCCATCGTCAGCAACTCCCAATTGAAGATCACCATGGACGATGACAAGAAAATCATTCAGATCAAGACCCCGGGAGGCCACATTGTGACGCTGAGTGACGATCAGAAGTCGATCACCATCGTGGACTCCAACAGCAACAAGATGGAGATGACTTCATCCGGCATCGCACTGACCAGCCCTGCCGACATCAAGTTGAAGGCGACGGGCCAGATCCAGTTGGAAGCGCAGACCAATGTCAGCATCAAGGCGGCCATGGATCTCAGCATGGAAGGTTTGAATGTGAACGCCAAGGCCCAATTAGCTTTGTCCGCTCAGGGGCAGGCAAAAGCAGAGTTGACGGCTTCCGGACAGGTTACGGTACGCGGAGCCATGGTGATGATTAATTGATTGGCAAGGATTCATTCAAGGAGAGATTATGCCTCCCGCTGCACGATTAACAGACATGCACACTTGCCCCATGCAGACGCCCGCAGTACCGCCGATACCACACGTTGGCGGCCCCATTGTAGGGCCCGGCGTGCCGATGGTGTTAATCGGGATGCTTCCTGCCGCGGTCGTCGGAGACATGCTCGTCTGCGTGGGCCCGCCGGATAGCATCGTAAAAGGCTCAGCCACGGTCATGATCGGGGGACGGCCTGCCGCGCGCCTCGGGGACACCACGGCCCATGGCGGAAATATCGTGCTGGGATGTTTTACGGTGATGATCGGCGGATAAGGAGACGAGCAAATGAAAAATTACTGGGAGCAATATGATGGCTTTCTTGGCAAAGGCTGGGCTTTTCCACCGGCCTTTGATCGCGAAGAACAGACCGTGGCCATGGTCACCGCTGAAGAGGATATTCGGGAAAGCCTTTACATCCTGCTTTCCACGATTCCCGGCGAGCGTGTGATGCTGCCCGAATACGGGTGTCTGTTACATGAGCACGTGTTTGACCTCATGGGTGAAACCTTGTTCACCCATTTGAAGGGGCTGATTGAACATGCCATCCTTTATTTCGAGCCGCGTATCACTATAGAAAACAT
>WNFP01004230.1_pt1 | contig 11548 bp, 7 predicted proteins | sample 5400201 | NCBI WGS metagenome assembly WNFP01 (sample SAMN13153355, study PRJNA577476) | soil metagenome | isolation source: 115 cm saprolite under Madrone tree | place: USA:California | collected 2016-06-14
AGGGGACTTTTCTCACACCGACATTGATGGCGTCGGAGTACATCATGAGTAAGATCGACCGATATCCGCCAACGCTTCAGGCGAAAGCGCGAGAGGCGACGGCGGCGCGCTCGGACATGTTCCGCAATGCCGTGAAAATGGGCGTGAGAATTTCATTCGGAACCGACGCGGCCGTTTTTCCGCATGGTCAGAATGCGAAGGAATTTGCTCTCATGATAGGACTCGGTATGGCGGCGATCGACGCCCTCAAATCCGCGACATCAAATGATGCGGAGCTTCTGGGTATCGCACAAAAGGTCGGCACGCTGGAAAAGGGCAAGCTAGCCGACATCATTGCCATGCCAGGTGATCCGATTGCAGACATCACGGTGACGGAGCGCGTTTCGTTCGTGATGAAAGAGGGCAAAATTATCAGGAACGGATCACCAAGTATGCAAGCGGCGGCCGAATCGACGAACATTACAGACATCACGGCGCCGGTTGATTAAGGCGTCCATCTGCGTTTGGCCGGGAGAGGCTCATTTTGACAACGGAAAAATACCCGCTAGTTTCCACGTCTCGCCGCTCAGCCGAGTGGCTAAAATTTTAAGCAGGAGGTCGCCGCGGCGACCGCTTGGACTGCACAACATCATGCAACAAAGTCGTAGCAAACGTTATCGCGCCGCCGCTGAGCAGGTTGACCGGAGCAAAGTTTACAACCTTCCCCAGGCCATCTCGGCGTTGAAAAAAATGCCTGCGACAAAGTTTGATCAAACCGTGACCGTTTCATTCCGGCTCGGTGTCGATGCCAAACAATCAGACCAGATGGTGCGCGGGACCTGTCCCCTCCCGCATGGCAGCGGCAAACAGGTGCGCGTGCTTGTTTTTGCCCAGGGCGCGGCTGCTAACGCGGCAAAGGAAGCCGGCGCAGAGTATGTGGGCTTTGAGGATTTGGTCAAAAAATGTCAGGAGGGTTTTCAAGATTTTGATGTTGCCATCGCCACGCCTGGGGCAATGGCGGAAGTCCGAAAACTGGGAAAGGTACTGGGGCCGCGTGGATTGATGCCAAATCCCAAGGCTGGGACGGTTACCGATGACACGGCGAAGGCGGTGCAGGAGGTAAAGGCTGGCCGAGTCGAATTTAAGCTCGACAAGAATGGTAATGTCGCGGTGCCGGTTGGAAAATTTTCGTTTGAAGAAAAAGCGCTCGTGGAAAATGGGAACGCGGTGATCGAAGCGGTTTTGCGGGCACGTCCGGCCACGGCGAAAGGACATTATCTGGAAGGTGTTACAATCAGTGCGACGATGTCTCCGGGCGTCCATGTCGATCCGGCGCCGTATTTGAGAGCGTAAGCCGAAGGAGCGACAACTTAGACCGAGATATGAGATCAGAAAAAACCAGCATCGTTTCCGATCTTTCGGAGAAATTGAAACGCTCGCCGTTTGTGCTCGTAACCGATTACCAGCGCATGAAGGTCAGCGATTTCGGCGAATTGCGGAACCGGCTCGCGCCAGCGGGTGCGGAAGTGCATGTCGTGAAAAATAATTTCCTCAAACGCGCGATGACCGATTCCGGTTTTCCGGATGTAAGCGACAAGCTGGTCGGCCAGACGGCAGTGGTAACGGGCGAAAAAGATATGGCGCCGGTAGCGAAAATTTTTAAGATGTTCGCGGCGGAGTTTAAAATTGCTGCGCTTAAGCTTGGTTTTGTCGATCGAACCGTTCTTTCCACGGCGGAATTGGAAACACTGGCTGACCTGCCGCCGCGCGAAGTTTTGCAGGCGCAATTACTGGGACTGCTGTTGTCTTCAGCAACGCGTCTTGTCCGTTTGTTGAATGAACCAGGCTCTGCACTCGCGCGCCTGTTGAAGGCGAAATCAGAGAAGGAGGATGCGTCCGCACAAGCGGCAACATAAGAAATTTCCTCCCGTGTGGCGGGAGGGGAATAAACCGAAACTGTCCGGGCTGATGGCTATCGGCCTTAATTCTCCGAAAGCTTTCGGAGGCGGCGAACCGAGGAAAAGAAAATGGCAGATACAGATGAATTGATGGAGCAACTCAGCGGCCTGACCGTTCTCGAGATTGCTGGATTGGTGAAACAACTCGAAGAAAAATGGGGGGTTAGCGCGGCTGCTCCCGTGGCGGCAGCAGCTGGTCCTGCAGCAGCCGGGCCGGGCGGAGGCGCAGCAGCGGCGCCGGCCGAGGAAAAAAGCACATTCGAAGTTGTCCTAACAGAAATGGGTTCGAATAAGATTGCCGTAATTAAAGAAGTCCGCGGCGCGGTGCCCGGGCTCGGGTTGGCAGAGGCCAAGGCGTTAGTCGAAGGGGCTCCCAAAACAATTAAGGAAGGCGTTACCAAGCAGGAAGCCGATGAGATGAAGAAAAAGATCGAAGCGGCTGGGGCGAAGGTCGAAATCAAATAATTGGTTTTTCCCGGCCGCCGTCGCATGAAATGTCTTGCGCGGCGGCCGTTTTCGCTTATGTTCAGATTTCGTTAGAGATAGGTAGACTTATTTTTAACCCGGCACTTCGACGGCAAGATACAAGATTGGCAACAGAACGGTGGAGGGTCAATTTGACAAGCCGCTGTTTTGGAGCCATTGTTGCGCCCCTCGCCCGTCGCTGATCCCGTAAAATCTTGCCCGTGTCGGCCATTATTGGGGGTGGTCGCTGCGAGGTTTAACCCTTGGTCTAGTCATTATGTCGGAACGCATTTACTTCGGAAGCATCAAGGAAGGTATCGAGCCGCCCAATCTGATTGAGGTTCAGCTCAATTCATACGTCGATTTTCTCCAGAAAGACGTCCCATTTTCCAAGCGGAAAAATCACGGACTGCAGGCGGTTTTCAAAGAGGTCTTTCCGATCGAAAGCTACGATGAAAAAGCGGTGCTCGATTTTAGTCATTACGAGATTGGCGAACCGAAGTTAGCCGCACTGGAGGCGCAGCGCGAAGGGCAGACTTACAGCGCGCCGCTACACGTCACTTTCCAGCTACGAGAGGAAAAAGGCACCAAGGAAGAAAAAGTTTACATGGGAGAAATCCCGCTTATGACGCCGCAGGGCACTTTCGTGATCAATGGCGCGGAGCGTGTGGTAGTCAGCCAGCTGCATCGTTCTCCTGGGATCGCTTTTGAATCCACCATCCATCTCAATGGGAAAGTCCTCTACAGCTTCCGCATCATTCCAGACCGGGGTTCCTGGATTGAGGTGCAATTTGATACGGCCGATCTTCTTTATATCTATCTTGATCGCCGCAAGCGCCGGCGCAAATTTCTCGCCACCACTTTCCTGCGGGCGCTTGGCTACGGCTCTGACGAAGAAGTCATTAAACTCTTTTACAACATCGAAAATCTTAAGCTGAGCGACAAGCTCGACGAAGAGAAGCTAGCCACCAAAGTGCTGACCGCGGAAATCCGCGATGGCGAGGTTACGGTGGCGCGCGCCTTCGAACCTCTCACCTTGGCGACAGTCCGCCAGATAATGGCACTCAAGGTTCATGAGGTGAAAGTGATCGATATTTCGCACGATGACACGGTCGTGAAGGCGCTTAGGAAAGATCCGGCGCATGATCAAGAAGAAGCGCTCAAGGACATTTACCGGCGTCTTCGCCCAGGCGATCCTCCGACCGTGGCGAATGCCCGCGCTTTGCTCAAGAGGCTCTTTTTCGATCCAAAAAAATATGATCTTGGACGCGTCGGCCGTTACAAAATCAATCAGAAACTTGGGATTAATGTCGATTCGAGCGAGCGTATTTTAACCGACAAAGATTTTATCGCGGCGATCAAGTATTTGATCAACTTGCGCCGGGGCGAAGGCACGCTTGACGACATCGATCACCTGGGCAGCCGTCGCGTACGCACGGTGGGCGAATTACTCGCCAATCAATGTCGTGTCGGTCTTGCTCGCACCGAACGTCTGGTCAAGGAGCGCATGACGTTGTTCGACATCAACGTGGACGGGATGACGCCGCAAAAGCTGATCAATCCCAAGGCGCTGAGCGCGGTCATCCGCGATTTCTTTGGCCGATCGCAGCTTTCCCAGTTTATGGATCAAACGAACCCGCTGGCGGAATTGACGCACAAACGCCGCTTGTCCGCGCTTGGACCCGGGGGTCTAAGCCGTGAGCGCGCGGGATTCGAGGTACGCGATGTTCATCCGTCGCACTACGGGCGTATTTGTCCGATCGAGACGCCGGAGGGTCCGAACATCGGTTTGATTAGCTCGATGAGCACCTTCGCGCGCATCAACGAATTCGGTTTTATCGAGACACCTTATCGCAAAGTAGAAAAGGGTCGGGTGACGGATCAAATTGACTACCTTACCGGCGACCGCGAAGAGAACTTTCTCGTCGCGCAGGCGAATGCGCCGATAGACGGGCGAGGACATTTCACCGGGGAAAAGGTTTCGGTGCGCTATCGCGGCGACTTCCTCGAAGTCGATCCGTCGAAGGTGCATTATATGGACGTATCGCCCAAGCAGCTTGTTTCGGTGGCAGCGGGCTTGATCCCATTCCTGGAGCATGACGATGCAAACCGCGCGCTCATGGGTTCCAATATGCAGCGACAGGGCGTGCCGCTCATTGTGTCCGAGACGCCATTGGTGGGCACCGGCTTGGAGGCGAAAGTAGCACGCGATTCGCACGCCGTCGTTCTCGCGACCGAGAGCGGCAAGGTCGCCTCGGTTACGGCAAACCAAATCGTTGTCACCAAGGATGGGCATCTGCCGGAAAGCAAAAAGAGATTAAAGACCGACACAGAAGCAGGGATTCACCTTTACGAGCTGCGGAAATTCATGCGCTCAAATGCCGGCACGTGCGTGAATCAGAAGCCGATCGTCCACAAAGGCCAGCATGTGAAACGCGGGCAAGTCATCGCCGATGGTCCGAACACCGATCAGGGCGAGCTCGCGTTGGGCCGAAACGTGCTTGTCGCGTTCATGCCTTGGAACGGGTACAACTTCGAAGACGCCATCATGATTTCGGAGAAGGTGGTGAAGGAGGATATTTACACTTCCATCCACATTGATGAATTCGAGATCGGGGCGCGCGACACGAAGCTGGGGCCGGAAGAAATTACGCGTGACATCCCAAATGTTAGTGAGGAGGCCCTGCGCAATCTCGGCCCCGACGGGGTAGTGCGGGTCGGCGCCGAAGTGAAGCCAGGCGATATTCTCGTTGGTAAAATTACGCCGAAGAGCGAAACCGAGTTGGCGCCCGAAGAACGTCTCCTCCGAGCGATTTTTGGCGAAAAAGCTGCCGACGTAAAAGATACGTCGCTTACCGTTCCGTCTGGCACTTACGGCATTGTGATGGATGTAAAGGTTTCATCGCGTCGCGAAGTTTCCCGGGAAAAACTCACGCCAACCGAAACAAAACGGCAGCTCAAGACAATCAACGAAGAACATAAGCGCAAGAGAGACGAGCTGACCGAGCAACTAACGGATTCGCTTTCAAATATTCTTCTGGGTGAAAAAATCCCGCTTGATGTTGTCAATGCCGAGACCGGCGAAATCATTATTCCGGCTAATCGCAAGATTACCAAAACATTATTGCGGAAGCTCGCGATAGTTCACGATCACATCGAGATCGATCCGAGTCCGATCCGAAACAAAATCCGTGAGATCATCGGCTCGTATGAGCACAAGTACGCGGAGCTGGAGCTCGAACGCGAGCGTGCGATGGATCGGGTGGAGAGTGGCGACGATATCGACCCCGGCATTATCAAGCAGGTCAAAGTTTACATCGCGAGCAAGCGCAAGCTGAGCGTCGGAGATAAGATGGCTGGTCGCCACGGAAATAAAGGCGTCGTCGCGCGCATCGTTCCCGAGGAAGACATGCCTTTCCTGGCGGATGGAACCCCGGTGGAGATAGTGCTGAACCCGCTTGGCGTCCCGAGCCGCATGAACGTTGGTCAGGTACTAGAGACGCACCTCGGAGTTGCGGCGAAGGCGCTTGGATTCAAAGTGGCGACTCCAGTGTTCGACGGAATCGCGGAGAAAAAGATTCGCGATTATCTGCACGACGCTAAAAAGAAGGAAGGGTTCTCCTGGGTGCAGGAAACCGGTAAGGCGCGGCTTTTTGATGGCCGCACCGGAGACGCCTTCGATCAAGAAGTCGTTGTTGGTTACATCTACATGATGAAGCTTGGCCATTTGGTCGCGGACAAGATCCACGCTCGCGCGGTCGGCCCATACTCACTCGTCACGCAGCAGCCGCTTGGCGGTAAGGCGCAGTACGGCGGTCAGCGGTTCGGCGAAATGGAAGTCTGGGCCTTGGAAGCTTATGGCGCCGCTTACACCTTGCAGGAATTGCTCACGGTCAAATCCGATGACGTGCAAGGTCGGACCCGCATCTACGAATCAATCGTCAAGGGCGATAACTCGCTCGAAGCAGGCACCCCAGAATCTTTTAACGTGCTCATCAAAGAAATGCAAAGCCTCGGCCTCGACATCAAAGTCGGCGGGCAGGCGCCAAGCAGTTTCCTCGAGAACGTCGCATAAATTTTACATCGACAATCAGTTTAAATAATCATGAACGAACATTCCTGGCGTGAGTTAGTGGGCGAAGAGCGCCCAGTGGGTTTTGATCAAGTCGCAATCGGCGTCGCGTCGAGTGACACGATGCGCTCGTGGAGCAAAGGCGAAGTCAAAAATCCGGAGACAATCAATTATCGCACGTTTAAACCGGAAAAGGGCGGACTTTTCTGCGAGCGAATTTTTGGTCCAACGCGCGATTGGGAGTGTTCGTGCGGAAAATACAAGCGCATCAAACATAAGGGCGTGATTTGCGACCGCTGCGGTGTCGAAGTCACGCTCGCCCGCGTTCGCCGGGAACGCATGGGCCATATCGAACTGGCAGTGCCCGTTTCGCACATTTGGTTTTACAAATGCATGCCGTCGAGACTCGGGCTCATGCTCGACATGAGTGCGCGGCAGCTCGAGCGCGTGATTTATTACGAAGACTACATCGTCATTGATCCAGGCAAGACTCCATTGCAGAAAACCCAGCTTCTAAACGAAGTTGAATATCGTGAAGCGCAAGAACAATACGGCGAAGATTTCGTCGCCGGTATGGGCGCCGAAGCCGTGAAAAAACTTCTCGCCGAGATCGATCTTAACAAGCTCAACAAAGAGCTGGAAAAGGCGATGGGCGCCACGAAGAGCAAACAGATTCGCAAGAAGCTGGCGAAACGACTCAAGCTCGTCCAAGGATTCCAAAACTCGCACGCACGTCCCGAGTGGATGGTTCTCGATGTGTTGCCGGTCATCCCGCCGGATTTGCGTCCGCTTGTTCCACTGGAAGGCGGGCGTTTTGCGACTTCGGACCTTAACGATCTTTATCGTCGGGTTATTAATCGCAATAACCGTCTCAAAAACCTGCTCCTGCTTAAGACTCCGGACGTCATCATTCGCAACGAAAAACGGATGTTGCAGGAAGCTGTTGACGCTTTGTTCGACAACGGCCGCCATGGCCGCGCAGTCACGGGTGCAGGCAATCGACCCTTGAAATCACTGAGCGACATGCTCAAAGGCAAAGGCGGACGTTTTCGCCAAAATTTGCTCGGAAAGCGCGTCGATTACTCGGGCCGTTCCGTTATTGTCATTGGTCCCGAACTGAAACTTCATCAATGTGGTTTGCCCAAGAAAATGGCGCTTGTTCTTTTCGAACCCTTCATTATCCGCCGGCTAAAGGATCTCGGTTATGTTCACACGGTGCGTAGCGCGAAAAAAATGATCGAGCGTCAGACGCCGGAAGTTTGGGATATTCTCGACGAGGTTACCAAAGGTCATCCGGTTTTGCTCAATCGCGCGCCGACTCTGCATCGGCTGTCGATTCAGGCTTTTGAGCCGCAATTGATCGAAGGCGAAGCCATCCGCATTCATCCGCTGGTCTGCACCGCCTACAATGCGGATTTCGACGGCGATCAGATGGCCGTGCACGTGCCGCTCTCGGTCGAAGCGCAAATGGAAGCGCGCATGCTCATGCTCGCCCCGAATAATATTTTCTCTCCCTCAAGTGGTAAGCCAATTACGACGCCGTCCCAGGACATCACACTCGGCTGCTATTATCTCACGCAAAATCCGAGACGAGCGGCTGGAAGTGATGCCGACGGACGTCTTCCGCTCTTTTCTGATGCAATCGAAGTGGAATTTGCCATGGCCGAAGGAAGCGTTCGGACGCACGATCGCATCCGGATCAAGAATCCCGATCATGGCCAGCAAACGACCTTTGGAAATGCCGAGGTAAAGATACTCGAAACCACGGCGGGCCGCGTCATCTTCAACCAGATTTGGCCCAAACAGTTAGGATTTTTCAACAAGGCCGCGGGCAAAAAACAACTTAGCGATATTATCTGGCGCTGTTACCAAATTGCTGGCCCGGCCGAAACGGTTGCGACGTTGGATAAATTGAAAGAACTCGGTTTTGCCGAAGCAACCAAAGCCGGCATCTCGATCGGGATTTCGGACATGATCATTCCGAAAGAGAAACAAACCGAGCTCGAAAACGCTTACAAACAAATCCGGCAGGTTGAGCAGCAATATCGCAAAGGCATTATCACCGACGGCGAGCGTTACAACAAGATCATCGATATCTGGACACACGCCGGAGATGAAATTTCCAGCGTAATGTTTCGCACTCTTGAACACAACGAGGGACGGAAGGAACTCAATCCTGTCTACTTAATGGTCGATTCCGGTTCGCGCGGCAACCGGCAACAGGTGCGGCAGCTTGCCGGCATGCGCGGTTTGATGGCGAAACCTTCGGGAGAAATTATCGAGCGCCCAATTACCTCGAACTTCCGCGAGGGTCTCACCGTGCTCGAGTATTTCATCTCCACCCACGGCGCGCGCAAGGGTCTTGCCGACACGGCGCTCAAAACCGCGGATTCCGGTTATCTTACTCGCAAGCTGGTGGACGCGTCGCAGGACGTGATCATTAACGAAGAGGATTGCGGCACCGTAAATGGGATCGTGGTGCGCTCAATTTATGAAGGCGACGAGGAAGTTGTCGATCTGGCCCAACGGATCATCGGTCGCGTGAGCTGCGAGACCATCGCGGATCCCGTGGAGAAGAAGAAGAAAATCGTGAAGGCGAATCAGTTGATTGATGAAAAGATCGCCGCAGAACTTCAGCGCGTCGGCGTGGAAAGTTTGAAGATTCGCTCAGTGCTTACTTGCGAATGCGGCCGCGGCGTCTGTGCAATGTGCTATGGGCGCAATCTTGCAACGGGCCAGTTCGTTAAACTTGGCGAAGCAGTTGGCATCATTGCGGCGCAATCAATCGGCGAGCCTGGAACACAGTTGACGATGCGGACATTTCACATCGGCGGCACGGCCAGCCAAACTTTCAAGCAACCGATCATCAAAGCAAAAAACGATGGCAACGTTCGCTTTAACGAGCTCCGAACGGTGCAGGCACTCGACGGTAGCTGGATCGTTTTGAATAAGAACGGCTCCATCAGCGTGCACAACGCGGAGGGCCGCGAACTCGAGAGTTATAATGTTGTTATCGGCTCAATGATCTCCAAGGACGACGGCACCTCAGTTAAGAAAGGCGAGACGTTCGTGCAGTGGGATCCGTACAACGTGCCGATTCTGACCGACAAGGGCGGCAAGATCGAATTCCGCGATATGATCGCTGGTGTGACGATCAAGCGTGATGTCGATGAAGCAACCGGCCTCATGGGCACGGTAATCATCGAGCATAAGGAAGATTTACACCCGCAAATTGTTATCGTGGGTGACAAAAAGGAAGTGCTCGCGAGTTATTCCATCCCTGCGGGCGCGCACGTGATCGTCGAAGAAGGACAAAAAGTGCGCGCGGGCGCCTTGCTCGCAAAAACACCGCGAAAAGTTGCGAAGACGAAGGACATCACCGGTGGCCTTCCGCGCGTGGCCGAATTGTTTGAAGCGCGTCGACCCAAGGACGCCGCGGAGATCGCCAAGATCGATGGAATGGTCGAGATGGGCGGAACAGTTCGCGGGAAGCGGCGGCTCATTTTAAAGGACCCGGACACTGGGTCCGAGGAAGAACATCTCATCCCGCTCACGAAACATATCATCGTCTTCAAAGGAGATTTCGTGAAGAAAGGGCAGCAGCTCACCGAAGGACCGGTCGTTCCTCATGAAATCCTCGAAGTCTGCGGACCGCAGGACCTGCAGGAACATTTAGTCAATGAAGTGCAGGAGGTCTATCGCCTACAAGGCGTGGAGATCAACGACAAACACATCGAGATCATCGTGCGCCAGATGTTGCGCAAAGTAAAGATCACCGATCCCGGCGATACTTCGTTGCTTTGGGGCGATCAAGTCGATCGGCTTGATTTTGAAGCAGAGAATCAGCGCGTGGTTGAGCAAGGCGGAAAGCCGGCCGAAGCCACGCCGGTGCTTCTCGGCATCACGAAAGCTTCGCTCGAAACCGATAGCTTTATCTCTGCTGCGTCTTTCCAGGATACAACCCGCGTCCTCACGGAGGCGGCGACACTTGGCAAAGTCGATCGTCTTCGTGGATTCAAGGAAAATGTCATCATGGGCCATTTGATTCCTGCAGGCACCGGATTCCCTCAGCACCGCGAGATCAAGCTTGTCGAACTTGGCGAACAGATTGATGCGCCTGTCATGGAAGAAGCCGAGGCGCAGCCGGCCATCGGGTAACACGGCAGCAAATGGAGTGACGGAACGTGGAGTAATGGGCGCCACGAATTGCCTGCGACCCCAGCATTCTGGCACTCGAATCGTCGCCGATGTCGATCGTCACTAAAACCGGCGATAAAGGGGAAACTGCGCTCATGTACGGTCGGCGCGTTTCCAAAAGCGATCCGCGTGTGGATGCCTACGGCTGCGTTGACGAACTGAATGCTGCGCTAGGCCTCGCGCGCGCGTTTTCCGAAAACACCTTCATTTCCGAACAGATTTTGTTGGTACAAAAAGATTTGATCGTCCTGATGGGCGAACTTGCGACTGCGCGTGAAGACATCGAGCGTTACGTGAAAGACGAGTTCAAACTTACGAGCGCCGAAATGATCGATCGCGTCGGTGGGGTGATTGGCGATCTTGAAAAAGACACATCGCTTTATCCGAAAGATTGGGTTATCCCCGGTGGAACGGTCGTTTCCGCGGCAATCGATTACGCGCGCACAACGGCGCGACATGCAGAACGTCGCGTCGCCGCCTTGAGGAATTTGAATCCTGAAATTCTCCGCTACCTCAATCGCCTGTCCGATTTCTGTTGGGTTCTCGCGCGCTACAGCGAGAAGAAATCCTGATTGATTTGCACGTCTAGAAGACAGCGAATTTGCGGTTGCACTTCGGCAGGCGTTGTAGCATCTTCCCCGTTCGCTGTGCCGGTCGGCCGGCGCGATTTGTTTATGGCAGATACACCAGAATTAGTGCCTGAGCTCCTTGAGGCCGGGGTCCACTTTGGGCACCAGACCAAGCGCTGGAACCCGAAGATGAAGCCGTTTATCTTTGAGCAGCGGAACCAAATTTATATCATCAATCTCGATGAGACCGTGCAGCAATTGCATCGTGCGACCGAATTTTTGCAGGAGGTGACCCGTCGCCGCGGGAA
>WNFP01004231.1_pt1 | contig 11547 bp, 10 predicted proteins | sample 5400201 | NCBI WGS metagenome assembly WNFP01 (sample SAMN13153355, study PRJNA577476) | soil metagenome | isolation source: 115 cm saprolite under Madrone tree | place: USA:California | collected 2016-06-14
CATTTCGCGAAGCTCGAGATTGCCTGCTTCGCTTCCGATGCATTGCGGAATCATACGGGTTTCATCTGGCTCGCCATTGCCAGCGCCTTCATCATTGCAAGCGCTTTGCTGACCGTTTCTTCGTATTCGCGCTTCGGGTCCGAATCGGCGACGATGCCGGCGCCGGCTTGGAAATAGGCCTTTCCATTTTTCAGCACGGCACATCGCAACGCGATGCAGGAATCAAAATTGCCGTCAAATCCGAAATAGCCGATTGCACCTGCGTAACAGCCGCGCCGGGTGTTCTCCAGTTCGCTGATAATTTGCATGGCGCGGATTTTTGGCGCGCCGGAAACGGTCCCGGCGGGAAACGTCGCTCTGACAACGTCAAAGGCGGTGCAACCGGCGCGTGAACGGCCAACTACATTCGAAACGATATGCATTACGTGGCTGTAACGCTCAATTTCCATCATCTCGGTTACGCGAACCGTGCCGAACTCCGCAACGCGGCCGACATCATTTCGCGCGAGATCGACAAGCATGATGTGTTCCGCGCGTTCTTTTGGATCGGCAAGGAGCTCAGCGGCGTTGGATTCATCGTACGCCGGAGTGAGGCCGCGCGCGCGAGTGCCCGCAATCGGCCGGATCTCGATGGTATTCCCGACGAGCCGGACGTGCATCTCCGGCGAGCTGCCAACAAGCGCAAAATCGTCGCCAAAGTTCAGACAAAACATGTACGGCGACGGGTTGATGAAACGAAGACAGCGATAAAAATCGAGCGGCGCTCCATTAAACGGAGATTCGAATCGTTGCGATAAGACAACCTGGAAGATGTCGCCTGCGCGGATGTATTCCTTGGCGCGCTCCACTGCGCGCTGAAAATCTTCGCGACGGAAATTACTGCGAGGCGGAGGCTGTTTTTCACCGTCCACAACGGCAACAAGCGGCAGATCGGTCGGCTCGGACAACTGTTGCATAATCGAATCCAGCGATTCGACAGCGCGCGCATAAACCTTTTCTGGCGAGCCGCCATCGAGAAATGCGTTCACCAGGATTTTCAAGCTGCGCAGCCTATGATCGAAAATCAGAACGTTGCCCGTGAGCATGAAAAGCATCTCAGGCAGTTGCAGATCGTCCTGACGCGCTGCCAAAACCTTTGGTTCGAAAAATCGAACTGCTTCGTAGCCGAGAAAACCGACCGCGCCGCCAGCGAACCGCGGCAGCTCTGGATGCGAAACAAATTGATATCGCGCCATTAACTTACGGACTTCATCGAGAGGATCGGTGGTTGTGCTAAAGCGTTCCTCGATGCCGTTCCGCGCGATGTGGATCTCGCGCCCGTAACTTCGAATAACCATTCGCGGATCGAATCCGACGAAAGAGAATCGGCCCGACAGGTCATTTTTTTCCGTTGATTCGAAAAGGAAGCTGAAAGCGGAGCGGCTAAATTTTTTGAATGCTGAGACCGGGGTTTCGCAATCGCCAACGAACTCTGCAAAAACAGGAATCACATTGCCCTGTTTCGCGAGTTGCAGGAACTCGTTCAGCAATGGAGTGATCAGCGGTTTCATTCAATGCAAAAGGAAACTGCCCAGGATTTTTCTGCCATTCGGCGTGAGAACTGATTCGGGATGGAATTGCACTCCCAGCACTGGGAATTCGCGATGACGCAGCGCCATGACTTCCCCGTCGTCGCTCTCGCCCGTGATTTCGAGACAGGCGGGAAGTGAAGTTCGCTCGACAACCAGCGAATGGTACCGCCCAGCTTCAAACGGGTTCGGCAAATCCGAGAAAAGGGGGCTGCCGTTATGTGTAATCATGCATGATTTTCCGTGCATGAGCCGCCCGGCGCGCACGACTTTCCCACCGTACGCTTCGGCAATGCATTGATGACCGAGGCAAACGCCCAGAATCGGAAGTTCCTGGGCAAAGCGCAGAATGACTTGTTTACTGATTCCTGACTCGCACGGCGTGCAAGGCCCTGGCGAAATGCAAATACGCTCTGGGGCTAATTCTGCGATTTCCTCCAACGAAATTTCGTCATTCCGCTTGACCACAACATCGCAGCCTAGCTCGCCGAAATACTGCGCGAGGTTGTACGTAAAAGAATCGTAGTTGTCGATCAGCAGAAGCATTTTTCGATTTCACAGATGTCATTCTGAGCGAAGCGAAGAATCTCTGATCCTCTTCTGGACCAATCCCGCCTCAAAAATGACCAGAGATGTTTCGCTTCGCTCAACATGACAGCGGTATTACGTATTTTTCTTTTCTGACGCGGTGAGCTGGTGAATGGCGCGAACTTCCGCGACTAGCTCCGCGTACTGCGAAAGCGTCAAAGCCTGCGCGCTGTCGGAAAGAGCGAGCTCGGGCTGGTTGTGAACTTCAATCATCAGGCCGTCGGCGCCGACCGCGACGGCGGCGCGCGCGAGCGGTGTGACCATGTACGCGGTGCCGGTGCCATGGGAGGGATCCACGATGACCGGCAAATGCGAGATCCGCCGAATCGCCGGCACAGACGCCAGATCGAGGGTGTTGCGCGTGTGCTGCGCGAACGTGCGAACACCGCGCTCGCACAAGATCACGTTGTAGTTGCCTTCAGCCATGATGTACTCGGCCGCGAGCAACCATTCCTCGAGCGTTGCAGCCATGCCGCGCTTCAAAAGCACAGGTAACTTTGATCGGCCCGCCCGCTTCAGAAGCGAAAAGTTTTGCATGTTCCGAGCGCCGATTTGAATCATGTCGCCGTGCTTTTCGATTAGATCGACATTGGATTCGTCAACGGCTTCGGTGACGATCTTCAAGCCGAACTCGGCGCGGATCTCCGCCGTGATTTCCCAGCCTTTGTCGCCCAGCCCCTGAAATGTGTAAGGTGAAGTTCGGGGTTTCCAAATGCACCCGCGAAAGAAACGCGCGCCGCTCCGCTGCACGCTTTCAGCGACAGCCACCGCCTGTTGCCGGTTTTCAATCGCGCACGGCCCCGCAATGATGGCGAGTTCGCTGCCCCCAATGGTCGCGTCGCCGATGCGCACGACGGTTTTGTCGGGGCGCAGGTCGAGTGTGATTAACTTATAGGGCTTGGTGACGCGGATCACTTCCACAACGCCCGGCAGATTTTCAAAACGCCGCCCGTCGATCGGGCCTTGGTTTCCGGTGATGCCGATGGCCGTACGTGTGGCTCCGGGCATGGAATGCGCGCGCAAACCAATTGCCTCAACAAGTTTTACCACCGCGTCGACATCGCCCGCGGCGGCGCTCGGTTTCATCACGATTAACATAGTTTCAATAAGGGTTCGGTTGTTCTCATCACGCAGACACCAAATCTCCCCGTGGAAAAGAGAGAGGAATCAGCGCCCCGTTGAGAAACGGTCGCTTCTTATCGCCAAATTCCGAGCGCCGAAGGGAGGGCGGCCTGAAGAGTATTCGCGTCCGCCATTAAAGAAGGCATTTCAGCGCTCATTGCCCATTACTCTAACGTGCCCTTTGTGATTGTCGACAGCAAACTGGAGCCTGCCTGCCCTCAGGCCGCACGCCTCGGGGGCGAGCCGCCTCCACGGACTGGCAGAGCCGGAGAAAGATAGACACCAGCATATCTCTGTCGCCGTTGGATATGTTTCTGAGCAAACTAGTTGGGAACGCGCGCTGCGCCCCTTCGGCGCGATTTTAGTTCGATCCCGGGAATCAAATTTATGGCCGAAACGTCGCATGATCTGGAAGGCCCGGATTTCGAAGCAGGCTGCGAAATCGAAAGCGTGGACGATGGAGGAATGCTTCTTGGGCACGCGTTTGGTGAAGCAATTCTCGTGGCCAGACAAGGCTCTGAGTTATTTGCGATCGGGACAACCTGCACTCATTACGGCGGGCCGCTGGCGAAAGGGTTGATGGTCGATTGCACTGTGCGCTGCCCATGGCACCACGCGCGCTTCGATCTGCGCACCGGCGAAGCGATCGCTGGGCCGGCTTTGAGCAATACGTCATCCTGGAAGGTCGAGAAACGCGGCGCGCGTTTTTTTGTCACCGGCAAAAGCGATGCAAAACCGTCAGATAAACCGAAATCATCTCCCGCAAGCGTGATAATCGTTGGCGGCGGCGCAGCGGGCAACGCTGCAGCCGAAATGTTGCGCCGCGAAGGCTACGACGGCCCGGTAACGATGATTAGCGCGGACGAATTTTTGCCTTACGATCGGCCGAATCTTTCGAAAGATTATCTTGCGGGGATCGCGCCAGAAGAATGGATTCCGCTGCGCCCGCCGGATTTTTATCGAGAGCAAAAGATCGACACGTTGACGAAGACGTCGGTGACGGCAATCGACCCGAAAAACAAGCAGGTTAGCCTCTCTGACGGACGCTCAGTAAAATACGGCGCTCTGTTGCTGGCCACGGGAGCCGAGCCGGTCCGGCTGAAGATTCCGGGCGACGACTTGCCGCACGTTTGTTATCTGCGAACTCTCGCCGATAGCCGGCGCATCATCGAAAGGGCGAAACACGCAAATCGGGCTGTTGTCATCGGCGCGAGTTTCATTGGGTTGGAGGTGGCGGCATCGTTGCGCGAGCGCAAGCTTGAAGTCGCAGTCGTCGGAAAAGGCTCGCTGCCGCTTGAAAAGGTCCTCGGAGGCGAACTGGGCGAGCTTATTCGGCAAACTCACGAGGAGCACGGCGTGCAATTTCACCTCAGACGAACACCAGCAGCCATACAGGACCGAAACGTGCAGCTCGATGACGGAACGATTTTGGATTGCGAGCTCGTCGTCATTGGAATCGGCGTTCGCCCGAACACCGCGCTTGCTGAACAAGCAGGTCTCGCGACCGACAACGGCGTGGTGGTTAACGAATTTCTGGAGACTAACATCCCCGGAATCTTTGCTGCCGGTGACATCGCGCGCTGGCCCGATCCCCGCGCCGGCCGGATCCGTGTGGAACACTGGGTGGTCGCCGAGCGACAAGGGCAGACTGCCGCGCGCAACATTCTCGGCGCGCGCGAGCGGTTCATGGCGCCACCGTTTTTTTGGAGCAATCATTTTGATCTGCACATTCGTTATGTCGGCCACGGCAGCGCGAACGACGACGTCAATATATCGGGAAACTTGGAAGCGAAGGATGCTTCGGTGATTTTCGGCTCAGAAGGCAAAGTCACCGCCGTCGCGAGCATTGGCCGCGACCGCGAAAATCTGGAGGCCGAACTCGCGCTGGAACGTGGTGATCAATTCAGCCCGTTCTGAACCCTCAGACGTCGACATTAGTGGCCGTTCACAGCGCAATCGCCTTCGCACTCGGACTCGACGACGAGTATTTTAGGCCGCATGGAAAATTCGTCAGTCGCTTCAGTTTTGTTTTTTTTGATAGGCAATTACTTCTTCACATTTCTCATCATCGGGTTTGTCGCCGCAGGAATATCGCTGCTCAACAAACCCAAACCGCTTCGAATCAATATGGTCGCCGAAGCATTCTTCTCCTATTACCTGCTGTTTCCGATAGGCATCAGCAACGTGGTGAATTTCGTATTCCACGTGTTCTTCGGCGAGATGGCCGCAAAATTTATTGGCTGGCAGGACAGCCCGTTTCAGGCAGAAGTAGGATTTGCGAGTCTCGGCGTTGGCATTGCCGGCATCATAGCGTTCAGAGCCAGCTTGCCATTTCGATTCGCGACATTGATTCCCCCTTCCGCTTTCGCGTGGGGAGCAGCTGCAGGACACATTTACCAGATGATCGTGGCGCATAACTTCTCTCCCGGGAACGTGGGAGTCGTTCTTCCAATGGGAATACTCATTCCGATTGTCGGGTTGATCTTTTTGTGGCTGTCGTACAAACATCCGCAACCGGGCACAGCGAATCGTAAATTGGCGTAGTGATCTTCCGATGGAGTTGTGGCGTTTGCGGTGTATGCAGCGTTGCAAGTAACGTCCATCATGCAACACCATGCCTCTTGCGTTTTCTTTCTGTTGCTTGCATTCGCCGCGTCGGCACCTGCTGAGACAAAATCGCCTATCCAGGAACGCGCTGATCGTTTTCTGGCGCTCGCGAATGCCGGGTACCAGGCCCTCTATCGCGTCAACAGCGAAGCGCAGTGGACTGCGGTTACTGATGTGACACCGGAGCACGACGCTGCTGCCGAGGCCGCCGGCAAAGCCTACGCCGCATTTAATGGAAATCCGGCGATCATCAACGAAGCGCGGGAACTCCTGACGCATCCGAAGGAGCTGAACGAATTGACGGTTCGTCAATTAAAGCAGCTTCTCTTGAACGCGGCGGAAGGACCAATGACGAATCCCGATCTCGTGGCAAGACGCGTCGCTGCCGAGACGAAGCAAGCGTCGATCCTCAACAGTTTCAAGTTCACACTCAAAGGTCAGCCAATTACGGCCAATCAGATCGACGACAAACTCGAGAAAAGCGTTGATCTCAACGAACGCAAAGCTGTCTGGGAAGCCTCAAAGGAGTCCGGCCCGGCGCTCAAGCCGAATCTGGTCGTCTTGCGAGATCTGCGCAACGGCGTGGCCAAAGAGATGAAGTATCCGGATTACTTCGCACTGGAAGTCGCCGCGTACGGGATGACCACAGACGAGATGCTCAAGATGCTCGAGAACTGGATGGCGACGCTGCGGCCGCTCTATTTGCAGTTGCATACATGGGCGAAATACAAGCTGGCGGAAAAGTTTCATCAGCCTGTTCCCAAAAAAATCCCCGCGCATTGGATCAACAATCGCTGGGCGCAAGAATGGCCGGGTCTGGTCGAAGCTGCGAACATCGACAAGTACTTCGAAGGCCGGAAACCGGAATGGATCATCAAGACAGCCGAGCAATTTTACACAGGGCTCGGATTTCCATCGTTGCCGCAAAGTTTTTGGGAAAAATCAGATTTGTATCCGGTGCCGCCGGATTCAAAGCGGAAGAAAAACACGCACGCCTCCTGCGGGCATATTGATCTCGAGAACGACATTCGTTCGCTGCAAAGCATCGAGCCTAACGCGCGGTGGTTTTTCACCGCGCATCACGAACTCGGGCACGGCCATTATTTCATGGCATATTCGCGGCCTGAAGTTCCCTATTTGCTGCGGCTCGGCGCGGCGCCTGGTTTTCATGAGGGCGTTGGCGAGTTAATCTCACTGGCCTCGAGTCAGGTGCCTTATCTGCAATCACGCGGCGTGTTGCCTCTCGAATTCGATGCGGATAAGACAGCATTTCTGTTGGACGACGCGCTCGCCCGCTCGATTCCGTTTATTTATTTTTCGTGCGGCGTGATGCCGCATTGGGAGGCGGACATCTACGCACACAATCTCCCGGCAGATCAATGGAATGCGCGCTGGTGGAAATACGTTTCCGATTTTCAAGGCATCGAGCCGCCGTCGCCGCGAGGCGAAGAATTTTGCGATGCCGCTACCAAGACGCACATCAACGATAACCCGGCTTACTACTACAACTACGCGTTCGCGACCGTGTTCAAGTTCCAGTTGCACGATTACATCGCGCGCAAAATTCTGCATCAACCGCCCCAATCATGTAATTACGCCGACAACAAGGAAGTCGGCGCGTGGCTGAATAACATTTTGAAAAAGGGCGGCACAGAAGATTGGCGCAAAGTTTTGAAAGAAGCCACTGGCGAAGACATCTCCACGCGCGCGATGATGGATTACTTCAAGCCGCTGATGAGCTGGCTGGAAGAACAAAACAAAGGCCGGCAGATCGGCTGGGAGTAGGTTGTAAAGGGTCCGCTGTCCTCAGCGGATGTCGCATATCAGTTATATTTCTACTCTAGCGTGGCGACTGAGTCGGTGCTGATTGGTTCAGCTTTGCCTGCGCTTTCTGCATCTCAGCCTGGATCGCCGGCATTACGTCTGCCATATAGGCGCCAAATTTTTGCATCGCTGATTTACCCACCGGCGAACCATAAAAATCAGCCAATGCCTTTAACTCATCGGTTGTGAAATGTTTTACCATCGCGTCTGTCATCGCTTTCGTTAATGCCGCAATGTCGAGATCTGCGGTTAGCAGATGCTTAAATTGCTCGCGCCGGTCCGGCGGAAGGTTTGCGGCCATCTTATCGGCCATGTCCTCGAACAGCGCCTTTGGTGGAATAACCTTTAGATAACGTTCCGCTTCACGGCGTCGCGTTTCGGGAGTGTCAGTGGCACTGAGGACGAAAGTGGCCAACGTAAATAGAGTGACAATAGTCAGAGCAAAGGTTTGTTTCTGCATGGAAGCTGATTGATAAAGCAGCGCAAAGAGCAACGCGATCCTTTTCTCACCCCTCTTACTTGTCGATCCTTGAAAAGGCCGTGCGTATGCGACATGCCTGATATGCGGGTTCTCGTTCTCACTGGCGCGGGCGTTTCCGCTGAAAGTGGAATTCCAACTTTTCGCGGCAAGGACGGCTACTGGCGAAATCTCGATCCGACAAAACTCGCCACGCCCGAAGCGTTCGCGCGCGATCCACAATTAGTCTGGGATTGGTATCGCGAGCGCCGGCAGCGCATTCGCAACGCGCGACCGAATGCTGCGCATGAAGCCATTGCGAAAGTGGCGCAACACGCACGCGAGTTCCTGCTCGTTACGCAAAACGTGGACGACCTGCACGCGCGCGCAGAACTTGCGAAGGAGAAAATGGTGCAAATTCACGGAGACATTTTCGTGACGCGCTGTTCGCGCTGTGATTTTAGTGTCTTGGAACGCGATGAGGAACGGCAAGAAATTCCAAGATGCGCAAACTGCGCGGCGCTCATGCGGCCGGGCGTAGTCTGGTTCGGTGAACAACTGCCGTTACGCGAAGTGCAGCGGGTTGAAAATTTTCTCGATCACGACGGTTGTGATGTCGTGATCGTAGTCGGAACCACCGCGACCTTTGGATACATCATTGATTGGGCGCTCCGGGCCAATCGTAACGGCGGCGAACTGATCGAAGTGAATCCCGAGGAAACGCCGCTGTCGCGCTTCGCGACGCGGCGCGTGCGCGAGCCGGCTGCGATCGCGCTGCCGGGCATCGTGAATGACCTAACTAATCGAGGTGCCCTGTAGTGGCAGGCGTGCCGCCTGCGTTTTCATTCAAAGCAGCCGACACGGCTGCCGCTACAGTTTAGGACGACAGGAATGGTAGCCTAACGACTGATCCACCGCAGATAGCGTTCGGCGGATCGCACGACTGCCGCTTTAGCATCGGCGAGAACGTTGGCCTGCCACCAGCCGCCATACACCTGCTCGAATGGGAACGGTTCAATTCTCTCGACGATGCGGCGGATCGCCGACGCTCCAAGCGGAATAAGATTTGGATAACTTCGCATGAAGCTGACGTAACGCCGGTCCTGCACGACGGTAATGATGTCGCCTGTGAGCAAGGCGCCCTTGCTCCCGCCATCGCGGGACTCCGCTGGCCAATGCAGTACGGTGCCGCCTTCGAAATGACCGCCGAGATTGATTAGCGTCAGCCCATCCCAAAGTGAGAGGGTTGACCCTTCCCAGAATTGAATGCGGGATCCCGCGCCTGCGGGACGCACCACCCACTCTCGATCGGCAGCGTGCAAGAATATTTGCGCATCGAAACGGTCGGCCCATTCGATCATCGAAGAGTAGAAATGCGGATGCGAAATCGCGATCGCGCGGATGCCGCCGCGTGCGTTTACCTCGGCGATTGTTTCGTCGCTCAGCAAAGAGATACAATCCCAGAGCAGATTTCCGCTGGGGGATTGCAGGAGCAAGGCGCGCTGGCCGATGGCAAATTCCGGTTCCGTGCCGATTCCCAGAAGCCACGGCGCTTCGTCTTGCAGCCGGTTGTGATGGTCAGCGCGCAATCGCTCGAGCGTTGTCCATTCCTGGCCAGTGCGACGGACGAATTGCCGTTCATCTTCGCAAATCGCACAGCGCGACGGAGGTTCCGCAGTCTCACCAAACTGCGTCCCGCATTGTACGCAGATAAAGTTTTCCATTCGGCAAAAAGTTATCGATCTCACCGATGTTACAATGCTAAAGGAGCATCGAGATGAAGGATCGCCTATTAAAACGCGCTTTGCCGATTGTAGCTGTGTTCTGCCTTTGCGATTGCAGCGTACAGAAAGATCAGAAAGAAACGGAGCGCTACATCCTCGAGAGCGAACGGCAGTGGGCGGAATCGGTCGCCACAGGCGACACGTCGGCAATTGAACGCATTCTTGCGGACGATTTCATCGGAGTCGATCCCCAAGGCCACCTATATCCCAAGCAAAAGATGATCGATGAAACGCGTAACGCGCCGAAATATTTCGTTTCGAATCGGCTTAACGATGTGAAAGTACGGTTCTACGGTAATACCGCGGTTGCGCAGGGAAGCGAGACTTGGGAGAAACGTTCTGGCGAGCGTGGGCGCTTCGTCTGGACCGACACTTGGTTACAGCGCAATGGCCGCTGGCAAATCGTCGCTGCTCAGGACCTCATCGCGCCTGAGAAGGCCGATTAGTTCTACTGGTGCTCAGCTAGAATCCGCGCGAACCGCCAGACTTGGTGGAAGGTATTGTAAAGCGGAGTAGGCGCGACCCGGATCACGTTCGGCTCGCGAAAGTCGCATTTTACACCGGCGGCGAGGAGTTCTTCGTGTAACTGCTTTGGATGCTCGTGGGCTTGGATCGACAACTGCGCGCCACGCGCCTTTGGGTCCGCCGGAGTGATGACGGAGAATTTCTTTGAACCGATTTGGTCGATCAAAAATTCCAGATAGCCGGTGAGCTTAATCGATTTTACGCGGAGGGGTTCCATTCCCCCGGCTTCATCGAAGATCGCGAGCGACGCGCGCAACGGCGCCATTGAGAAAATCGGCGGGTTGCTGATCTGCCAACCGTCCGCCGACGGGACCGGGATGAAATCGGGCTCGAGGTTTAATCTGAATCGTGTATTCGGATCGTTACCAAACCAGCCGGCGAGTCGCGGCAATTTCGTGTTCGTCGCGTGGCGCTCATGGACGAACGCGCCGGCGACTGCGCCCGGCCCGGCGTTGAGGTATTTGTACGAACACCAGACCGCAAAATCGATGTCGCAATCATGCAGCGCCAGCGACACGTTGCCGGCTGCGTGGGCGAGATCAAAGCCGATAACAATTCCGTGTTTCTGTGCTGCCGCGGTGATCTTCTCGATGTCGAACAACTGACCGGTGAAGAAATTCACCGCGCCAATCATCACGACTGCGAGGTGATCGGCGTGCTCGTCGATAAGATCGAGAATGTCTTCCGTGCGAACGGTGAACTCGCCTTTGCGCGGGCGCGCCAGAACGAGAGCATCTTTTGGATCTAGCCCGTGATGTATGATCTGCGTTTTGATGGCGTAGGTGTCAGACGGGAACGCCGGTTCTTCCATCAATATCTTGAATCGTGATTTAGTCGGCTGATAGAAGGTCGCCATCATCAGGTGAAGATTCACCGTAAGGCTATTCATGCAGATCACTTCATGTGGCTTGGCACCAACCAGCCGCGCCATCGGCTCGCGCAGAACTTCGTGGTACGAATACCATGGCGTCCCCGCCGCGTGATGCGCGTCGACGCCAAGCTTTCCCCAGTTGTCCAGTTCTTCTTCGACGATTTGCCTCGCACTTTTCGGCATAAGACCTAGCGAGTTGCC
>WNFP01004232.1_pt1 | contig 11546 bp, 10 predicted proteins | sample 5400201 | NCBI WGS metagenome assembly WNFP01 (sample SAMN13153355, study PRJNA577476) | soil metagenome | isolation source: 115 cm saprolite under Madrone tree | place: USA:California | collected 2016-06-14
CGTGCTGATCGCGCTCGCGTTCGCGTCGTTCGTGGTCGTGCAGCGCGCCGCCGCGCGCGCGGCGCGACAGCGCCCCGACGGCGGCCGCCGCCGCTTCCTCGCCGGGGCCGCGTCCGGCGGCGCCGCGGCACTGGGAACGCTCGCCGTCGGCGGTGCCGCGGCGATCGCGAACGCGTGGTTCGGCGTCGGGCGCGGCGGCCGCGGTTGGCGCGATCCCGTCCAGCGCATCTTCGAGGCGCCGGTCGAGAACACCGCTCCGGTGTGGCGACAAGAATGGAAGGGCAGCCGCGTGCAGGCGCACCGGCGCCTCGGCCGCACGAACTGGATGGTCTCCGACATCGTCCTCGGCACCGGCGCGATCCGCGGCGAGGACGGCGAGCGCATCGCGCGCCTCGCGATGGATCGCGGCGTCAACTACTTCGACACCAGCCCCGACTACTCCGGCGCCGGCACCGAGGAGGCGATGGGGCGCGCGATCAAGGGCAAGCGCGACGAGCTCTTCGTCGCGACCAAGTTCTGTACGCCGTACGGACACCTCCCGCCCGGCACCCCCGTCGCCGAGTACATGGGCGCGATCGAAGGCAGCTTGCGACGTCTCGGGACGGATCACGTCGATCTCGTCCACATCCACTCCTGCGACGAGATCGAGCGCCTCCTCGACCCGAACGCGCACGAGGCGTTCAACCGCCTGAAGGAGCAAGGCAAGGTGCGCTTCCTCGGCGTCTCGACGCACACCCCGAACCTCGTTGCGGTCGCCGACGCAGCGATCGCCTCGAACCGCTTCGACGTCATGACGCTCGCGTACCACCACGGCATCTGGGCGCCGCTCGCCGGCATCATCGAGCGCGCGCACGACGAGCGCGACATGGGCGTCGTCGCGATGAAGACGCTGAAGGGCGCGAAGCACCGCGGCCTCGCCGACTTCCGCGACGAAGCGGACAGCTACACGCAAGCGGCGTTCAAGTGGGTGCTGTCGAACGCGAAGGTGTCGTGTGTCGTCGTCTCGTTCTTCGAGCTGCAGCACGTCGACGAGTACCTCTACGCGTCGGGCCGGGCGACGACGGTGGCGGACGTCGCGATCCTGGAGAAGTACGATCGGCAGATCCTCGGCACGTACTGCGGTCCGCACTGCGGCGAGTGCCTCGGCCACTGCCCCGAGGTGCTACCGATCCACGACGTGCTCCGCCACCGCATGTACTTCGAGGACTACGGCTGGGAAAAGGAGGCGATGCGTCTCTACGGCGCGCTCGCGAAGAACGCCACCGTGTGCGCCGAATGCCCGGCGCCGTGCCTCGGATCGTGTCCGGTAGGCGTCCCGATCCAGGAACGCATGATCGGCGCGCACGACCTCCTGACGCTCGCCTGATCGACCGCAGGTGCCCTCTGGTTCGGCCAGCACCCGATCGCGGGTGCGACGGCGATCCGAGTCGATCCCGGTCTCAAGCGCGCTTCGGGTCACCGTGCGCCGACGCCTCGCCCGGATCTTCGACGGCGTCGCGTTCGCACCTCCGCGACGGGCGGCGGCGCTTCCTCGAGGTCGACGGCCTGATCGGGATCGAGACCTGCATCGACCTCGCGCGACCGGGGGCCGCGCTGACGACGGAGCTCGCCTTTCGCGATGAAACCGCGCTCCGCAACTTCCTCCGTGATCCGGCAACGGCGGACCTCTGGAAGCAGTTTGACGCCTTCATCGGCCCACATGGCCACCACGCGTCCGACCGTCCGTTGGTGTACCGAGCGCCCAGCTTGTCCGCGGACGGACGCTCGCAGTAAAGGATGGGTACGTCCCGTCCCGTGAAGGAGGATCGCGTGAGCACTCCCCGTCCGAGCTTCAACGCGCCGCTGACCGTGTGCGCGCAGATCGAGGCCCGCGCCGCCCATCCCGACACCGAAAATCGAGTGTTCCTACGCCACGGCGACCGCGCCTGGACGTACCGCCGCTTCCGGGATGAATCGGTGCGGGCGGCGCATTTCCTGCGCCGGCGACTCGGCGCGATCGACGACGCGCGGCCGGGACACGTCGCGATGCTGCTCGAGAACCACCTCGAGCTGGTGTCGCTCCTCGGCGGGTGCGCATACGGCGGGCTGACGCTCTTCGGCGTCAACACGGGGCTCCGCGGCGACACGCTCGCCGGCGTGCTCAATCATTCGCGTGCGCGCGTTCTCGTCGTCGACGAGCGCTTCCTGCCCGAGCTCGAGCGTGTCCGCGGCGCGCTGCGGAACGTTGCCGCCGAGAACATTCTCGTGCTGCGCACCGTCGGTGGCGCCGTTCCCGTGGGCGCCGACTTCACGGCGGCGATCGCCGCCGAGATCGCCCCCGAGGACGCGACGCTCGATGCGCCTGCCGTCGACGTCGAGGGGACGACGAATCTGATGGTGATCTACACGTCCGGCACGACGGGCCTCCCGAAGGGCATCAACAACAACCACCTGAAGCTCCTCGCGACCGGCCTCGGTGTCTCGACGCAGATGGAGCTCGGTCCCGACGACGTCGCCTACACCTGCATGCCGCTCTTCCACTCCAACTCCATCTTCGTCGGGCTGATGCCGGCGTTCTGGGTCGGCGGCAGCGTCGGCGTGAACGAGCGCTTCAGCGCGAGCAAATTCGTCCCCGACATCCTGCGCTACGGCGTCACGTACTGGAACTACGTCGGCGAGCCGATGCACTACGTGCTCGCCGCGATCGAGAAGCAATACGGCGGCGACGAGGCGCGCATCATCGCCGAGGTCGCGAACCACCCCGACAATCGTTTCAAGTACGCCGTCGGCAACGGCGCGTCGCCGGCCGACATCGATCGCTTCATGACCTGGCTCGGGCTCGAGGACGTGTTCGAGCTCTACGGCTCCACGGAGGCGGCGATCAGCACCTTCCGTCGCAAAGGCGATCCGCGCGGCAGCGTCGGCGAGGTCGCGGATCCGGCGGTGCAGATCCTGAGCGAGCGCGGCGTCGAGTGCCCGCCGGCGACGCTCGACCGCGACGGCAAGATCACCAACTACGCCGAGGCCGTCGGCGAGATCTGCCGCGTTGCTCCCGATACCGGTCTCTTCCAAGGCTACTTCGACAATCCCGACGCCAACAATTCCAAGTACCGCGACGGCGTCTACCATTCCGGCGACCTCGGCCACATCATGATCAATGACGGCCGGCGTTTCCTCTACTTCGACGGCCGCACCGACGACTGGATCCGCAAGGACGGCGAGAATTTCTCCGCGGCGCAGATCGCGCGCATCTTGTCGGAGCATCCCGCCGTCGAGCTCGCCGCCGCGTACGGCGTGCCGTGCGCCGTCTCCGATGAGTTGGTGATGGCCGCGGTGCAGCTCAAGGACGGCGCGCGCTTCGACCCGAAGGACGTCTTCGACTACTGCGAGGCACAGATCACCGGCGGCGGCATGGACCGCAAGTGGTTCCCGGACTTCATACGGCTCGTCGACGACTTCGAGTGGACGAACACCCAGAAGGTGCTGGTCCGCAACCTCAAGAAGGTGCACTTCTGCCGCCGCCGCTTGCCGGATGCACCGATCTTCTGGCGGACCCGCGGCGACACCGCCTACCGCCTGTTCACCGTCGCCGACTACGACGCCGTGCGGCGCGAGTTCGAGGCGAGCGAGCGGGTCGAGCTCCTCGATCGCTGACGACAGCCGGCGCGGCGCAATCCATCGCCGCCGCCGCGGGCGCGCTCGCGCTCGGCGCCTCGCGGCGGCGGTGAACCTTTCGCGGTGGCGGCGCGTATCACGGTACAGGAGGGTCACGTATGGAAGACGTCCGAACCTGCCCGTACTGCGCCGAGGAGATCCGCGCCGCGGCGACTCGGTGCCCACACTGTCGCAGCCGGGTGACCGCGTTCGATCCCGAGCGCTGGTATCGCGATCACCCCGAGCGCCGCGTCGCCGGCGTCGCCGCCGCGGTGGCGCGGGCGCTCGCGCTGCCGGTCGGCGCCGTGCGCGTCGGCTTCATCGTCCTCACGTTCGTGCACTTGCTCGGGCCGCTGCTCTACGGCGCGCTTTGGCTGCTGATTCCGTTCCGCCCGGGCGGCGACGCGCCGATCATGCGCGCCCTCGCGTGCGGCCGCGACGTGCTCGACAGCGTGCTCGGCGAGCGCCGTCGTGAGACCCCGAACGGCTCGCGCCCGGAGCGCCACAACGGTGGCGAAACCGAGCCGCCCGCCGCGGGCGTGCTGCCGCTTCGCCGCCTCTCCTCGTGATAGAGATGATTGCGTTTCATGGCGAGCGACGGCGAGCTGATCGCAGCGGTCGCAGCGGGCGACGGGCACGCGCTCGACGGCCTGTACCATCGCTACGAGCGGCCGCTGTATCAATTCCTCTTCCGCCACGGTGGCGGGCGCGACGTCGAGGACCGGATGCAGGAGACGTGGTTGCGCGTCGTCGCGGCGGCGCCGCGCTTCGACCCGACGCGCCGCTTCTCCACGTGGCTCTTTCAGATCGCGCTGAACCTCTGTCGCGATTGGCGCCGCCGACCGCCGCCGGAGCCCGTCGACATGGCGACGATCGAGCGCACCGCGGACGGCGCCGGCTCGGCGCAATCAACGGAGGACGCGCTCGACGCCGACCGTCTCCTCGCGGCGCTTCCCGACGCGCAACGCAGCGTCCTGATCCTGCGCTACTACTGCGATCGTACGGAGGCTGAGGTGGCCGAGATCCTCCAATGCCCGATCGGGACGGTGAAGAGCCGCACGCACGAAGCAATCGCGCGCCTCACGGAGCTGGTGCGCGTCGAGGGTGCCCCAGCCGCGCAGCCGCGCGCGCCGCGGGACGACGTCACGCCGCAGGCCCACGTCGTAACGGCGCGGGAGAAACGCTCGTGAGCGACGCCTGCGACCGTGCCCGGGTCGCGCTCGCGTTCGGCCGTGCCGAGCCCGAGATCGCACGTCACGTCGCGACCTGCGACGTCTGCCGGACTGATGCGTCGGCGTTGCGCCACGTCGCGATCGCGCTCGCCGCGGCCCAATTCCCGTCGCCGCCCGCCGCGCTCGCGACACGCGTTCGCGCCGCGGCTGCGCCGCTCCTCGCGCGCCACGCGCGCGCGTCGACCTTGCGCACGGTGGCGCGCGCCGTCGGCGCCGCCGTCTTGCCGTTGCCGCTCGTGCTGCTCGTCGACGTGTACGTGCTGCGCGCCGCTTACGATGCGCTGCGCGCCGTCCTCCCCGCCGCGCTCAGCTTGTACTTCGTCCTCAACTACACGACGCTGCTCGCCGTGCTGCTGACGCTCGCCTACGGAGCCGTGCCGCTCCTCGCCGAGCGCCAGGCACGCGTGCGACGCGAGGAACGCCATGCCTGACGTCACCAAGCACTGCCCGTATTGCGCCGAGGAGATCCGCGTCGAGGCGCGCAAGTGCCGCTACTGCGGCAGCTTCGTCGAGAGCGGCACCGCGCTATCGCGGGCGTGGTATCGCAGCCGCCACGGGAAGATGCTCGCCGGCGTGTGCGCCGGACTCGCCGACCAGTTCGGCATCTCCGTGACGATCATTCGCTTGGCGTTTCTCTTGAGCGCGCTTCTCGGCGGCGGCGTCGGGATCATCATCTATCTCGCGCTGTGGGTCGTCATGCCGTACCGCCAATACGAGGAGCAGCCGTCGGCATCGGTGCGCCCGCCGTCACCGATGCCGCCCGCGTCGCCCGAGTCCTCGACCCCGTACATCGCACGCTGACGGGCGATGCCCGAGCTGCCGGACGTCGAGCTCTACCGCGAGTGTCTGGCGGCGCGCCTCGTCGGCCAGACGCTCGAGCGCGTCCAGCTCGCGAGCCCGTTTCTGCTGCGTACGGTCGAACCGTCGCTCGACGAGGCACTCGGCCGCCGGATCGTCGGCGTCCGCCGTCTCGGCAAACGACTGGTGATCGCGGTCGAGGCCGAGCTCTTTCTCGTCTTCCATCTGATGATCGCCGGCCGCTTCCGCTGGCGGCCGCGCGGCGCACGCGTGCCGCGCAAAGTGGGGCTCGCGGCCTTCGAGTTCTCGTCAGGCACGCTGCTCGTGACCGAGGCGAGCTCGCGCAAGCGCGCCTCGCTGCACGTCGTCGCGGGCGAGGACGCGTTGCGTGCGCTCGATCCGGGCGGCATCGAGGTGCTGGACGTGGATCTCGCCGCGTTCCGCGGCGCGCTCGTCGCCGAGAATCACACGTTGAAGCGCGCGCTCACGGACCCGCGACTCTTCAGCGGCATCGGCAACGCATACTCCGACGAGATCCTGCACCGCGCGCGGCTCTCACCGATCGCACTCACGACGCAGCTCGACGACGCCGCGATCACGCGGCTCTATGACGCGATTCGGACGACGCTGCGCGAGTGGCTGGAGCGCCTGCGCGCCGAGACCGGAGCGGCGTTCCCCGAGCACGTGACCGCCTTCCGCGACGCGATGGCCGTCCACGGCCGCTATCGGAAGCCCTGTCCCGATTGCGGCGCGCCCGTGCAGCGGATCGCTTACGCCGAGAACGAGACCAACTATTGCGCCCGCTGTCAGACCGCCGGCCGCGTGCTCGCCGATCGCGCGCTCTCGCGGCTGTTGAAGCAGGACTGGCCGCGCACGCTCGACGAGCTGGAGGCGCTCCGCCGCCCGCGGACCTGACGGCGTCTCAGCGGCGCAGCCGGCGCGACGGCCGCTGCGCATCGCCGTCAGAGCCGCCGGCCGTAGCGATCGAGGCTCGACACCTCTTCGATGGGGACGCGCGTCACCGGGCCGAGCTTCGCCGCCGGCCAACCGATCGGAATGAGGCACATCGACTCGACGTTCTCCGGGAAGCCCAGCAGCTTCGCGATCTCCTCCTCGTACATCAGGTGCAGCGTCGTGAGGCACGCGCCGAGACCGAGCGCGCGCGCGGCGAGCAGGATGTTCTGCACGGCGGGATAGATCGAGGAGTAGATGGATTTCCGCGCCATCGACTGCAGCGGCCCGTCGCCGCGGATGACGCCCTGCTCGTTCATGAGCAGCGGCATGATGAGGACCGGCGCCTCATGCAGATGATCGGCAAGGTGCGTCGCCGACTTGACGACGCGGTCCATCGTCGCGACGCTCACGCCGGGACGTGGCGCATTTCCCCCCGTCATCGCCAGGTATGCATCGAACGCGCGCTTGTAGTGCTCCTGAAGCATCTTCCGCGTCGCGGCGTCCTTGATCACGAGGAAGTGCCAGCTCTGGCGATTCGAGCCGCTCGGCGCGCGGATCGCCGCGTCGAGGATCTTGCGGATCAGCTCGTCGGGAACCGGGTCGGCTTTGAGATAGCGGATCGCCCGGCACGTATGCATCGCCTCGAAGACACTAAGGTCGTCGCTCATGCGTTCCTCCTCCGATCGATCATCGCATCATCGCGTGGGCGATGGACCAGGTGACGGCGGAGATGAACGCCGACGCCGGAATCGTGAACACCCACGCCCAGACGATCCGCCCCGCGACGCCCCAGCGGATCGCGGAGAGCTTCGTCACGGCGCCGACGCCGACGATCGCGCCCGTGATCGTGTGCGTCGTCGAGACCGGGATGCCGAGGCTCGTCGCCGCGAAGAGCGTGATCGCACCGCCGGTCTCGGCGCAGAATCCGCCGACCGGCTTCAGCTTCGTGATGCGCAGTCCCATCGTGCGCACGATGCGCCAGCCGCCCGAGAGCGTCCCGAGCGCCATCGCCGCGTGGCAGGCGAGCACGACCCAAAGCGGGACGTAGAACGTCGGCCCGAGGTGGCCGGTTGCGAACAAGAGAACCGCGATGATGCCCATCGTCTTCTGCGCGTCGTTGCCGCCGTGGCCCAGGCTGTAGAGCGCCGCCGACACGAGCTGGCCGCGGCGAAACCATGCATCGACACGTCCCGCCGTGGAGCGGCGGAAGATCCAGAACACCGCGGTCATGAGGCTGAAGGCGAGGATCAGCCCGAGGACCGGCGACAGCACGATCGAGACGGCGATTTTGATGAGTCCCGGGGCGTCGAGGAACTGCGCGCCGCCTTTGGCGATCGCCGCCCCGGCGAGACCGCCGATCAGCGCGTGCGACGAGCTCGAGGGAATGCCCCACCACCACGTGATCAAGTCCCACGCGATCGCGCCGACGAGCGCGGCGAACACGACGGCGGTGTCGATGATCGCGGGATCGACGATGCCCTTGCCGATCGTGGTCGCCACGTGCAGGCCGAAGAAGAGAAACGCGACGAAGTTGAAGAACGCCGCCCACACGACGGCCCAACGCGGCGAGAGAACGCGCGTCGAGACGACGGTTGCGATCGAGTTCGCGGCGTCGTGAAAGCCGTTGACGAAGTCGAACGCCAGCGCCACCGCGATGATGACGCCGACCAGAAGCATCGCTCAGGCGTGCTCGAGAACGACGCCTTCGATGATGTTGGCGACGTCCTCGCAGCGGTCGGTGGCATTCTCCAGCGCCTCGTAGACTTCCTTCCACTTCATCACCAGGAGCGGATCGGCGTTTTCCTTGAAGAGCTTCGCGACGGCGTTGCGCAGGATCTCGTCGCCCTCGTTCTCGAGCCGATTGACCTCGATGCAGTGCTCGAGGATGCCGTGCGCGCCGCGGACGTTGCGCAAGCCGGCGACGGCGCGGGCGACCGCCTCGGTCGCCCGCACGAGCACCGCGGCGAGATCGCGCACCTCTTGCGTCATCTCGCGCAGCTCGTAGAGCGCCATGCGCTCCGAAGCGGACTCGACGAAGTCCATCACATCGTCCATGCGCGTGATCAACCGATGGATGTCATCGCGGTCGAACGGCGTGATGAAGGTCGTGTGCAGGCGCTCGACGCAGGTGTGGGTGATGACGTCGGCCTCGTGCTCGATCTCCTTGATGCGTGCCGCGAGCGCGCGCACGTTTTGATCGCCGACGACGAGCGTCGCGAACTGCTTCGCCCCTTCGACGGTAAGCGCCGCGTGGCGCTCGAACAGCGTGAAGAAATCCTCTTCGCGCGGCAGCAGACGTCGCAGCATCGGGCGCGCTTCTATGTGCCATGGGAACGAAACGCAAGTGACGGGGGCGATTTGCGTCGCCATACTTCGTTGCTCGGTCGCTCCGCTGCTCGGCGTAGCTCCGCTACGCCTGCGCTGCTCGCTTCTCTCGCGCCTCGTCTGGCTCGCAACTCGCGTCAGTCCCCATTCTAGCAAGGTGCCGTTTGCGACGAATCCTGCTCTTCCGGCGCCCGATGGAATGGCCCTTGCCTTGGTGAAACGAGTGTTTTAATCGATTGTTCATGCCCCCGGCCGCCCCCCTTTCGGCGTCGCATTTCGTCCCGCTCCACCGGGGCGATCACGGGGCGACCTCCGACCGCCTGCTTGCGGCAGCGACCGACCTGTTCGCCTCCCAGGGATTCCATGCGACGTCGATCCGCGAGATCGCGGAGCGCGCCGGGGCGAACGTAGCTTCCGGTCACTACCATTACGGCTCGAAGAAGGGGCTGTACCTGCAAGTGCTCCGCAACCAGTTCGCGCGCGTCCGGATGATCGTCGACCGTCACAGCCCCTTGGCGCCGCCGCGCGCCCTGCGGCGCCTGCCGCGCCGCGATCTCGTAGCGTTGCTCGCGGGCCGCATCGAAACGATGATCGAGGTCCTCATCGCCGCTCCGCTCCAGCCGTACGGCGCGCTCATGCTGCGCGAGATGTGCGACCCGAGCGATGCGATGCCGATCATCGTCCAGGAGTTCATCCGGCCGCAGTCGAATGAGCTGGCCGCGATCGTCGCCGCCTTGATTCCGCGCGCGTCGGCGACGGTGGTGCAGCGCTCGGTGCGCAGCATCGTCGGCGAGGTGCTCTTCTATCGATTCGCCATGCCGGCCGTCCTGCTCATGCTCGATACGGCGTCGTACACGCCGCGCTTCACCCGCGGCATCGCGGCGCACGTGCTCGAGTTCTCGCTCGGTGGGTTGGCGCGCGTCGGGCGCCGCGGCGGTCGCGCGCCGCGTCCGCCGACGCGGGCGCCTCGTGTCGTGGCGTCGAGTCGGAGGAGGAGCCGTGCGCGGTAATCCACCGACCATCGCCGCGCCACCGCGCCGGACCAAGATGCGACGGCGGTCCGGCACCGGGCTCCATGCCGCTCGCCTCGCGGCGCTTGGACTCGTCGTCGTCACCGGATGCGCGCCGCTCGCGATCCTCACGCGTCCCGAGGGCGACGGGGGGTGGAGCGCGCCCGAGCGCGGCGCCCGGCTCGCGGAGCTCGCCGGCCGTGCCGGCGTCGACCTCGAACCGGCAACGGCACAGCCCGGCGGCGTCGACCTCGATCCCGCAACGTCACAGCACGCCCCCGATGACGCGCCATCGGCCGCGACGCCGGGCACGGAGCTCGTACTCTCGCTGTCCGAGGCGCTCGCGCGCGCCGCGGGCGGTAACCGCCACCTCGCCGAGGCGCGCGCGCAGCTCGTGATCGCGCGCGAGCACGTCTTCGAGGAGCGCGGGCGGCTGTTCCCGTCGACGCGGGGCAGCGGCCGCTACACGTGGAACGATACCGCGCAGATGAACGCCATACAGATCCCGGGCGCGCCGGTGCAGTCGATCACCATCCGCGACCGCAACCTCGGCACGATCTCGGGAACCGTCGCGTTGCCGCTCGACCTCTCCGGCGAGATCATCGAGGCACTCGTCGCGGCGCAAGCAGGCTACCGTGGGGAGGCGGCGCGCCTGTGGGCGACGACGCTCGACCAAGACCTCGTCGTGATCGATGCGTACTACACGCTGCTCGCGGCGTTGCGCCTACGCGACGTGACCTTGCAGACGCTGGCGTTGCATCGTCAGCAGCTCGGGTTCGCCAACGACCGCTTCCAGAGCGGCCGGCTCACGAAGAACGAGGTGCTGGTCGTGCAGGTCGCCGTACGCAATAGCGAGCAGGAGCTGCGCCGGCGCGCGCTTGCGATCGACGAGGCGCGCTTCGCCTTGAACCAGGCCGTCGGGCTGCCGATCGACGCGCCGACCGAGGTCGTCGACGTGCGCGAGCGGCCGCAGCTGCCGAGGGAGGCGGAGGCGCTGCGGGTCGCCTATCGCGAGAATCCGGTTCTGCTCGCGCTGCTCGAGGAGCAGCAACGGCTCGATGCCACCGCTACGTCGCTGGCGCGTGCGCGGCTGCCCCGCTTTTCCGGTGGCGGCAGCGTCGAGGACTCGAATTCGAAGATCCTCGAGCCGACGCTCGTGGGTGGCGCGTTCGTCGGGTTCGAATGGGACCTCGGCACCGACACGCGCCGCGAGGCACAGATCGCCGAAGCGCGGACTGCGGCGGATGCGAACCGCATCCGCAGCGAGCGGCAACTGCGCGAGATCGAGCAGGCGGTCCGCTCGACGTCGCGCGCCGCCGAGGAGCGCCTGGCGGCGTTCGACACCAGCATGACCGCGGTCGAGCAGTCGGAGGAGAACCTGCGCATTCGCCAGCAGCAGTTCGACGTTGGGCGCGCGACGAGCGACGACGTGCTCGATGCCCAGGCGCTGCTCTCGGTCGAGCGTGCGTCGCTCGCGACGGCGCTCTACCAAGCGCAAACGCGCCACGCCGAGCTGCAACGTCTCATGGGCCGCCGCTTCGACGCGCCGGCGGCGGGTGCCGCAGACAGCGCCGTTGTCGGACATCCGCCGGCG
>WNFP01004235.1_pt1 | contig 11543 bp, 8 predicted proteins | sample 5400201 | NCBI WGS metagenome assembly WNFP01 (sample SAMN13153355, study PRJNA577476) | soil metagenome | isolation source: 115 cm saprolite under Madrone tree | place: USA:California | collected 2016-06-14
CCTCGCGCTGGTGGTCGGTGATGGCCTGTCGTCGCTGGCAGTGCAGCGCCACGCGCCGGCGGTGCTTGCGGAGATCCTCCGCGTGGCGCCGCCGGACTGGCGCTTGTCACCCGTGGTGATCGCAACGCAGGCGCGCGTGGCGCTGGGCGACGAGATCGGCGAGCGGCTGCACGCCCAGATGGTCGCGGTGCTGATCGGCGAGCGCCCGGGCCTCAGTTCCCCCGACAGCCTGGGGATTTATCTCACCTGGCAGCCGCGGGTGGGGCGCTCGGACGCGGAGCGCAACTGCATCTCGAACATCCGGCCCGAGGGTCTCGGCTACGCCCAGGCCGCGCACAAGCTGGTGTGGCTGTGCCGGGAGGCGCGGCAGTTGAAATTGAGCGGCGTCGGCTTGAAGGACCGCAGCGATCTGCTGGAAGTCGGGCCTTCCGAGCCGGACTCCGGACTCACGCTGGACGGCTAGTAGTTCGGACGATCCTGGCGCAACCGTGCTTTCACCCCACGCGGGGTCAGGCGCTATTGTCCGGGCGTACGTTTAGAAACCGAGCGACGTCCGCCAACGACTCACCCGTGCCGTCCGGCGGCGCGTCCAGTTCCTCCGCGCTTGCGCGCTGTCGATTGTTCCAGAAGGTCGGATATCCGAACCACTTGGCCCCTGCGGCGTCCCAGCCTGCAAACGCGACAAACAGGATTTCCTCCTTGCGCAGGCCGAGCACATCGACGCCGAGTTGATATGCGTGCGGGTCGGGCTTGAAGGTTTTGATCCGATCGGTGCTGATCACCTGATCGAACACACCGTACAGCCCCGAGTTGCGGATCCCGGCGTCGAGGATCGCCGCCGTGGCGTTTGACAGAAGTGCGAGCTTTCGGCCCGAGTGCTTCAGCCCCGAAAGCGCATCGGGCACGTCGGGCCAGGTCTTCAGAGCTAGGTATCCCTCCATCAGCGAGTCGGCCTTGGCGCCTGAGAGCTCGAGTTTCAAGGATCGGGCGGCAAAGTAGAGCGCACTGCGGGTCGCCTGCCAGAAGTCTTGATAGCGTCCGCCCAGGGCTCGCAGCCACTGATATTCGAATTGGCGAGTGCGCCACAGATTTCCGAGCTCTGTTCCGCGGCCGGGAAATGCTTTCTCGCACGCCAGGAACACAGGTCTGGGGTCGAATACCGGAAACGCATCGAAGGCCAGCGCCTTGATCTGGGCCGAGCCGGGTAACTGTTGCGCGGACGCTCGGAAACCCGCAGCCGTCGCGATGCCGGCGGCGCCGATGGCCAGGAATGATCTTCGATTCAGTGACACGTTTGCCTTCCCGCTCCGGTTGGGACCTGCATCCTACTCGGGCCGAGACGGGAAGTTTCACTCTCGGTCGAAGCTCTCGTGTCATGGAATATGACAAAGAGCGAGACGACAAGGACGCTATTTAAGGTGTCGTCTGCGCCGGCTGGGTTCGGCTACTATGGCGTGCATGTCCAAGTGTTTGTTGCAAGTCGCTTGTCAATCGACACGCTGAGCGTAGCGGATGACAACTCTTGAAGATCGGCTGAGGAATTTCTCCTTCCCTGATGGAGAGTTGGACAGCGACGTTCGACGCACCTACGTCGCACTTCGATTGTGGCTCGGGGGTATTGGATTTTTCCTTCCGATCATCCTGGTGTCTTTGGGACTGAGCTTCGGGATTTCGTGGCCTCGGATGACGTCGATAAGCGCCTTTTATTGGTTGCGCGAGCCGACGGGCGATAACCTGCTGTTGCGGGATTGGTTTGTGGGATCCCTGTGCGCAGTGGGGATCGCTCTCATTATTTACAAGGGTTACGGTCGCTTGGAGAATTTGCTCCTCAACGCTGCTGGTGGGGCGCTTATTGTCGTTGCGCTCGAACCGATGCCGTGGACAACGACAGGCAACGACACGGGGACGTTTAGCGTCCATGGCGCTGCCGCAGTCATTTTCTTCATGCTGATCGCAGCAACAATCTGGTTTTGCGCAGGCGATACGCTTCTTGAGGGTATCGATGATCGAGTGCGGTTGCGTTGGTTGCGGACCTACAGGGTCTTCGCAATCGCTATGGTCGTTGCTCCCTTGATCGCGTTCGCGATCTCGAGGCAGGGGCAGTGGAGGATCTGGGTCGAAGCGTTCGGTATTTGGATTTTCTCCACGTATTGGTTCGCTAAAACATACGAGCTTTCAAAAGTGTCCGAGGTCGAGCCAACAGATAAACCTGATCCGAAACTCAAGCGGGTGGGAGGGGAGCTTAGAATAGGTTAAAACTGGTGCTACGAAGTCGGCGAGCGGCTGCGGCCAGCCGTTGCTGTCGCAGGCGAACCTGCAACTCCCGCAGGACTGAAGCCTCGCCTCCGAACCGGCGGCGACGGCGGCTCGTCACGAACGCTTTGCCAGAGCAGCATGGTCGCGTACGCGCGCCAGGGGCGCCAGGATTCCGATCGTCTCTCGAGCTCTCGCTGCGTGCAGTTGCCCGCTCTTCTGCGCAGGTGCAGATCGCCGGCCGGAAACGCATCGGGGTCGGATAGCGCTCGCATCGCGACGTATTCCGCGGTCCATTGGCCGATGCCGGGAATTTCGCAAAGCTGGGCCCGCAGCGCGCCGTAATCGAGCACTCCTTCGAAGCGGATCCGCCGGTCGCAGACCGCGCGCGCCAGAGCCCGCACGGTTTCGCCTCGAGCCCGGGTCAGCCCGATGCTTGTCAGGTCGGCGCCAGCGAGGATCTCGGGTGTCGGAAAAAGATGCGTCAGACCGGGTGCCGGCGTGAAGCGCTGGCCGAACGTTTCGGCGATCCGGCCGGCCAGCGTCGTGGCTCCTTTGACGCTCACCTGCTGTCCAAGAATCGCACGGACTGTCAGTTCGAAGCCATCCCAGCACCCGGGCACGCGCAGCCCTGCCTCGGTTTGAATCGGCTTGGCCAGCATCGGGTCAGCGTGCAACGCCCTGGCGATGACCGACCAGTCGGCGTTCAGGTCGAACATCGCGCGGATCCGCTCGATGATGAAGATGAGCGAGCGCGGATCGTCGAACTGGACGCCGGCCCTGAGCGCGTTCTTGTCCTCCTCAAAGGAGACTTCCACAAAGCCGTGGTGGCCGCCGAAGGAAATGGAACGCCGATAACGGCCCGCCTGCACGACCTCCACGCCAGGGGTGGCGCGAGCGGCCAGAAATTCGAGGATGCGGTTCCAGTTGTAGGGCGGCCTGAAGTCGAGCTGGAACAGGTACGCGTCTTCCGCCTGCTCTGACCTCTGGCGCGCCAGCCGGCGGATCTGCGTCGGCGTTCGTCGATACACCTTCCGGATCGCCTCGTTGAACCGGCGCACGCAGCCGAAGCCGCTGGCGATGGCAACCTGACCCATCGGCAAGGCCGTTTCGTCGATCAGCTTCTTGGCAAAGTGCAAGCGCCTGGTATGCGCCACCGCGCTGGGGCTCGCTCCCAGGTGCTTGAGGAACAAACGTCGCAGGTGCCGCGCACCCACTCCCAGGTGGTCCGCCAGCGCATCCACCCCGCCGTCTTCCAGACCACTCTCGCTGATCAGACGCAACGCGCGCGAGACCGTGGTCTGCGTGCCGGTCCACGCCGGGCACCCGGGCGAGCTTTCGGGCCTGCAGCGCAGGCACGGCCGATAGCCCGCCTCGGCGGCAGCAGCCGCGGTCGGGTAGTAAACGACGTTGCTCTCTTTGCAGGTGCGCGCCGGGCAGATCGGCCGGCAATAGATGCGCGTGGTCAGCACGGCGATGAAGAACTTGCCGTCAAAGCGCGCATCGCGGGAAAGCCGCGCGCGCGAACACACCTGCTGGTCGAGTTCCATACGCTCCGCTCAGCGATCCTAGCCTATCCCTGCGCGTTGGACGTTTCCGGACGTCGATAGGCACCGCTCATATCGAGGTCCGTGAACGTCCAACCGAGCGCGCCGCCCTGCTCTAGATTTGCCGCGCGCAGTTCGGCAACGACGATTGTGGACGGACAGTACGATCAAAGGGAGATGTGCCATGGATCTGAGAGTACGGGCAGCAGCGACCGTGAGTATTCTGTTCAGTGCTGTGAGCGCTTCGCCTGGACTGGGCGCGCAAGAGGCGTCGCCGCAACCGCCCAGCCATTACCGCGTGATCGACCTCGGCACGCTGGGCGGCACCGTGAGCAGCGGCAACACGATCAACAACCTGGGCTGGGTCATGGGCAGCTCCAACGAGGCCGGAGATACCGTTCAGCTCGCCACGCTCTGGCTGCCCGGACAGCAGATTCCCCTCGGCACGCTCGGAGGTCCCAGCAGCAACGTTCTGTGGCCGGTCAAGAACAATTCCGGGCTGATCTCCGGCGTGACGGAAAACGGGTCACACGATCCTCTGAACGAAACCTTTTCCTGCCCGGTGTTCGGCTTCGGCAGCGGCAACTCCTGCGTCGCGTTCGCCTGGAAGAACGGCAGGATGACGCAACTGCCCGGCCTGGGCGGCAACAACTCGATCGGCGCCGGCGTCAACAACCGAGGCCAGATCGTGGGCTGGGCTGAAAACCCGATTCACGACCGGACCTGCGTAAGCCGCCGGGGCCTGGTGCAGGTCCTGCAGTTCGAGGCGGTCATCTGGGAAGTGAACGAGGGCCAGTGGCAGGTGCGGCAGCTGCCTCCGTATCCCGGCGATCCGGATTCGGCGGCCACCGCAATCAATGACGCCGGCCAGGTGGTCGGAATCTCCGGTCTGTGCAGCGTTGCAATCGGAGGGTACAGCGCCATCCACGCGGTGCTCTGGGAGGACGGCCACCCGATCGACCTGCACAATCTCGGAGGGCACGGCTGGAACACTCCGGCCGCCATCAACAACCGGGGCGCGGTCGTCGGGTTCGCCAATCAACCGAACGACGTGTCCAACGGGTCGCTCGCCTTCCTTCCGGAGGCTTTCCTTTGGACACGAGAAGGCGGCATCCAGGGCCTTCACACGCTTCCGGGCGACGCCATCAGCGAGGCCACGGACATCAACGATGCAGGCCAGGTGGTCGGCGTGTCGTACGGCGGGACCGACTTCAGCAACCCGCGCGCCTTCATCTACCAGAACGGCGTGATGACGCCCCTGAACCAGCTCCTGCCGAAGAGCGACCAGGCGGGCTTTTTCATTTCATCGACCGGGGGCATCAACGACCTCGGAGAGATCGCTGCCCAGGCCAATCTCGTCTCCAACGGAGTGGTCACGACCACCTTGCACGCCGTCCTGCTGGTTCCTGGCGGGGAGCGGGAAGATGCGGCGGTCGAGGCGCAGGGCGTCGTGCAAGAGCTCGTCATTTCGGAGAGTGCGCAGGCGCAGATGCGACAGCACGCCGGCATGCGCCACTTCGGACCCATCAGGCTCGAGGCCGCAAGAGCGCAGTGATGGTCAAGGCGGCGCCAACGGCCGTTGGGCCGTGGCGCCGTGCGGCGTTACTTCAATCCGGCCTGCTGGGCCTGGCTGACCGCCGCTGCGATGGCGGCCGCTTGGTCCGCCGGCAGGAGGACGCCCTCGTTAACCAATTCCTGCGCGGCTGCGGTGGCGGCACTCGTGTAGGCGGTCACGCTTGCGTAGCGCTCTTCCAGCGAAAGCCGCGGATCGGACGACGCGACGCGGGCTACCTTGGTGGCCGCAAATGGAATGTAGGCGCCGGTCAGATCGCAGGAGTCTCCCTGGCTGAAGCCGGCACGGCGCACGTTCCATCCGGTGTAGGTCCCCAAGGGCGCTCGCAGCGTCACCGAACGCACGCCGTCGACGTCGTTGCCGTCCGCGTCGACCTGCGGCAGCAGCGTCGGGTACACCGCGAGTTGCTTCGGCGGCTCGGTCGAGATGATTCCGGAGACGTCGGCCGCAACGTAGCGCGATCCTCGGTCGTAGACAAAGCGCGTGTTCCAGAGGCCGTTCGGTCCGGTCACGCCGGCAATGACCGGGAATGCCAGCGCACCCGGCTTCACAAGGGTGCCCCGCGCCAGACTCGAGTAGCGGCTGGCGGGCGGAGTTTTTCCGCTGGCAACCCACTGCTGGAGGGCAACCAGCAGCGCCCGGATGTTATAGGTATACGAATTCGTGTTTTTCAGCTGCGTGCAAATATTGTTCTTAGCGGCGTCGGTGAGCGGTGCGACGGGCGAGAACCCGCCGTGCTGTGTGCTCGAGAACTGGTAGATACGGACGTTGTCCGGTATCTGCACATCGGCGCTGCCATCCGGCGCGACCGTATCGAAGGCGCCGGACGATTCCCAGTACTCGGTGTCGGTCATCGTATGAACGATTCGCGGGCAGGTCTTCGTAGCAAGGCACCGATCCAGTAAGCCGCTTTGCTTGCCAGTGAAGGAATCCAAGCTGTCGCCGTAGGTCAGCGGCCCTTCCGGTCCCGGGTACTGTTGTTCCGTGTGCTGCGTTCCGGCCAGACGACCCGGCTGGGAGAAGCGAACGTTGATGTAGTTTCTGACCGACCCGATGTGGGGTTGCATGCCGTCGAACACCGGGCGGTGTGCCTCGTCCTGGTTAAAGCCCAGCTCGAGGTAGGTGCGCAGCAGCCTGCCGCTCTGCGAAATACCGTTGAGCAACGTAAACTGGATTCCGCCGGCCAGCGGATTGGCAACCCCCAGGTCGTCGGTCGCCGAATACCGAAGAAAGCTGCCGACGTCGCGGAGCGCTGCCAAGCCTAGACCCATCACGATCGGATCGCGGGCGGTGTACAGCAGCTCGTAGATGTGGTCGGAGTCGAAGCCGCCCTTCAGGCAGACCTTCCGCCGATCGGGCGTGCCGGGAAACGGCGTGGTCGAGCAGTCCGCGTAAGTCCAGTTCGAGTTCAGAATCGGCACGCGGGGATCGTTCTGATGACCGCGCATGGTCAGCGTGTCGCGCGAGTTGTCCGAGTGCGCGGTCGCGTAGCCCGGCGTGTTGGAGCTGGAGTCGTCCAGGATGTTCAGTGACGGCGCCGGGCTGCTGATGATGAACTCCGCGCGCACCGGACCGGTGATGGGGTCGTCTTCTCCGACGGAGTGGGCGACCGGCGCCGACATCGTGACCAGATCCACCCCGGTCGGTGCGACCAGGTCTGCCTGCCAGCCGACCCAGACCAGCGTGAAGCCCTGGTTCTCCAGGAATCCGTCGCCCTGGGGAGTGGCCGTCGTGGCGCCGACGTTGTAGAAAGTGGGGTTGAGTCTGTTGCCGCGATTGACGATCTCCAGCAGCATGGTTCCATTGCCTCGGTTCAGCTGCACCGGCCTTTGAATCACGACGCGGGTCGTATACGTGACCTTCCCATTCGAATTGCGCGGCGCCAGTGCGATGTCCTGGATCAGCGCGTTGAGCGGATCCAGCGGATCGACCTCGCCATAGGCGGTGCCGTCGAACTGCTCGTACGCGCCGACGGTGCCGAAGCTTGCGTTTGCGAACACGGGCGTTGGCCCGGTGAGCACGATTTTCGTAATCCGCGCTTCGACGCTCGGGGCGAGGCTCGCCGCCGAAGCGCCAAGGACTACGGCGATTAGAGCGCGTGCAATTGGACCCAACGGAAAAACAAATTGCACGACGCTCATCGCCGCTCCTCCCGCCCGTCCCCCGGTCATCAGAAGTGACTGGATGCTAACCACGGTGCGGCTGTGGCGTCAGTCGGATACACCCTATTTGGGACGGGTCAGCGGCCAAGATTCTTGGCTTAGGGTCAGTTCCCCAGTGGTCCAGATCCTTGGACTCGGAGGCAAGCCCAAACCTCGCGACGCTCAACGAAGTTTGGGTTGAGTTAACGAAGGCTAGACAGGGAGCCGCAGCGAGGAGAGGTCGAGCAAACAATCAGCGATGTTGAGGGTTGCGGGAGCCGGCACTCCCATTATTGCGTTTGCTGCGGAGCCTTGCTGCGCGCGCCCATACGCACATCGATATCCCGTATCCAGATTGACGTCTACCGTAAATAGATGAGCCAGCCGACTATTGGAGGAATGCGCATTGACGGACGGGCCAAAGACCTTGGCCTGCGTTTTAATTTGACGGTCGTGCATGCTCTGGCGTCCGGCGCTGATCCACGTCTGTCGCGGCGGTCGAAGGGGCAGGGGCATTAAACCGGCGGACAGCCTCACTCCGGCTTGAAATCGTCGGGCGGGGTAGTGGCCTTCTTCGGCGCCTTCGCACTCGCGGCTGACGCACGGCGCGTGCGGCCGGATGCGGATGACGTGGCCGTCGCCGACGTGCCCGATGACCGTGGCCGCGGTGCTGGCGGCCGCGTGCTGCGCAAGGTGCCGAGGCCAACGGCCCGATAAACACGCTGGTTCCAGCGGCGGGCCAGCGGCGAATTCGTCAGCCAGCGGCGGCCGAACGAGACGGCGGTGCGGCGCGTGCGCCACGCCATAAGCAATGCCGTCTCGAGGCGGGCCCCTAAATGGTTCAGTGCACGGAGGGCGTTGCCCGACAGAATGCTTAACGCCACCGCCGGAAGACCCAAGTACCCGACCGAGATTGCAATGGACATGATCCGCCCTGCCGAAAAGGATCCGTAGTCGGAGTGGCTCACAGTGGAGCCGAGGGCGCTAAGAAAAGTCTCGACGTCGCCCCAGACGGTGAAGAGCAGACTCCAGAGGCCGACGAACGCGACCGGCAGGACCATCCACGATATTGCGTCTCGCAGCCTTCCAGGCCACAACATCATCCACAGGCCGATGCTGGACATCAGGATAGCAATCACCTTGGCGACACCAAGCAAGAAAGGAAGTACCGCCACGATCAACGAGGCGAGCGCGCCGAGAAGCAACGAGGCGACGGCTAGCAGAACCGTGGACAACGGTTGCTTCAGCAAGGTCGTGAAACTGGCAGTGTTGTAGCGGTCGGCTGCGGGCACGCGTAGCGCCGCGGATGCTTGGATCAATGGCGCTTGCGCGGCGTGGCAGGCTGCCTCACCTAGACGTTGGCAGTGACTTCCTAACGTCGCCAGACGCGAGTCCTCACGCAGGTAATTCACGCCGGCCGCGTACAGGATACTGCGGCCGATCAAATCGTGCAGTTGATCGATCCGCTCTACGTCGGTGAGGCCGTTCGTCTGGGGGAGCTGCGCGATCATCGACGTCGCCAACGCGTCGCCGCGCGAGACAGCGTCGTAGTAGCCTGGCGAGCCACTGGCAGGTGGATCGACCATCGGCGGCGGATCTAGCGCCATTCGGATTCTCGCAACGCCAGAAACGGCAATCCACGGGTCAGCGGCGGCCGCGTCCGTGATCTTTCGCAGCAGCGCCGATTCATCTGCAACTGCTGCGGGTAGATCAAATCCGCTGGTTGCCAACAAGGCTCGTACCGCGCTTGCACGGCGAGACATTTCGAGTCCGACCCAGCTCTCATCCGAGGGTGCGGGGTTCAGAAGCGATGACACCAGATTCGCGTTTAGTATCGCAGCCCTTAGGTCGGGGTGCCTGCTCAGGAGGAGTGGGACGATAGCCTCGCGCCAAATCTGCAGATTTGCTCGTAGTTGAGCATCGTTGAGGGTAGCTGGATCCGATGCAAGAGCCTCAACCTGCGACGCGACCGACGGCACCGTTAGAATCGGCTGACCATGCATCGAATCACGGACGCGGCCCGCTACGATCGCGCCGAATCGTTCGACAAGATACGTCAAGTGAGGGGCGGCGCCGGTGCGGGTGCCGAACAAAGCCTCGACGGTGCCGGGCGCAGCGTACGTCAAGTCCGAGAGTTCAATTCGGTGCGGCGTCAGAATAAGAACGCTGGCTACGGCAACCGTGACAAGATGACGCAACCACAGCAATGTCGCGCCCTCAAGCGCACTCTGTATGATACTGACTATGATTCCAGCAGCCGCCAGGAGGTAGAAGATCGGCGCCATTGACGGTTGCGCGAGCGCCTGAAGCAGCTTCGCTTCAATCGCGTACGCACCGGCTGCGAACAGATCGACGTATTGCTCGCCCATCGCTGCGTCGTCCGAATCGGCCAGGGTGCTGGCTCAGTTGCGGTCTTGGAACAATCGCAAGAGACCACTGACGCTGAATGTGGGCATTTTCTGCTGGACTTGCAGCGCGTCGGCGGCAGCCTTTAACTCGGCTTGTCCTCGCTCCAGCGCCAACAGCTGTGTGCGGGCCGATCTCAGCTCCAATTCGTGCAGCTTGAGCCGCAGATCTGCTTCGAAGAGGAGGCGCGTCACCTGCTCCTGCAGAGTGTGTTGGCGCGATAGTATCTCCTCGGCACTGGCGTCGCTAGTGCTGTGCAGATTCATCCGCGAGATGCGCTGCGCTAGATCGAGCAGGTCCGAGTAGACAGCTGTCACGGCGATCTGGCGGGATAGGGCGTCCTTGAACATCGAACGGGCTGCCGGCCCAAGCATGCGCGCGCCTCGAAACGCGGGCGAATCCACTACAGCGGAAGCCGAGCGCGGCAGACATGGGGGTCCGGACGGATCTTGGATCGAATCGAGCTCGCACTCAGCGATAATCGCTTGTGGAACATCATCCATCATCTTGTCCAGCGCTACCCGAGATCGTGCCTGAAGCGCGTCCAATAGCGTCCCAATGCTCGTTTTTGGGGAGCGCATCTGGTAGCTGCCGCCTGAGACCCGCTCGTCGGGCAACAGCGCCAGCAGCGACTCGATGTGCCGCGTGACGGCAAGATCCGAATGCCGGCGCAAGAAGTCGACTGTCGACAACGTTGCGGGCAGTTCGAGTGCGTCGAAGCTTCGGGCTACATTACACCGGCGATATGCGGCTGTGGGTGTCGTGCCGCGGGTGATCTCGCGCGCGAAGCACTGTTCCACCGCGCGCGCAAGACTATGCTCGCCGTCTAGCAATCCACGGGTGCGCACTTGCTGATTGGCGCAGGTCTGTGCGAACGCAGTGAAGCGCGCAGCGAGCTGCCGGTCCGTCATGTCGAGCACGGAAGCCAGCGTCGGCGCCGAATACGAGAGTGCAACAAGGTAGTTTGATATTTCTGATTGCGTTCCTGAAAGAAGGGACTGACGTAGTTCGGCGAGGAGCTCTTTCGGATCGAACTGATGCAGGAACGTATTGAGGTCGAAACTGCCGCAGGATTGCCCGCTAGTTCCTCTGAATTGGGCTGGCGGGAGCGGCGGCGAAATCGCTCCGGAGATAACGCTTGATGCCGCAGGGGTCTCAATTTGAGACGCAAAACGGGCATCGTCGATCGAGAACGAGTCGTCGGCTACGGCCGTCGTACTAACGCTCAGAGCAGCCAAGTTCAGTCCAAATGTAAGTAGGGCGGCGCCCGGCCAGATCTCAAGCAACTGCTTCATGGCGCAGATGCGGCCGGCGTCGATGGTCGGACGCGCGTTTCTGCGGCCGCGCGCAGGGCGATGATTTGATCTCGGATGCGGCGCGGAGTCACGTCGGCGATATCGAGGCGCAGGCTCGATCCATGCCTGACATCTTCGATGAGCAGGGACGGCAAGGGACTGTCATCGATGGGTTGAAACGCCAGGATGGACACCGGCAGCAAAGTATCGAGCTTGGCAAGCCAGTCTGAAGGGTGTCCGTCGGAAGGTGGTCCAAGCTGCACTATCTGGCCGTCGATAGACGGATAGCGCGCGACCACCTGTTGTAGAGCGTGGGCAGCCCGAAGCG
>WNFP01005507.1_pt1 | contig 11543 bp, 8 predicted proteins | sample 5400201 | NCBI WGS metagenome assembly WNFP01 (sample SAMN13153355, study PRJNA577476) | soil metagenome | isolation source: 115 cm saprolite under Madrone tree | place: USA:California | collected 2016-06-14
ATCGTATTTGGAAACAAAGATGGCGACGCGGGGGCGATAGTTTGAGCTTGTGATGCGCCAGCGAATCGAGAATTGTTCGGCGATGGGCGCGAACCATTTCGGAAAATCTTTCAGGTCGAATTCGAAGCCAGTGAGGTCCCATTCCACGCGGGCAAGATAAAAACGTTCCTCGCCCGCCTGATGCTGCTCGAAATGAAGAATGTCGCCGCCATGCCAGTAGATGAAATCTGCGATTGCCGCGTCCAGACCCTTGCGGTCCGGGCACTGCAGCAGGAGGATCGCGCTGTTTTTCAAGGCCGGTCTCCTGAAATGCGCGGACATTCTACTCGACTTTGGTCGAGCAGCAGGCGGGTGAATTGACGCTGTCCGAAGCGTCCCCTATACTGTCCATTCGAGTTGCAGGGTGAACTCTTACCTGTCTGGCCTTCCGAAAGTCGTTGACCGGTATACGGTCGCACCTGAGTCTTGCGCTGTGTGGCCGCTTTGGGCGGATTCACGGGTGACCGCAGACCGGGGCGCGTGCCAGCGAGACCAGCGAAAGTATCGGCACTAACCTGATTATTGTCCCGGGAAAGGACCGCTGTATGGCTGAAGCAACCTGCCGCCGCGAATTGGAATTGGAAATTCCCGCGGAAGAAGTTTCGAAAGCGATGGAGCGCGTCGCCAAGGAGTTCGCGCGCGTCGCCCGGGTGCCCGGCTTTCGGCCGGGGAAGGCGCCGGTCTCCTTGATTCGCCGGCGCTTCGCCGATGACATCAAGGGCGAAGTGCTGCAATCGCTCGTGCCGCAGCGGGTCGAAAAGGCGGTCGCGGAGCAAAAGCTCACGCCCGTTTCTCAGCCGCAAGTGGACAAGCTCGATTTCAACGAGGGCCAGCCGTTGAAATTCCGCGCGGTTTTCGAAGTGCTGCCGGAATTCGAATTAGGCAATTACAAAAGCCTGGAGTTTGAAATGCCCGCGCTGGACATCACGGACGATGACGTCACGAAAACGCTCGAGGAGATGCGCGAGCGCGCCGCGACGTTTGCGCCGGTCGAAGGCCGCTCCATCCAGGATGGTGACTTCGCGCAGGTAAAGCTCCTCGGGACGCCCGATGGCGGCGGCGATCCGCTGCAGGCCGACAGCGTGCTCTGCCACATCGGGGCCGAAGAAACGATGGAGCCGTTCAATGCCAACCTGAAGGGCGCAAACGTCGGCGAGCACAAGAATTTCGATGCCGAGTACCCGGCCGACTATCCGGATGCGAAACTCGCCGGAAAAAAATTTCACTATGCGGTCGAGGTGCTGGGCATCAAGACGAAGAAGCTGCCGGAAGTGAACGACGACTTTGCGAAGGACGTCAGCGAGGCGGCCACGCTCGATGAACTGAATTGCTGCACGAAAAAGTGCTGGCGGAAATCGTGAAGTTGCACGACTTCCCCGTGCCCGAGGCGCTTGTGGAGCATCAGATGGATGTGCGGCTGGAACGGGTGGTGCGCTCGCTGGCGGCGCAAGGCGTGGATCCGCGGGCGGTGAATGTCGACTGGGTGGCGCTGCGGCGGCGGCAGGAAGAGCGGGCCAAGGATGACGTGAAGGCCGAACTGATCATCGACCGCGTCGCTTCGAAAGAAAACATCGATGTGAGCGAGGAAGAAGTCACGCACGAACTGGAACACATGGCCGAGCACAGTGGCGAATCGGCGGAAGCGATTCGCGCTCGTTTGACAAAGCAGGGGGCGCTCGATAGGATGAAAGCGAAACTGCGCAGCGACAAAACGCTCGACTGGCTCGCGCAGAACGCCAAAATCAAGACCGTTGCGGCGGCGAATGCGGCGACGGATGCAAAGTGAAACACCCCGGCCCGGTGCCAGCGACGTTCACCCAAATGAAAAATTTCGACGAACCAGATTATCGCGCAACAACGCTCGTACCCATGGTTGTCGAGCAGACCAGCCGGGGCGAACGCGCCTACGATATCTATTCCCGGCTCCTCAAGGAACACATCATATTCATCGGGACGCCGATTGACGACCACGTCGCCAACCTGGCCACGGCGCAAATGCTTTTCCTCCAGGCCGAAGACCCGGAGAAGGACATTCAGCTTTACATCAACTCCCCGGGCGGCTCGATTACCGCGGGATTCGCGATTTACGACACGATGCAATTCGTGAAGCCGGACGTCGTGACCACTTGCGTCGGGCAGGCCGCTTCCATCGCGGCGGTGCTGCTCGCGGGGGGCGCCCCAAAAAAGCGCTTTGCCTTGCCAAACGCGCGCATCCTGATTCACCAGCCGTGGATGTCCGGGCTTGGCGGCCAAGCCACGGACATTGACCTGCATGCAAAAGAGATCCTGCGCATGCGCACGACGATCAACACGCTGCTGGCGAAGCACAGCGGGCAGCCAGTGGACCGGATTGAAAAAGATGTCGATCGCGACTACATCATGAATCCCGAGCAGGCCAAAGAATACGGAATGATCGACGAAATTATTTATAAACACCGGTAGATTTCCACGCCGCAGAGTGCTTTACTGTTGGAAGTAGGGGTGAACACAGGTTCCTAAAAGTTAGTAACCATTCGAGTTTCTCTTTTGCGCGGGAGAAAAATCGGCCTAGAATAGCAGCTAGGGACTCCGTCAAAGCTCAGCGGAGACGAGGCCTTCACGCCAGTGAAAAAGTTCAACCCAGACGAGCCCTTGCGCTGTTCCTTCTGCCACAAGACTCAGGAACAGGTCGAGAAGCTGATCAGCTCGCCTTCGGACTATCCGCGGGCGTACATCTGCAATGAATGCGTGGGGGTCTGCCAGACCATTCTCGAAGATGAGAAGCGCGAGCAGGCGGCGTCGCCCACGCGGAGGCTGCCGCGCCCGCCGGAGATCAAGCAATTCCTGGACGGCTACGTCATCGGGCAGGACCGCACGAAAAAGAAACTCGCGGTGGCGGTCTACAATCACTACAAGCGCATTTTCCTGAACAAGCAGCCCGGCGACATCGAACTGAGCAAATCGAATATTCTCCTGATCGGTCCCACCGGCACGGGCAAGACGCTGCTGGCGCAGACGCTGTCGCGCATGCTGGACGTGCCTTTCGCCATCGTGGATGCAACCACGCTAACGGAAGCGGGCTACGTCGGCGAAGACGTCGAGAATATCATCTTGAAGCTGCTGCAGGCCGCCGACGGCGATGTTCAGAAGGCTCAGCAAGGCATCATCTACATCGATGAGATCGACAAGATCGCCAAGAAAGATGAGAACCCTTCGATCACCCGCGACGTCTCCGGTGAAGGCGTGCAGCAAGCCCTGCTGAAGATTCTCGAAGGCACGATAGCCAATGTGCCCCCGCAGGGCGGCCGCAAACATCCGCACCAGGAATTCACGCCGGTAGACACGACAAACATCCTCTTTCTATGTGGCGGCGCTTTTGTCGGCCTGGAAAAAATCATCGAGAGAAGGGCCGGCCGCCGTTCCCTCGGTTTCCATACGGATGCCGCACCGACGACCCCGCAGAAGCGGAATACCGAGTTGCTCGAACAGGTACAACCCGGCGATTTGATCCGCTACGGGCTGATACCGGAGTTTGTCGGCCGCCTGCCGGTCGCAGGCGTCATGAACGATCTGGACAAGGGCGCGCTCGTCAAGATTCTCACGGAACCGAAGAACGCGCTGCTGAAGCAATACCAACGGCTGTTCGAATTCGAAAACGTGCGGCTGCGCTTCACCGACGAGGCGCTTGACACGGTGGCGGAGTTAGCACTTCAGCGCAAGGTGGGCGCGCGCGGCTTGCGCATGATCCTGGAAGACCTCATGCTGGAGTTGATGTACCACCTGCCCATGCAGCGGAAGGTGCGCGACTTCGTGGTCACGGCGGATATGGTCCGCACACGCGAAATCAATTGGAGTCTGCTCGAGAAGGCGGGATAGGCCGTCCGAGCATCGAACTGAGTTTGCGGTCCCCAACCCGGCCAGGGCCGCATGAGTCCAGGGGCTTGAATGTTCACTCGTGAAAAACAGGAAATGAAGCGCGTGCCGATGATGCCGGTGCGCGACATGGTCATCTTCCCGCAGCAGATGACTCCTTTTATCGTCGGCCGCGAAGCCAGCGTCCGCGCGCTTGAAGAAGCGCTGGCCGGCGATAAGAAAATTTTCCTTTCCACGCAACACGATGCTTCGGTCGACGACCCCAAGCCGGAAGAGATTTACGCCGTCGGAACGCTCGCTAACATCGTGCAGAGCGTCAAGCTGCCTGATGGCAATATCAAAGTTCTGGTGGAAGGCGTGGAACGCGCGCGGGCGTTGTCCATCGCCACGGAAGAAGGATTCTTCCGCGCGACCGTCCGGCTGCTTGGGGCGCGCGTGGAGGATTCGCCGCAGGTCAAGCAAATCGTCGAAAAGGTGACCGGCCTCTACGAACAGTTCATCAAGCTTTCCCAGAGCCTGAATTACGACACCATGATCGCCGCCGCGCGCGTAGATGATCCGGCGCGGCTCTCCGACACGATTGCCGCCAACCTGCAACTTCCCGTGGATGAAAAGCAGGATTTGCTGGAAACGGTGGATCCCCTGGAGCGGCTCAACCGCATCGGGGACATTCTGGAGATTGAGCTGGAAAAACTGAACGTCGATCGCAACATCAACACGCGGGTGAAGCGGCAGATGGAGCGGGCGCAAAAAGAGTATTACCTGAACGAAAAGCTGAAGGCCATTCAGAAAGAGCTGGGACGCGGCGAAAAGAGCGAGATCGACGAGCTGAAGAAAAAGATCGACACGGCCGGGATGTCCAAGGAAGTCCACGAAAAGGCGGTCCAGGAACTGAAGCGGCTGGAGCTCATGCCGCCGATGTCGGCGGAATCCACGGTCAGCCGCAATTATCTGGACTGGCTGCTGGCGGTGCCCTGGAAAAAAAGATCGAAAGAAATTCGCGACATCCGGGCGGCGGAGAAGATTCTCAACGACGAGCATTACGGCCTCGAGAAGGTCAAGGAACGCATCCTGGAATTCCTCGCCGTCCGACAGTTGGTGAAAAATCCTAAGGGCTCGATTCTCTGCTTCGTCGGGCCTCCCGGCGTGGGCAAGACATCATTGGCCATGTCCATCGGCCATGCCACCGGGCGCAAGTTTGTGCGCGTTTCGCTCGGCGGCGTGCGCGATGAAGCGGAAATTCGCGGGCATCGCCGCACTTACATTGGCGCGCTGCCCGGCCAGATCATCCAGATGATGAAGAAGGCCGGGACGGTGAATCCGATTTTCGTTCTGGACGAAGTCGACAAGATGTCCACCGATTTCCGGGGGGATCCGTCGGCGGCGCTGATGGAAGTGCTGGATCCGGAGCTCAATCACTCGTTTACCGACCATTATCTGGACGTCGAGTATGACCTTTCGAAAGTGATGTTCGTCTGCACCGCCAACGTGCTGCACACCATTCCCCAGCCGCTTCAGGACCGCATGGAAATCCTGCGCCTTCCCGGCTATACGGAGCAGGAAAAGCTGGAAATCGCCAAGCGCTTCCTGGTAAAGCGCGCGCGTGAAGCGACCGGTTTGACGGACAAGAATCTCAAGTTTACGGACGAAGGCATTCTCCACATCATCCGGCACTACACGCACGAAGCCGGAGTTCGCAACCTGGAACGTGAAATTCAGAACATCGCGCGCAAGATGGCCCGCAAGGTGGTCACCGACGGAGCCACTTCAGGCGTGGAGATCGCTGCCGCCAACGTCAACGACTTCCTCGGGGTGCTGAAATTCCGCGAATTCTGGCTTGAGAAGCACAATGAAATCGGCCTGACCACGGGCCTGGCCTGGACGGAAGTCGGCGGTTCGGTGCTCGCCACCGAGGCCACTTTGATGGAAGGCAAAGGCCGCCTGACGCTGACCGGCAAGCTCGGCGACGTGATGCAGGAATCGGCGCAAGCGGCAATGAGCTATGTCCGTTCGCGCTCCAATCTCCTCGGCCTGCCCAAGGATTTCTACCGCAACATCGATATCCACGTGCACGTTCCCGAAGGCGCCATCCCCAAGGACGGCCCTTCCGCCGGTATCACCATTTGCACTTCCATCGTCAGCGCGCTGACCCAGAATGCGGTGCGCTGCGACGTCACAATGACCGGCGAAATCACGCTGCGCGGGAAGGTCCTGCCCATCGGAGGGGTAAAGGAGAAACTCCTGGCCGCGCACCGAATGGGCTTGCGTACGGTAGTGCTTCCGAAGGATAATGAAAAGGACCTGGCGGAAATCCCGCAGGAGATCCTCTCCAGCCTCACGATACATTTTGTCGAGACCATGGATGAAGTGTTGCAGATTGCGCTGGAGCGACCCACTGTGCCGCTTGAGCATGCCGCGGTTGCGCCCGTTGCGGAACCTTTCGTGGCCGGCGCCGAGAAAGACAAGAGTTTGACCAACTAAGCAGTGCCGCCTGGGCCCGGCCCGCCCCGCGAGTTAACTCCGACCCCGCCGGAGTCACACTCGTGGGAGTCTCCGGCCGGTCGTGGCTTGGCGCTGCCGCCAGTTGCACAAAAGTCTGGTTTACCTATCTCGGCTGGTTTTCGCGTCTTCGGTTCGTGTGAACGCAAAGCGGTCAATGGGTTGTGTGACCGCAGAGCGGTCAACGGCTCGGTGACCGCAGAGCGGTCAACCGCCAGTGCGGTGCGCCACCTCAGGAACAATCCGGAATCTCAGGGTCAATTTTCTCAAACAAAGTTAAGGAACTATGCCAAAAGAAACAAGCATTGAAGGAAACAATCAGATGAGTATCAGCCTTGCCGAGCTCAAGGAAAAGAACATCACTGACCTCGCCAAGATCGCCAAGGAGTTGAATATTCCCGGCGCGAGCGGCATGCGCAAGCAGGAGTTGATCTTCCAAATCCTCCGCGCGCAGACCGAGAAGAACGGTTTGATCTTTTCCGAGGGGGTTCTCGAGTGCCTCCCCGACGGCTTTGGCTTTCTCCGCGCGCCGGAATACAACTACCTCCCCGGCCCCGACGACATCTACGTCTCGCCCTCGCAAATCCGCAAGTTCGACCTCCGCACGGGTGACACCGTCTCCGGGCAGGTTCGTCCGCCGAAAGATGGGGAGCGCTATTTCGCGCTGATCAAAGTCGAAGCCGTCAATTTCGAAGACCCCGAGATCGCGCGCAGCAAAATCTTCTTTGACAACCTGACGCCGCTCTACCCGCAGGGCCGGTTGAAGATGGAAACGGTCAAGGAAAATATGACCGGCCGGGTGCTCGATCTTCTCTGCCCCGTCGGCAAGGGCCAGCGCGGATTGATCAACGCGCCTCCACGCACCGGCAAGACCATGATGTTGCAGTCCGTGGCCAATGCCGTTGCCATCAACCATCCGGACGTTGCGTTGATCGTTTTGCTCATCGACGAGCGCCCCGAAGAAGTCACCGACATGCAGCGCACGGTGAAGGGCGAAGTGATCAGTTCGACTTTCGATGAGCCGCCCCAGCGCCACATCCAAGTCGCGGAAATGGTCTTGGAAAAAGCCAAGCGCCTCGTGGAACACAAGCGCGACGTCGTGGTGCTGCTCGATTCCATTACACGCCTTGCTCGCGCCTACAACGCGGTCACGCCCCCATCCGGCAAGGTCTTGTCCGGCGGTATTGACGCCAATGCGTTGCAGCGCCCGCGCCGCTTTTTTGCCGCTGCGCGCAACGTGGAAGAGGGCGGCTCGCTCACGATCATCGCCACCGCCCTCATCGACACCGGTAGCCGCATGGACGACGTCATCTTCGAAGAGTTCAAGGGCACCGGCAACATGGAAATCTATCTCGACCGGCGCCTCGCCGATAAGCGCGTCTTCCCGGCCATCGACATTCAGCGCTCCGGCACCCGCAAGGACGAACTCCTTCTCCCGCCGGAAGAACTCAGCCGCGTCTGGGTCTTGCGCAAGGTATTGAGTCCGCTCTCGACCGTCGAGGCGATGGAGCTTTTGCTCAGCCGCTTGACGAAGACCAAGGCGAACGCAGAATTCCTCAGCTCGATGTCCGCGCCGGCCTAAACAATTCACAGTCGCAAACGAAAGTCAGGCGTCGCGAACTTCAGCCATTTCCCTCTCGCGTTCGCGGGCCAGCATGACGATCAGCCGCGCGGTCTCCTCAATTCCCATGGCGGTGTTGTCCACGAGCACGGCATCGGCGGCGCGCACGAGCGGCGAAACTTTGCGCTCGCGATCGCGCTTGTCGCGCTCTTTGACTTCCTCAAGAACTTCAGCAAGCGTCAAGTTGTCACCTTTTTCGCGGTGCTCTTTCCAGCGCCGCTCCGCGCGCACCTCCGGGGACGCGTCCAGAAAAATCTTAAGTTCAGCAAGGGGAAAAACGACGGTGCCGATGTCGCGCCCTTCCATGACGATGCCGCCGCCCGCGCCGGCCCTCTGCTGCTCGGCCACTAGCACTTCGCGCACTTTGGCAACCGTCGCCAGCTGCGACGCAGCGCGCGCCACTTCGGCCGTGCGAATCTCCTTCGTAACGTCCTTTGCATCGAGGAATACGCAGTTCTTCGCGCCGGCCGCCTCGTGCTCTGGCGTCGGCGCGCGCAATTCAATGCGCGTCTCTCTCGCCAGCGCCGCAAGATGGGATTCATCGTCCAGTGGGACGCCACGGCCGAGCGCTTTCAGCGCCAGCGCGCGATACATTGCTCCACTGTCTAAATACAGATATCCGAGCATCGTAGCCACGCGCCGCGCCACGCTGCTCTTACCCGATCCGGCCGGGCCGTCAATGGCAATGGTGAGTTTCGGCATGCTTTCGGTAGAGCCGGTAACAGTTTTCAGTTTTCAGTTTCAAGCCCTAGGAATCAACCTGAGAAACGCATTCCAGTTCGCACCACCGTCATTCCTTCACGATCTGCGATTCTGCTCCGCACTGTTGACTGTGAACTGTCGGCTGTGAACATTTTCAAAATCCCATGATGTTGTAGCCGCAATCCACGTAAATCGTTTCGCCGGTGATCCCCGAGCCCGCTTCGGAAAGCAAGAACGCTGCCGTCGCACCGACTTCGGCGGCATCGACGTTGCGCTTGAGAGGGGCGCGTTCGGCTTGCACTTTGAGCATGTCGCCGAAGCCGGAGATGCCGCGGGAAGCTAAAGTCTTGATGGGACCGGCGGAGATGGCGTTGACGCGAATATTTTGGGGGCCGAGGTCGTTGGCGAGGTAGCGGACCGTGGCTTCCAGCGCGGCTTTCGCCACGCCCATTACGTTGTAGCGCGGGACAACTTTTTCGGCGCCGTAGTAAGTCAGCGTCACGATGCCGCCGCCGGAAGTCATCAGCGGGAGCGCACCGCGGCAGACAGCGATCAGCGAATAAACGCTGATGTCGTGGGCGATCCGAAAGCCTTCGCGGGTGGTGTTGAAGAATTCACCCTTGAGATCGGCTTCCGGCGCGAAGCCAATGCTGTGCACGAGGCCTTGCAGTACGCCGTATTTTTCTTTTAGCTCAACAAAAAGGCGGGCGATCTGATCGTCTTGGGTGACATCGCACATGAAGCCGGCGGCGCCGGGGAGTTCGGCGATGAGGTCCTTGGCTTCGAGAGCCAGGCGTTCGTTTTGGTACGTGATGGCCAGCCGCCAGCCCGCTTGCTGGAGTTTTTGCGCGATGGCCCAGGCGATGCTTCTCTTATTCGCAAGGCCGAAAATCACCGCCGTCTTCTGCGCTTCGCTCATTCAATAATTCTCCAAGATGCAGGTCTCTCGACCCAGCCAAGATCAATTCCGGCCGGTAATGCAAGAGTCAGATCCGATGAAACGCTTTCTCGATCTCCCTCAGGGAATACCGCAAAACCACCGGCCGGCCGTGCGGGCAGCTCATCGGACAATCGGTTTTCGCCAGCGCATCCAAGAGCCATTCCATCTTCGACTGTTCAAGCGGCATGTTCACTTTGATGGCGGCATGACACGCCGTGGACGCGGCGATTTTCGCTTGCAAGGTTTCGATGGAAATTGCAGCGTTTTCGCGCTCGATGCCGTCCAGAATTTCTCGGAGCAACTTTTCCGCGTCGGGCGCGGCCACGCCCGCAGGGACGGCCTGAATCGCCACGCTTTTTGGTCCCATTGGCTCCACTTCAAAGCCATTCGCCGCCAGCTCTTCCGCGATTTTTTCGAAGGTGACGGTTTGTCGCGGCGAAAGTTCGAGCACCAGCGGCATGAGCATGCGCTGCGCCTCCACTTTTCCCGCGCGGCGCGCTTCCAGGTGCTGCTCGAACAGGACGCGCTCGTGCGCCACGTGCTGGTCAACCAGCCACAGCCCCTCGCCGTTCACTGCAACGATGAAGCTCGCGCTGATTTGCCCCAACGGTTTCAAGTCCGCGATTTGCTCCGGCCGTGGCAGGCTGGCGGGAGCATCGGCGCTCGGAGCAGCAAGATTCGCCGCCCAATTTCCGGCGGACGAGACCTCCGCTGGCGCGGCAGCTTCGCCAAATGCAGTTCCGGAGCTGAACGGGATGCGTTGCTCCATCGGCCGCATCGGGGCAATCGTCAAGTCAAATCCGCCGTCCGAGCCGACGCCGGAACCGAGACCGATCTCCTCCATCGGCGGAATTACCGCGCGCGGCACTGCCGATTCCGCGGGCCCGATTCCTCCGGGAAATGTTGCGTTTGTGCGTGCAGAAGTCTGTGGTGTCGCCGTTGCGGCGCTGGCAAAACTCGCGATCGGCCGCGCACCCATGACTGCCTGACGAATCGCATCGCGCGCGAGATCGTGGACAAAATTCTGCCGCCGGAAGCGCACTTCGATTTTTGCGGGATGCACGTTGACGTCGACTTCGCCGTACGGCATCTCGAGAAAAAGCAGCGTCGCGGGAAAAACCGCGGGCGGGAGAATGTTGCGATAGGCTTCGTGAATCGCATGCAGAATCAGCCGGTCGCGCACCAGGCGGCGGTTCACGAAAATATAAATTCCATTGCGGTTCAGCCGCTGCACTTCGGGCCGCGAAGTAAAACCGGTGACGGTCAGCGATGACTTTTCTTCTTCGGGATCGAGTTCCGGCTCGGTGATCGCCGCGCGGAAAGGCGCGGAGACGGTTGGAATTTCAACCAGCTCTTCGAGAGCTTGTCTTCCAAAGAGCTGGTAGACGCGGTCGGCCAATTTTTCCGTGGGGGGACAGTTGACGATTTCCTGCGTTGGCGTGGTGAGAATAAACTGTTTGCCGGGATTCGCGAGCGCGTAATGCGTGACCAGCGAGGCGATGTGGCCCAGTTCGGTTGAGTCGGATTTAAGAAATTTTCTGCGCGCGGGAACACAATAGAAAATGTCGGCGACGCTGACGGTCGTTCCCGCGGGCACTCCCGCAGGCTTTACGCCGACAAGTTTCCCGCCGGCAAATTCGACGCGCGTGCCTTCGGCTTCTGATGCATCGCGCGTTTCAAGAAGCAATCGCGACACGGCGGCAATCGTGGGCAAGGCTTCCCCGCGAAATCCGAGCGTGGCAATCGAGAGCAAATCGTCGGCGGTGCGCAGCTTGCTCGTGGCGTGGCGCTCGAACGCCAGAAGCGCGTCGTCATGCGTCATCCCGTGGCCATCGTCAATGACGCGGATCATGCGCTTTCCGCCGACTTCGGTTTCAACGCGAATCGTGT
>WNFP01004239.1_pt1 | contig 11541 bp, 9 predicted proteins | sample 5400201 | NCBI WGS metagenome assembly WNFP01 (sample SAMN13153355, study PRJNA577476) | soil metagenome | isolation source: 115 cm saprolite under Madrone tree | place: USA:California | collected 2016-06-14
TCGGCGAGCGCGAATGGATCGACAATGTTGCCTAACGACTTGCTCATCTTCGCGCCGGAGATGTTCCACCAGCCGTGCACGAGCAATTGTGGCATCGCGTCATCGGGGAATCCGATCGCGTGGAGCATGATCAGCCAATAAATGCCATGCGCCGGAACGAGAATGTCTTTGCCGATGACTTGGAGCGTGTCCTTCGTCCAGCGATCACGAAATTCCGGCGGCTGCTTTTCGTAATTGTCGATCTTCGGATCGTAGCCGGCGAAGCTGATGTAATTCGTGAGCGCGTCGAACCAGACGTAGGTTACAAAATCCTTGTCGAACGGTAGCTCGATCCCCCAATCGAGCCGCGATTTCGGGCGCGAGATGCACAGGTCCGAGCCCGACTGGCGGTTGTTGCTGATTTTTTCAACAGCATTGCGAAGTTCCGTTTGCCGAAAATCGGGAATGACCGCGTCTTTGCGATTGTCGATGTATCGGAGCAGCCAATCCTTGTGCTGACTCAGTTTGAAATAATAATTTTCTTCCTCGCGAGACTCCACTTGTCCCCACTCCGGTCCAAACTCGCCGTCCGGCCCGCGTTCCTTGTCGGTCAGAAATTGTTCCTGTCGAACTGAGTAGTAACCCGTTTGTTTGTCTTTATAAATTTGTCCGGCATCGAAAAGCCGTTGCAACATCCCCTGCACGACTCTCTTGTGGCGCGGATCGATCGTCTCCGCCCACGCGTCGTATTTCACATCGAGCTTTTTCCAAAGATCGACAAACTTTTGCGTGATGCCTTTGACGAATTCCGCTGGTGGAACGCCCGCCTTCGCAGCCGATTGCTGCACCTTCTGGCCGTGTTGATCGACGCCGGTCAGATAAAAGACTTTTTCGCCCTTGAGCCGGTGATAGCGCGCGATCACGTCGGCCAGCACCTTTTCGTAAGCGTGCCCGATGTGCGGCGGCGAGTTCGTGTAATCGATCGCCGTTGTGATGTAAAACGTCTTCGGCATGGCGCGGAGACAGTGCCGAAGCCGTGATGACTTCGCAACTTTAAGTATGCCCGCTTTGTTCTGCGAATCGTGCGTACGACCCGCAGGGCCACGGCTGCAGCTTAGTTTTAAAGCGCTTTGCCGTTAATTTTTCGGATCTTTCCGTCAGTCACCACCCCGCCGGACGTGACGAAATCGATTTCGTAGACCTTGCCATCGACACCCTTCATGTCGACCGCCATCGCACTCTTGCCCGCACCAAGCTTTTGCTCTTCGTGGAACTTAACTGGAGTGAGGGGGAGATCCTTCCCGTTCACGGTCATATGGAACTTATGGTCTTTGGAATTCCCGATTACGTTGTCGAGATAACCTTTTACGCCCACAGGCACGGTCGTCTTCGTGGTCGTTTGCATTTGCTGCGACTGGCCGCCGGTCGTTCTCGGCGGTTGACCGCCGCCGTATCCTCCCATTTGACCAAAAGCAAGCTGGCTACCAAACGACGCGATGGCTGCTGCGATAATAATTCTTGTGTTCATATTTCCTTACGATTCGGACTGAAACATTCTGGCCGCAAGCGTTTCGTTATCTCAACGATTCGCCGTTGATTCTGTGAATCTTAATGCTGGTCACCTGCGGACCTGTTGTCACGAAATCAATATCGTAAATCTTGCCGTCGTCGCTCCTCATGTCGATACACGTTGAAGTGATGTTGGCGCCGGTACTCTTTTGAGCCCAAACATGGAACGGCGTAAGGGCCAGATCCTTCCCGTTCACTGTGAAGTGGAATTTTTTGTCCTTGGAGTTCGCGACCTGGCGATCGAGATAAGCTTTGACGTCGGGAGGAGGCACGGGCGTGGGTGTTGGTTTGGCTTGAGTCGGCGTCGGGGTAGCCGTCGGTCTTGACTGAGTTGGTGCCGGCGCCCTGGCGCGGCTGTATTTCATTTGGGCGAATGCGATCGGAGTAACGAACGACGTGGTGACTGTTGCGATAATGATCCGTGTGATCGTAAAACAACCTCGTTTCGAATCTTAATATCGGAATCGGAAGGACAATTTGCCCTGCAGTTAGGAGACTGAAAACAATAAAATTCTCCCCGCCCGCGTTTTCAATCCATGTGGGCCATCATTTTTGGCCCGCCGGTTGTAAGAAAACGAACAACCAGAAACGCCGCCAGAGCGAGAAAGATTATATTCAACACCGTCGTGTAATTGAATGTGATGGAAGTCTCGACAATCTGAGCCGCGCGGTGTTGCGGGATTAACCCAAGACCTTGGAAAAGAAATTCGACAATCAAGGCAGCGCCCACCATCGCAGTATAAAAAACACCGACTATAAGGATCGCCGTCTTCCAACCGTAATATTTCCGGTAGATGTCGATGATCGGAAGCACGATGAGATCGGCGTAGATAAACGCGATCACACCGCCAAAGCTGATCCCACCGTTCCAGAGGACGGCCGCGAGCGGAATGTTGCCAACTGAACAGACGAAAGAGAGCACCGCGACCAACGGTCCGACGAGCGGTCCCCAAAGTGTCGCCGCAACCGGATGCGAAGTCAGAAAAAAACTATTCCAAAAATCGCGCGGTACCCAGGCACCGAGCGCACCCGCGATCAGCAAACCGCCCGCGATGTCTTTCCACACCGCCAACCAATCCATCACGAAATAATGACTCGTCGCAGTGATTCCTTCGGCCGATGCGAGCCGTTGCCAAAGCGAACGACCATTCTCGACGCTCATGTCCATCTCGGCATGCCCCTCCATGACGCCTTTAATTCCTTTGTCCGCTTGCTCTCTCGCTTCTCTCACGAGCTTGCGCGAAAGAAAACGCCTGAAAAGCACCGCGATGATCACAACCATCAACGGACCGCCCGTGAATTCTGCGAGCGCGAACTGCCAGCCCATCAGCACGATGAGAATGACACTTAGCTCGGCGACTAGGTTCGTAGAAGCGATCTCAAACGCCATCGCCGCGATAAAATCAGCGCCTTTCCGAAAAATCGAGCGCGCCAATGCGACCGCCGCGTAGGAACATGACGATGATGCCGCGCCAAGGCCGGTCGCGATCGCGAGACTCTTCGGTGAATCGTCGGGCAGCAGCCTGCTCATCTCTCCTTTTGAGACCACCGCCTGGACCACGCCGGACAAACCAAATCCTAAAATTAGCGGCCACAAAATTTCCCAGAACATGGCAAACGCCATCCAGAGCGCATGACCGAGAGCAACGATCAGAGTCATTTTCAACCTTCTCTTTCGGCGAAATTGACCCGGTCTGCCAAACTAATTTCAGTTGGCGATGGTCGCTTTCATGGATGAAGCTAAGTGTGATGAAAAATTACGCGAAAATCTTGTTGTCGATTCTGGTTGCTGCCATGTGCACGACAGCATTTGCGGCGGACAAACCGAACTGCAAAAAGACCGGCAAGAACTGCCCGATGAATAACGGCAAGGAATGCAATTGCGGGAAGAGTTGCGACTGCGGTAAGTGAGTGGCATCTCACTCGTAAGATCGACAATCGGTTAGACTCTGTGTTTGTGGGTGCACGCTTGCCCGCGCAAGCCGATGATCCCTTCAAGCAAGATAATCGGCACCATGCAAAGGGCGGCGAGCGGATCGGCCCACCACCACCCGAAAAGTGCGTTGAGACCCAAACCGCCTAACAAGATCATCGCGAGATAAGCGCAAATATCGCTTTGGTGGGAATCGGCGTGCAGTGCGTCGCTCTGAAGATTTGCGGCGGCCCGACGTTTGGCGCGCGCAAGCAGCGGCATGACGACGACACAGGCGGCGGCGTAAATGATCCCGAGATAAGTCACGCGCGGCAACGAACGGTTGAGCAAATCTTTGAGCGCTTCGAAGCTCACGTAAACCGCGAGTGTGAGGAAACAGACACCAACCAATCGATGAGCGAATTCTTCCCGATCTTCCGAGGCAGAAGCGTCACGTAGTCGCCACACCAGAACCAGGCTGGAAGCGACTTCGATCACCGAATCGATGCCGAAGCTGATCAGTGCGACACTGCCGGCAAGAACGCCGGCAATAATTCCGACGATCGATTCAAGCCCCGTCCAGCCAATACTCAAAAATTCAATTCTCCGGCCGGCCCTTCGATGAAGGGCCAAAACATCTCCGGGTTCAGCGCTCATTTTCGCAGCAGTTCTCCAGCTCGGGGCTGATTACTTCATGTCGCAGCAGCAGTCGTCGTAAGTTTTCTTGGTCAGCCTGCAATAGAACTTTCCGTCCTTCATCTCACAACAGCATTTGTCCAATGTCTTGCTGGTTACACGGCAAGTCATCTTCTGTTCGGCGCCAAATGCGATGCCTGCAAACAATGCAAGAACAAGACCAACGTTTAATATCGCCTTTTTCATCTGATCACCTCCTTTCATCATAATCGTTAAACTTCGAAGAGAACCCCAAATCATTTTACGGTCAGTGAAAAACTCCGTTCGGCTTTTCCGCGCGGACCTTCGAAAGAAATCTTCGCGCTCCAATCGCCGGACATGTCGATCTTGATTTTGGCGCGGTAGCGGCCGGGAGTGTTCGTCCGCTCAATTGTGCTGCCGGAGTGCATCTGCATTCCCGGCATGTTCATATCCATGTCGAACTTGACGTTGCCGACATCGACAAGTTGACCGTTGCGATCACGAAATTCGATCAGCACTTGGTTATTGCCCTGGCGAAGCGCCCCTTCGCGCGCAATGAAATTTACGGTGAGGTCATTGACATTCTGGGTCAGGAATGGCGCGCTGGAGATTTGTGTTGGTCGGAGTTTTTGCCATGCGCATTTTCCGCCGTAGAAAATCGCGATCATGGCGACGATCAGTGTGATCCATTTGAAAACACGCTGTCGATTTTGCCGCGACGGAACGATTTGAGGCGGAATAAACGGTGCGGTTTCTTCTTCCGCTTTGTCCGGCAGTTCGCGCCGGCGCCAAATGACGTAAATGACCGGATAGATGAGCAAATTCAAAAACGCGCTGCTGATGACGCCACCGATCATCGGAGTGGCAATGCGCTTCATGACGTCGGCGCCTGTTTGCATCGCCGGGGACCACATGATCGGCAGCAAACCAAAGAGAATCGCCGAGACAGCCATGATCTTCGGTCGCACGCGGCTGACGGCACCTTCGATGACAGCGTCATGCAAATCGCGCATCGTATTCATCCGCCCTTCGGCCCGGAATTTTTCCCAGGCATGATCGAGATAGAGCAGCATCACTACGCCGGTCTCGGCGTCGATTCCGGCGAGGGCGATGAGTCCAACCCAGACTGCGACGCTCATGTTGTAACCGAGCAACCACAGGAGCCAGAAGGCACCGATGAGTGAGAACGGCACCGACAGTAACACGATGAGTGTTCTAATTACCGAGCGTGTGCTGATGTAAATGAGCAGGAAAATGATCAGCAGCGTGAATGGCACGACGATTTTGAGCCGCTGTAATGCTTCCTGGAGGTATTGAAACTGCCCGGCCCACTGAATGTAATAACCTGCCGGAAACTGAATCGTCTGCGCGATGCGTTGAGACGCAGCGCGTACGTAGCCGTCGATGTCGCTCGATGTGATATCGACAAAGACGAAGCCAACCGGTTTACCATCTTCGCTGCGCACTTCGGGCGGACCGGTCTTGTAACGGATGTCGGTAAGGAGCGAGATCGGCACCTGCGCGCCGGTCGGCGTCGGCACGAGGACGCGCTTGAGTGAATCGATGTCCTGCCGAAAATCGCGCGCGTATCGCGTATTCACCGGATAACGCTCGCGGCCTTCCACCGTCGTGGTGATGTTTTTGCCGCCGATGGCTGATTCGACGATGTCGTTCACGTCGCCGACTTTCAGACCGTAGCGCGCGGCCGCTTCGCGGTTAACGGTGAAATCGAGAAAATATCCGCCAACGGTGCGCTCGGCGAACGCGCTCCGCGTGTTTGGCATATCAGCCAGGTCGCGCTCGATCTGCACCGCGAGCTTTTGGATTTCGCCAAGATCAGGCCCGAAAACTTTTACGCCGAGCACGCTGCGGAAACCGGTAGTAAGCATCTCGGTGCGCGTCTGGATTGGCATCCAGAAGATGTTCGCCATGCCCGGCGTTTTGATGTTGGCGTTTACTTCGGCAAGCAGTTTGTCCCAGGTCATGCCGCGCCGCCATTCGTTAGGCGGTTTGAGCGCGACAATCGTTTCGAACATCGACAGCGGAGCGGGATCGGTGGGTGTGTCGGCCTGGCCGGCTTTGCCAAAAACGGTCAGCGCTTCTGGAATTTTCTTCAGTTGTCGATCTTGTATCTGAAGAATCTTTGTCGCCTCGGTGATCGACATTCCGGGCACGGCGGTCGGCATGTAAAGCAAAGTGCCTTCATTGAGTGGCGGCATGAATTCGCTCCCGAGTCTTTTGAACGGGAAAATGGTGATGAGAAGCAAAAGCGCCGCGCACGCGAGCGTGAACCAGCGATAGCGCAGGACGAAATTGACGAACGGCTGATATCCCGAAATCAAAAACCGGTTCACCGGATTGTCTTTCTCCGGTGTGATTTTGCCGCGAATCAAAAGCAACATGAGAACCGGCACGAGCGTCACGCCGAGAAACGAGGCGAAGAACATTGAAAACGTTTTCGTAAACGCGAGCGGCCGGAACAGCCGGCCTTCCTGCGCGGTGAGCGAAAACACCGGGATGAAACTCACCGTGATGACGAGCAGAGCGAAGAACAGCGGACGCCCGACGCTTTTCGCACCGCTGATGATCACGTTCGCGCGCTCCAATCCGGATGGCTCGCGTCCATGTTCGTCGCGAAAATGTTCCAGCGCCTTGTGCGCGTTCTCGATCATGATGATCGCCGAATCGACCATCGCGCCGATGGCAATGGCGATCCCGCCTAACGACATGATGTTGGAGGTCACGTTCATCCACCACATCGGGATGAACGAGAGAATGATCGCGATGGGAAGCGTGATGATCGCGACCAGCGACGAACGCACGTGCCAGAGAAAGACAACGCAGACGAGCGCGACGACGATGCTTTCTTCGATCAGCTTCTCGCGGAGTGTGGCGATCGCGCGCTTGATCAAATCGCTCCGGTCATAAGTCGGCACAATTCGCACGCCTTCGGGCAACGACGATTTGATCTCCTCGATCTTCTTTTTGATGCCATCGATGACGTTGAGCGCGTTTTCACCGTAGCGCATGACAACGATGCCACCGACCGTCTCCCCTTTGCCGTCAAGCTCGGCAACACCGCGCCGAATGTCGCCACCGAGATGGACTGAGGCGATATTTTTTAGGTAGACCGGCGTCCCGTTATTGACCTTGAGAACGATGTTCTCGATGTCTCCGACGTTCTTGATGTAGCCGCGACCACGAATGAAATACTCGGTCGTCGCCACTTCAAACACGCGCCCGCCGACGTCGGCGTTGCTCATTTTGATCGCGTTAACGACTTCGCTCAGCGGAATGTTGTAGGCGACGAGCGCGTTCGGATCGAGATCGACCTGATATTGCTTTACGAAGCCGCCGACTGGCGCGACTTCGGACACGCCTTTCACAGACGCGAGCGCATAGCGCAGATTCCAATCCTGGATGGAGCGCAACTCCGCGAGATCGTGTTTACCGCTGTCATCAACCAGCGCGTACTCATAAACCCAGCCGACGCCGGTCGCGTCCGGGCCGATTACAGGATTCACACCTTCGGGGAGCGAACCGCGCACCGAGTTTAGATATTCGATGACGCGCGAACGCGCCCAATAAATGTCTGTCCCGTCCTGAAAAATGACGTAAACGAACGATTTCCCGAACATCGATTCGCCACGAACGAATTTCACTTTCGGCGCGGCGATGAAAACGGTGGAGATTGGATACGTGACCTGATCTTCGACCAGATCGGGTGAGCGTCCTTCCCAATCGGTGTAAACGATCACCTGCACGTCGCTCAGATCAGGGATCGCATCGAGTGGCGTGTGGACCAGTCCATAAATTCCTGCGGCGACGGCAAAGATGACGAAGATGAAAACGAGAAATTTATTCCTCGCGCTCCTCTCGATCATGCGCTCGATGAACGTCTCCCGCTTTGGAACCGCTTTCGCCTCCATCGAATCCTGCTCCGTCATGGCTTCGTCTCTGGCGTGGTGCCATCTCCGGTCTTTTCGTCTCCCGCGAAATCTTTCAGCGCGCCTTGCACTTTCGATTCGGCGTCGATCAGAAAGTTTGCGCTCGCGATGACGCGCTCGCCTTCGGCCAAACCGCTTTTCACTTCGTAGATGTCGGCGTATTTCTCTCCGAGTTGGATGATGCGCGGTTCAAGCTTTCCTTCGCCCTTGTCGACGAAGACGACATTGCGCGTCCCGGTCGGCATCACTGCACTAACGGGCACGGTGAGCGCCTCGCCCATGTTCATGGCGAGTTCCGCGTTGACGTACATGCCGGGCCGTAGCTTGAAATCCGCATTCGGAATATCGATCCGAGCTTTAGCAGTGCGTTTTGCCTCGTCGATGAACGGATTGATCAAGCTGATCGTGCCCTCGAATTTTTCCCCGGGATAAGATTTCGCTGTGATCGCGAGCTTCTGCCCGGCCTGCAACATCGACAATTCGTTCTCGTAAAAGTCCGCCCAAACCCAGACGACGCTCAGATCGGCGACTTCGACGAGCATGTCGCCCATTTTTACGCTCTTGCCTTGCTCGACCGGCACCGATTGCACCACGCCGCGAAACGGCGAGAGCAGCGTAATGGTGTCAGTCGCTCGTCGCGTTCTTTGCAGCTCCGCGATTTGCTCTTGCGTCACATTCCAGAGCTGTAGTCGCCGCTTGGCCGATTCGATCAGACGCTCCGGCGTCTCGCGCGCTCCTTTTGATTTCGCTTCGTCGCGCATCCGCAAGAGCTCGACAAACTCGCGCTCGGTCGTGAGCAGGTCCGGGCTGTAGATCGACAGAAGTGGCGCGTCTTTTTCGACGATTTCTCCCGGCGAGGTGACGTGCAGTTTTTGCACGTAACCGTCGACCCGCGAGACAAATTGGGAGTTGCGGCCTCTGTCCGGCACGATTGCACCGACGGAACGAATCGTGTGTGCGAGCGGTTTGCGTTCAACTTTCGCATAGGTCACGCCGATTTGCTGCTGGCGTTCGACCGGAACGACAAACTCGCGCGTCTGCGCGCCTTGGGTTGCAGCTTCAGGTTTCGTTCCCGGCATCCCGGGCATGCCTTCCGTTCCCTGCATTTGTCCAGGCTGCTTCTCACCGCCGCCTTTCTTCATCACCGGCACAAGATCCATTCCGCAGATTGGACATTTGCCTTTCGGATCCTGCGATTTCACCGAGGGGTGCATCGTGCAGGTGTAGTAATCGACGTTGCTCGGTTTGCTCGACGCGCCTTTTTTCATGCACGACGCGGCGCCAAGGAGCAGCGCAACCAACGTCATCAACAAAGTGATCTTTCGCGTAAATGTTTTCATTGTGATCTCCTTTCAGCTTTGAGCTGTTGAGCAGGCCGCGCGTAGAGTTCTGTGCCGGTGACTGCCTCCAAGTCCGCAACCGCGATTTGATAATCCGCCAAATGCTCACGCGCGGTCGCCTCGATATCGCGCAGGTTTCGCTGCGCGCTGATCCAATCCAGGAACGATGCTTTGCCGGATTCGTAGCTCAGTCGTGTCGCCTCGAACGCCTGTCGCGCCTGCGGGACAAGTTTGTCGCGGAAAAGTTCGACGTGATGATGCGCAGTCTCGATTTTTTCCAACTGATCGCGCAGGAGCCGCAACGCTTCCTTTTGTTCGCGATCGAGACCCTGCTCCGCGGCGCCGACGTTCTCGCGGGCTTCGCGAACTCCGGCCGAATATTTTGATGGATTCACCCAGGGCACGGTGAACGAAACTCCGGCATCCAGTTCGCTGACCGCTTGCGACGCATCGTTGTAGCGCTGGCCTTTCAGCATCAGCGCCGGATCAGGAATCCAGGCGCGGCGCGCGAGCTGAAGCTTCGATTTTTCGCTGTCGATCTTTGCGTGTGCCATCTGCACTTCGGGCCGCTGCGCCAGCGTGATCGCTCGCAATCTACTCAACGAGAGATTGGCTTCGTTAATGTTTGCGGCCGCAGGCGTGCCAAGCGGCGCGAACGCGTCGCGATTCATTAGCGCGTTCAGTTGCGATTGCGCGTCAGAAAGGTTGCGCTCCAGATCACGCCGTGTTTCCAACAGTTTACTGTAATCGGTTTCCGCAACCAGGGCATTGGCCGTGCTCTCGACGCCAGTCTCGTATTTGGAGCGGCTGATGTCGGCGATCTGTCTCAGCGAAACGAGGTTTTTGCTGTTGATCTCCAGCTGCTCGTAAGCGTTCGCCAATCGGAAGAACGAAGCACGCGCTTTGGCGATAACGTCCAGCTCCGCCCGCCGCACCTCCTCGAAGATCGACAATGCCTCCGCTGCCGCGGCGCGCCCGCGCAGAAGATTTTTTCCGGTGATCGGGATCAGCTGCTCGACTGTAAGCGACTGATCCATGAACGCGTTCGGCGGCACGTCAACAAACCGGCGAACTCGCGAATCGCCGGCGATGCGCGGGTCGTCCCATGCGTTTGCTTGCTGCACGCGTTGGACTGCCGCGCGCCAGCGGTTCTCGGCTTGCTTGATTGCAGGATTGTTCGCGAGCACCACCTTCGTCACTTCGCGTAACGAAATGTGAGCGCGCGGAGCTTCGGTGCCGGCGTCGCCGGATTCCTCAGCTTGAAGAATTGAAGTTAAAGCTAAATAAAATGGTAAAAGGTAATTTGTTTTCATTGATCCAAACGAACGGTTGAGGTCCAGATGTTCCCGTAAATGGGGACACCCCGGGCTTTAACGTCCGTGGATCAGATGAGACGAATGCAGGTCAGTGCGAGCGTCGGCGGCGAGTGCGCCGTGCAATCTCTGCTCGAGAAAACCCGCGAGGTTCTCGCGACTGGATCCAGTCCCAGGAACGCAACCGAAGAAGGCAAAGTCGCAATGTTCTGTTGAACCGAAGCAGACTTTGCAAGCGGCTGAGAGACTGGAGCTGTGTTCTTGCGCGACGTCGCGCAACAAGTTTTGTTTGCGCAACAATCGGATTGACAAGCCTTCTGGCTCGACGTGTTGGACAGAATGCAAGTTCGTGCGGAAACGCACATCGGCCCTGCCGCCAGCGCCGCAGCCATTACCAGCGAAATCGTGATCCTCCTCAACATGCAATTCCCGTATAGCACAAGTTAGACCGTGGGTCGAGGCAGCCGTTCAGGAGAATTAGTGGCGGTACCGGCAAACGAACCGCGCGTTAATCGCTCTTTAGAAACCTAGTGGTGATGCTAGATTACAGCCGGTGAGTGTGCCGGCGCAACTATTATTGGCCGTCTTAGCGGTCAGCCTTGGTTCTTTAACGCCGGTTCTTCCAGGTGAGTCTGGTCCGATCGTCCAACAGAAAACTTGTTGCGCCGATCTGAACATGGGCGCTGGCCTCCGCTGCCCAATCAATCCCGGCGGAACAACCTCGAGTTCTGCCACATGTTGCACGGCGCCTGCGGCTTGCCTGCTTCTTTATTTCGGCAGCGCAAATGCGTTCGTCGCGAACTCACGCTTGATCGGCACAATTT
>WNFP01013528.1_pt1 | contig 11541 bp, 11 predicted proteins | sample 5400201 | NCBI WGS metagenome assembly WNFP01 (sample SAMN13153355, study PRJNA577476) | soil metagenome | isolation source: 115 cm saprolite under Madrone tree | place: USA:California | collected 2016-06-14
GCAGCGAGCCGCCCGGCGTCGACTTGCCCTGCTCGAAGAACCCCACGCCCTCGCCGGGCTTACAGAAGCCGAGCGACTCGAGCATGATCGGCGGCCCCGAGGTGAAGGCGTCGTAGAACATGAGGTGGTTGAAGTCCTTATGACCGACGCCGGCCATGGTGAAGGCCTTGGCGCCCGACATCTTCGTCGCCTCGCTGAAGGTCAGGTTCTTCATCTGCGTCAGGCTGACGTGCTCGGTCGCCTCCCCCGCCCCGCGCACGTAGACGGGCTTCTTCGCGCAGTCCTTCGCGCGATCGGCGCGCGTGAGCACGACGGCGCCGCCCGCGTCAGTCACGAGGCAGATGTTCAGCAGGTTGAAGGGGTAGCAGACGGGGCGCGAGTTGAGGACATCGGCCACCGTAATGGGCTCGCGGTTCTTCGCTTTCGGGTTGAGCGCCGCCCACTGGCGCGTGGACACGGCCACCTGCGCCCACTGTTCCAGCGTGGTTCCGTGCTCGTGCATGTGGCGCGTGGTGATCATGCCGAACATGGTGGATGCGCCGCCGAAGCCGAAGGGCGCCTCGTATTGTCCGGGCAGTGCGGTGTCGCGCCGCGGCGTCACGCCCACCTGCGAGCGGCCCGACTCGCCATGGCAGACGACGGCCACGTCGCACAGCCCGTGATGGAGCGCAACCAGGGCGTGGCCGACCATGATGATGAAAGAACAGCCTCCCACCGTGGTGCCGTCGATGTAGCGGGGCACGATGCCGAGGGCCTCGCCGATGGTGGCTGGAGAATGCTGGCCTGCGGTGAAGATGCCGTCCACGTCGCTGATCTTGAGCCCGGCGTCACGCACGGCGTTCCGAACGGCCTCGACGTGCAAGGTCAGCTGGCTCTTGTGCGGCAGGGTGCCCAGCTCGTCGCTTTCGTCCACGCCCACGATGCAGACGGAGTTGCGCAGCTCCTTCATCGCGCACCTCCCGCGGGCCGGAAGAGCGGCAGCGTGATCTCGTCGGTCTGCTTCTCGAAGACCACCTCGACCGGCATGTCGCAGCGGATCCTCGCAGGATCAGGTTCGATGCCGATGAGGTTCGACATCATGCGCGGGCCTTCTTCCAGCTCGATCATGGCGAGCACGAAGGGCGGCTTGACCTTGAAGGCCTTGTTGAACGTCTGGTAGCCGATCTCGAACGAGTGGAGCTTGCCGCGGCCGCTTGCCTGGAACCACTCGATATCGGCGGCATGGCAGTGCGGGCAGAGCACGCGCGGGTAGAAGAAGGCGCGACGGCAGGCGCGGCAGCGCGGCAGCATGAGCTTCTGCTCGCGCAGGCCCTCCCAGTAGGGCTTGGCTTCAGGCGTGATGGGCTGAGGCAGCGGGCGCTCGAGGTCCATGGCTCTCCGTTCCGGTGCGAGGTTGGTGTTAGTAGGGGCGGCTTTCGCGGCCCATCAGCTCCCGGGCGATGACGGTCTTCATCACCTCGGCGGTACCATCGCCGATCTCGAGGCCGATGACGTCCCGCATGCGCTGCTCGAAGGGCAGCTCGTCGGTGTAGCCGTAGTGGCCGTGGAAGAGCAGGCACTGGTGGATGGTCTCGACGGCCAGCTTCGGGCCCCACCATTTCACCATCGCCGATTCCTTCGTGTGCGGCCGGCCGCTATCGGCGAGCCAGAGGGCCCGGTAGCAGAGCCCGCGGCAGGCGTCGATGTGGGTCGCCGCCTCGGCGATCTTGAACGAGATACCCTCGAACGTCGCCAGCGGCTTCCCGAAGGCGCGGCGCTCCTTGACGTAGGCCATGGTCTCTTCGAGCGAGACCTGGGCGACGCCGAGGCAGGCGAGCGCGATGCCCACGCGGTTGTAGTCGAAGCCGCGCATCACCTGGTAGAAGCCCTGGCCTTCGTCGCCCAGGCGGTGGGAGGCCGGCACGCGCACCTGGTCGAAAGCCAGGACGGCGCGGCCTACCGAATGCGAGCCCATGTCGCGCAGCGGGCTTCGCGAGACGCCGGGCAGGTCGAGCGGCACGAGAAAGGCTGTCACGCCCTTCGCCCCTCCGCCCGCGCCGGTGCGGGCGAAGAGGACGGCGGATTGCGCCGCCATGGCGAGGCTGATGCCCGACTTCTCGCCGGTGATCCTGTAGCCGTCTCCGTCGCGCTCGGCGCGGCAGGCCAGGTGCGCGGCGTCGGAACCGGCCCCGGGCTCTGTCAGCGCCAGCGCGATGACCTCCTCGCCGCGCGCCGTCGGCGGCAGCCAGCGCTTCTTGACCTCCTCGCTGCCGGTCGCGCCGATGATCTCGCCCGCGAGCCCTGCCAACTGGATGCCGTAGGTGGCGCCGAAATCCCCGCGCGCGATCTCTTCCATCGCCAAACCGAAGGTCATGTAGTCGGCGTCTTGGCCGCCATAGGCGGACGGCACGCGCAGGCCGAGCAGACCGAGCTCGCCCATCTGGCGCCACACTTTCCACGAAAACTCGCCGGTCCGGTCCCACTCGCGCGACAGCGGCGCGAGCTCCTTCTTCGCAAACGCCCGGAGCGTCCGGACCAGCTCTTCCTGCTCGGGACTGAGCGCGAAATCCATGATTTCCCCGATGCCTACGGCAAGTGGAAGACGGGCTTGCGCTTCTCGGCAAAAGCGCGGAGCCCTTCGGCCGCCTCGGCCGTTCGCATGTGCGCGGCGACCAGCGAGAGCTCGAGCTCGAGCCCGCCGGCCAGATCAGCGTCGAACGCGCGATTGACGAGAGTCTTGACGGTGCGCGCGGCCGAGCCGCTGCCGGCCGCGAGCGCAGCCGCCGTCTCGTCCACGGCGGCCTCGAGCGTCCCGGCGGGCGCGACGCGATTGACCAGTCCCCACTCGAGCGCCTTCGCGGCGGACAGCCAGCCGCCCAGCAGCATCATTTCCTTCGCGCGCCGCGCGCCGATCAGCCTCGGCAGGCGCTGGCTGCCGCCGCCGCCCGCGACGAGGCCGAAGTTGGCGTGCTGGTCGCCCAGGCGCGCGGCCTCGTCGGCGACGACGAGGTCGGTGACGAGCGTCAGCTCGAGTCCTCCCGCCAGCGCGAGGCCCTGGACGCCGGCCACGACGGGCACCGGCAGCGCCTCGATGCGGTTGAAGACGCGGTGCCAGAGCCGCATGAAGCGCGCCCACTTCTCCGGATCCGGAGAGAGCTCCCGCACGGCCTTGAGGTCGGCGCCGGCGCAGAAGGCGCGCCCGGCGGCGGTGAGCGAGACGGCGCGGACGGACGGATCGCCCTCGATCGCCGCGCAGACAGTATCGAGGTCCTCGAGCAGGGCCGGGCTGATGGCGTTCAGCGCCTCGGGCCGGTTGAGCCTCAACCGCCCGATGCCGTCCTTGGCCGCGTAGGTTACCGTGCCGAGTTCCATGGGCATCTCCTCACATCATTGTATATCCGCCGCTCACGGACAGCGTCTGGCCCGTGATGAAGCTCGCGGCGTCGGATGCCAGGAACACGACGGCGCCCGCCACGTCCTCGGGCTTGCCGATGCGGCGCAGCGGGTAGGCTTTGGCGATGCGCGCCTGCATGTCGGGCGTGCCCCAGGCGCGATTGGCCTCCGCGGCCCACATGGAGAGACTGCCGAAGTCCTCCTCCGAGGCGGGCATGGTCATGCCGGGGCAGACCACGTTGAGGCGGATGCCGTGGCGGCCGACTTCACGCGCGAGGCTCTTCGACAGCGCGATGACGCCCGCCTTGCACGCGCCGTAGACGGCCTCGCGAAACTCGCCCATGCGGCCCGCGTCGGACCCCAGGCTGACGATGACGCCGCCCTTGCGCGCGATCATGCCGTCCAGCACGGCGCGCGTGCAGTTGATCATGCCCCAGAGGTTGATCTGCACTTCCTTCTCCCACTCGGCGCGCTCCTTTTCGACGAAGAGGCGGTCGAGGGTCCAGCCGACATTGTTGACGAGCACGTCGACCTTGCCGGTCCGCCCCTCGACCTCGCGGACCATGGCCTGGACGGACTCGGGCTTGGTCACGTCGGTCTGGACGACGACGGCCGAGGCCGCGCCGACCTTTTTCGCCTCCACGGCGGTCTTCTCGCCCTGCCCCGCGTCGATCTCGGCCACCGTCACGTGCGCGCCCTCGCGGGCGAAAGCGAGCGCGATCGCTCGCCCGATGTTCGACCCGCTACCGGTGACGATGACGCTCTTGCCCTTGAGGTTCAGCTCCATCGTGCGTGTCCTCTCTGTTTACCCGCTACCATTCTCCGCCTACCACGCCATCGTCTGGCCGCCGTCGAGATACACGGTCTGCCCGGTCATGAAGTCGGAAGCCGGCGAGGCCAGGTATACCGCCAGCGCCGCCGCCTCTTCCGGCTCGCCGAGACGCCGCGCGGGGACCTTGGACAGGAAGCGCTCCCGAGTTTTCGGATCCGCCATCGCCGCGCGCGGGATATCGGTGTTCATGTACCCGGGCGCGAGGCAATTGACCTGTATGCCATGCCGGGCCCACTCCGCGGCGAGGCTCCGCGTGAGCCCGTCGACGGCCGCCTTGCTGGCGCAGTACGCGGCGTAGTGGGACACGCCCAGCCGACCGTACATGGATCCGACGTTGATGATCTTGCCCCTCCCGCGCGCGATCATTCCCGGGCCCACCGCGCGGCAGCAGCGGAACATCGACGTGAGATTCGTCGACAGCACCCTCTCCCACTCGTCGTCGCCGACCTCGAGCGTCGGCTTGTCGAGCGTGATGCCGGCGTTGTTGACGAGGATGTCCACGGAGCCGAGCGCGGCTTCGGCGTCTTTCACCGCAGCGGTGATCTCGGCGCCCCGGGTGACGTCGAGGCGGAGCGCGCAGGCCCTGCCGCCGGCCGCCTCGATCTCGGCCGCCGCGGACCTCACGTCATCGAGCGCGCGCGCGGCGCAGGCCACGGCCGCGCCCGCCTTGGCGAGAGCCAGCGCGATGCCACGGCCGATGCCGCGGCTCGCGCCCGTGACGAAGGCGGTGCGCCCCTCCAGCGAGTAGGGCTGGTCCATTACCTGTCGCCCTTGACCCGCTCGGCGACCAGCTCCCGGAGGCGGTACTTCTGGATCTTGCCGCTCGGGGTCATAGGGAACTCGGAGACTATCTCGAGGCGCTCGGGAAACTTCTGGCGTGCGAGCTGCTGGCCCTCGAGAAACGCGATGACCTCGGAAAGCGTCAGAGAATGCCCTTCGCGCGGGATCACGACGGCGCAGGCGCGCTCGCCCAGCCGCGCGTCGTCCATGGCCACGATGGCGACCCCCGCGACCTTCGGGTGCGTGTAGAGAATGTTCTCGACCTCGACCACGGGAATGTTCTCGCCGCCCCGGATGATCACGTCCTTGGTCCGCCCCGTGATCGACACATAGCCGTCGCCGTCGAGCGTGGCGCGGTCGCCGGTCTTGAACCAGCCGTCGGCCGTGTGGCCGTCCGCGGTGAACTCGGGCCGCTTGTAGTAGCCGGCGAACTGGGCCGGGCCGCGGACGAGCAGGTCGCCCTCGGCGCCATGCGGCGCGGCGCGGCCGCCCTCGTCCACCACGCGAAGCTCCATGCCGGGAAGCGGCACGCCGTCCGTCGTGAACACCTTTTCCTCGGGGTCGTCGAGGCCGTTGCAGGAGACGAGGCCGTTCTCCGTCATGCCCCAGCCGGCCGAGATGACGCACTTGAGCCTCTCGCGCGCGTCCTTCACCAGCTGGCGCGGGATCGGCGCGCCGGCGGAGATGAAGACGCGGAGCGAGCGCATGTCGCGCGGCGCCTGAGCGTATGTCAGGTCGCGGAGGAAGGGCGTGGCGCCCATCGTGAACGTCACGCGCTCGGCCTCGATGAGCCGAGCCGCCTCCTTGACGTTCCAGACGTCCATCCATACCGCCGTGGCGCCCAGCAGGAGGTTCATGCAATAGCCGTAGAGATATCCCGTCTGGTGGCCGAGCGTCGAGGCCATGAGCAGCACGTCTCGCTCGCTGAAGGCCAAGCGATCGATGAGCGAGTAGATGGTCGAGAGCGTCGTGTTGGGCGTGTGCATGACGCCCTTGGGCTCTCCGGTCGTGCCCGAGGTGAACACCACTTCGTGGACGGTGTCGGGATCGCTGCCAGGCAGAGGCCCGCGGCCGGCTTTCGCTTCCCACGCGCTATCGGTGAGCGCGGCGAAGGGCTCCATGCCGGCCGGCGCCTCCCCACGCGTGACGAAGACGCGCTCGAGTCGCGGCAGTCCGCCGCGTATCTGCGCCGCCATCTCCCGGTAGTCGAAGCCTCGGAAGGTCGCGGGGACGATGAGCGCCTGCGATTCGAGGAGCCCCAGCATGAAGCGCAGCTCGCTGGCGCGGTAGGTCGGCGGAATCGGATTGACGACGGCGCCGAGCCGGCTCGCCGCGAGAAACACCAAGGCGAACTCGCTCCAGTTCGGCAGCTGGCAGGAGACGACTCCGCCTGCCTCGAGACCATGGGCGCGGAGCCCGTGGGCCACGCGCTCGACCGCGCGCGCCAGCTCCGCCCATGTGTAGCGCCCCTGCCCGTCCACGACCGCAGCCTTGTCCGGCCTGGTTGTCGCCCACCGGTCGAGGTAGGTCTCGAGGCTCTCGTTGCGCCAGAGCCCCGCCGCCGTACACTCCCGCCGTCGTGAGACGAGGGCTGAGTGAATCCCGCTGACATCACGGACCACTGTCTCAGCCCTCGCCTCGTGGCTTCGCCCCTCAGCTCGAACTGCCACGAGCGTGCGGCCGAGGGCGCCAACGAAGCAGATGGGCCTTTTTCCGCGGCCTGCTAGGGGAAGGAGCGCTATTCGAACTTGTACTTGAGAGTGACGCCCACGATCTGGGCGGTGTAATTCCGCCAGCTCTGGCCGAGGAAGACGGCGCCCACGCTGGGCCCGAGGAAGGGTGTCAGAGACGCCCCCTCCTGCCAGTTGTGGTTGATGAACTGCTCGTAGACGTAGAACAGCTTGGCTGTCCACGCCTTGGTCAAGTTGTACTCGAGCGCCGCGTCGATATGGGCGAGGCTGTCATAGAAGGCCGGCCACCGCCAGGCGATGTCGTTGGGCTGGTTGGCGCTGTAGACGGTGCTGCCCGTGGCGTTCGGTGAGTACGTCTCGACCCGACCGAGCGACTGGGAATAGGCCCCATTCATTTTGAAGACGAGCTTCTCTGGAAGGATGGTCGCTTTCATGGAGCCGTGGAAGGTCTCCGTGGTGTCGGTGCTGTCCGAGATCCAGTCCATGGAGGCGTCGTCCGGCGAATTGTTGCGATTGCGCTGCTTGTGGAAGAGCGACTCGTGCACGTAGCCCGTGGAGAAAGAGATCCGATCGGTCGGGGTCCAGCTGATGTCCATCCCCGCATTCCAGCCGACCACCTGCTGGAGTCCCAGGAGGGATAGGTTGCGCAGGGGCGCCGCCTGGCTGTCGAAGAGGCCCGAGGAGATGTAGTTGGCGTACTTGTAGCCCGCCGACGGGGTGAAGGTCAGCTGATCGTTGGGGGTGATCTGAAGCATCAGGTTTATCAGCTGCTGGTTCCGATCCCCCTCGTTGAACTTGCGCATCGCCGTATCCTGGCTGCCACTCCCGTTAAACGTCGGAGGCTGGTTCCCGTTGGCCTCGCCCCACGCATTCGTGTTGTAGCCATTCCCCCTGCGGAAGCCCGCCGTGTAGCTCAGCCGGGCGAGCAGCCAGTCGGTGGGCGTGTAGTCGAAGGCGGCCTTGGCGAGGGCCTCGTTGCTCTGCGTTACCTCGAAGTCGTGCGACCGGTTCCAGCCCTCCCAGCCGACTCCCAGCGTCAGGGCCGTGCCCGGCATGAACTGGTAGCGGGCGGCCACATCGGAGTTCTGCCGGAGGAAGCTGTACCGTCCAGCCCTATAGGGCGAGGGTGTGATGGCGTTCTGGTCGTTGATGATGAACGCGCCGAATGCGATCGTGTCACTGAAGTCCATGTAGTCATACAACCGGTACTTGAGCGTGAACGTCACGGGCGCCTGCAGCGGCCGGCTCGTCACGTCAAGATTGAAGAGCGCTGTCTGGACATTGCCGTTCAGGCTCGACTGAGGCAGCTGGAGACTCGGGTTCGCCGCAACCAGCCCGTTCACCCACGGGAAGTCGTTGACGAAGACCGAGGCCGTGTAGCCACCCTGGAGCTGGAACATCTCCGTCATCCAGCTGCCCTGCGTCTTGAACTCGTAGATGGTCTGGCTGATGGGCTGGACGAGCTCGGCAAAGGGGCCGCCCGGGCTGCCGAACGCCATGCCGAAGGGGCGCTGGCCGTCTTTGTGGATGCGCGTGAGCTCGGCCGAGAGGTCCGTATTGGGCGTGGGCGAGATCTTGAAGAAGAGCCGTCCCGTGTACCACTGCTGGCTAATCTGGCCGTCGCAGTTGTTCTGACTCGTTCCGAGTGACGAGTCGCTGCAGCCCCACGGCGGCGCCTGGTTCCAATTCTGGAGCGGAGGGCGGGACGAGACCGCGAAGCCCGGGCCGCCCCGGATGATGAAGGTGTTGCCCCCGAACTCCTTGTAGAGCGTCTGCGAGTCGGTCGAATAGATGTGGCGCATCTGGTCCCAGTCGAATCCGGCCTGCCACTGGCCCAGCCGCTCGCCCATCAGGTGGAACTCCTGAGTGTGGAGCCCCCAATCCTTGCCCGCTATCTCGATCGAATAAGCCTCGTCGGGCCTGAACAGACGCAGATGGAGATTCTCGAGGAAGAGGCCGGTCCCCGCAGTCACGCCGTTGATGTCGCGGTACTCTTCGAACTTACCGTCGGCTAGCCCCGGGGTGGAGCTGCCGTTGGGATTCTGGGGCAGACCCCGAAGGCCCGACTCGATCTCGCCCTCGAGGTTCCATCCGCCGATCTGGGTCTGGGTCTTCGTCTGCGCCGAGGAGCCACCGGCCACGGCCAGGAGGAGGAGCGTCGTCAAGAGCACTCGCGCCGTTCTGACGTGTCGCATTGGCAGCTCCTTAGCGCGTGAGCCTGAAGCCGGCGGGATGATTGGAGCCGTGGATGGCCACATGGCAGTCGTTGCAGGACCGCCCCATCACGAACTTCTGCTGGGACGCGATCGGGCCATACGGCCTCGACACGTGACCGGCCTCGCTGTGGCACTGCTGGCAGAGCCGTGGCTTCGCCAGCTTCAGCATCGCGTCGTGGTTCGTGCCGTGCGGGTCGTGGCAGTTCGTGCAGCTCTCGAGCACCGGCTGGTGGTTCCAGAGGAACGGTCCCCGCTTCTCCGCGTGGCACGTGAAGCACGTATCGTTCACCGAGTTCTGCTTGAGCAGCGCGGGCGTGACCGCGCCATGCGGGTTGTGGCAGGAGGAGCAGGTCATCTTGCCCTCGCGGAGCGGCATGTGGCTGCTCCGCATCTGCTGGGCCCGCTTCTGGAGGTGGCAGGTGCCGCACGTCTCGATCTCGGTAGCCTTGGCCAGCTGGTGCTTCGGGGAGATGTCCTCCATGACCTTGTGGCAGTTCGTGCAGGCGATGTCGCGCGACTCGTGGCCGCTGCCCTGCCAGAAGATGCGGGCACCCTTGGTGTGGCAGTCGAGGCAGACCTGGTTCCGCTTGGTCACGGGCGTCGAGTCGTTCTTGGCGAAGGTGATCAACCCGCCCTTGCCCTTGCCCCCGCCCGCCTCCACGTGGGCCTTGCCGGGGCCGTGGCAATTCTCGCAGGCGTTGGCCTCTTGGGGACTCCGTGCCTGGTGCAGGAAGATGCGCCCCATCCTGGTCTTGGCGAACTTGTTGAACGCCTCCTCGTGACAGCCCTGGCAGGTCTCCGCGCCGACGTAGTTGCTGTCGGCAGGCGCCGGGGCCGCCGCTGGGCTTGCGGGCTGCTGGGCACGTGAGGAGACGGGACGCCCGAGGACGAGTCCAACGGAGAAGGCCGTCAGCCCGAGGCCGATCGCGAGAAGGAGCCGCCAGCGGCTGCTGGTCATCGCATCCCACCTCCCGAATCGTGACGGCACGACGCACCACGCATGGCAACAACGGCCGGCTGGACAATAGTGCATTCGCACTACGTCCGCAAGAGCCTTGTGAGCGAGACCTAGATCATGTCCCTGGCCCTGAGGTCGGCCAGCACGGCTCCGATAAGGAGGAGGAAGGCCAGCACGAAGAGCGGCTGGCCGATGAACATGAACAGCGTAAAGACGATGGGCGTGGTGTGGACCATGACCAGCAAGGCGAGCAGGTTGAAGAGGGCAATCAGGACGACTGCAATGCGCAGGAGGCGGACCGGGATCTCTCGCGGGATCATCGGCTCGCCGCCTTCTTCTGCTCCGGATGCGCGGGGCCGTGGCAGTCGATGCAGGCCACGGTGCCGCTCAGCAGGTTGCGCATCTCTTCCTTCGGGTGGCCCGAGGCGTTCAGGAATTTCTGCGAAGCCCCATGGCAGCCGAGGCAGCGAACGTACGGATACGGGTGATTGAGCTTCACAGGCAGCGAGTAGGCCCCGAGGCTATAGCGCCAGACGTGGCCCAGGCCTTCGAGCTTGGCCTTGAAGGTCCCCGCCAGGCCGTAGTCCGAGTGGCAGGTGTAGCACTGGCTCTCCTGGATGTAGCGGTTCTTGAAGTGCGTGGCCGCGAGCGTGTCGCTCTTGACGTCCTGGAGGTCCTGGACGAACGGCGTCATGACGTGGCAGGAGCCGCAGGCCGACACGGTGGTCGAGCTTTCCAGGCCGTGGGCGAAAGACAGAAAGGCGACCATCAGAGGGACGAGCCCGACGGCCACGAAGAGCCAGCCGCGCGCCGTCGGCGTCACGCCGCCCGACCGGAGGCTCTTCCAGGCGAAGGCGAGGAGCACCAAGTTGAGGAGGCCGAAGGCGATGCCGAAGCCCCGCACCCATTCGCTCGTGGTGCCTATCCAACCGTGCGGCAGCGGCACCGCGTCCTCGGCCGCCCACGCCGCGACGGGGGCCAGCAGGGCAACGAGGGCCGCTGCTCGCGCCGGCGTCTTCATGTGGCTACTTGCCGGTGTAGTTCTTGAGCCACTGCGGATTCACGTCCTTGGCGTTCTGCTTCTCCTTTTCGCTGAGCAGCCACTTGCCGCGCTCGTTGAGGTCGACGTCAGGCTTGAAGCCGTCTTTCTTCGGCACGGCTGGAACGTGACAGTACTGGCAGTTCTGCGCCGGAAAGCCGGCGTCCTTCGCCTGCTTGATCATCTGGGGCGTGGCGGCCGCCGGGACCGCCGCGACCGCCGTCAGCAGGCTGATCGACACGAGCAAGACGAGCTTGGAGTGGGCCATGGGTCGGGTCTCCTCTAAGGCGTGCGCTGTTGTATGCCCTGGAGCAGTGTCACGAGGTCCGCCATTTCCTTGGCGTTGAAGACCGGCCACGGAGCCTTCTTGCCCGCGATCGTCGGGGTCACGAGGGTGTGGTTCCACAGGGCCGCGATCACGGCGGCCGAGGAATCGAGCCCCTTCTCGCGGGTCAGGTCGCTCGCGGGCTTGCCGCGCTCGCCGGAGACGCCGTGACAGTGCAGGCACCCCTTGTTCGATGCCACCACCCAGCCCTTGGGGATGCTGCCGCCGCTCTCGAAGTACCGGACGGAGTAGAGGTTGGCGACGAGATCGGCCATCTCCTCCGGCGTGTGCTGCGGCACCTTGATCTGCTGGGACGCCATGGCCTTCA
>WNFP01004240.1_pt1 | contig 11540 bp, 12 predicted proteins | sample 5400201 | NCBI WGS metagenome assembly WNFP01 (sample SAMN13153355, study PRJNA577476) | soil metagenome | isolation source: 115 cm saprolite under Madrone tree | place: USA:California | collected 2016-06-14
GGTTCACGAAATCTTCGAACGCGCTAGCCGCACGGCGGCTCAGATCTATACGGATGATCGTCGCGCTATGTACGAGACGCTGAAGCTGGCGGGCATACTTGAAGCGCCCATCAACCTTTGCGTTACCTGCGATGAAGCGACCGTGCGCGGACACGGATTGGGGCGGCAGACGATGAGAGAGACAGCGCTCTATTCAACGGTTTGCGCGGTCCAGAATCTTTGGCTCGCGGCGCGCGCTGAGGGTGTCGGTGTCGGCTGGGTAAGTATCCTCGATGTCGCCGACCTCCGCGCTGCGCTCGCCATCCCTGGCCACGTAGTGCCCGTTGCCTATCTTTGTCTGGGTTATGTCACGCAGTTCGGCGCCGAACCCGACCTGGAAATCAAGGGTTGGGAGCAACGCGCGCCGCTAGCGGGTCTGATTCACTTCGAGCGCTACGGCGCGACTGATGAGGCCCGGGCCGATGAGTTGCTAGCTTCCATCAGCACGGATCGAAACTCGAAGGACAAGTCATGACGGCACGGGCATTGATGGTTTTGGGTACGGCTTCTGATGCGGGCAAGTCGCTCACGGTGGCGGCGCTGTGTCGCATACTGCGGCAGGACGGTTTCAACGTGGCTCCGTTCAAAGCGCAGAACATGGCGCTCAATTCTTTCGCGACTCGCGAAGGTCTCGAGATTGGACGAGCACAGGCGATGCAAGCGGAGGCGGCGCGGGTTGATTCACACGTTGATATGAATCCGATCTTACTCAAACCAACTTCCGATGTCGGTTCGCAAGTCGTCATTAACGGCAAGGTGTTAGGGAACTTTAGCGGAGTTGACTACTACCGTCTCAGGCCGCAGTTGCTGGAAGCGGTCAGTTTGGCTTACCGCCGTCTGGCGGCCCGGCACGACGTTGTCGTGCTGGAGGGTGCGGGCTCGCCAGTCGAGATGAATCTTAAGGACCGCGACGTAGTGAATATGAAGATGGCAGAGATCGCGGATGCGGCGTGCCTCCTGGTTACCGACATCGATCGCGGCGGCGTGTTCGCTTCGCTCGTCGGTACGTACGCTTTACTTGAGCCGCAAGAGCGCAGTCGATTCTTTGGCTTTCTCGTCAATAAGTTTCGTGGGGACGTGAGTCTTTTCACACCTGGCATTAGTTATTTAGAGGAACGTTTGTCTCAAAGGTGTCTCGGCGTGATTCCGTACCTATACGAACACGGTATCGACGACGAGGACAGCGTTTCGCTCGAACGCCGCGCCGTGCGGCCTCCGTTCGACCGCAAAGATTGTTTGTGCGTGTGTGTGGTCGGACTTCCTTACCTTTCGAACTTCACGGATTTTACCGCATTGGAGAATGTGCCGGGTGTGGTTGTTTATTACACCCGACGACCTGAAGAAGCGCGCGCCGCCGATGTACTAATTCTGCCCGGCAGCAAGAACACAATCCCTGACTTGCTTTGGCTCAGGAAGAACGGATGGGAACCTGCAATCGAATCGCACGCAGCAGCCGGCAAACCGCTGGTGGGAATATGCGGAGGCTTCCAGATGCTGGGAAGTGAGATACGCGATCCACATCACACGGAGAGTGACGTTGCATTTGTGTCGGGCTTGAACCTGTTGGATTTCACAACCGTGCTGGAGCGCGAGAAAGTCACCCGGCAAGCTACTGCCCGGTTCGCCAAACCGGATTGTCTTGGCCATGACGCCGGCAATCATGCCGACCCTCTATTCAGCGGCTACGAGATTCATTTGGGCGATACACTCTTGGGAAAGGGAACCCAACCGCTCTTTCAACTGCAACGGCTGGGTGATGAAGAAGGTCATCACGACGGAGCGATCAGCGCTGATGGTCGAGTACTGGGGACTTACTTGCATGGCCTTTTCGACTCAGCGGAAGGGCTAGACCTGCTCTTAAATCACTGGCGAAAAATTTGCGGCAAGGAGGAGTCGTCGTTGATCGCCACTGATCCGTTGGCCGAACGCGAGCGTCGCTACGACGCGCTCGCCGACCACTTCCGGAACAATCTGAAAATGGATGTTATTTACCGTGTACTCGATGAGCAAAGATGATTTCTCCTGCCTCGTTCGCGCTGGCTTACGCGTTGGATTGGTTGATGGGCGACCCGACGTGGCTGCCACATCCAGTGCGATGGATGGGGCGGATGATAATAGGCGGGGAATCGCTCCTGCGAAGATTCACCCGCATGCCAAGCAGCGAGATCGTCGCCGGGCTGGTGTTAACTGTGATCGTGGTCAGCACGTTCGGATTTGGCAGTTGGATCTTGTTGCGTTGGCTAGGAGTTTGGAATCCAAAGCTCGCATTTGCCGTCTCGGTCTATCTCGCGGCAGCGACGCTCGCTACGCGTTCGCTGCTTGACGAGGCGCGAGCGGTGAGACGCTTTCTTCTACGCGGCGATCTGCCTTCAGCGCGGCAGCAAGTCGCGCGGATTGTAGGTCGCGACACGCGGGAATTGGATGAACGAGAAGTAACTCGTGCGGTGATTGAAACCCTTGCAGAGAGTGCGTCGGATGGCATTGTCGCTCCAATGTTCTATCTGGCAATCGGCGGCCTGCCCGCCGCGCTGGCTTACAAAGCTATAAATACGCTCGATTCGATGATCGGACATCGAGACAAACATTATGAGTTCTTTGGGAAGTGCGCTGCGAGACTAGATGACGTTGCGAGTTTCATTCCCGCGCGGGTGACCGCTCTGCTGTTGGTAAGCGCGGCTTGGACGCTACATCTGGATTGGCGCGGAGCTTGGCGGATCATGAGGCGGGATGGTGTGAAGCATAAAAGCCCGAACGCCGGGCGACCCGAAGCGGCGATGGCCGGCGCGCTCGGCGTACGAATCGGCGGCACTAACTTTTACGATGGTGAAAGACACGATGGTCAATACTTCGGCGACATGCGTACGCCGCTGGACGACCATGCTTTGAGAAACGCTTTGCGGCTGACTGGCTGCGTGTCGCTGTTAATGTTTGCGCTGTGTCTATCACTGCGATTGCTGATTCGCTGGTAGTGGTCAAATTGTTGGACCTTTAATCCTATGAACGACAAGCAGAATAACGTAAACCTTCGCTCATTGCCGCCGCGATTGCCGCAGAATGAAGCGGAACTTAAGCGGACCATTATCCTGCTGGGAAATCGTAAGCAGGTTGAACTGAAAACGGATGCGCGCCGTCAACTGGAGAGCTTAATTGGAGTCTACCCAACCATAAAAGAAGCGACTCTATGGAAGCGCGTGTTACGTCGAGCATGCCAGGGGAAGTTTCCAACCGCTAAATGAGTTACGCCGGAATGAAAGAACGATCGCGCAAAATGCAGCCGATTAACGTCGCGCACGGCGGAAGAGTGTACGAAGCCGCCCGGCGTTGGGGAATCGAACCCCAGCAGGTTCTGGATTTCAGCGCGAACATCAATCCGCTTGGTCCGCCGCAAGGAGTTCTCTCGGCGATCGAAAATGCGCTCATGCCGATTAGCCTCCGAATCTATCCGGACGTTCACAATTTCGTCAGCGCAATAGCAGACAAGTACCGTCTAATGCCGGACGAGATAGTCGTTGGCAGCGGGACGGCGTCTCTGATTTTCGCGGTCATGCATGCCCTCTCTCCCAAAAGGGTGCTGATACTTGAGCCTGCCTTCGTTGAATACTCGCGAGCCGCTGCGGCAGTGAACGCACAGAAAACAACTGAACTATTGACCGAAGAGAGAGGCTTCACGCCCGATTTTGCGAGCCTTGTGCGCGCTGTCAAGGAGCGGCAGTTCGATTTAGTGATCTTGAACTCACCTCACAATCCGACGGGTGCTTTGTATCCGAGAGAGACACTGCTCTCGTTAATTCAAGCAGCGGAAGAGCACAACACTACAGTGTTGCTTGATGAAGCCTTCATCGACTACGCGTCGCAAGAAAGCTTGGTTTCCCTGGCGGCGACAAAACCTCATTTAATCGTGCTGCGCTCACTCACAAAGTTTTATGCGATGCCCGGTCTCCGCGTTGGCTATGCCGTTAGCAATGCGAAGCTGGCTGCAAGAATCAAAAGCCAAATCGATCCCTGGTCGGTATCAACGGTTGCCCTCGAAGCTGGATGCGCTGCGTTGGCCGAAGATAATTTCGGCACGGAGTCTTCTCGCATTAATGCCATCGCCCGTGAAGAGTTTGCGGGCGCGTTACGCAGTCTCGGGTTACATGTCTTTCCAGCTGCTGCAAACTTTCTGCTGGCCAAACTGCCTCGCGGTTCAGGCGAAGATTTACAAAGTTGGCTGGAGCCAGAACGGATTCTGATCAGAAGGTGCGATTCATTTGACGGACTTGGAGAAGCGTTCATACGTTTGGCCGTTCGCTCAAGCTCCGATAACCTGCGACTGGTTTCCCTAATTGAAAACTGGCTCAGAAGGAAGGGTTAGAATATTAGTCTTAGAGATGAACCCTCTGAAGCAAATTAGTCTCGTGTTGCCATTGTGGCGCAAGACCAAAGTGTGCGAAGCGTGCGGTGAGTCGTTCGCCTGCGAAGTTTCGTTGGGTCGGGGCTGCTGGTGCGGGGAACTCAAACTGAGTGAGGACAATCGACAGGAGTTGCGCGCAAAGTACAAAGACTGTTTGTGCCGCGCCTGTCTGGAAGAGGCCAAAGCCAGGAACTCAAATTCACAGGCGCAAAGCGAACTCTGATGATTGACCACTTAACTTCCTATCCACGACGCATCATCTGTCTCACCGAAGAGACGACCGAGACGCTTTACTTGCTCGGCGAGCAGGAGCGCATTGTCGGCGTTTCGGGCTACAGGGTGCGACCTCCGGAGGCTCGTTTGAAGCCAAAGGTCTCCGCGTTCATCAACGCCAAGTTCGATAAGATTCTTGAGCTAGAGCCCGATCTGGTTTTAGCCTTCTCAGATCTGCAAGCCGACATCGCAGCTGAGCTGATTCGGCGCGGCGTAACCGTGATGACTTTCAATCAGCGCAGCATCGCGGAAATCCTCGAGATGATCCTGACTGTTGGACGTATCGTCGGGAGCGAAGACAAAGCTCGGTCGCTGGTGGCGTTGTTGCAGACTGAGTTGGAGGCGATTCGCGACTCAGCCTCGCGCTTCGCTCATCGTCCGAGAGTCCTGTTCGAAGAATGGTACGACCCGCTTATCTCGGGAATTTGTTGGGTCGAGGAGTTAATTGAAACCGCAGGCGGCGAATGCATCTTTCCCCATCTGCGGAAACACCAATCTGCCAAGAATAGGATCGTGAAGCCAGCCGACGTAATCGCCAAAGACCCGGAAGTGATTATCGGTTCGTGGTGTGGTCGCGCAGTAAAGAGGGAATGGATTCGGAAACGCGACGGTTGGGACCAGATTAGCGCGGTCCGTAATAATCATATCTACGAAGTGAAGTCAGCATACATCCTTCAACCTGGCCCGGCACCATTGACGGAGGGTTTGCGCCAATTGCACGCGATCCTTGCGCACGCGGTCAATCAACCGATTGAAGACGTCTTACTACCAAAGGAAAAAACGGACGCGGCGCTCGGTTTGCCGCCTCCAGGCAAACCGGTCGAGCACCCCGCTGTCCAGTAGTGACCCATAGATTTATGTCCCAGAGCGCAAACACAAGTGGTCGGATGATTCTGCTGCTAGGCGGGGCGCGAGCCGGTAAGAGCTCTTACGCTATGAGACTGGCGCAGGAGGCCGAACGCACTTCCGGTAATGAGGTTTGTTTCATCGCCACCGCGCAAGGGTTAGACGAAGACATGGCGAAACGAATTGCGCGCCATCGAGCGCAAAGGCCGACCAGCTGGCGCACGATTGAAGAGCCCTGTCAGATTGATGAAGCACTCAGACAAGCCAGTGAGGCTCGAATCGTAATCGTAGATTGCCTGACATTGTTCGTGTCGAATTGGCTCATGCGTCACGAAGATGAGCATGAGTGCGAGCAGTTCGTGCGCCGCATCACTCGCGACTTTCTTGCGCTCGCGCGCACACGGCAGCAAACGATCATTTGCGTATCCAATGAAGTGGGACTAGGCGTAGTTCCTGACACGAGCCTGGGCCGAGTGTTCCGAGACCTGCTCGGACGGGTGAACCAGGAGTTTGCATCCGCTGCTGATGAGGCTTATCTCCTTATTGCCGGTTTGCCTTTGCGAATGAAGCCTACAGCTTGAGGCCGATTCATCTTTGCTCATTATCAACAATGGACAACCCATCTTTGTTTATCGCGCAAATATGTCGTCAGATTGAATCAATTGAGCAGGCGTGGCTGAACGCAGCTCGCGAAAGGCAACTGACCCTCACAAAACCACCGGGTAGCCTTGGACGACTCGAAGAGATCGCCAATCGACTGGCCGCGATTCAACGGACCGCCACTCCCGTCGTTACCAAGAAGCGAATCTATGTCGTCGCCGGAGATCACGGAGTAACGATCGAGAGCGTTAGTGCCTATCCCCGGGAAGTCACGCCCCAGATGGTTGACAACTTTTTGCGAGGCGGGGCCGCAATCAATGTGCTGGGCCGTGCTGGAGGAATCGAAGTAAGGGTTGTTGACGCTGGCGTCGATGCGGATCTGAGCGATCGCGCTGAGTTGATTCATGCCAAGGTAGTGCGCGGCACGGCCAACTTCGCCATTGGTCCGGCTATGACACGCGAAGCAGTCGAAGCGTGTCTAGTGAAAGGTATCGAGTTAGCACAGGCCGCTGCCAGCGATGGAATCAACCTCCTTGGTATTGGTGAAATGGGAATAGGAAATACGACGGCAGCGAGCGCTATTACTGCCGTCCTGCTCAAGTGTGATCCCGAAATAGTAACCGGCAGAGGAACTGGCATTGATGATGCTGGGCTGGCTCACAAAATCGAGGTAATTCGTCGCGCTATCGAAATCAATAAGCCTGACCCCGACGATGCCTTAGACGTACTTGCCAAAGTTGGCGGCGCGGAAATCGGTGTGATGACCGGCATCGTGCTCGGCGCCGCTGCGAACCATTCACCCGTTATCGCTGATGGTTTCATAAGTACAACGGCGGCGGCGCTGGCTCTAACCTTACAACCAAATGCGCGCGACTATCTCTTCAATGGACATAGATCAGCAGAGCGCGGGCATGCGGCTCTAATTGACTTCATCGGCGAGCAACCAGTGCTCGATCTCTCGATGAGGCTTGGCGAGGGCACCGGAGCAGCCTTGGCGATGCACGTCATTGAAGCCGCGGCGAAGCTGCTGAGTGAGATGGCAACTTTCGCGGATGCGGGTGTGAGCAACAAAGAGTAAGAGCCGACGCATAATATGATCCGACGTTTCTTCGTTGCCATTCAATTCCTGACCCGACTGCCCGTCCCGCGAGCTCTCAACAGTTCCGAGACAGACATCGGCAAGGCGTCAGCTTTCTTTCCTCTGATCGGAGTAATAGTAGGCGGCGGCGGCGCTCTCGTGTTTGTGGGGATGCAGAGAATTCTTCCACTACCCGCCTCCGTGTTGTGCGCGATTGTCTTCGCGACGCTCATTACTAACGGCTTTCATGAAGACGGATTGGCAGATTCGTTTGATGGGTTTGGCGGTGGCTGGACAAAGGATCGCGTTCTGGAAATCATGCGCGACAGCCGCATCGGAACCTACGGCACCTTGGCGCTGATCTTTGTTATTCTTGGAAAACTCACCTTCCTTTCGTTGCTGCCGCCGGGACAGATTTGGCGCTGGTTGATCGTCGCTCATACGGCTTCACGGTGGACGATTCTGCCGCTGTGCGCGTGGTTGCCATATGCGCGAGCTGAAGGCCAGGGCAAACTGGTAGCTAAGCAAGTTGGCGTTCTGGAAATCATAATCGGTACCTTCACGCTGTTACTGGTCTTAATCCTTCTTCCGTGGCAAGCGTCACTGGCAGCATTACTAGTGCCAACTCTCGTGACTGTGCTTAGCGGCTTATATTTTCGCGCGCGCCTACAAGGCGTTACGGGCGATTGCTTAGGTGCCGCGAACCAACTCACAGAAGTTGGTTTGTACCTAACGGCGGTAATTCTGCTCCGATTTAACTTTATCCGATGAATGAAAAGAGCACTCAAGAGCGACTGCGCCTCTACCTGATTCGACACGGCGAAGTGGAAGGAGCGGCATCCGGAAAACTGCTCGGACGGACGGATACTCCATTGTCGGACCAAGGATTGGAGCAGGCGCGTCAATTGGCGGAAGTGTTATCTACGGCGCAACTGTCCGCCATATATTGCAGTGATCTACAACGAGCGAGAACAACGGCGGAGATAATAGCCAAGCGTAGCAACTTGAACGTGCAAGAAAGCTCCGCATGGCGTGAGATTGACATGGGTGAATGGGAAGGCGACACGCTCGCCGCGTTGCACGACGAGGCACCAGAACTTATCGCACAGCTTTTCAGCGATCCTGCTTCCTTCGAGTATCCTGATGGTGAATCGTTTACTGGTTTTACGACGCGAGTACAACGAGCGCTGGATCAGTTGCTAATTACTCATCGAACCGGCGAGGTAGCGCTAGTCGCTCACGGCGGCGTTTGCCGCACAATCATCGGTAACGTGCTCGGCATGCCCACACATAATTGGTTGCGGCTGGCCCAGGTATACGCCTGCATGAATGTGATCGAGTGGTACGGTGCCAACCCCATTTTGGTAATGCTTAATTCTCACAACGGCCCACCGACAAAGTCTGCAGCATGTGGTGATGCGCAATCCCTTAGGACGAGTCAGCTGATGATTGAGTTTGCGTAAGGCTATCGAGGTCGGTAAAACTACGCGCTCGATTCAGATCGGTATGATGAGGTTTCGATGATCAGATCAATCCTGGCGGTCGTTGTCGCTGTTATCACCTGGTTCATTGTGGCAACCATCGGCAACTGGATTCTGCGTGCCGCGCTGCCAGGGTATTCAGCGGTCGAAGTTTTCATAAACTTCACCTTCACGATCATGATTTGCCGTCTGGTCCTGGGCCTCCTGTCATCGCTGTGTGCGGGTTTTGTGTGCGCAACCATCGCGCGAAACACTCTCGCGCCCAAAGTGGCTGGCGCTGTCATGGTTGTCCTGTTCCTCCCGGTTCATTACATGCTATGGGTCAAGTTTCCGCTGTGGTATCACTTGTTCTTTTTGATTTCGCTTGCTCCGGCGCTGCTGATTGCACATCGCTTCAGAGCAAGATCGTTTCCGCGAGTTGATGCCAATGTGTTGCTCGCCGCCATCCTCCGTGGATTACAACCAGGACAGAGCAAAGGCGGTCTGAGCTTCGCGGGAGAGCCACCGAGTGATCAAGTCAAGCGAGAACCGGAAAAGTTGGGGATATGAAAATCGACGACCGCAACCTTGCTCGATGGTTGGAACGAGGCGACTTTTCATCCGATGGCAATCATTCTCTCGACAGCTCTCGCCGCTCTTGAACGTATTTCTTCGGGAATCTCGATCACATACTGATTCCTTTGCAGCGAAGCGAGCGTCTCTTCAAGTGTGATCTGATTCATGTGCGGACAGCGAACGCTGCACAGGCGCAGCATATCCTTTTCGGGATTAGCGGCGGCGATATTTTCGCCCATCGAACACTCCGTTAACAGGAGATAACGCGGCGCTTTCGTCTGTTCGACGAATTTGATCATAGAGTTGGTGCTGCCTGAATAATCGGAGGCGGCGACGACTTCGGGACTGCACTCCTGATGCGCGAGAATGGCGACATCAGGAAACTGTCTTCGAATGTTTGCAATGTCGTCGAGAGTGAATTTCTCATGCACTTCACACCGGCCGCGCCAGCCGATCATTTGATAATCCAATTCCGAGTCTGACGCCGACTTCCGGTCTTTCGTCGGAAAGATGATGTGCCGTCTGGTTTCTTTGGCGACGTTCCGGGCGAGATACTCATCGGGAAGAAAAATCACCGTCTCAGCGTTCAGCGATTCGACGACGGCCGCCGCGTTTGAAGAAGTGCAGCAGATGTCTGACTCGGCTTTTACATCCGCGTAGGTGTTGACATAGGTCACCACCGGCACACCCAGAAACCTTTGCTTCAATTCGCGCACGTCGGCGGCCGTGATGCTGGCCGCGAGCGAGCAGCCCGCTTTCTTCGAAGGCAATAGCACAGTCTTTTTTGGATTGAGAATCTTTGCAGTCTCGGCCATGAAGCGCACGCCGCAGAAAACGATAATATCTTTATCGGTAGTTGCCGCCCGCCGCGCGAGGTCGAGTGAATCACCTACGTAATCCGGTATCGAGTGGAAGAGCGCGGGCTCCATGTAGTTGTGGCCCAGTATGACGGCGTTGCGCTCTACTTTGAGCTGATTGATTTCGGCCGCCAGATCAGCTTTCAACCTTAGTTCGAAATCCGGCACCACGTCGGCCAGCATCGCCTCTAAGCCGGTGTAAAGCTGATTGGCCGAAGTTTCATTGCCTAATAATGAGATCATTGTTCTTCCCCTTGATCGAAAATTCCTACCTCACCCAACGAAGACTGACATCAAAGGCTGGGGCCGAATGGGTTAGCGCGCCGACCGAAATAAGATCGACTCCAGTTTCGGCAATTTCGCGCACATTCTCGAGCGTTACGTTGCCGGATGCCTCCAATTTCGCCCGGCCGTCATTAATCGCCACCGCTTCACGCATCTGGGTCAGCGACATATTGTCGAGAAGGATACGCCTAACTCCAAGGTCCAAGGCTTCTTGCACTTCTTTGATGTCTTTTGCTTCAACTTCGATTTCCAGGTGACTCGCCGAAGCGCGCACCCGCCGGACTGCATCGATAATTGAACCCGCGCTGTCGATGTGGTTGTCCTTAATTAGAACCATGTCGTACAAGCCTTTCCGATGATTACCACCACCGCCATTTCGCACGGCGAGTTTGTCGATCGTGCGCAAGCCTGGCGCGGTCTTACGGGTGTCCAAAATCACTGCTTTCGTTCCGCCAACCGCCTCGACAAATTTGTAGTTTAAGGTGGCAATGCCCGACATCCGTCCGAGAAAGTTCAGCGCCGTGCGCTCTCCCGTCAGAATTGCGCGCGCCGAACCCTTCAGTTCCGTCAGTACTTGCCCGCACCTGACTTCGTCTCCATCTGAGATGTTTGAGCTGAACCGCACGCCACCGTCAATCATCAGAAAGACGGCTTGAGCAATGATGAGGCCTGACGCAATGCCATTCTGTTTGGCGATGATTTGGGCTGCCGCGGTCGCTCCTGCTTCGACGATTGAATTCGTTGTGATATCACCGGAGCCTGTATCTTCGTCAAGCGCGCGCCGAATTATCGCCAGGATCTCATCATCGAGAGCCAGACGCTGTACGGCTTCGTTGATATGTTGACTGGATTTGAAGTCTGGAGTGGAAATGCTCAAAACATCAGGATAAGAATTGATACGACCGAAAGCAAACGTGGACGCTCTCTTAGTCGCTATTCCACCTTGGAGCTTGCTGACGAAGATCTTGAGTCGGCTCATCTATTCGGCAACCTCACTAGTGTTGCGTTTCTGAAATTCTTTGACAAAGTCTCTCAATCTTTTTGAGGATTGATTCAGCGGTAGCAGTCCAGACGAAGGGCGTGGCTTTGGGGTTGTACTGCTGAACGTAACTATCAATCTTGGCTATCAGATC
>WNFP01012745.1_pt1 | contig 11540 bp, 7 predicted proteins | sample 5400201 | NCBI WGS metagenome assembly WNFP01 (sample SAMN13153355, study PRJNA577476) | soil metagenome | isolation source: 115 cm saprolite under Madrone tree | place: USA:California | collected 2016-06-14
GCAGCTTGGGGTGAAAAACTGGCTAGACCATTTGTTCGGTAACTCTTTCCTTGCCTCACATCTTCTTGGCTCTTGCATATGGCGTCCGGACATAACGATCTTTGCGCTGTACTTCCTTCCAGGACATTAGCCCCTGCCGCAGATAATCGGGGTCTAGCTGTAAGATTTCGCAGACATTTTCAAAAGAGAGGAACCAATCGCTGTTTTTCTTAAGAATCCACTCTTCGGCCTCTTGAAATATATTCATTTCCTTTTCGTTTTGTGCGAGGACATACTTCTGAAAACATGCGATAGCATCTTCCAGCACCGCCAGTATAAGCGCTTCTTCTCCCTCGCGGATTGTTTTCTTGAATAACCCCTCTATATCCTGACAGTCCGTAGGGTCGAGTGAAACGTGTCCATCGTTTATAAGAGATTTCTCTTGTACAGCTTTTCTTAGCATAGGCCTCCCTTCCTTTGAGACGGGATTCGCGGACGTTAGTCACATGGTTTTTCAAACATCCTAATCTGGGCCGACGTTCCAGTCGCTGCATTCACGTTTTTTGAACGCGCTGTGTACAAAAAACCACCCGATGGCGGATGGGACAGTCCACCTCAACATAATCTTTCGTGGGGCAATACTTGCAGTCATTGCAAAGTGCAGAACATGCTGTTGGCAAGCCTGCGTTCAATACACTTGACGGTTTTGAGCGGCGAGCAGCTCTTAGAAGATTTCTTTGCTCCGACCTTCAAATACTAGCTTAGCATTCTTCGAGGCGAAGCAAAGGCCATTCGTGGATTTTTCGCGCTGGCACTTAGCGATTACAGTCGGCGGAGGTAGCGAACAAAATGAACAACAGAAAGGGGCCGAGCGAATTAAGATAGAAGCTTCTTCGCGTGTTCAACGGTCGGGGAGTCGCTTCTCAGACGCGTGGCTCAATTGATGACCGCCCTGGCGGCGCCGCTTTACGACGATGCGAACAGTCCATTAGGCGTGGCCATATCTTTTCCCGACGTGTCTGCATATCACAGACTGCACACAGACTGCAGGAAGAGCTGCAGCGCGCCAGAGAGGAGATTCAAACCACCAACGAGGAACTTCAGTCGAGCAACGAAGAGCTGGAAACCACCAACGAGGAACTCCAGTCCAGTAATGAAGAGCTGGAAACCACCAACGAAGAACTCGAAACCATGAACGAAGAATTACAATCTACCAATGAAGAGCTGCACACGGTGAATGAGGAGCTGCGCCAGCGCACGGACGAAGTTAACCGTGCCAATGCTTTTTTGCAATCCATTGTCAGCAGCCTGCGTTCCGGCGCAGTGGTCATCGATCAGCATTTCAACATCCTTGTCTGGAACCATCGGGCGTTAGTGACCAAAAGCTCTGATCCGAAAAAAACTCGTGGGGGGGCCTGTCAGAAATAAGCAAAACAGCGGAAGACCTGTATAAGTCCTTAGATGAACACGAACCTTTTAAGGAAAACATATTAACGTTATTCCGCCGGCTTACGGATATAGAAACGAGAAAAAAATGAGACTCGGTAGCCTTGGACTAGTTACATGTTAGAATCAAATTATGCCCGCCGCGCCATAGTGATCGGCGCATCGAGCGGAGGTGCGAGACGCTTACAGAAATCATTTCCGGACTGCGGCAAGATCTCGATGCATCGCTGTTCGTCGTGCTACACGTGCCCACCCGATCCGAGAGTGTTTTGCCTCAGATCCTCACCCGTGCAGGGAACATGCGGGCCGAACATGCTAAGGATAACGAGCCCGTCCAAAAAGGACGCACCTACTTAGCCCCTCCGGACTTTCAACTGCTCTTGCAAAATCGGTCTGTGCGCTTAGTTAGTGGCCAGAGAGAGAACAATCATCGGCCGGCGATCGGTCCGACGTTTCGAACGGCGGCACGGGCGCGCCAAAGTCAGCGGACTAATTCGGCTAAGATATTTGAGAAACGGACTCAAGCAATCGAACGTCAAGCGAAGGTTATCCAGCAGACGCTGTTAAGCGGAAAAAATGAGTACCCCATAGATCCGCTCAACAAATATTGCTCGTGTTCCCTGATTTGCAGACGGTAAAATGGCCACGGAAGTGAACGAAAGCAATCTGGGCGAGAAACTGGAAATCGCCCGCCGGCGCTTTGACGAGCTCTATGCCCGGTCCCTGAGTTCGCCTGGCGAGCTTACCCTTCTACCCGAAGCTTTGCACGAACTTTCCACTTCCATCGAAGAATTGACCGCAACCGCGGAAGAACTGAAACAGCAAAACGAGAAGTTGGCCGCCATGCGAGGTTTAGTGGAAGCCGAGCGGCGGCATTTTCAGGAACTCTTCGAATCAGCCCCGGACGGCTATTTAGTCACCGATACGCGGGGGATTATCCAGGAAGCTAACTCCAATGCGGCAAAACTGCTTCACATGCGCCAGGACTTTCTTGCCGGTAAACCGATCATTGTCTATCTCCCGCAACCAGCGCACGCATCCTTTCATCAGCTCCTCGCCCGCTTCCACCAGGGAGACCAGGTCTTGAGCTGGGAAACCGAAATGCAGCCACGAGAAGGAGCCGCTTTCCATGCTGCCTTAACAGTATCGGCTGTCCGCGAGCTGTCCGCCACTGACCAACGGCCGGTGGGCCTGCGTTGGCTTATCCGCGATGTTACGAAGCGCTGGACTGCGGAGCAGCAAATCGAGACCCAACTAACGCGCATCAGCGTCCTGCGCGACATCAATCTCGCCATTACCTCCACGTTGGATCTGCAAACCGTCTTGGACGTGCTCCTCGATAGACTGGCGTTACTCTTCCCATATCCCATTGTGACCACGGTCAGACTCATCGTGCCGGAGACGCAAAAATTGGCACACATAATCTCGAGAGGTCTCAACCGCCAGGAGTGGCAGGCACATGCGCCCTCATCACCGGCCCCGCGCACTGAAGAGCTGCTCCGGCGTAAGCTCCCCGTAGCGACGCGCAATGTCCAAACCGACCCGGATAGCCGATCGCCTGACTTTTATATTCGCAACGGCTTGGTTTCTTACCTGGGCGTTCCGTTAACCGTTCAGGGAGAAGCTCTGGGCGTCCTCGGCCTCTACACCAAAAGAGAGCATGAGTTCACTAAGGATGAGATCGACTCGGTTTCTTCGTTGGCGGTTCAGGCGGCCATAGCGATTCATAATTCGCAGCTCTACGAGAAGCTCAAAAGCCAGACGGTGGAGCTACAGAAAGCTCATGACGACCTGGAATTAAGGGTGGAGGAGCGCACTTCGGCGCTGGCGAAGACCAATGAGGTCCTTAGATCGGAGGTCAACGAACGCAAGCAGGTGGAAGAAAAGCTGCGCGAGAGCGAAGGCCGGTTGATGGCCTTTGCCCATCAATTGGAGGATCACCTCATCGCTAACGATCGATTGATTTCCGTGGGCGAATTGTCCGCGTCCATCGCCCATGAGTTTAACAATCCGTTGCAGATCATTCTCGGATTTGCGCAAAATCTAATTCAGGAAGAAAGCTTTTCTGAAGCCTGGCAGCAGGACTTGCGGATCATCGAAGATGAAGCCCGGCGCTGCCGAGGCATCATCAGAAATCTTCTCGATTTTGCCCGACCGACCAGCAATGAGCCGATTCCCATCGTCGTCGATGCCATTGTCCGCGATAGCATCAAGTTGGTTCGAGGCTACTTGGATAAATCCAATGTCGCTGCGGACATTCATATTCCACAGGATCTACCCAGCATTCGCGGCGATCCACAACCATTGAAACAGGTTCTGATCAATCTTTTTTTTAACGCGGTAGACGCCATGCCCGCCGGGGGAACCCTGAGTGTCGGAGCAGCCGCTGACGACGACAGCCATTTGACCATCGCGGTAACCGACACCGGTCAAGGCATTCATCCCCAAACCTTGCCTCATATCTTTCGCCCGTTTTTTACGACCAAGCAAAAGCGCGGCACCGGCCTGGGACTTTCCGTGTGCGATCGAATCATCAAGGCCCATGGCGGCAGCATCACGGTCGAAAGCAGCCAGGAAGGCGGCACAACTTTCTTTCTTCATTTCCCATTGATGGAGGGCAAATCCGATGACCGAGTCCCATGAACGCATCCTTGTCGTCGATGACGAAAAGAATGTCCGTGTGCTTTTTAGCAGGATTCTGCAAAAAGAAGGGTACGAAGTGGAATGCGCCTCTTCTGGTAGTGAAGCCATCGAGAAATTGGCCAGAAGTTCGTTTGATTTGGTTGTCACCGACTTGAAGATGAATGGCGTCGATGGATTGGACGTGGTCAGAAGGGGAAAGACGGTGAACCACGCTGTGCCATTTATCTTGATAACCGGCTATGGCACTGCGCAGACAGCCGTGACGGCTGCCAAGGAAGGGGCCGACGTGTTCCTGATGAAGCCCATCGAGATAACAGATCTAAAGCTGGCGGTGAAAAAGGCTCTTCGAAAATAGGGCACTCGTACGGCTTTGCAGTCGAAATTTTAAAGCGTATGGGAAAGATCTAGATCGCCAATCTTGCGGAGGGAACGCCCACAGCAATCTTGTAATAGTTTTCCGATTTGGGGACAGAAGGAGAGATGATCTATCAAGAGACAACCGATATACGACGCTTTTTCATACTCAATGTAAAGAAATATTCGATCCGCGGGTTCGTTTTTTGAGACTCTTGCTTCTTTGAGGACCCCGACCTCGCCTTTCGGGCGCTGGTTATCTGTCCCGCCTACCCACGTCCACACCGGAGTTATCTGACAACTTTTCTTTTGTGCTCAATCAATAAACTTCTCTCGCCTGAGTATTCGTCCTGCGTTTTAAGCCCCAGTAAAGGTAGCGTTGATCACGCGTGGAATTCGAGCGACCAAACATATCGAGGGCCTTGACGTACCAAAAATTTAGCGCCTCCTGGACTTTCTCCCTCGCTTCGTCTCCCTTCGTGGCAAGCTCAGTTGTTTTGCTCTGGCCGTACCCGATATGTCCAATCTCCTCTTTTATGATCTGCGGCAAGATATCTTCCAAGGGCTTGTAAGTGCAGCCGATAAATTCTTCCAACTGGTAGCGGCCCACGCGGTCGATCAAAAACCCAAAAACCGCGAAATCCTCCCACGTGTTGATGATCCCTCGGAAAGCATCGAGGTAGCGCTTTTGATTTGGCTGACTGAGCACGAAAGAGACGTCCATGCCCATTTCTCCGGCAACGCGAGCTATTTTGCGAAAATGGTCCATCTCTTCGGCTGCGGTGCGGGCCACCATGAGCTGGTCCGTCTTACTCGGAGCCGAAGGCAAAATGTCTTTGACGTAGAGATGAGGGCCGCCGATCTCGCAATCCGCCTGTATAGTAACGACCCGTCCTAGAAGCTCCCGATACTCAGCGTCCATTTTTTCGAGATCTTTCAATTCGATTTTTTCGCGAAACATAATGACCTCCTACTTTAAGCCTATAACTATTAACTTCGATCTCAAGGGATGCGGGGGAAACTTATGAAAACCGTTCTGGCGAGCCAGCCATGGCGACTTGGCTTCATGTAGAGGTTCAAATCAGAGTTTCCCTCTGACAAAGGTGATTTTTTCAGAGATCTGAAACGGCGGTGACTGCAGAAATCTCCTCGGGGCCCGTCTTTTCCAGAGAAAAGAATAAAACTCCCCGCGGGATCAGGGAGAGTGGGTTAGAGTGAGGGCAGGGTTCACTAGAAGTGCAAAATCTTTAGAGATCAGAATTATTATCGTCTATAGGTGACGGCAGGGCTGGCGAAGCTGCAGATTTATGCAGAACTGTTGCTATTTTTTTGCGCATCTCACTGGGGCTATACGGTTTCATAATCACGACGCTCAAATCTTCTGTTTCCAAATGGGCTTCTATCTCAGGCGAGATAAAACCGGTGGCAAAGATTGCCTTGACGTTTGGGTGGGACTCTTTCATTAATTTGTAGGCTTCCCACCCATTTAGCTTCGGCAGGCCCAAGTCCAGAACCACTAGATCGATTTCTTTTTTATACCGAAGATACGTCTGGACAGCCTCGGGGCCGTCTTTGGCCGTCAAAACCCTATGACCTTCGGCTACAAGATGTTTCTGCATTAGATTCAGCTGATGAGTCTCGTCTTCTACGAACAGAATCGTTGCAGCGTTCCCGACAGCTTGTTCTGTTTTCTTTTCCTCGCCCCCGTCCCCCGGATTAATCAATTGCTCGGCATCGCTCGGGACGGGCAAGTAGATATCGAAAGTTGTGCCTCGGCTCGGCTCGCTCGCTACATCGATGAACCCGCCGTGGTTGGTAACGATGCCGTAAACTACCGAAAGCCCGAGGCCGCTTCCCTGTCCTTGGGATTTGGTTGTGAAAAAAGGCTCAAAAATACGTTTTCTGATCGCCTTGTCTATACCGTGACCCGTATCCGTCACGCTGATGCGTACATATTGTTCCTGCCGCGCTTCTTGAAAATGCTTGCGCAGCTCGATCCCGCTGATCGTTCCCGTCTTTAAAAGAAGCTCTCCACCCTCCGCCATGGCGTCCCGAGAATTCAGGCACAAGTTAAGGAATGCCTGATGGATTTGATTGGGATCGGCCGTCAAAGCCGGCAGATTCGGTTCCAAATGTAAGAAAACGTCGATTGGCTTAGGAAAAGTCTCCTGAAGCAGAGCCTGTAGGCCCTGCAACAAACCGTTAATTTCGATCCGTTCAAACTGCGTCTCGCTTTTGCGCGCCATCGCGAGGAGTTGACGGACCAAAGAGCTTCCCCGCGTCACGGTTTCTTTTATCACGTCGACGCCGGCGGAAACCTGGGTAGGATTCGCGGAGGATTGCTCGAGCAAAGAAGCGTATCCTAGAATTACGTTCAGAAGATTATTGAAGTCGTGGGCAATACCCCCGGCGAGAGTCCCGATACTTTCCATTTTTTGCGCCTGCAAAAGCTCTTCGTGCAGTCTTTCCCGCTGCGCGATCGTGCGAATCAGTTCTTCGGTTTGCTCCGCTATGTGCTTTTGCATCTCCGCGTTTAGCCTTTGCAGCTCGTCTTCAGCCCGCTTACGGTCGGTTACATCGCGGGTGACTGCGGAGAAACCGATCAGATCTCCCTTATCGTCCTGGACAGTGGAATAGACCACATTGGCCCAAAATCGTGACCCGTCCTTCCGGTCGCGCCATCCCTCTTCCTCATGGCGGCCGTGAGCCATGGTCTGCGACAGGGTGTAATTAGGTTGGTTGGCGGCCTGATCCTTGGGTGAATAAAAGCGCGCAAAAGACTGGTCCAAAACCTCGTCCTGTTCCCATCCCCAGATCCGCTCGGCTCCTCGATTCCACAGCGTCACCCGGCCTTCCGGATTCATCATAAACACGGCATAGTCCTGCAAGCTTTCCACTATCAGGCGGAACCGTTCCTCGCTTTGCCGGACGGCTTGTTGCTTTAACCGCTCATTCATTTGAAATAGATCGACAAAAACCGAGACTTTGGTCTGCAAAACCTGAGGCACCACCGGTTTGAAAAGATAATCCACAGCTCCGCTGGCGACGCCTCTGAATACATCCGACTCCAGGGTGTCGATTGCAGAAATAAAAATGATCGGCGTGTATCGAGAGCGCTCGCGCTGGCGAATGAGAGTCGCCGTTTCGAATCCGTCCATGTCGGGGATGCGCACGTCCAGTAAAATCAGCGCAAAGTCCCGGCGTAGGAGGCAACGGAGAGCTTCGGCCGCGGACGCAGCCTTTACGATCTCGCGTCCCGGACCTGCCAAAAGGGCTTCCATGGCCGTGAGTGAATTCACATCGTCGTCGACGATGAGAATATTAGCTGTGCAGTCGTTGTTCATGACGCGCTCGGGAGTTTTTCTGTTTGCCGAAGAGCCAGACCCGCAAAAGCGCGAGCAGCTCATCCGTGTTCACGGGCTTGGCAATATAATCCGAGGCGCCGGCTTCGAGGCATTTCTCGCGATCGCCTTTCATGGCTTTTGCCGTCAGGGCCAGTATCGTCAAGACTCGGTGCCGGCTGTTGCCGCGGATTTTGCGGATGGTTTCATAGCCGTCCATCTCCGGCATCATGATGTCCATGAGCACCGCATCGATATCGTCATCATGGTCGAGCAGTGAGATAGCTTCGGTTCCGGTCTCAGCGCTCACCACTTGCATGCCGTGCTGTTCGAGCAGGCTGGTCAAAGCAAAGATGTTACGCACATCATCGTCCACCACAAGTACTTTTCTGCCGCGCAAAGCTTCATCGGACTGGCGCAGCCGCTCCAACATCTCTCGTTTATTTGGCGGCAGCTCAGAAGCCAAGAGGTGCAGGAATAAAGCCGTCTCATCGAGGAGGCGCTCGGGAGATTGTACCCCTTTGAGCACGACGCTTTCCGCCATCTGAATCAGGCGAATCTCATCTTCCTCGGTCAGGTCTTTGCCGGTAAATACCACGATGGGCAAATCGCGCAGCTCTGCATCCTGGCGGATGCGTTCCAATAATTCGAAGCCGGAAATATCCGGCAGGCGCAGATCGAGCACGATGCAGTCGAACCTTTGCGCGTGCAAGGCGTCCCACGCCTCGGCTCCGCTTCCTGCCGTCGCGATCTCGACGCCTGCATTGTCGAGCAGCTCGACAATGCTCTGGCGCTCGATCTCGTTGTCCTCGACGACGAGCAGGCGGCGGTGACGGGATTGAGCGTAATCCAGAACCCGATCAAAGGCTTTCTTCAATTCGTCGGTCGTGGCGGGTTTGATCAAGTAATTAAACGCGCCGTGTCCCAAGCCTTGCAGGCGCTCGTCTTCCACGCTGATGACCTGCACTGGGATGTGGCGGGTGGCCGGATCTTGCTTCAGATGATTCAACACAGTCCATCCGAGCATGTCCGGCAGAAAAATATCCAACATGATCGCCAGCGGATTGAATTGTCGGGTCAGCGAACGAGCATGGGCGCCGTAGGTGGTGACCACGCCTTTGAATCCTTTGTCCCGCACCATGTCCAACAGGACCCGACCGAAATGGGGATCGTCTTCGATAATGAGAACAACCGGATCACCAGGCAGCACGGATTCGCGGTCGTCATCGATCGCTTCCACTTTATGCGCTTGTTGGACGATCAAGGGAGCCGGAATGACCGCCGGTCGAGCATCGGTTGATGCCGTCACCACGGTGCCCAGATAAGTTTCCGGCAAATATAAGGTAAAGATGCTCCCTTCGTTCGGCATGCTGGAGAGACGGATTTCTCCTCCCAGAAGAGTCGCCAATTCCCGGCTGATCGCCAGGCCGAGACCGGTGCCGCCAAAGCGTCTGCTCGTGCCCGCATCGGCCTGGTGAAATGCCTCAAAAATAATTTTTTGTTTGTCCGGCGCGATGCCGATACCGGTATCGCTGACCTCAAAGGCGATAACCCTCGAAGCTCGGTTAAGCAAAGCGTGGTCGTAGCCCCAGCCGGTTGAGGCAATGCCAATGCGGAACGTGACGCCGCCGTGTGAAGTGAACTTGAAAGCGTTGGAAAGCAAATTCTTGAGGACCTGTTGGAGCCGTTTGATATCCGTATTCATGCTGCGGGGAAGCTCGGCGTCCATTTCAATATCGAAGGACAGATGCTTCGCATCGGCTACGTGGCGAAAACTGCGCTCCACCGCGTCCCGCAATCTCGCAAACGACACTTCCTCCGGCTCCACGGTGACGGTGCCGGACTCGATCTTGGATAGATCGAGAATGTCGCTGATGAGATTCAAAAGATCGGCGCCAGAGGCGTGGATGTTCTTCGAGAACTCTACTTGCTTGGGATTCAGATTGCCTTCAGGGTTGGCCCCCAGCTGCTGCGCCAGGATCAAAATGCTGTTGAGCGGCGTGCGCAGCTCATGCGACATGTTGGCGAGGAATTCGGATTTGTATTTGGAGGCCAGCGCCAGTTCGGCGGCCTTTTCCTCCAACGCATGGCGGGCTTGTTCGATCTCGTGATTCTTGCGCTCGACCTCGGCGTTTTGCCAGGCCAACTGTTTAGCCTTGTTGCCGAGCTCATCGTTGGTCTGCTGCAGCTCCGTTTGCTGAGCTTGCAGCTCCGTCGCTAGTTTTTGCGACTGTTGCAGCAAGCCCTCGGTGCGCATCGTCGCCTCGATGGTATTCAGCACGATGCCGATACTTTCGGTGAGCTGCGAAAGAAAAGTCAGATGCGTGGGGGTAAACTCCGCCAAAGAGGCCAACTCGACCACGGCTTTGGTTTGCCCCTCAAAGATCACTGGCAAGACGATGAGACTCCGCGGACGGGATTCACCGAGACCCGAGCTGATGCGTACATAATCGCTGGGCATCTCTTGGAGCAGGATACGCCGTTTCTCCACCGCGCACTGGCCCACGAGCCCGAAGCCCAAGGGGAGCCGGGCCTGTTGGTTGACGTTCATGGGCAGCGCGTAACCCGCCAGCATTTTGAGATGTGAATCACCATTGCCGGAGTCCATCTGGTAAATAGCGCCGTATTGCGCGCTCACCAGCGGCGCCAACTCCGAAAGTAGCATCTGGCCGACGGTCATGAGATCGCGCTGTCCCTGGAGCATGCGCGTGAACTTGGCCAGGTTGGTTTTTAGCCAGTCCTGCTCGGTATTTTGGTCCGTCGTGGCGCGCAGGTTTTGGATCATGGCGTTGATGTTATCTTTGAGCTCAGCCACCTCGCCCCGCGCATCGACTTGAATCGAGCGAGTGAGGTCGCCCTTGGTAACGGCCGTCGCGACATCCGCGATAGCCCGCACCTGAGTAGTGAGATTAGCCGCCAACAAGTTGACGTTGTCCGTCAGATCTTTCCAGATGCCGGCAGCGCCGGGCACATTGGCTTGGCCGCCCAATCGCGCTTCGACGCCGACTTCGCGGGCGACCGTCGTCACCTGTTCGGCGAAGATCGCCAGCGTGTCCGTCATGTTATTGATGGTTTCTGCCAAGGCCGCGACCTCGCCTTTGGTCTCGACCGTCAGTTTCTCTTTAAGACTGCCGTTGGCGACGGCGGTCACGACCTTGACGATGCCGCGCACTTGAGCCGTAAGATTGGCCGCCATGACGTTGACGTTGTCGGTTAGGTCTTTCCATGTGCCGGCGACTCCCGGCACCGCTGCCTGGCCGCCAAGCTTTCCTTCGGTGCCGACTTCGCGGGCGACGCGGGTGACTTCAGCGGCAAAGGCGTTTAACTGATCGACCATGGTGTTGATCGCTTCCTTCAGCTGGAGAATCTCACCACGGACATCCACCGTGATCTTTTTGGAGAGATCGCCGTTGGCGACGGCAATGGTGACATCGGCACGGCAATGGTGACATCGGCGATGTTGCGCACCTGGGCGGTTAAATTCCCGGCCATCAAGTTGACGTTGTCGGTCAGATCCTTCCAGGTACCGGCGACGCCGGGAACCAGGGCCTGGCCGCCAAGCTTTCCTTCAGTTCCCACTTCGCGTGCGACGCGGGTGACTTCGGCGGCGAAGGCGTTTAACTGATCGACCATGGTGTTGATCGCTTCCTTCAGCTGGAGAATCTCACCGCGGACATCAACCGTAATCTTTTTGGAGAGATCGCCGTTGGCGACGGCAATGGTGACATCGGCGATGTTGCGCACCTGGGCGGTGAGGTTACTGGCCATGGCGTTGAC
>WNFP01004244.1_pt1 | contig 11538 bp, 8 predicted proteins | sample 5400201 | NCBI WGS metagenome assembly WNFP01 (sample SAMN13153355, study PRJNA577476) | soil metagenome | isolation source: 115 cm saprolite under Madrone tree | place: USA:California | collected 2016-06-14
GGAATTAAATAGTGAAGTAATGGTGGTGGCGGCCTATGGCTTGATTTTGCCAAAAGCGGTGTTGTCCATGCCGCGCCATGGTTGCCTGAATATCCACGCTTCGCTGTTGCCGCGCTGGCGCGGTGCCGCGCCGATTCAGCGTGCCATACAAGCGGGTGATGAACAGACCGGTATCACTATCATGCAGATGGATGAGGGTCTGGATACGGGAGATATGTTGCTGCGCCGGGTCTGCGCGATTGCTCAGGATGAAACCGCGCAGACATTGCACGATAAATTGGCTGAATTGGGTGCTGGCAGCATGCTGGAGACGTTGCGCATGCTGTCCGCCAAGCGGTTAACGCCGGTCAAGCAAGACAGCAGCGCAGCTTGTTATGCCAACAAATTGCTTAAAACAGAAGCCCGTATTGATTGGCGATTGGATGCACAAACGGTAGGGCGTATGGTGCGGGCGTTTAATCCCTTCCCTGTCTGTCACACTTACCTGAATGGCGCGACGATAAAAATTTGGCAAGCCCGACCTGCTGCAGAGACGACCGACCAGCCGGGCCGGGTGATCGCTGTGGATAAGCAGAGTATTACAGTGGCGTGCGGTTCCGGCAGCCTGTGTCTGGAAATACTGCAACGCGCCAGTGGTAAAGCGCAACCCGCAGCACAATTTTTACTGTCCACCCCGATCAAGGTTGGCGACGTGTTTGATGCAAGTTGAAACCTGGCACTTACAACTTGCCGCGAGCGACATCGTGCAACAGGTACTGGATAACGGTCGCAATCTGAATCAACTGCTGGAAGAAACGCTGCGCACGCGGTCATCATGGTTGCCCGCACAGCGTGCTGCAGTGCAGGATTTGAGCTATGGCTCACTGCGATTTTACGGGCAATTACAGGCGCTACTGGGTTTGTTGCTGCACAAACCGTTGACTGACGAGCGCGTCCGATTTTTGTTGCTGGTGGCGTTGCATCAACTGCAATATGGCAAGTCAGCACAACACGCGGTGGTCGATCATGCAGTGCGCGCCGCACACTCTCTGAACCCACATGTAAGCGGTTTGGTGAATGCCGTTTTGCGTAATTTTTTGCGTAATCAACTGCAGTTACTGGAACAAGCCGCAACACAGCCAGAAGGAAAATACAGCTATCCGCAGTGGTGGATAGATGAATTACAAAGCCAATATGGCGCAAATCACGTGGTCATGCTGGAAGCTGGAAACCAGCATCCACCGATGACCCTGCGGGTTAACCAGCAACACGGCACAACAATGGATTATCTGGCGCTGTTGGAGCGGCACGGCATTGCGGCACGCCACATCAAGCCAGATGCGCTGCAACTGGATAAACCGGTTTCGGTTGATAAGTTGCCCGGGTTTTTTACCGGCATGGTTTCAGTGCAAGATGCCGGCGCGCAATATGCGGCGAAATTGTTGGATAGCCGGGATGGAATGCGCGTGCTGGACGCCTGCGCAGCACCGGGCGGCAAAACCACGCACATTTTAGAGTGCGCCAAAGTTGACGTGGTGGCGCTCGACAAAGATGCAAAACGTTTGCAGCGCGTAGCTGAAAATTTACAACGCCTTGGATTGCATGCGCAGTTGCTGGCCGGTGATGCTGCCCAGCCGGAAACCTGGTGGGACGGCAAACCCTTTGAGCGCATATTGGCTGACGTGCCCTGCTCCGCATCCGGTGTGGTGCGTCGCCATCCGGATATCAAGTGGCTGCGCCGCCGTGCTGATGTCGCCATATTTGCCACGCAACAGTTGAGTATTCTGCAATCGTTGTGGCGGCTGTTAGCGCAAAATGGTAAATTGCTCTACGCCACTTGTTCGGTATTTCAGCAAGAGAACGAGCAAGTCATCGCAGCATTTCTGGCGCAACACCCGGACGCGCGGCGGCTTGAAGTTTCATTACCCGAAAATGTTCAAGGCCAGTTGTTGCCGAATGAACAGCATGATGGATTTTTCTATGCCTTGTTGCACAAAGCGGCTTAACTCAATTTTACTCGGCGTGCTGCTGTTGTTCGCGTCAACTGCATTTGCCGACGGAATCGTCATCAATAAAGCAGAGGCGCGTCTGGATGAGGATGGTTACCAGCTTACCGCCGACTTCAACATCCGGCTCAACTATGCCATACAACAGGCTCTGGATCGTGGAGTACCAATTTACTTTGTCGGCGAATTCACCCTGACCCGTTCGCGCTGGTATTGGTTTGACGAGCAAATTTTCCAGAGTGAACAAACCATGAAATTGTCATACAACGAATTAACGCAGCGCTATCGAATTTCACGCGGCGCACTGCTGCAGAATTTCTCCTCGCTGGATGAGGTACTGCGTGTTCTGGACAGGCAAAGCTCCCTTCCTTTTCCGGCACATTATATAAAAAAAGATGATCGCTACCTTGCCGCTGCGCGGCTCAGGTTGGACATCAACCAACTGCCCAAGCTGTTACAGGTCAACGCCTTGACTGGCAAAGACTGGAACCTTAATTCTGACTGGTATCGTTGGACGGTCCATCCGCTGTCTGCTCCTGCCCATAAGGATCCGGTTATAGAGACATCGCCGTGAAATACGTAATTTTCATCAGTGCGGTGGCGGGTGCGGTGTTGCTTTATTTATTGTCGAGTAACAGCGCGAACACCGAGTTGTTTTCCAGAAATTATTACGGTGTGCTGGGGTTGACCGGGCTGCTGGCAGTCGGGCTTACCGGGTTGATTGGCTATCAATTGTGGCGTCTGCGCGACAAGCTGAAGAACAAGGTTTTTGGCGCCAAGCTGACCTTGAGACTGGCGTTGTTCTTCATCATGATTGCGGTTTTACCGGGCATGCTGGTGTACGCTGTTTCGGTTCAGTTCCTGGGGAAAAGTATCGAGTCGTGGTTTGATGTACGGGTAGAAAAAGCCCTGGAAGGCGGCTTAAACCTTGGCAAGAGTGGGCTGGACAATGGCCTGAAGGAATTATCCAAAACAACCAAATTCATCGGATTGCAGTTGGCGGATAAAGCTCTTGACCAGTACCAGAGCACGCTGGATCGTTTGGTAGATGAGGGGGCGACACAGGAAGCCGCAATTTTTACGCTTTCCGGCCAACTGATTTTCTACAAAGCCACCGGAGAGAATATTTTGCCATCCATTCCGGATAGCTACATGCTCAATGAGGCGATTAATAAGGGGGCATATGCAGTAATAGATATGGCACCCAAAAACCGGCTGACCTTGCGTTCGCTGGTTTTGGTAAAAAGCAACAAACAGCGGGGTCGACAATATGTGTTGCAATTCACCCAACCCGTCCCGCGCCAAATTGAAGGTGAGGTCGAAACCGTACAGTCTGTATACAGAGATTATCAAGAGCTGACATTGTCGCGGGTCAGCTTGAAGCGCTTATATGGAATCACCCTGAGCTTGTCTTTGTTGATCGTATTATTAACGGCGGTATCAGCGGCATTTTTCCTCAGTGAAAGATTGGGTTCTTCCCTGGAAGCGTTGGCAGAGGGAACGCGGGCAGTTGCACAAGGAAATTTCACCGGACAATATCCTATTCGCAGCAGAGATGAATTGGGCGCCTTGACCGGATTGTTTAACCAAATGACGCACCAGCTATCGGACGCCAAGGCCGCCAGTGAGGTACATCAGCGCCAGGTTGAGAGTGCTAAAGGCTATCTGGAAAGTGTTTTGACGCACCTTTCTTCCGGTGTGCTGGGCTTGGATGATGAGCTGCGCTTGCGTTCGGCGAACCGCAGCGCGGCACAGATTCTGGCTGTGCCGCTGCAAGAGATGCAGCGCATGTCTTTAGCACAAATTTCTGAAAAATTTGGCTTGCTCAATTCATTTTGTCGCGCCATTACTGACGCATTTACCGAGACCACCAATGGCGAATGGCAACGGCAAATTGAGCGATTGAGCAAGAATGGCAATCAGATTTTGTTGATACGTGGGACGCGTTTGCCAGCAGGTTCAGAGGCGGGTTACGTGGTGGTGTTCGATGACATCAGTCATTTGTTGCAAGCCGAACGACAGGCAGCTTGGGGCGAAGTGGCGCGCCGTTTGGCACACGAAATCAAGAATCCGCTCACGCCGATACAGCTCTCCGCAGAGCGTTTGCAGCACAAGTTGAGTGCACAACTGGATAGCGAAGGCGCACAATTGTTGCAGCGGGCGACGCAAACTATTGTCAGCCAGGTGGCCGCGATGAAAAATATGGTGGTTGATTTTGCCGACTATGCGCGCGGTCCGTCAACCCGAGTAGCGCGGTTGGACCTGCACCAGCTCATCGTAGAGGTATTGGGTTTATATGAGTCGCATCGCATTCCGATCACATTGAAACTTCAAGCCAGCCAAACCTGGGTGGATGGTGATGCCACGCGTTTACGACAAGTGCTGCATAATCTGCTGCAGAATGCCCAGGATGCCCTACAAAACGTAGATCAGCCGCAAATCACATTAATTACCAAGACGCAACCGGGAGAAATTCATTTGCAAGTTCTAGATAACGGCGGCGGGTTTTCTGTAAAGGTTCTCGCTCAGGCCTTTGAACCTTATATAACTACTAAAGCAAAGGGTACCGGACTGGGCTTGGCGATTGTGAAAAAAATCATCGAAGAGCATCACGGACAGGTCAAAATTGAAAATGGCGTGAATGGCGGAGCGGCAGTCAACTTAAGTTTGCCAACCGTGGCGGAGAAATCATGACAGCCAAACGGATACTGGTGGTTGACGACGAAGTCGGAATTCGTGAATTGTTGGCCGAAATTTTGTTTGATGAAGGCTACCAAACCGTGTTGGCAGAGAATGCCGCACAGGCACGCGCTTACCGTCACGAACACGAGCCGGACCTGGTGCTGCTGGATATCTGGATGCCGGATACCGATGGCGTCACTTTACTCAAGGAATGGGTGGAGCAGGACTTGCTGACCATGCCCGTTGTGATGATGTCAGGGCATGGCACGATAGAGACAGCCGTGGAAGCCACCCGTATCGGCGCAATGGATTTTTTGGAGAAGCCGATCGCATTACAAAAGCTGCTTGACACGGTAGCGCAATCGCTCCGGGAATGGTCGGTCAAGGCCCGGCACCCAGCCGATGGTGATATCCAGAGCGTGAGCATCGCAGTTGATGGCGCAAATCAATATTTTGCCTTGCCGCTGGATCTGCCGTTGCGCGAGGCGCGCGAACATTTTGATGCCATTTATTTTGATTACCATATGCAAAAAGAAGTGGGTAACGTGTCGCGTATCGCGGAAAAAATCGGCCTGGAGCGCACGCATTTGTACCGTAAGCTTAAGCAATTGGGCATCAAGTTCAATAAAAAGAGCAGCAACGACGAATAACGGCAAAGCGGTTGCCCTCAGCGAGGGGCTGCGGCATAATTGCGGGCTTTAACGCTTTAATATAACCCGTTCTAGCGGGATCGTTCAGGAGGAAGTAAGTAATGACAGCCACGCGCAATATTACCCCACCCAAGTTTAACGACATTACCGGCGCGATTCGTATGTTGGCGGTAGACGCTGTGCAAAAAGCCAACTCTGGCCACCCCGGCGCGCCGATGGGGATGGCGGAAATCGCCGAGGTATTGTGGAATCGCCATTTGCGCCACAATCCGGCCAACCCGAAGTGGATTGATCGTGATCGTTTCGTGTTATCCAACGGGCACGGCTCAATGCTGATTTACGCGTTGTTGCATTTGTCTGGCTACGACCTGCCCATGGAAGAACTGAAGCATTTTCGTCAGTTGCATTCCAAAACTCCGGGCCACCCTGAATACGGCTACGCGCCCGGCGTTGAAACTACCACCGGCCCGTTAGGACAGGGCATCACCAATGCAGTGGGCATGGCGATGGCGGAAAAATTATTGGCGGCAGAATTTAATCGCCCCGGCCACGAAATCGTCAATCACCACACGTATGTATTTTTGGGGGATGGCTGCATGATGGAGGGGATTTCCCATGAAGCCTGTGCGCTGGCGGGTACCTGGGGTTTGGGCAAGCTGATTGCGTTTTGGGATGACAACAATATTTCGATTGATGGCCACACCCAGGGCTGGTTCACCGATGACACCGCCAAACGCTTTGAAGCTTATGGCTGGCATGTGGTTGCCGATGTGAATGGCCATAATTCTGAAGCGGTGCATGCCGCAATCAACGCGGGTAAAGCCGTTACAGACAAGCCAACATTGATTTGCTGCAAGACGATTATCGGCATGGGCGCGCCAAATAAAGCCGACTCTCACGATGTGCACGGTGCTGCCTTGGGTGACGCCGAAGTGGCGGCAACACGCGAACACATAGGCTGGAAATATCCGCCTTTTGAAATTCCAGAACATGTCTACAAAGCATGGGATGCGCGTACCAAAGGCGAAGGTCTGGAAAAATTGTGGAGCAACAAGTTCGCCCAATATCGCGCAGCATTCCCGAAAGAAGCCGCCGAATTCGAGCGCCGCAACAAGGGCGAGTTGCCTGCCAATTGGAGCGCACATACAGCTGAGATAATCGCTAAAACCAATGAAAAAGCAGAAACCATTTCCAGCCGCAAGGCATCGCAAAACGCCATTAACGCTTTGCAACCCGTGCTTCCTGAGTTTTTGGGCGGCTCGGCGGACTTGACCGGTTCTAATTTCACCAACTGGAATGGCTGTAAACCGGTACATGCCAAATCGATTGGCAATTACATCAGCTACGGCGTGCGCGAGTTTGGCATGTCCGCCATCATGAACGGTATGTCCTTGCACGGCGGCCTGCTGCCATTCGGCGGTACCTTTTTGATGTTCTCGGAATATGCGCGCAATGCTTTGCGCATGGCGGCGCTGATGAAGCAGCGCGTGATTTTTGTTTACACGCACGATTCCATCGGGCTGGGCGAAGATGGCCCGACCCATCAGCCGGTCGAGCAGACCGCAACCTTGCGCTATATTCCTAACATGGAAGTATGGCGGCCCTGCGATACAGTCGAATCGGCTGTCGCCTGGGTGGCCGCTGTCGAGCGCAAAGATGGCCCAAGCAGTTTGATTTTCAGTCGCCAGAATCTGGCGTTCCAAAAGCGCGACACGACGCAGATTGCAAATATTCGCAAGGGCGCTTATGTATTGTCCGAAGCGGCAGGCGGGAAACCGCAAGCCATGATTATTGCCACCGGCTCGGAAGTTGGTCTCGCTATGGAAGCGCAAAAAGCATTGGCTGCCGAGGGTATCAATGTGCGCGTGGTGTCCATGCCGTCTACTAATGTTTTCGATAAACAAGGCCATACTTATAAAGACAGCGTGCTGCCCAAGGGAGTGAAACGCATTTCGGTTGAAGCCGGCGTAACGGATGGCTGGTACAAGTATGTCGGTCTGGACGGTGCAATGGTCGGGATGAATACTTTTGGCGAATCTGCACCCGCGTCGGACTTGTTCAAACATTTTGGTTTTACCGCAGAGGCGGTGGCAGCCGCAGTAAAGAGCGTGCTATAAAAACGATAAGAATTTTAATTGACAGGTAGGAGAAAAAAATGACAATTCGTGTCGGTATTAACGGATTTGGCCGCATCGGGCGCATGGTGTTCCGTGCTGCGGTAAAGGATTTTCCGGAAATAGAAGTGGTTGCCATCAATGATTTACTTGAGCCAGACTACCTTGCGTATTTACTCAAACATGATTCGGTGCACGGTCGCTTCAAGGGCGATGTTTCAATCAATGGTGATACGCTGATAGTCGATGGTAAGAGGATTCGTCTGACGGCCATAAAAAACCCGGCTGAACTGAAATGGAACGAGGCCAAGGTTGACATCGTAATTGAGTGCACCGGTTTTTTCCTGACCAAAGAAACCTGTCAGGCACACATCAGTGCAGGCGCGAAAAAAGTAATACAGTCCGCACCAAGCAAAGACGACACGCCGATGTTTGTGTATGGCGTGAACCACAGCGCTTATTCCGGCGAAAAGATTGTTTCCGCTGCGTCCTGCACAACCAATGCACTCGCTCCGGTTGCCAAAGTATTGAACGACACCTGGGGTATCAAGCGCGGTTTGATGACGACCGTGCACGCCACCACCGCCACTCAGAAAACCGTCGATGGCCCGTCCAGTAAGGATTGGCGCGGTGGTCGCGGCATACTGGAAAATATCATTCCGTCTTCTACTGGTGCTGCAAAAGCAGTGGGTGTGGTTATTCCTGAGTTGAACAAAAGGCTCACCGGCATGTCTTTTCGGGTGCCGACTTCTGATGTATCCGTAGTTGATTTAACCGTCGAGCTGAACAAAGCCGCGACCTATGAAGAAATTTGCGCCGCCATGAAATCGGCTTCAGAAAGCGGCCCGTTGAAAGGTGTTCTGGGATATACCAAGGAAAAAGTGGTTTCCACCGATTTCCGCGGTGAGACGTGCCCATCGGTGTTTGATGCCGAGGCCGGCATTGCGCTGGACCCCACTTTTGTCAAGGTTGTGGCTTGGTACGATAATGAATACGGCTACACCTGTAATTTGATGCGCATGGTGGCCCATATCGCCAAGTGAGCCATTCTGAACCGGGCGCAAGCATCAGCCCGGCGCACTGCAAATTTGCAACAAAGGAAAAACATGACTGTAATTAAAATGACGGATCTGGATCTTAAGGGCAAGCGCGTCCTGATTCGTTCCGATCTCAATGTGCCGGTCAAAGATGGCAAAGTCACTTCTGATGCGCGCATTACCGCCTCGATGGAGACCATCAACTACGCGTTGCAAGCGGGTGCGCGGGTAATGGTCACATCGCACTTGGGCCGTCCCGAAGAAGGAGTTTATTCCGAAGAAAATTCGCTCAAGCCCGTCGCACATGACATCGCCAATAAATTGGGTAAGCCAGTGCGGCTGATCAAGGATTGGGCGGATGGTGGTTTCAATGTCGCTGAAGGTGAGCTGGTGCTGCTGGAAAACTGCCGTTTCAACAAAGGTGAAAAAAAGAACCTCGATGAAACCGCAAAAAAATACGCGGTGTTATGCGATGTGTTCATCATGGACGCTTTTGGTACTGCGCACCGTGCTGAAGCGTCAACTCACGGCGTTGCAAAATTTGCACCAGTGGCCGCCGCTGGCATTTTGTTAGCCAGTGAACTGGAAGCGTTGACTAAAGCATTGCTCAGCCCGACTCGCCCAATGGTGGCGATTGTCGGCGGTTCCAAGGTTTCTACCAAGCTGACGGTGCTGGAAAGTTTGTCCGAAAAAGTGGATCAGTTGGTGGTGGGCGGCGGAATCGCTAATACCTTTCTTAAAGCGACCGGACACCCGGTCGGTAAATCGCTGTGTGAAAATGATCTGGTACCTACCGCGCAGGCATTGATAGAAAAAATGTCTGCCCGTGGCGCGAGCATTCCGATTGCGAGCGATGTGGTGGTTGGTACAGAAGCGCCGTTCCTGGCCGGCAATGAAAATACCCCGGCTACTCTGAAGTCCGCCAGTGATGTTACCAATGAAGAAATGATTTTTGACATCGGACCGGAATCTGCGCAACAGTTGGCGGACATCATCATGAAGGCGGGAACAGTGGTTTGGAATGGCCCGGTCGGGGTGTTCGAATTCGATCAGTTTGGCGCGGGTACCAAGACCATCGCAATGGCAATCGCCAGTACCAAAGCGTTCACTTTGGCAGGCGGTGGCGATACCATCGCGGCCATTCAGAAATACGACATTTATGACAAGGTATCTTATATTTCCACGGCTGGCGGTGCATTTCTGGAGTTTCTCGAGGGCAAGAAATTGCCGGCGGTAGAAATTCTGGAGCAGCGTGCCAATCATTAACTCACTGGCTTAAATCTAATAAACTCGGAGCCGATAAATATACACATGTTGCGTAGAACCAAAATAGTTGCAACGCTGGGGCCCGCTTCCAGTGACCCAAAAATACTGGAACAAATGATCCGTGCCGGGGTAGATCTGGTGCGGATGAATTTTTCACATGGCGCTGCACAAGATCACGTGCAGCGCGCTGAAACTGTGCGTGCTGCAGCCAGGGCATGTGGCCGTACAGTGGGTATCCTCGCAGATTTGCAGGGCCCCAAGATACGCGTAAAAAAATTCGAAAACGACAAAATTGTTCTGGCTAACGGAGATATCTTTGTTCTGGATGCAGCACTGGAGGGATTGGGGAATCAGCAGCGGGTCGGCCTGGATTACAAAAACTTGCCCAATGACGTGAGTGTGGGCTCTGTTCTGCTGCTGAACGACGGTATGCTGGAATTCCATGTCAAGGAAATCAAAGGTACGCAAGTGATTTGCAAGGTGGTACGTGGCGGCGTATTGTCCAACAACAAAGGTATCAACCGCAAAGGCGGCGGACTTACTGCCCCGGCTTTGACGGACAAGGACAAAGAGGACATCAAGACTGCGGTATTAATCAAGGCTGATTATCTGGCAGTGTCCTTTCCGCGCTCCGGCGATGACATGCGTTTGGCACGCGAGTTGATGCAGGCGGCGGGCGGTAAAAGCCTGTTAATGGCCAAGATCGAACGTGCGGAAGCGATACCGGCTCTGGACGATATTATTGATGCATCGGATGCTATCATGGTGGCGCGTGGAGATTTAAGTGTGGAAGTTGGCGATGCTGCCGTGCCGGCTTTGCAAAAACGCATGATTAAAAAGGCGCGCGCGAAAAATCGCTTGGTGCTCACCGCCACGCAAATGATGGAGTCGATGATTACCAATCCGATCCCGACGCGTGCGGAAGTTTCGGACGTGGCAAATGCAGTTCTGGATGGTACCGACGCAGTGATGTTGTCGGCGGAAACGGCGGTGGGCGATTACCCGGTGGAGACCATCGAAGCTATGGCGCGTATTTGTCTTAAGGCTGAGGTCGAGGTCGAAGACCATACGATTGATCGACGTGCCGTTGCGCAGAAATTCTTACGCATTGACCAATCAATCGCGATGTCTGCGTTATTTGTTGCTACGCACCTTAAGGTCAAGGCGATTGTTGCGTTGACGCAATCGGGGTCAACGCCGCTTTGGATGTCGCGCATGAATGCCGGTGTGCCGATATTTGCGCTGACGCCATTGCAGGAAACGCTCAGTAAAGTAACCTTGTTCAGCGGCGTACACCCAATCGCGTTTCAGGTTATTTCGCATGAGCACTCCCAAGCACTGCGTGACGCAGAAGAAGAGTTGGTTCGCTTGAAACTGATTAGTGCCGGAGACCTTATTGTGATGACCATAGGCGAAGCGATGGGCAAATCGGGACACACCAATACCATGAAGATCATCAAAGTGGGAGATGCTCGCAAGCCCTTATGATTAAGCGAGACAAGTTTTGTAATTGGACTGCTACACAACAAATTTAATTTTTAATCAGGAGAAAAAAATGGCTCTAGTCTCTATGCGACAATTGCTCGATCATGCTGCGGAATACAGCTATGGCTTGCCCGCATTCAACGTGAACAATCTGGAACAAGTAAAAGCCATCATGGAGGCGGCGGATGAATGTAATAGTCCGGTGATCATGCAAGGTTCCGCAGGCGCTCGCAAGTATGCCGGCGAAGCGTTTTTGCGTCACTTGATTGCGGCGGCGGTAGAAGCCTATCCGCATATCCCGGTGGTCATGCATCAGGAT
>WNFP01004246.1_pt1 | contig 11533 bp, 11 predicted proteins | sample 5400201 | NCBI WGS metagenome assembly WNFP01 (sample SAMN13153355, study PRJNA577476) | soil metagenome | isolation source: 115 cm saprolite under Madrone tree | place: USA:California | collected 2016-06-14
TCGGACGAAGAGAAGAAGAATACCGCGTATCACGAGGCCGGCCACGCGCTGGTTGCAGCGATGACGCCGGGGGCCGATCCGGTCCACAAAGTGACGATCATTCCGCGCGGCATGGCTCTTGGCCTAACCATGCAGCTGCCGGAAGACGACAAGCACACCTACACGCGCGAATATTTGGAAGCAATGCTCGCAGTGTTGATGGGCGGGCGTTCGGCGGAAGAAATTTTCCTTGGCCACATCACCACTGGCGCAGGGAACGACATCGAACGCGCCACGGACATCGCGCGCAACATGGTTTGCGAATGGGGTATGAGCGAGCTGGGGCCGCTGGCATACGGCAAGAAAGAAGAAGCGATCTTCCTTGGACGCGAAATCGCGCAGCACCGCGACTATTCGGAAGACACGGCCATCCAGATCGACAAGGAAGTGAAGCGCATCGTCAACGGCGGCTACGAGAACGCTAAGAAACTCCTTGCAAAAAATCGCGATACGCTTGAGCGCATTGCACAGGCGTTGCTCGAACGCGAAGTCATCGATGCCAACGAAGTGAAAATGCTTATGGAGGGCAAGCCGCTGCCGGAAAAGCCGCGGACACCTCCCACACCGCCGCCACAGGCTGCACCTTCTGCGGACCCTAAGCTGGTGCGCCCCGAGCTTCGCCCCGCACCTGGCTTCACCCGCGGCGATTCGCCAGCCAAGGCCTAAGGTCCGGCGGGCAATCGAATCTAGTTTATTTCGAATAGAGAGCGCAGCGACGTTGCGCTCCTCATTTTTTCAGCGACGCCAAATTCCAACCACTATCCAGTGCCACACGAGCGCCCCTCGGGCGCATGTCGAACCATCGGCGTTCATTATGCTAGAGTGCACGATTATGGCAATTCTGGAAGAGATTGCAGACGGCCGCACGGACCTTGTGTTTGAGTATCTTGCCGAGGGCAATTCCGCCAACTCTGCCGACAACGACGGAGTTTCCTTACTCCAGTGGTGCGCGTATTACGGCGATGTCAGCGCCATCAAATTTCTTCTTGCCGGCGGAGCAACTCTCGACTCTCTTGGTGACAATCTGGGCCTGACCGCCGCCTGCTTCCACGGGCACTGGCGGCTTTGTAAATTCCTGATCGAGCGCGGCGCGGACGTGAACCGTCCAATAGCCGATACTGGAGAAATGCCGCTGCATTCGGCGCTTTGCACCGCGAAACGGACGGCGCACAACTTGGTGTTAACGGTATTGCTCGCCCACGGTGCAAATCCTAATTCTGCGACCAAGCCAAGTGTGGAAACCGGCGACTTCATGCGCGATTGCAGAACAAAAGGCGAGACGCCTCTCCACCGCGCCGCAGCCTTCGGTGATGAGGAGGCTATCCAACTCCTGCTCGATGCTGGCGCCGTGATCGATGCCAAGGATATGAACGGAGACTCGCCACTCTCCTGGGCCAGTTGGCATTCTCGCCCTATCCCGATTCTGAGAAAGCTGTGCTATGGAAATTTCCGCATTCATCCAAACTACGGAGGTGGCATGGAGGCCAATCTGCTCGGCAAGCCCCACCTCTAGGCAGCGGATGCGTACGGAGTTGGAATTGGCGTAGAATACGGGAATGGCAAAGCGGAACAGCGAAAACCTCCACGTCACTTGCCCGTGCTGCCAGGCAAAGCTGACCGTCGATCCGGTTTTCGGCGCGGTGCTCTCGCATGAAGCACCGGTGAAGGCTGGTCCGAATGTGGACCTCAGCGACGCCCAAAAGATCCTCGCCGAACAAAACCGCCAGCGCGAAGACAAGTTCGCGGACTCCTGGTTCCAGGAAACCAACAAGGAAGACATCCTGGCGAAAAAATTTGAAGAGGCGATGAAGAAGGCCAAGGATGCCCCGGCGGGAAAACCCATCCGCGATTTTGATCTCGATTAAGCTATTTCAAAGCTCATTCCTAGCAGTTTAACCCATTGGTTCTAGAGAGTCTGATAAGGGCTTTTGAAACTGGTTCTAGTAAGTTTGAAAGAGCTGGTCATTTTTCCGTTTCACGGAATTTACAAATTGGATTTGACGCTAAGCATGGTTCTGTCTATCCTGTTTTGGTCTTCGACTGGAAGATTTCTTTGAGCCACATGCGCCAACTCCGTTCGCGACTCGACCGCAACACTTCGTGTTGCTGTCATTCTTGCGAGTCGGCGCGTGGAGGCTGATGGCATAGAACAAAGCTTCTAAGCTATTCCCAGACGGCCACGGTCAGATTTGCATCTGGCAGTGGCCGTTTTTGTTTTTATGCGGCATCCGATTCAGGAGAATCCACGTGAGACTCAAACAAAGAATGACTATTTTGGCGTGCGCGGGGCTGCTTCTGGCAGCAAAGGCGCGCCCGGACGATGGCAGGCCGAAAAGGATGGCATCCGCTTGCGCGTCAACAACAGAAAAAGAGACAAGCAGTGATTGCACCGCTCTCCCAGAGGAATCTTCGGCGCAGGAATCCGACCAGAAAGAAGAAAATAGAAAACGCGGTTTCTTTCGCTCCTGGCTCCACATGGCCGCAGAAACGCAGGCCAAACAACCGGATTGGCTTTCTCCCTTGGCCACCACATCCGGCCGGCTGAAGCAGGAGTCCCGTTACGACATCTGGGACCAGCCCGCAACCCTGGGAAACAGAACTTACCAGTTTGGCGGCGGCAAGGGGCTTGAGTTCATCACCAGTTCGCGAACGCAGATTTTGGCTGGCATACCGTCTTACACGCTTCACTCGCCGAACGGTCTCCCCGGCGGATTTGGCGATTTGCCGTTGATGCTGAAATTCCGGATTGTTTCGGGAGAACGCGGAGAAGGCAATTATCTCCTGACGTTTATCCTTGGAGCCACGGCGCCCACAGGGTCGCACCGCTATGGCGCAGGCAACGCGGTGACGCCCACACTCGCGTTTGGCAAGGGCTATGGGAGATTTGACGTTCAGTCCACGGTTGGGCTCAACCTCCCGGCAGGAGCCACTGCAAAATTGGGCCGACAACTCCAATGGAACACGGCATTCCAGTACCAAGCAGCCTGGAAGCTTTGGCCTGAATTGGAGGTGAATTCGACGTTCTACAAAACAGGACCGAACCGCGGTGATAAACAGGTTTTCCTGACACCGGGACTCGGGTTCGGACGAGTGCGCCTTCGGAAAGGATTTCGGTTTTCTTCGGCGGCGGGCATGCAAATTGCGGTGACGAAATTCCATACCTACGATCATCGCTGGATGTTCTCGGAGCGAATTTCGTTTTAGGCGACAGGCAAGGCACCTGCGCTACACTCCTGTTGCGCATATGGCCCTAGGCAGAAAAATGTTCCGTCTGAAGCTGCCTTCCCGCGCTCTCGTGCTTGGCGAACGCACGCTGGTGATGGGTGTGCTGAACGTCACGCCGGACAGCTTCTCCGATGGCGGCGAATTCTTGAAGCCCGAGAGCGCGATCGAGCATGCCTATGCAATCGAGCGCGCGGGCGCCGACCTTCTCGACATCGGCGGTGAATCGACACGGCCAGGATCCGTCGAGACGCCTGCCTCCGAAGAGTTGGATCGCATTCTTCCTGTTCTTGAGGCACTTCGCAGACGCCTCAAAATTCCGATTTCCGTGGATACGCGCCGGGCCAGCGTCGCCGAGATCGCGCTCCGCGCGGGCGCGGAGTTGCTCAACGACGTGTCTGGACTGAGGAGCGACCCGCGGATTGCCGAAGTAGCCGCTCGCCACGGGGTGCCGCTCATCCTGATGCACATGCGTGGAGAACCGCGAACGATGCAGACAGTAGGATTTGCGCGGGACGTGATGAAAGATGTGGTGCAGGGGCTGCGCAAATCTATAGCAGCCGCGCACAAGGCAGGCGTCGCGAAATCGCAAATCATCCTCGATCCAGGGATCGGATTTGGAAAAAGCTTTGCGCAGAATTACGAATTGCTGCAAAAGCTCTCGCAACTGGCGAAGCTCGGATATCCGTTGCTGGTGGGAACATCGCGGAAGGGTTTCCTTGGCGCGACCTTGGCTCGTGATGGCAAACCGGCGCCGCCGGAAGAGCGCATCTGGGGCACGGCTGCAACGGTTACTGCGACCATTTTGAACGGAGCGCACATCGTGCGCGTACACGATGTCGCAGAGATGGTGCAAATTGCACGCGTGGCGGATTGCCTGCTTGATCCGAAAAAGAGGCCGAAGAACTGACTCTCGCAGAGGTAGACACCTAGTCGCTATGAGAAGAGCGCGGAAACTACTGACATTCCGGGGGGGTGTTGGGTATCCCACCCGCGGCATTTCGTATGAATATCAAAGGAAGGGAGTTACAAAAATTGCATTTCGTAAGTCATTGATTCTAAAGGATGCGATTTTGGTTGTTTCGGACTTAGGAGAGCGGGACGACTGCTGCTCCAAAAAAGAAAGCGGGAGCAAGCTCCCGGACTCCAAACGTAGTTTTATACATGGATAAGTGTACCGGGGAATAAGGAAAAGTCAAGGAAAACTTTTGGGTGGACTTTGCGGAGAGTGCGCGCCAGTTGCGAAGTTCCTCCGGTATAATGCGCTCTGCAATAAGAACCTAAAGGTTCCGGGGAAATTTCGGGAGAAGAGCCAACTCATGCCGCGCCGCATTTTTCTTGTGCATTTATTGCTTGTTTTTCTTTTTGCTTCCCTGCCGTCTTTGCAAGCACAGCTTCCCCCGGAGAAGAAAGACCCGCTGAGCTTGCTTCAAAGCACGCAAGGAAAAACCGGATGTTCCACGACGGAGGCCTCTTCATGCGCGGAGGCGGCGGCAAAGATTCTGCCGATCGTGATGGGTTCGTCGCCGATGGAGGAGAACCTGCGGCGCCTGACGGATGAGATCGGCGGGCGCGTAACCGGGTCGCCGGAGATGGCCAAAGCCGTGGAGTGGGGCGTGGGAGCGTTTCGCGCGGCGGGAGTGGACGTCCACACCGAGAAGTACAAACTTCCCGTAACCTGGAGCGAAGGCGATACCAAGCTTCTCATCGCCGATCCCTACGAGATGTCCCATCTTCCCGAGGGTGGTGTCCGGCTGGTTCCCGTGCATGCCGTGTCCGTGGGCTGGAGCTCACCCCTAACACGAGAAAACGCAGCCCTTCTCGTAGACGTGGGTTACGGGAGCGACGAGGAATTTAGGCGCGTCGGGGCGATCAAGGGCCGCGTTCTTCTCGTCCACAGCGACATCGGCAGCACCTGGGCCGATCTCTTCAACGAATACTTGCGCCCGCCGGACATTATCAAACGTGCCGTCGCGGGCGGAGCCAGGGCCATTCTTTGGATGGGCGCAAGGGAACGACTGTTGCTTTACCGCCATACCAACGCTCTGAATGGCGAAATCGACAAGATTCCACAAGCGGTCGTTGCGCGGGAAGACGCGATGCACCTCGCACGGTTGGTCGCCGTGTACCCAGACAGAACGCTCGTGCTCCTGCAGATGCCGAACAAGATTGGCGGGCCGATCGAGCAGCAAAACGTTGTGGGCGAGATTCGCGGCTATGAAAAGCCGGATGAAATTGTCATTCTCGGCGCGCATCTGGATTCGTGGGAGTTGGGCACGGGAGCGCTCGACAATGGATGTAACGCCGCATTGGTGATTGAAGCGGCGCGCGCGATTAAGGCTACTGGTCTCTTGCCGCGGCGGACGATCCGCTTCGTACTCTTTAGCGGCGAGGAACAAGGCACGATTGGCTCCTACGAATACGTGAAGGCGCATCGCGCGGAACTCGATAAAATCCGCGCGATGATTACCTTTGACGCGGGCATCGGCCGCGTCACGGGGTATTCGCTGGGCGGTCGGCGCGACATTGAGGCGGGCGTGCGCGAAGTCCTCAAACCGCTGGAATCTTGGGGCGCGAACAATCACACCTATGACGCCTCATTCGGCACGGACAATTTTGATTTCATGCTGGAAGGCGTGCCGACGCTGGTAGCGAATCAGGATGAGGCCAACTACCTGCCGAATTATCACACTGCTTCGGACACGCTCGACAAAGTCGATATGCGCGAGCTGAAGCTGCACACGGTCATCGCCGCGTTGACGGCCTGGGGAATCGCCGACCGCGCCGAACCGCTCGGCAAGCGCCTTTCCCGCGCCGAACTCGAAGTTCTCGTCAAAGAAACCGGCCTTGACCAGCAACTCAAATTGCTCGGCTACTGGGACGCCTGGCAAAGCGGCGCGCGCGGCCGAAAGCCATAGACTCAGCATTACCTTCTCGCTACAAATCCTCGTGACAGGCACCTCTTAGTGCGCATCGCATTTATCATGAGGGCCTTCCCGGTATACTAGAAGTGTGACCAGCGCCGAGAGCGGACTGAACAGGATTGAGAGCCGATCGATTCTGGCGGTGGACTATGGCCGGGCGAGGATCGGACTTGCTCTGGCGGACGCGGAGACGCTGATGGCGCAGCCTCTGAGCACCATGGAGCGCATCAATCGAAACGAGGACATGCGGCGGCTGCGCGAACTGGCGCGCGAGCATGGCGTGAAACAGATCGTCGTGGGATTGCCGCTGCGCCTAGATGGCACGCGCGGCGAAATGGCCGAAGAAGCAGAGCGCTTCGCGCAACGCGTGCGGAAACAGATTGGCGTGCCGGTGGAAATGGTGGACGAGCGGCTGACGAGCTGGGAAGCCGAACGCGTGATGGAAGAAATTCAGGGAAGATTCATCCGTGACGAAAAACTGGCCGGCAACAAGAAATCGAAGGATGCGCAGTCCAAGATGACGGTGGATGCCGTGGCGGCTGCGGTGATTCTGAAAGAGTACCTGGATCGACAGGGGCAGACGGCCGCGAAGGCCTAAGGGAGTTTAGAGAGTGAATCGGTGAGGCTGAATTGAGGTATTTTCTCGCACTATTGCTTCTAATCGTGCTGGTGGCTGGAGGCGCCGCGGCGTGGATCTGGTACGGCATCACGAAACCCTACCAGAACTTTCCAGCGGAGGGCGTCTTCGTGGATTTGCCGCGCGGGGCTTCGAGCCGACATGTGGCGTATCTGCTGAAAACGAACGGCGTGGTGCGCAGCGCGCTGGCGTTTGAGGTTTATGCACGGCGGCATCCAAAACGCACGCTGCAGGCCGGCGAATATTTCTTCGATCATGCCATGACCGGAAGCGAGGTCTTCTGGAAACTCGCCAACGGCCAGGTGTACCAGGTGCCGTTCACAGTGCGCGAAGGCGAAACGATGTTCGACATCGCGCGCGAACTGGAAGCAGGAAAGTTCATGCGGGCGGGCGATTTTCTTTATGCCGCGGGAGATCCGGCGCTGATTCGCGATTTTGCGCCGGGCGCGCGGACCCTGGAAGGCTTTCTCTTCCCTGCCACCTATGAACTGCCCAGGCACCCGGCGGCCAGCGAATTGACCGTGGAGATGGTGCACAAGTTCAAGGAGCAGTGGAAACATATCGCCTCGGCTCCGGCGGGTGGAGCAACCGAGGAAGGCAACCACCGGGATGCGAACCGGGTTGTCACGCTGGCGTCTCTCGTCGAGAGGGAAACGCCGAAGCCGGAAGAACGGCCACTCGTGGCGGGCGCGTTTGAAAACCGCCTGCGCAAGGGCATGCGCCTGCAGTGCGACCCCACGGTTATCTATGGAATGGAACGGCTGGGAAAATATAATGGAACGCTTACAGGAAAAGACTTGAGCTTCGATTCCCTGTACAACACGTACGAACACGGCGGGCTGCCTCCGGGGCCGATCGGAAATCCCGGGGAGGCCTCGCTGCGAGCCGCGCTGCATCCGGCACAGACGGACTATCTTTATTTTGTGGCCAACACGCAGGGCGGGCATTTCTTTGGTGCGACGCTGGTGGAACACAACAAAAATGTGGTGAAGTACCATCGGTTGCTGGCAGGGCTGCCGGCGGATCCGCCTCCACCACCGCCGCCTCCGCCCCGCTCCAGCCCCAAGAAAAAGCACGCCAAGCAACAGCGAAGCAAAGGCAAAGCGCGATGACCGAGGATTTGAAGACGAAGAAGGCGCTGATCCTGGAAACCGCCCGGGAGATCAAGGTGCAGCAATGGACGCCCGCGGAGATCGATCAGTTGCGGCGCCGGCTCGTGGCGGAACATGGCGAGGCCGGCAAGACTGGAATGGAATATATCGCGGACGTGCTGAAAGACGCGGGACAAAAGGTAATCATCAATCAGCAAGAAGAAGCCGAGGAACAGTACGAGGAAGAGTTCGAGGACCTGCTGCACTTCAAGACGCTGGTGGATGCCGAGGTCAGCATCATGCGGTTGGATGAATTGATGCGCAAGTTTCGCGCGCATGGCGAGCACGCGGCCGTGGAGCGCGTTTTGAACGTTGCGCGGCTCGGCAAGCGGCGCGCGGAAATGATTGCCCGCAACCATAAAGTGGAAGCTCAAAAGCGGCTCGAAAAAGAAGAAATCGCCAGGTGGTTCCGCATCTGGCTGGAAACGCCGGACGCTTTCTTCGACTGGCTGGACGTGCGCAAGCAAGCGCCGGACTTTCGCGCCAAGTTTCCACAGCTGGAGTCCGAAGAATGAGCGCGCCGGGTACCGCAGGGCCGGGAAGCGACGCTCTGCAATTGCCGCCCTTTTCGCTGAATGTGGAGACGTTGGACCTCGGCGGCGAGGTGAAAGCCGTGGGACTCGAGCTGATCGAAACCCAGAACCGCGAGCCGGTTCGAGGAAAGGATGCCGCCGAGATTTGGTCAGCTGTGTTCCCCGCTCTTGCTGGAGATGAATCGTACGCGGTGGATTTTTTCAGCCACATCGAGAGGGTGCGGGAGTTTTGCAAGATGCGGGCGATTGCTTTGCGCGAGGCTGCGGAGCGCTGCGTTGTGCTGACGCAGCCGAATCGAGAGCAGTTGCGGCTAATCTTTGAACGATTCGAAGACGAAACATTCGGCTTTAGAGCGGGAGCGGCGTCACAATCCGCCGATGCCATGCTCGAAGGCGAGCTATCGAAGCGCGGGTTGGATGCGTACCAATCGGCCTATACGCGCTATTTGTTTTGTGCCATTTGCGAGCCTGAAGACGCCTGGATAACGCTGCTGAGTGAGTCGCTGTGGCCCAGCGAAGTCATCCGGCGAGTGCGGCCGGCGGTTCAACCATTTGACATCTACATTGCTCGGCCCAATTGAATGACTGCTCAACGCGCGACATGCCCTGGCTGGGCGGGATCGAAGTGGTTGCTGGATTGCTTAATTCGTAGGAATGGGAACGGAAGTAATTGAAGCTACGCGTCAAAACGTGCCTGATTCTGGCGACACTGGCGGCTATTCCGTTCGGTTGCGGGCATGGGAGAGTGGTGACCGGCCACATGGTAGTTCCGCAGGCGGTTGCAAAGGATGCCACTCGTGAAGAGCTCCTCGAGGCATACAATTTGATCGCCCACAACACGAAAACGCTAAACGGTACCGTGGAACTAAAGCCGACCGCGGGATCGAAGTACAGCGGCGTCATCGACGAATATCATGAGGTCAAGGCGTTTCTCCTGGCGTCGCGGCCTGCGCAGATTCGCGTGATCGGGCAGGCGCCGGTGGTTGGAACCACGGTGTTTGACATGGCCAGCGACGGCGCCAAGTTTCAAGTATCGATCCCCTCGAAGAAAAAATTCCTCGTTGGGGCGGTGGCCGCCGAGCACGCGAGCGGCAAGCCAATCGAGAATTTGCGGCCGCAGCATTTGCTGGACGCGCTGCTCTGGCCGGAAATCCGCAAGGAAGAAGCGGTGACTTTAAGAGAATTCAACGACGAGAATTCCAGATACTACATATTGACTGTTCTGCGCGGCGGCCATCAGCTGGAAGTTCTGCGGGAAATCTGGTTTGACCGTGCAGACCTGCAAGTCACGCGCATGTTGAATTTCGGGCCGAAAGGCGTTTTGCTTTCGGATGTCCGGCTCGCTGACTGGCAGCCTCTTGATGGCGCCGCCGGCCAGGGCGGTGCCGCCACGCCATCAAATGGCGCAGCCTCGTTTCCACGCACGATTCGAATTGACAGGCCGCACGATGACTACAAGCTCGATTTGCAGGTCACGAAAGTCACGATGAACGAAGAGATTCCTGCCGAGCGATTCAAGCTCGAACAACCGGCGGGGGCAGAATTGGTGCACGTCGGCGAAACCACGGAGAACAAACAGCCATGATGGGTGAGCTGATCGCGCGCAATTTGCTGCACCGCCCGCTGCGCACGCTGATTGGCGCCACGGGAATTGCGGTCGAGGTCGCGCTGGTGGTTCTGATTGTCGGACTGACCAGCGGCATGCTGACCGAAACCGCCAAACGCATTGAGGGCATCGGGGCGGATATCATGCTTCAGCCGCCGAACGCGTCTTTTCTTTTGACTTTCGGTACGGCTCCGATGCCCATCAAGATCGGCGAAAAGCTTGCCGAATTGAAGTACGTGCAATCCGTGGCGCCCGTGCTTTTCCTTTTTAACACCTCGGGTGTGGAACTCGTTTACGGAATTGACCAAGAAAGCTTTCGAGCTGTCTCGGGAGGATTTGTTTTCCTGCAGGGGCACGATCTCGAAGGCCCGGACGACATTCTTGTGGACGACATTGCCGCGAAAACAAAAAAGGTTCAGCCGGGACAGACTTTTCGTATTTTCGAGCACGATTGGCATGTTGCGGGAATCGTCGAGCATGGGAAGGGCTCCCGGCTCTTTGTTCCGCTGGCGACTCTGCAGGAATTGGGGAGCGCCCGGGATAAGGCCAGCGTCTTCTTTGTGAAGTGTACCCGCCCCGAGCACACGGAAGACGTCCTGGAAAGTATGCGCCACCTCCTTCCCGGCTACACCGTCCGGCCGCTCAAGGACTATCTCTCCCTGATGACCTCTACAAGCATCCCGGGCCTGGAAACGTTTATCAACTCCATGATCCTGCTGGCCGTCACCATCGGGCTGCTGGTTATTTTTCTTACCATGTACACAACGGTGATCGAGCGCACCAGGGACATCGGCGTTCTGAAATCGCTTGGCGCCAACCACTGGTTTGTCATCCGCGCGCTGCTCTCGGAATCCGCAGCGCTCTGCGTGCTTGGAATTGGCGTTGGAATCGGTCTGAGCTATCTGGTGCGGGCGGGGTTTATCTGGAAGTTTCCGAGCCTGACGATTCTCATCACTTCGGGATGGATTCTTCGCGCAGCCGGCATCGCGCTAATGGGCGCACTGTTTGGAGCGAGCTATCCAGCGTGGCTGGCGAGCCGCAAAGATCCGGTGGAAGCGTTGTCGTACGACTAAGGCCCAAGGAAGGGCCGCGGAACGCGCCATGAAGGCAGGGAAAACGAATAAACGAAGAAAGGCCGCGAAGCAAGCGGGATGGCTAGGCACGGATGGCAATCGCAGCTACAATACCAGAACTCGCCGAAGGGCTGATTTTCCAGGGAAAAAGCAGCGTGGAGCCGATACTCAGAACTGAAAATTTGTGGAAGCTCTACCGCGCGGGCAAGGTCGACGTCCCAGCCTTGCGCGGTGTGAATTTCGAAGTCCTGCCCGGCGAATCTGTCGCGGTGATGGGGCCATCGGGTTGCGGCAAGTCTTCGCTGCTCTACGTGATCGGCGGGCTGGCGCAAGCTTCCCGAGGCAAAG
>WNFP01004247.1_pt1 | contig 11533 bp, 16 predicted proteins | sample 5400201 | NCBI WGS metagenome assembly WNFP01 (sample SAMN13153355, study PRJNA577476) | soil metagenome | isolation source: 115 cm saprolite under Madrone tree | place: USA:California | collected 2016-06-14
GTTTCGGCATCCGGTAATCCATTAAGACGAGATCGGGATGATGCTGGGTGTAAGCTTGAATGGCTTCCAAGCCCGAGCCGACAACTCCGACTATTTGATGGTTGCAGAAGCTAACCAGCTCCGCCAAGGACTTTCCCACCTCCTTCTGATCATCGGCAATCAATACGCGCATACCGATATCAGGCTGCAAGCTGATCGACGGCGGTCCGCAGTTGGCCGACGTCGAATGGTTTTTGGAACATGACGTGCACGTCCATGCGCTCGTAATCGGCGCGAACGTCCGACGAAAGGTCCGCCGACAAGACCATGATCTTGCTGGCGATGCCGCGTTTTCTCAATTCGCCGACCACTTCGACACCGGTCATGTGCGGCATTTTTTCATCGACAATGATGACATCGTATCGCTCCGAACCGGAATCGAGTCGGGCGAGGGCAGCATCGCCGTTTTCAACGGCGCTGATTTCGCAGCGCGGCCCGGGCCCGGTAAAGATGTAGCGCAGGGAAAATGTGACCGATGGCTCGTTGTCCACGGCCAGGATTCGGAGGGCTGACACGCTCATGATGCTGTCTAAAGATAGCAGTGAGCGTGCCGGGGAAAGGCGAATTAGAGTTAGAACACGCGCGAGGGGGGGAGCCGCGCGGGCAGGCGGTAAGCCGTTTGGGAAACGGTGATCGAGCGCGGAAGCGAGATCGTTAAAGTAGAAAGTGGAAAAAGCCGACAGCGGGATAAATTTGGAGCAATGAACATTTTTCCTAAGCTTTTCTTTAGTGCAGCGGCGGTCTTCGCGGTCCTGGTCTCGGCTACGGATGCGAACGCGCGAGCTCCCGCGACGGTTACCACCGCGACTCCGTCCCATGGCGGACCGACAACATCAAGTAGCGGACATCCAACCGGGCGGTTGATTATGCAACGCGCCCCGAATTTTGGGACCGATCTGTCCATTCGATTGTTGATCGACGGGAAAAAGGTCGCGGACATTCCGCGGAACCAACATTACGGCGGCGTGCTCGCGGCCGGACGACATGTGTTGACCGCGCTCGCTCTGCCAAATACGCAGTCGCGCCGGCCGACAACGATTGGGGTGACGATTAAATCACGGCAGGTTTATATCTTCACTGCAACGTGGGAAGGGGACCGGCTTATCCTGCGACCGTCAAATTTTTACATGCCGACGACGAGAGTGAAAACGAGATAGCACACCCGACGCGTGCAGTTATTGGTTAATTGTTATTAGTTATCGTGAAGAGGAGAGACAAATGGACGACATGATTACACGACGAAGGTTCGTTGGACTGAGTGTGGCGACGGGAGCGACGATTTTGGCTGGCGGCAAGATTCTCGGATCGACAGTCGCCGGACCGACCTCAATTGCGCCAGGGACGGCGGCGAATCCAACGTTCAAGATTGGAGGCGATCTCGAAGTGAATCGGCTCGGTTTCGGCGCGATGAGGCTGACGGGCGAAGGCGTGTGGGGTTGGCCGCCGGACCGAGCGAATGCGCTCAAGGTTTTGCGGCGCGCTGTCGAGCTCGGCGCCAATTTGATCGACACGGCCGATGCCTACGGCCCTGAAGTGGACGAGTTACTGATTGCGGAGGCGCTGCATCCGTATCCGAAAGGGCTGGTGATTGCGACCAAAGGCGGGAGCACGCGCCCAGGTCCAGGTCAATGGGTGCCGGACGGACGGCCCGAATATTTGAAAGGCTGCGTCGACAAAAGTTTGAAGCGGCTTCGCCTGGACCGGATCGATTTGTATCAATTACATCGCGTGGATTCAAAAGTGCCGATGGAGGATTCGCTCGGCGCGCTCAAGGAAATGCAGAGCGCGGGAAAAATCCGGCACGTCGGATTATCGGAAGTGTCGCCAGAACAGATTGAACGGGCGCGCAAAATCCTGCCAATCGTTACGGTGCAGAACCGCTACAACGTCAGCGACCGCCAATGGGAAAACACGCTGACTTACTGCGAGAAAGAGCAACTTGGGTTTATGCCGTGGGCGCCGATCGGCGGAAATCGCGGGCTGCGCGCGGGGCACGCGTTGGAAAAAGTGGCGAAAGACCACGGCGTTAGTGTTATCCAACTCGGGTTGGCCTGGCTGTTGCAACGGTCGCCGGTGATGTTGCCGATTCCCGGCACGTCCAACCTCCAACATCTTGAAGACAACATGGCCTCGGCGAAACTGAAGTTAACGCCGGACGAGTGGAAAAGTCTGGCTGCGTAGAGTCGAAGCAAGAAACTACGTTGGACATTATGATGAGCCGGCGAAGATTTGTGGGAGTGAGTGCGGTGACGGGAGCGGGGATTTTGGCGGGAGCCAAAGTTTTTGGTGCAGGATCGACATCGGCGCCAGGTAATGCGACGAACCCCACCTTCAAAATCGGCGGCGATCTGGAGGTGAATCGGCTCGGCTTTGGCGCGATGCGGATCACGGGCGAAGGTATTTGGGGTTGGCCGCCGGACCGCGCGAACGCGATCAACGTTTTGAAGCGCGCGGTCGAGCTGGGCGTGAATTTGATCGACACCGCTGACGCTTACGGACCGGAAACGAGCGAGCTCTTGATCGCCGAAGCGCTGCATCCGTATCCGAAAGGACTCATTATTGCGACCAAGGGCGGTCTGACCCGACCAGGCCCTGGCGATTGGGAACCGAACGGTCACCCCGATTATTTGAAAGGTTGCGTCGATAAAAGTTTGAAGCGACTCCGGCTGGACCGGATCGATTTGTATCAATTGCACACCGTTGATCCTAAAGTGCCGATGGAGCAATCGCTTGGCGCGCTCAAGGAAATGCAAGGCGCCGGGAAAATCCGGCACGTTGGATTGTCGAATGTGAGCCCGGAGCAAATCGCGAGGGCCCGCAAGGTCCTGCCGATCGCGAGTGTGCAGAACCGGTACAACCTTGGGGATCGCAAATCGGAAAAGGCGATCGATTATTGCGAGAAAGAAAATCTTGGGTTTCTGCCGTGGTTTCCAGTCGGTGGCGGTCGTGGCGTGAAGTCAGCGGCGCTCGACGCGGTGTCGAAAGCGCACGGCGTCACCGTTTATCAGGTGGCGTTGGCGTGGCTCTTGCAACGTTCGCCGGCGATGCTGCCGATTCCCGGCACATCCAACATTAAGCATCTCGAAGACAACGTGGCTGCGGCGAAACTGAAATTGACGCCGGAAGAGTGGAAGACGCTCGCCGGGTGAGCAGGCGAGGATAGAGGACGCTAGGTTGAGAATTGAGCGCGGAGTTCGGCAGAGACGCGTGTGGGTTTTCCCGTGCGAACATCAATCGGCACCCAAAGCGTGCGCGCTTGAGAAAGCAGCTGGTTGTTCGCCACGGCGAATCCGTCCTGTGGCGGATCGATCTTGCGACGGACTTCGGTGAAGCGCTCGAACTTCAGCCGGCTGGCTTGGCCGACCCACGTGCGCAAAACAATCTCGTCTCCGAAAGACGCCCGCAACTTGTAATCGATCTCGTGCCGTAGCACGACCCAGCCGATCGCGGCCTGCGATTGCGCGCTCGCGAGCGATTTCCAATGCGCAGTCGCAACATCCTGGATCCAGCGCAGGTAAACCGTGTTGTTCACGTGGCTTTGCTCATCAATGTCGGTCGACAGTACCGGAACGGTCATTTCGAAGATGGTGGCGCTCACACAGGGGAAAGTAGGACGTAGAAGTTAGAAAATGCTAGAGACGAAATTCAGTGTCGCCGCCGTTCGTGCTCGAGTGGGTCGGTATTTCCAGACGCGAAACGAGCGGTTTTCGATCGCCGTTCACAAATTCAAGGTCTAATGCTCAACCGACGGGTGCAACGTCAGATGTCGGTTTTCAAACGAAACCGCTTCATCAGCTCCTGACGGATCTCCATTTGCAGGTCCGGTTGCAAGCGGCTGAGTATTTTTTCGCGGCGTTCTGGGTCCATCGCGGCGAGGTCGCGCACCACTTTGTCGCGACTCTTATATTTAGCGTACTTGCTCCAGCCGATTCCGGCAGCAATGAGAGCCGAGATGATCCAGACGGTAATGTCGGTTCCCGAAACCACGGACGGAATTAAGAATTAAGCAGGAAGAATTAGGAAGTCAGAAGAGAGCCGTTCCACCTGGAGCCGGTTTGGGGTTGCTTTATGACAATTATGAGCGATAATGGAAATAAGTTTCTCTGCGGCGATTTCCCGGGACGTGAACAGATTCTACTCCGGTCCGGGGTTAATCCTTCGCCCCCGTGATTCTCGCCATATCCAATTATGAAACCCGAACTCGTTAAAGCTGCGGCCGAAGTAATTACTAATCAGCAAATCCTGGTGAACATGGTGTCGCGCCGCGTTCGGCAGCTCTGCCGCGGCCATCGGCCGCTGGTTGAATATGCGCCTGGACTCGGGCACGCCGACATCGCGCTAACCGAGATTGCCAACCTCAAGCTGTCTTACGAGTCTACCCTCGGCCAAAATGGGAACGGCGCTGCAGCCGCGGAAGTGGTGCAATTTCCCGGCATTATCGTCGAGAAAAAGACGAAGCAGAAAGCGGCCTGACCGCGGTCAGGCGCTTCTTACGCTTCTAACTCTACCGAACGACGGAAGGTAGCTGGCGCTACATCCGATGCGGGTTGTGTTTTCCTTTTTGCCAACCGTAATGGTGTCCAGGCGGTGTCGGTTTTGGTGTAACTCTGGCCGGATTATTATTTGGACCGAACCCGATTCCTTTTCCGTTTGGCTGCGCCGTCGCGTAGATCGACAGCAAAAAACATCCCGCCACGATCGTGGTGATTAATTTCATGATCTCTTTCCTCCTTTTTTCCCGCCTCCGCTGATTCGAAAGCCCTCATAATAAGAGTAAGAGACGAATCCTGCCGTACTGCTATTCACGGGGAGCAATGATTGTCGAAGCGTTGAGACTGTGGCGTCGGTGCAGATCTGGCGGACGACGCCGGGGGCGTCCTATCAACTATAAGAAAAATGATTCCGCCGCAGCCTCGGCGGCGCAGATTTCGCGCGCGATGCGACGCGCTTCTTCTTCGAGTGCGCCAATTGTGAAATTCGGGCAGTTCGTACGATCAACCAGGTAATGCCGGACCCATTGTTCCAGTCCGCCGCTCCGTTCGCATTGGGCGACATGCACCAGTTGGTGTAAGAACAGTTCGCGATCGCCCCAGGCATCGGCTCGAAGGACGACGGCGTGACCGATTGCGATGGCGCGGCACGAGTCCGTTATGATTTGCGTTCGGCGGGACGCCTCAGCCAGCTCAGGTTCTCCCGGCAACGGCATGCGATCAACGGCCAGAACTCTGACACGACAGATATCTTTCACGCCGACCTGGCGAGCGTCGGTAACTTGGCGCCGCGGAAGCGGGCTTCCGTGTTGGAGAACGAAATTCTCAATATTTCTCGCCCACTGATACGCGAGGGGGAGTAAATATTCGAATGTTTCCTGATCAAGCACGGCCACGGGAACTTTGACCAGCAAACAAAGCAAAAGGCGTGCAAGGGAAGTAGGAAGTTAGAAGTAAAATGGAAGAAGTGCGGATTTCTTAATTCATCCTTCTTCCTTCTTAATTGATACCGCCGCCGGGTGGTATTTTTGCCAGTAACGAATAGCGGCGCCGACTGCCATGTAACTGGGATCGGCCGCTTCGTAGCCGTCGATTTCGGCCTGAGTCGCGCCGCCTTTGCGTAAGTCTGCGTGTTCGAGCTCGGCGAATGTCGATCTAAGCTTCGCTTCGTCATCACCGGCGCGAATCCGTTCGCGAAACCATTCCGACCAGCGCGCGACGCGCTCATCTACAAGATCGAGATGTTCCGAGACCGGTCCCGCAATTTTCCCGAAGTGTGGCAGATAAAGATTTGCGGCGTTTAGTTTGCGAATTTTTGCGATCGATTCGCGCCACGATTCGACGTGCAGCTCCGGCGGAACGAACGGTGGAATCGGCGGGCCGTTGCCGATGCGAACACCGGCGATGTCGCCGCCGAAAACCTTATCCTCCCAATGATAAACATGATGATGTCTGGCGTGGCCCGGCGTGGCGATGGCGCGAATTTCAAACGGCGGCACCTGTACGATTTCATTGTCTTCCAGAATTTTGACGCGCTTCGCCGGCACCGGCCCGATCCGGCCCCAAAGACGTTGCATGTCGTCACCGAAAATGCGTGTGGCCGACTCGATCAACTTTGTCGGATCGATCAAGTGCGCCGCGCCGCGCGGATGGACGTAAACCGTTGCTCCCGATTCCGCGAATCGCCACGCGGCCCCGGCGTGGTCGAAATGAATATGGCTGAGAAAAACGTGGCGCACGTCCTCCGGTTCCGAGCCCGAGTCGCGGAGAGCGGCAGTCACGTTCTTAAAAGTCGATTCCGGTCCGGTATCGAAGAGGGCGATGCCATCGCTCGTCTCGAGGGCGGTCGCGGCAACGATACCGGGATGCCCGAGCTGTTTAGTATCCAGGACGTGAATCTTCAAAGTAGGAAGTAAAAATTAGAAGGTAGAAAAGCTAGAAATGACAGCTTACTTCTTACTTATCGAGACGACGTACGCCGCTTTCGGAATCGCGAACTCGTTGCCTTTGGCATAAGGCTGGACCGCTTTCTCAATCGCGGTCTGGACTTTGCGAAGTACTTCCGGCGTTTGCCGCGCAAGAAGTCCGGCGGTGCGAACGCCGGCGTTTAGTTCGGCATCGAAGACGAATCGCGCAGTCGGGACGTTCCATTCAATCCGGTGGACCTGGAAGGTCATTGAGGCACGGTCAAACCCGGCGCGCCCCAGCGCGTTCCGGAATTCTTCCTCGCTCTCAAATAAATAATGCGGTGGCCCCGCTGGAAGATCGACGTCGAGGTTCGCGTGCGCCCGAATCGCGTCATCGACCAGTTTCACAAATGGGTTTTCGGAAATCTTCGCCCAGGTCGTGAAACCGAACCTGCCGCCACTCTTGAGAACGCGAGCCGCTTCTGCGCAGGCCCGCGCTGGATTTGCGAGGTGCAGGAGCGCGAAGTTCGCGACGATGCGATCAAAGCTGGCATCGGGAAAGGGAAGATTTTGCGCATCTCCCTGACGAAATTCGATCCGCGGGAACTTTTTCTTCGCGATCGCAATCATTTCCTCGGAAAAATCGAGACCGATCGGAATTGCACCGCGTTCCGCGGCAGCGACGGACACATAACCTGGACCGCAGCCGACATCCAGGATCGACATCTTCCCGGAAACGTCCGCGGCATCGAGCAACGGCGGAATGAATTGGCGGGTCGAGCTTGACCACGTCGAATCGTATTTGTTCGCGACGCGCTGCCAGCCGGCGTGTTCGAATTCGGTGAAGGCGTCGTTCATTATGAAAGTATCAAGGATGAAGTATGAATGTTAAAGAGAAAGACACTGTGACAAGGGAAGAGCGATCGCTGTTGGAGACGTTGGACAAAATCGTGCGATCGGAAAAAGTGCACGCACAGATTCTTCCGATTCTGGAGCGCGTGCGCAACGAGCTCGCGTGGAAACCAAACACATTGATGGCCTGGGAGCCGATCGCTCTCGAAACGTTCGGCGCCTTGCCGCCGGCGATTCGCTCAGGCTGGGTCTTTATCCTGCGCGCAGGCTCCGACACGGGGGCCGAGCGTCATCCCAACAGTCACCAACGCATGATGTCGTTCGACGGCACGGGCGATCTCAAAACCGATGCGAAGTCTGCGGAGAACGAAGTCCAAACGGAGTCTGAGATCGTTTGGCAGTCGAATCTTTTGGTGAGTGATCCGCAAGCGCTGTTGGAGCGGCGTTGGGTTTCAATTCCGCAAAATATCTGGCATCGGCCGGTGATACCGAAAGGCGCGGATTGGGTGGTGGTTTCGTTTCACACCGTGCCCGCGACCGAATTGATTGAGGAACGTCCCGGCGCCAAACAAATGTTCTACGCGAGCGAGCAGAAACGGACCAATCAGGGGGCGGATTGAGGGCTCCGTTTCCCTAACATCAACGCCGCGACGATGCCGACGCAAAGGAATCCGACAATCTGGATGAGCATATAGCCGCGGGTATAATCCGTAGGGAAGCCGTACCAGTTCCAATAAGGAATGTTGGTTGCGATGGCGGCGACTAATCCCCCAGTAAAAATGAAGCCGACTCGGCCGGCGAAACTGCCGATTCCGGATTGGGCGAGGAGAAATACGAGCAGGATGGCTTCAACAAGCTCGGTCGCGAACTCGATGCCGAGCGCTTTGGCAAAATTGAACGTGCGGCCGGGCGGATGATAAATGAGGACGCCGGACGGTGCCGTCGCCATTTTTTCCATTGCCTTTTTCATGGCTTCCTCTCTTTGCTGTCGGGTCGCATCCGGGCCAACGCCCGGTCCCGGAAAAAAGTAAAAACCAGCGTCGTCGCCGATATTCGATTGCAGCGCGCTGGTGACGGCATCCTCGTTTGGAATCTCGTGGACGCCCGCTTTGCCGAGCGGCAACAAATCGTGCCCGATAAAGCTCCAAATAAACATGACTATGCCGCCCAATATTCCAGCCAAAAGGATGCGAGTGCTCATGGGCAAATTACAAAGGAGAAACGGGAAATTTGGAAGGAAAAAGGACCGATTTTAGTGCTTGCCCTGCGGCGCGCGGATCGACATTCTCGATGTTCGTTAAGCTTAACCAAACCTATGAAAACATTGTCTTTGATCACCGCGCTGGCGATTGCCGCGTTTTTCAGCTCCTGTCAGTCACAGAAGAAAGAGGAGACAACCGCGACGACGACCACGGGTACGACGACCCATGCAAAGTCGACGACCGCGAAGAAGACTTCGACTGCGAAGAAGACTTCGACTGCGAAGAAGACTTCGACGTCGGCTTCGACCGCAGCGTCGCCATCTGCCTCGCCGAAGAAGACCACGAAGAAGGCTGCGGCTGAAGAATCAGCCTCTCCGACTGCTTCGCCTTCTCCGACCCCGTAAGCGGACGGTAAAAGGAGAATTAAAAGGCGGACGAGAAGTCACACCGAAAAGCTTTCGCCGCACGAACAGTGGGCGACGGCGTTCGGGTTTGTGACTTTGAATCCGCCTTTTTGCAGGTCCTCGCTGTAATCGAGGACTGAGCCGCTAACAAAGAGCGCGCTTTTCGGATCGACCACGATGCGAACGCTCGAGGTCGGGACGAGAATGTCGCGCTCTTTTGGTCCATCGACCAAGTCCATTGCGTATTGCAGACCCGAGCAACCGCCGCCCACCACGGCCAGGCGCAACGCGCCGTTTGGATTTCCTTTTTTCTCGAGCAATGACGCGAGTCTATTTGCCGCTTTGTCTGTGACCCGGATCAGGCGCTCGTTGCCGATCTTGTAATTAGGATTCGCTGTTTCAGTACTCATCAAAACAAAAATGTCCGCAAACTTGACCGGTTTAACCGGTCAAGTTTCTATCGGCTCTAATTTCGAGTGTTCCACTGGTTCTGTAAATTGGATCGAGAGATTGTCTTCTGCGATTGTCTGAACGTCGGCCAGGCTCGAGACATGCGAAAATCTTTCGCGCAACCGTTTTGCGTCCGGCATCGATTTCGAATAAGCCATCAGCCGCGCCCGCATCGAGCGAATAGCCGGTTCTTCCGCGCCCCATTCGCGCACGATTAATTCACAGTGCCGCAAAATTAATTTCCAGCGCTCGTCTAACGTCGGTGGATCGAAAATCTCGCCGGCGGTCAGGTACCCTTTCGTTTCGCGAAAAATCCACGGCGCGCTCATGGCCGCGCGGCCAATCATCGCACCGGCAATTCCGGTTTCACTGCGTCGTCTCGCGATGTCAGCGGCCCTGGAAAGGTCGCCATTGCCAATCACGGGAATTGGAACGGCGACGGCAACTTCGCCGATGACGTTCCAATCCGCGCTGCCCGAGTAACCTTGGGCGCGGGTGCGTCCGTGCACGGTGAGTGCCGCAATTCCGGCATCGGCAAGAATGCGCGCGACGTGCACGGCGTTGACCGAGTCTGCATCCCAACCGATTCGGATTTTCGCGGTCACAGGCATCGGCGAAATCGTGCGCACGACTTCGGACGCAACATTCGAAAGTGTCGGGCAGTCCTTCAGCAGCGCCGACCCACCGTTCTTGCAAACGACCTTATTAACAGGGCAGCCGAAGTTTAGATCGACAAAGTCTGGACGGACCCAATCGACAACTTGGCGCGCGGCTTCTGCCATGTGCTGGGCGTTCGCCCCGAAAAGTTGAACGCCGATTGGCCGCTCGATTTCATCGAAGTCGAGATATTCGCGAGTGCGCTCGTTCCGCCGAAAAATTCCTTCCGCCGAAACAAACTCTGTGGTGAGAACGTCCGCGCCGTATTCCTTGCAGAGTTGGCGAAAAATTTTATCCGACACGCCAGCCATCGGCGCGAGATAGAGCGGGAAACGATTTTGAAACCAAGGCAGGGGCATATTTCCAGTGCGCTATTTTCTCACAAAATCGGCGATGTCGCACCTGATCGGCTTGGTTTTTCCTCTCCCTTGCTCGGGAGAGGAGAAGGTGAGGGTGATTTTAAGCCGCGCTGCGGAGCAATTGCGCGACCTCGTTTTGCACGTTCTCCAGTTCGTCGAGACGCAAACCCGGATCGGGCACGATGAACGCGTCGCCGGTGGCGCCATGTTCGTAAATCAGGAGGCGGCCCTTCTCGGCATTTTCAGTTTTGATTTGTTTGAGAACGCGTTTCCGTTCGAGCATCGCGGCCAACACGTAACAGGCGTTGGCCGGCGGCTTTTCCGACGAAATCAATCGACGAAACAGTTGCTCAGCGTTTTCTTTTGCCAACGGCTCGGGCGCGGCGTCGGGCAGCGGTTCATAGCGTGTTTTCCAAAAAGAAAACGGCTGGATGTTTTCGTTCCGGTTCTTCCATGCTTCCTCGCTCAAATCTTCCCGGCGGAAACCATCGGTGTCGCGAAAGAGGAGCGTGTAAAAAATTTCCCCGCGTTCGAATGGACGTTGGGTCGTGGCGCAGGCGTCAGCGCGATGCTTGATTGCCCAATCGTTTGGCAACGGATTCATCTGGCGAATATACGCCGCCCGCCGGCCAGTTGAAAGCGCAGCCCTTCGCGGTTGGTCGCGCGCAGGTAAAGCAGGTAAAGCCCGATCAGAGTGAAAATCAGATTCGGCGTCCAGGCGGCGACCAGCGGCGAGATGCGGTCGCCCTCTCCGAGCGCGAGAAAAAGATGGGTTAGAAAATTCATTGAGAAAACGAGAATGACCGCGCTCGCGACGCTGGCCAACACGCCGCGCCGTGAATATCCGATGCCGAGCGGCGCGGCGATACATACCACCACCAAACAGGTCCACGGCAGGGCGAGGCGATATTGCAAATGCGTCCGGAACGGCGCGAGCAGCGTAACGGGAAAATCGGAATTGAAATGGAGATACTGGCGCAGTTCGGGAAAGCTGAGGTATTCGGCGCGAACGTTGGCGCTGCCAAGGCGAAACGGCGTCTCGCTCCAATTGTCGATCTTGAGGGAGGGATATATTTTTTCGTCGGTAATATTTCCGGCATCGTCGTAGTGGACCACTTTTACCTGCTCGAGTTCCCATGTTTTTGTTTCAGGGTGATATACGGCGCGCGCGGC
>WNFP01006274.1_pt1 | contig 11533 bp, 13 predicted proteins | sample 5400201 | NCBI WGS metagenome assembly WNFP01 (sample SAMN13153355, study PRJNA577476) | soil metagenome | isolation source: 115 cm saprolite under Madrone tree | place: USA:California | collected 2016-06-14
GCCATCGAACACCCAGACTGATTGCAGGCTGTTGCCGGCGGCATCGAAGCCGCCCATCACATACAGCTTCCCGCCGGCCGCAGCCGCGGCTGATTCCTCGAGCGCCACGGGCAGCGACGCCTCCATGCGCTGGGAGGGCGGCAGGGATGGAGATGGGGAGGGGGATTCGATCACGGGCGAGGGACTCGGCGAGGATGGCGATGGAGACGGCGTCGCGACACCCAACGGGCCCGCACACGACGCGACCAGAAACGCCAGGAGGATCGCGCCTTTCACCACGCCACAATGATCGAATGAGCCAGTTCAGCGCCGAAGTGCTGGAGGCTGCAGCGCGCGAGCGGGAGGTCCAGCTGACGACACTCGGCCGCAAGACAGGCAAGCCTCGCCGAGTGACGATCTGGATCGGCACCGACGGCAACCGGCTCTTCATCCGATCGGGCGAGGGGATGCGCCGCCATTGGCCGCAGAACCTGCTGGCGAAGGGCGAAGGCGTCGTACGGCTCGGCAAAAGCGAAGTCAAAGTCAAGCCCCGGCTCGTCACCGATCAGGCCGAAGCCCGCGCGGTGTCCGGGCTCTATAGGAGCAAGTACGGCCAGTTCGTGCGGCCATCCAAGCCCGGCGAGCCGCTCACACTTGGCGAACAGACGACCTTCGAGCTCCTACCTGGCTGAAACCAAACCCGCTTCTATCGCGTCCTATCTGTAATGGAGGTGGCGGTGGAGGGTGAGCGGGGAGCCGTCGAGATCCGCGATTTCGACGCGGTCGTCGGACCATGGGTCGAGCCTGGATATCGGCTTGCTGTCGCAATGCTCCGGGACCCCATGGAAGCCGAGGACGCGGTCCAGGAAGCCGCCATGAAAGCGTGGCGTTCACTCCACCGGCTGCGAGAGCCCGAACAATCGCGCGCCTGGTTCCTCTCGATCGTGGCCAATCAGTGCCGATCCACAATGCGGCGACGGTGGTGGCGCGTGGTGCGCCTGGCCTCGAGAGATACGGCCGGCGCCGATCCCGAGGAGCCGGCCGTCGGGTCCCTCGACCTGGATCGGGCAATGAAGCGTCTCACCCCTGATGATCGCGCCATCCTCCACCTCCGCTACTTCCTCGACCTGCCTGTAGACGAGGTCGCGCGCGTATTTGGCATCAGTTTCGGCGCCGCGAAGACTCGCATCTATCGCGCTGCGCATCCGGCTGCGGCCAGAGCTCGAGCTCATGGAGGAGGACCTTCGATGACCGTCCGCGACGACGTTCGCAACCATTTCGAGCGCGAGGCAGTCCGTCATCCGGCCCCACGAGGGCTGCGGGCGACGACCATCTCGCACGCTCGTGGCCGCGGCATCGAAAAGCGCAACGCTCACTGGATCGCGGGCGCCGTCGCCGCCCTGCTCGCCATGGCGATCATCGCCGGCCTCCTTGCACTCGGCGTGATGCGACAAACGCAAATCATTCCGGCGCACAGCCCAAAGCTACCGCGTCTGGGGCATCACGACGGCACCGAGGATCGACGCCGGTGAGGCACAGATTGGAGATATCCGCTACTACCTGGAGTCGGGCGTCATTACGTACCGCCGGCCAGGCAATCCCCAGTCGGTGCGTGTGTCCGGTCCTGGCACTCTTGCACACGCAATCACGGACGAGTCGTCAGCGATCGCCATGACGCGCGACTTCCTGGTCGCCCGAGGATTGTTCAGTCGCACTGAGGTGCAATCGATGCCCGGATCAGCTCACCACAACGTCTATCCGACACCGAACGTTCCTGTCTGGTCGGTCGTGATTGAGCGAACACTCGGCGGCATCCCCGACTATGGCTTTGGCCTTCCGGGCGCCACGCTCCAGGTTGCGGACAACGGACGAATCGACTTGATCATGGTCCTCCGCCGCACGATCGCCGGCCAGGAGCCATTGCAGCTGATCAGCGCGGCTGAGGCGTGGCGCCAGGTGACGCTTGGCCACTGGTATGCGACTGACTACCTGCTCAATATGGTCAACAGAGACCAGCCCCCGTTTACGGCGGACAAGGTTGAGCTCTCCTATTGGGAAGGCGGCAATCTCATGAAGGGCGAGACGTGGCTGTTGCCGATGTGGCGCTTCAGCGACTCGAGTGGACCGACTGCCCTTTACTATCCGGCCCTCGCACCCGGCACTTTCGACTGGACTGTGCCCAACCATTAGCTAAAACCCACCCGACGGAGGGCGGCCCGTTGCGGGGGCCTGCCCTCCAGGGTCGGGGAGGATGTCGAGCTAACCGCTCGCGGTCAGTGGCTCAAACGGACGCAAGCCGTGTCGTACTGAGACACCGTTGCTGTGCTGTTGGAGTGAGCGAGCGATGCGGTGTTCGGGTTTCCCGCGTAAACGAGGCCAGCCTGGCCGTTCGGGTTGAAAGGTGAGCCCGGCGACGACGCCGAAGCTCCGGGTGTCACCGGGTTGGCCGTCCCGCATGTGTTCGTCGGAGCACCCGGCTGGCCCGTGGTCGGCGTCTCCAGTGCAAACGCTGTCGCCCCAGTGAACGTCATCGCGGCGACGCAAACCGCGACGCCCATGAATACACTCGCGAGTCTCTGCATCTCAGCCTCCTGAAATTTGATGTGGCCCCCCGCAGGGCCTCCCCAAAATTCAGATACAGCCGAGAGTTACTGAAGGGCTCGGCTACTCGCCCAGCTTGCAGATGAACCGGATCACGGCCTCGATGCCTCGGTGGTACTGATCGACTGACAGTCGCTCGTTCGGCGAGTGCGCCGCGGCGTCGACCTCGCCGATCCCGCTGATCACCAGCGGCGCGCCAACCGCCTCCTGGAAGTCGATGGAGACCGGGATCGAGCCGCCGACCCGAATCAGGGCCGTGTCCCGGCCGAACGCTTCCGAGTAGGCAGCCCGAAGCGCCTTCGCCACCGGATTGTCGACCCCGCACGTCACCGGTGGCGCCGAGCCCAGCACCTCGACGCTGACCTTGACGCCTGGTGTCGTCAGCGACTCGATCTGCTTCTCGATCGCGGCCCGGATCACCGCCGGATCCTGGTCGGGCACCAGCCTCAAGCTCACCTTGGCCGATGCGCGCGCCGGGATCACGGTCTTCTTGCCCTCGCCTGTGAAGCCGCCGATGAACCCGTTGGCGTCGAGCGTAGGCCGGCTGCCGGTCCGTTCGAGCGCCAAGAACTCCGGCTCCCCTTCGAGTGCCGGTGCGCCCGAGAATTTCAATATCGCTTCCTGGTACCGCTGGTCGTGCTTCTTCCAGTTCGCCAGCTCCTCGGCGCTGGGCGGAACGACTCGGTCGTAAAAGCCGGGCACGGTGATGTGACCATTGCGGTCTTTGAGCTCCCCGATGATCCGGGCGAGCGTGTTGATGGGGTTCGGCGCCACACCTCCAAACCCGCCCGAGTGCAGGTCGACTGCGGCGCCGCTGGCGTGCAGCTCGAGGTAGAGGAGTCCGCGGAGCGCGGTCGCGAGCGTGGGATTGCCGTCCTCGTCGAACCCGCTGTCCCAGACGAGTACCGCATCGGTCTTGAGCTTCTGTCCGTTCGCCCGGAGGTATCGCGGCAGCGACTCGCCGGTGACCTCCTCTTCGCCCTCGAATAGAAAGCGCAAGTTGATTGGAGCGCCACCCGCCGCAAAGAGATGCTCAACCGCTTTCACTGTAGCCAGGTGGTTGCCCTTGTTGTCGGCGCAACCGCGCGAGTAGATGCGGCCGTTTCGGATCGCGGGCTCGAACGGCGGAGTTTCCCACTCATCGATCGGATCTGCCGGCTGCACGTCATAGTGGCCGTAGATCGTGAGGTGTGGCTTGCCTGGACGGCCGTTCCACTCGGCCACCACCACAGGCAGCCCGCCCTCCATGACGTCGACGACCTCGGTCTTGAAGCCGAGCCGCTCGAGGCGCGCCCGCAGCCATTCCGCGTTGCGAAGGCAGTCCTGGCGGCGCTCGGGCAGGGTGCTGATGGACGGGATGCGGAGCTCCTCGAGCAGATCAGTGAGGTCCGCGTCTTTGGCTGCGGCCGCCCTCGTCAGAGCGGCGTCCATGAGCACTTGCGTGGTCGCCATGGCTATTCGATGCCCCGCGAGCGCTTGATCTGCGCGGCGTGGTCGTGGCCGTGAGCGGCGTAGATGGTGAGCCATTTCTCCACTGAGTACGGCCCGCTCTCGGTGTGGGTCCCGGTTCGCTGCCAGTCGGCTTCCGACATGCGATCGAGGATCTGCGCCGTTGACTCGCGCGCATACCGCATCGCCTCGAGGGAGGGCGCGATCGGCCGATCGAAAGTCAGCCTCATCGCGAACTCGGCCTCGTCATACCCGTGAATGACCGGACTCTCCTCGGCGATCAAACGGCGCAGCCTCATCGCAGACATCATTTCGGAGTCGGCAAGATGGTGTGCGATTTGACGTGGCGTCCATTCACCGCTGGCCGACCGATCGAGCTCTTCGTCCTTGACTCCGCGAAGTGCGTCCACCACGGCACGGTGTCCATCTTTGTAGCGCTTGACGAGAGGCGCTCTTTCTATAGGGTCCATCTCACCTCCGTCGGGTAGCTAGCGGGCAAAAATCGGCACCTGGAGCCGGCGACAGGAATCGAACCCGTAACCTGCTGTTTACAAAACAGCTGCTCTGCCAATTGAGCTACGCCGGCGTCTGGCTCCGAAGGTTACCTTTCCAGAGGCGATAGCCGCCGATGAACGCATTGGCATTGGAGCCAAGGCGGACGCCCTTCGGCAGCGAGCGCAGTAATTTCGCGTTGCCCCCGCCGACGACAACGTCGTCCGCTTCCAGGGCGGCCTGCAGTCGTGTGACGACGTCGGTGACGTAGCCGCGCCACTTCTTCTTGCCGAATCGCCTCAGCGCCGCCTCGCCGACCAGATCTTCGTATGTCTTTCCTTTCTTGTATGGCAGATGCGCCAGCTCCATCGGTTCGAGCACGCCGTCGACGATGAGTGCGGAACCGAGGCCTGTTCCCAGGCCGAGAAAGAGCATGCGTCCACCTTTGTAACTGCCAAGGGCCTGCATGGCGGCGTCGTTGATGAGGCGGACTGGATGGCCGAACGCCTTCGCGTAGTCGAACCCGACCCACCCGCCTCCAAGGTTGGCCGGTTCGCTCACCGGTTTGCCATGCAGCACGGGTCCGGGGTAGCCAATCGACACGACTGAATAACGCCAGGCCGTAGTCCCCTCCCGAACATCCCGAACCATCTGTTTGGCGGTCATCTTCGGGCCCGATGGAATCTCGAGGGGTTTCCGGCGGCCGGTGGCCAGCACCTTGACATGCGTGCCGCCAACATCGATCGCGAGGATTTTTCTGGGCGCCGCCATCCTCATCGAACGTTAGCGCAAGACGACTCAACTGCTAATTTGGGGCCGTGAGCGCCCTCTCCATGGACGAGGCGTCTTTCACGGCCCTCACCGAGCCTTACCGTCGACAGCTCCACGTGCACTGCTACCGGATGCTGGGCTCTTTCGATGATGCGGACGACCTGGTCCAGGAAACGCTCATGCGCGCATGGAAGGGCCGGGCCCAGTTCGAGGGGCGCTCCATGGTCCGCACCTGGCTCTACCGCATCGCGACGAACGCGTGTCTCGATCTTCTCGAGAGCAAGTCACGCCGAGTCTTGTCACTCGAAAGCCCGCAATCCACCGAGCCGAACGCGGTCGACTGGCTCCAGCCCTACCCCGACCGGTTGCTCGACGCGATCGCGTCCGGTGAATCGCAGCCCGATTCGCTGGTCATCGCGAGGGAAACCATCGAGCTGGCCTACCTCGCCGCAATCCAATACCTGCCTCCCAGACAGCGGGCGATCCTGATCCTTCGCGACGCGCTCGGATGGTCGGCGAAGGAGACCGCCGGCCTCCTCGACGAGTCAGTGGCCGCGGTGAACAGCGCCCTCAATCGCGCCCGTTCCATGATGCGAAAGCGCCTGCCCAGGCAGAGGCTCGAGTGGTCGGCGGCAGCTGAACCCACCACTGCAGAGCGCGAGGTGCTCGAGCGCTATATGCAGGCAACCGACCGGGCGGATGTCGCCGCGTTGACGGCGCTTCTGCGCGAGGAGGCCCTGCTCACGATGCCGCCGTTCCCGACCTGGTTCCTGGGCAGGGAGGAGATCGCGAACGCATTCGCCCTCGCGATCGACCCCAACCTGCCGACCTACCAGGGCCAATTTCGAACGGTGGCGACTGCCGCCAACCGGCAGCCCGCGCTCGCCGCCTACGTTCGGCATCCGGGCGAGTCCGAATACAGCGCGCTCGGGCTCGACGTCTTGCGCCTCGAGGGCGATCAGGTGATCGAAATCACCAGATTCGTCACCGCGGACATGTTTGCTGCTTTTGGGCTTCCGATGACCGCCTGAACGATCACTTTTTGGCTGGCAGCCGTCTAAGCGGGAGACGACCAATAAACGCGCAGGAGGTTTGCGATGAAGACGGTAGTTTCGGCTGACGGCACCGAGATCGCCTTCGACCAGACGGGAGAAGGTCCCCCGATCATCCTGGTGGTGGGAGCTTTCAACGATCGTGCGACCGGGGCGCCCCTCGCCAAAGCCCTGGAGTCGCGGTTCACAGTGCTGAACTACGACCGACGTGGCCGCGGAGCGAGTGGGGACACTCAGCCGTACGCGGTCGAGCGCGAAGTCGAGGACCTCGATGCGCTCATCCGCGAAGTCGGAGGAGCGGCGGGGGTGTTCGGCTACTCATCCGGTGGCAGCCTGGCCCTCGAGGCCGCGGCTCGCGGGCTCAACATCACGAAGCTGGCCCTGTACGAGGCGCCGTTCATGGTCGGCGACGATGACTCGCGTCCGCGGCCGCCGAAGGACATGGCCGGCCAGCTCGCGAAGCTCGTCGCGTCAGGCCGGCGTGGTGATGCGGTCGAGCTGTTCCAAACCCAGATGGTCGGGATTCCTGAACCAGTTGTCGTCCAGATCAGACATGCCCCCTTCAGGCCCGCGCTCGAGGCCACTGCCCACACCCTGGTCTACGAAGCGACGATTGTCGGCGACCTCGAGCTGCCTATCGCGCAACTCAACTCCATAAAGACTCCAACCCTCGTCGTCTACGGCGGCGCGAGCCCATCCTTCATGGGAAACGCGGCAAATGCGCTGGCGAAGGCCCTCCCAGAGGGCCAAGTTCGGGCTCTGGAAGGGCAGTCGCACGACATCGTCCCGGAGGCTCTGGCGCCCGTTCTCCTGGAATTCTTCGGCGCCCGATGACCCGGCTATCGCATAAGCGCACCGGACGGGGACATGACGTACCAGGGGGCGCCGAAAGCGGTGACTCCCTGACCGGTCGCGTCGCCTGCCTTCTTGTCGGAGATGAACCGGTAGAGCGGGTGGCCGCCGTACGTGACCTGGGTGGTGCCATCCGTGCGCGTGGTGGTGCCCAGCAACGAGCCATTCACGCCCGCACCGGCGACCGGCGCGGCGGTGGTGAGGACGGGCGGCCAGTACTGCACGCAGCTCGCGCTGTTGCAGGTCGACGCGGTGCCCTTGTCCGCGAGGAACAGATAGACGGTCTGTCCGTTGGAATCGACGAGGACCTGGCCCAATCCCGTGGTCCCGACATTGATCGCTGTGCCCGATGCGGCCGGCGGGGCGGCAACGGGTGCCGCGCTTGGAGCGGCGCTCGGCGCCGAGCTCGGAGCCCCGTAGAGGCCTGACGAGCTAGTCGTCGAGCATGCCGCCGCGATGAACGCGGCGGCCACCAGGCCGCCTGTGAGGACTAATTTCGAATGCATCTCAGTGAATCTCCTTGTGGTGGTTGTGGTTGGTTAGTACCGGCCCGCCGGCTGAGCCGTGGTGCCGGCATTCGATGACTTCGACTCGACGCCGAAGTCGGATGACTTCGACTCGCGCAGCACTAATTGAGCGACGTCGCGGCCGAGCTCCAGGCCGGACTCGTGATCGAGTCGTGTATGGACGCCGGCAAAGATCCGGCTGAGGCCGGCCTCGGTCATGACGGCCTGGTAGCTGTCAAACGTCCTCACGGTGCCCTTCATGACATCGGACGTGACCTGGATCTGGTCGTCCTTCCCGAAGAAGGACGAGAGCACAGACGCTCCAGCCGAGCTGATCACGCTGTGTGCGCCGGGGTAAGACGGGTCGGCTGGTGTGGTCGCGAGCGGCGTCCACGTAGGGTCCCCCGTGATGGCAGGGTTGCCGATGGTGTCTCCCAAACGAACGGCCGTGACAGGTCTCCAGATGAGGTAGTGGTACTTCGCGTCATAGAACGCGATGACTCCGTCGGCGAAGGTCAGGTTGAGGACCGCGAACAGGCGCGCTGTGGTTTCGAGGTTCGTGTGGTGGGCGAGGGCCGCGCTGTCGGCGATCTCATTCCATGTGTTCCAGATCGGCCCAGCCCAGAACTTGGCCGCGACGGTTTCATCGGCCGTCCTCGTCGTGCTGGTGTTTTGACCGAGGCTCTTGACCTCGTTGAGCGCATCCGCGTAGGCAACGCTGGTTATCGCAGCTTGCGCCTTAGGGCGAAACTGGTTGGCGGTGTCAAGGACAAAAGGTGAGACGTTGGCCCAACCGGTGAAAACTGGCGGGGCAAAGCTGGGCGGAACCGGGCGGAAGTCACCGGCGTTGTTGCCGGCAATGAAAGGCGGAGGGGTGGCTGCCGACCCGTCGTTGGCGCGAGCGGCCAGAAGCCGCACAGCGACGTCGCGACCCACCTTGATCCCGTCCTGCTTGCCGGCGCCATCCGGAATGTCCGCCAGCTCGACGGCCAGCAGCTGGTCGAGGCCGGCTTGCAGTTTTGAGTTGAGGTTCGGGTAGAGCGCTGCCAGCGTGTCGTGGCCGGCCTGGGCGGCGGCGGCGTCGACGCGCGCGCCACGCGATGCGGGCACGGAGAAAACGTAGGGATGGGCGTCTTTGCTGATGGAGACCACGGAGTCGTAAATCGCCGCGTGCAAGATCGCGAAGCTCCGCGTCGGATGGACCGTCGCGGGCTGGGCGCCGGGTGTCAGCACGATCTGCAGCAGCTCCTTATTCCAGTCGACGACGATCGCGCCAGACGCACCACCCACGGGGGGTGGGGAAGTTTTGTTGTTGCCGGCCGAGATCGCTCCGGCGGCGCTTGTGGTGCCCACGCCCAGCGCGATGCCGACGAGGACCGTCAACGCGATGATCAGTTTCTTCATGTTGCTTTTCTCCTGTTGGTGATTCATGCCGGACTAGAGCCCGTGAGTGGCTTCGAGATTTCGTTTGATCCGGTGGACGGTTCTGTCGAGGAGGTCCGTTGCGATCGGATCTACCCAACCTCGACTGAGCAGCCCCGCGCGGTCGACGACGGTCACCCAGAACGACATCTGGAGCTCAGACCCGCCAAGGTGGCGGTGAACGGCCATAGACATCCGGATCCGGACATACGGTGTGCGCCTTTCAGCGAGTCCCTGAAGCCTCAGCGAGGCGGTGCGGGCCTTCGGATCCGACTCGGTGATCCGGCCTTCGCCCTCGAAGGCAAATTTGAACGGTCCGGCTCCGAACCCGATCCGACCTTCGAAGCGTTCCGCGTCGATTACCTTGGTCAGGCTGCCTCCGGGGACGCAGCTGAGCAGCGTTTCGGGATCGTGAAGCCGGCGAAACACCCAGTCGGGATCGCGATCGACCAGCGTCGTTCGTGACAGGCTGAGCACGAAAAGCTTCGAATACGGACTCGAAGCAGTGCCTGGTATATCGGCATTGGAGCCCGCGCGTTCAGTTGCCAACCGTCACTCCTTCGACGTCGATCTCGTTGGTGCCGGGCCCGGTCTGCCATGTGAGATGCGACAGCGGGCTGGTGGCCGGCCCATGGAGAACACGTCCGTCGAGCGCGAACTCCGACCCGTGGCAGGGGCACACGAAATGCTGCTTGCCGTCGTCGAATGCATAGGAGCAGCCGAGGTGTGGGCACGTGATGGCGAGCGCTCGCAGCGTGCCCTGCTCGCGGGTCAAGAAGCCGCCAAACGTCGGATCGCCGGCGGCGTTCTGCTCGCCGCCGTCGGCCATGACGAACGCCATTCCGGCGGGTGCATCGAAGCGTATGGCCGCGCCCTCTTTCAGCTCGGCGATGGCGCTCGGCAGGGCCACCCGGATCTTTCCCTTGCCGAGCCGGCCCTGCGCGGGAAAGATGTACACCGCAATCGGAGCCACCACCGTCGCGACGATTGCTGTCAACAGCACGCCGATCGACCAGCCGATAAATGTTCGGCGGGAAGGCGGTCGCGGCCTGGCAGAGTCGGCGCTCATCATGCGGGCAACTACGGAGCCGCATTACAAGCCCCGCTCAGGCGGACAACGTCAGACCACGAAGAGCTCGATCTGCCCGTCGTTCACTCGGGCCGGGATTTGCGGGAGAGTGGCAGGCTCGGCCTTGAGGTTGTAATAGAGGACCTTGCCCGACCAGGAGAAGGCGGTCTGGTGACAAGGACAGTTCAGCTTTCGGCTCGAGTCATCGGGCCGCAGCTTGCAACCGAGGTGGGTACAGATGCCGGAGACCGCGCTGATGCTGCCGCCGTCGTTGACCACAACCGCATCCACCGAGCCGGTGGAAACGGGCATCGCGTGCCCGGCGGGCAGCTCGGTCACCGCGGCGACCCGCTGCCAAGTTCCGTTGTCTGGCATGAGCACGCTCGGAGCGCCACCACCGTTTGGGCCGGCCGTCTGGTGTGTCGCTACCTCGTCCAGCGCAACGCCGACGACAACGGCTGCGGCGGCGGTGCCAAGAGTTCGGAGCCACGTGCGCCGCGTGGGGCGGAGGTCGATGACCGGACTTTCGTCAAGCGCTTCGCTCAATTTCCGATGAATGCGGTCGAGGGCCGCTTTGTCAGGTATGTCTGCGCCGAGTCGGCCCGCGACGAGGCCCGCCGCCGCCGTCATCGCTTCGGCCTCTTCTTTCGAGGCGGCGAATCGGCGCGGCCTACGGCCGTGGAGCAAGTCGTCGACGAATCGAGCGACGCGATCAGCGGCCTTGCGCAGGGCGCGGAATTGCATGACGCGTGCGTTGGTCTCGGTCACTCCCATTTCGTTGGCGGCCTCACGAACCGAGTAGCCGCGGAGAAACCGGAGCTCGAGGATGCGCCCGAAGTGGTCGGGCAGCAGCCCAAGCAGCCGCTGGGCACGCTCGGCAGATTCGCTGTTTGGCGGAGCGACCAGCGCGTCGGCTGGCAGCTGCTCCAGTTCGAGCGCCGCATCCCTGGCGGCATAGTGACGTCGCCAGTGATCCGCCATGACCGTCCGCGCCGTCTTCACGAGATAAGCGCGAACGTTGTGAACGGGCGCGGGCAGGCGCAAAGTCTTGAGGGTCTGCATGAGGACCTCCTCGGCGAGGTCCTCGGCGTCGGCTGCGTTTCCGACCCTTCTGAAGACCAGCCGGTAAATCCCCACCACGTTGTCCTGGTAGACGGCCTCCCAATCGGGATACACCGCGCTTGCGGGGTCCTTGGCCACTTCGGGATCGGGTAGCCCGGCGAGCCGAGGCTCGGTCACCGCGACCACAATTGCCCGAGGGTCACGCTATCCAGATACGCGAGGGCGTTACATGCCGGAAATCTCGGCCGGCGCCGGCGAGAGTCTCGAATGACCTCACG
>WNFP01005459.1_pt1 | contig 11529 bp, 14 predicted proteins | sample 5400201 | NCBI WGS metagenome assembly WNFP01 (sample SAMN13153355, study PRJNA577476) | soil metagenome | isolation source: 115 cm saprolite under Madrone tree | place: USA:California | collected 2016-06-14
GTTCCCTGATCGTCGACGGGGTAATAGGCACGCACCCGGAATCCCAAATCAGGATCGTACTCATAGAAACCTTTAAACAGATAAGGCTCCAGAACTATCATCAAAATCTCTACACAAATCAGAGGTAAAATTAACCACAAGAAAATGCGGAGTGAGAATTGAGATAGTTTCTTGGCTAACATAGATGAACCGAAGCTATCACTTTAAAACATTGCTGCAGCCGCGCCTCGAAAGTCGGTTGGAGGAGGTTGACCTTTCTTCAAGGCTCTTTCTCGGGCTATCTGGTGGTTCATGTCGGCAGGGATGAAGCGGATTTGTTTGCCCAATCTTTTTGCCGCGGTCAACTCGTCTCTGGCCACCTCGCCGCCGCCGATTGCCACTATGAGATCACTGTTTTCAACCATCGCCGTCGAAGTCGGGGAAAGTCGCTTGGTCTGGGGATCGAACCCGCCCCACGTTGCATCTCTTACGAAGAACACAATGTCGACGCATGGGGATAGCTTGACGTTGGTTGCTTTTGCCTGCGTCGAAACTATTCCGGCAGTGGAGAACCCTTTACGCTGCGCGATCTCGTAGACTGCGCCGATACCCTCGGGAGTGGCTCCAATGTTCACAATTGTTTTCTTCGGATCAAACTGGTCGAGAATCTGGGTCGCTTGCTCAAGCATCGAGGCCTTGTTCTCGTACTCGGCGGCAGAGTAGCCGAGAAAAGTGAGAACCCTCATCTTCTTGGCTTTGAAGAAGTCGCGGATCTCTTCGGGGGTAGCCTCTCTGATGATCGATGGCGGGCCGCAGGTCAAGCCCATGCCTGGGAAGAGCAACGCAAGAAAGACCAAACAGAGAGCGATCTCCAGCCTGGACTTTGCACATCCGGGAATCATGACTATTCTCTTGGCCGTCGAAATCGGCTCAGCCGAAACATATCGCTCGAACGCGTAGGCGAACTTATTTTGTTTTCGGCGCACCTTTCATCATGTCCTTCATGTTCATGTTCGGCATGCCGGGTATCAACAGGTCACCCGGTTTTTGTCCGGCCTGGCAGGACCCCAACCATTTAGCTTCGATCACCGTTGAGGCCTCCCGCATGCCCGCCATCGGTGGCTCATACGCGCTCTTGATGTCCGCTTTATAGGCCGAATCGAACCGGCCTGGGTGCCACATCTTTGGTGCCAGGCATTCGTATGTGACTTATGACTTATTATCCAATCTTACGTAGCAGGCGACTCTCTGCAGCGGAATTCCGCCTCTCAGTATAAGCGCTATACAGTCGACTTATGATCGACGTAAGTCAATACGAATGCCTGGCACTAAATATTGCTCATAGTGGAGAGATGCTCCCATCGTTGGCCCAGATAATGAGGGCACGTTTAGAAGCCTGATCCTCCAAGTATGACGTGATCTCTTTGATTTCAGGGACCCCTCCAATTGGACAGGTTGAAACAGGGGTCGTTGGGATCTACATTCATTGCTTGCTCAATACCAACAGCCGGTAATTGTCGTCGATTCGCTGCCTAATTAATATGGACGCCAATTTTCATGTGACGGCGGCGATTGTCTTGCCTTTCCTGTAACGTGTCAAGGATTTTAAGACTCGATCACAGAGGCAAAAGATCCAATGAGCCCTCGACGTTGAAGAGCCACACGAGAATCCGGCCGCTTCTAAGGCCTTTGGCGACCGCCGGAATCGATGCTAGTGCGAGTATGGCCGCAAGCAGGTCACCGAACGCTGCAGGATAAGCGAATTGCGGCGGAATGCCGGCGTAAGTAGCGCCCGGCGCCAAGAACATCAGCCCGAGATGCCGGAATGAATGGAGCAGGAGAATTGGCAGCAGTACGGTTTGCGGTTTGAGCTCATGCAGTCTCGGCAGCAAGTAGATCTTGGCGGCAACCCAGAACACCAGGGTGCTGAAGAGGAGATTGACCGTGAGAATGTTCATCGTGCCGATTCTTGCTTAAGTTCGACCGTCCAGTGTGGCCTGCCCAATGAGCAGTTTGGTCGGCTTCTGCATGAGGGCTAGATGAATCTAAAGCACGGCATAGGGCTCGATCAAGCCGTGATGGACAGTCCGCTAGCATCAACGGTATCGAATCCCAGTTCGCGCACCAGATCCTTGACCACCTGCCGTCATTCTCATCGCCGCCATAGGATAACCGAAACAATGGAAACGAAGTGCCAGCTAAAAGAGCTGACAGTTAATTCGCTGCCTGGCCTTCCGCCGCGTCGCGTACAGGACAAGCGAAGACACTGTGAGCAATGGTACGAAGGCGGCGGTTGTGTCGACTGCGATGCGGAATACAAATATACGCAGTGCTAGAAATCCTTCGAAACGCGATGCTGCCCGTACTGCGTGGGGAACCGCGATGACCAACGCGAGTGCTGCAATGGCGACTAGCAAGAGGTAGCGCCAACGGTCGTCGGCACCAGTGGAGGGATTGGTAACCGAGCCGCGATGGAGACGCAGCCACGAGCAATAGGCGGCGATTAGAATTGTAGCGCCCACTAGAGTACTCAGTTGCTGAAGAAGAAAGTACCAGGGAAATTCAACAGTGCTTACTTGAAATGCTGACTCCCGCAGGAGCGGCACTTGCTTGGCCAACCAAGTGCCGTTATGGGTGAAGGAGTCCCAAACGATGTGTGTCCACGCACCGAGCAGTACCGAGATCCCAGCCGCAATCAGAGTGCGCGGACGCAATGGGAGCGGAGTCACCACAAATGTGGCAAGAGCCCCTCGGTGGGGCTGCGGAAGCACGAAACAGAGCGGCTTGCGCAACAGATGGAATATTCCCCAGACCGTTAGACCTACAGGAAGGCAGACCAAGACACTGCCGACAAAGCTGTGGGCCGAACGCGCCAGGTTGGAGTAAAAGAGATAATAGCCCAGATCAGGAATCATGCTCCCGATGACTAAGGCGGAAAAGTCTAGTGGCGCGGGACAAAATTTCCGGAGCGGCAGAACCGCGGCGGGATGCGCGAACGTCCAGGGCATTGCGTCTATCGAGGCGTTAGCAGCGCAGCGACGCCCGTTTCAAGGCTGTTTGCTTCACCGCTCGAGCCGTCCCTACTCGCTGATCTCTCTGTGGACAAATTCGATGATCTTCTCCATCGCTTGAGCCGCAGCCGGCGAACCGGCATTCCTCTTAATGAAGCCCTCGGCCTCGCCCTCGAAGAGTGCGAACTCTATCTGACCTCCTGCCTTCCGATAGTTCTCGACGAAGCGATCGATGTTGGGGCGGGGATGAGCTTGATCCCGTGTGCCTTGAAGACAGATCACCGGGGGCACTTCAACCCGCTCACCGCGTTCAAGGGCGCGCACCGGGCTTCCTTCGGCCATCGCGTCCTCGGTCTGCCAGTATTGATCGTGGCAGGGTAACACTTGGTCGACTAAGTCAGGATACGGCTTGCCGCCCTGCTTGAGTTTTTTGGCGTAATGGTAACGTCCGAGTGGATCAATGACGGGCCAGCACATTACGACGCACCGGAGACTCCCATCAAAGTCCGTTACCTTCGACGGGAGCGGCAATGCCGAGTAGCGGGGATCGCGCGGTCGCATAGCCAACAGCATCGCTTGGTGCCCGCCGCTCGAAACTCCCAAAGCACCCACCATATCGGGCTTACTCCGTAACGCCACCGCGCGTGTCTTGAGCCAGCGGATCGCATAGTTAATGTCGGCCATCGAAGCCGGGTACCCCGCCTCGGGCGGCATACGGAAATCCAACGCCGCTACCACCACACCGCTCCTGGCTAGCGGTTCGTTGATGATATTGTCGTTTAGGCGGTCGCCGTTGCACCAGGCACCGCCGTGCACTTCGACGACAAGGGGGAACGGCCCTTCGCCGCGCGGCTTGAAGAGACGAACCAGCAGCGGCTTGTCCCCGTGACGGAGATACTCGACGTCTTCCACGTCAAGCTCAAAAGTCTTTGGAGTATTGGCTATCATGATTTCCTCCTAACAAAGTTCGCGGTTAATTCATGGCTGCCGCCGGCGTACGGGACACCCGGGGTCTGGAGCCTCCGAGTGATTTACGGTTTCTTTGGCGGGTCTTTCATCATGTCCTTCATGTTCATGTTCGGCATACCTGGTATCAACAGGTCACCCGGTTTTTGTCCGGCCTGGCAGGACCCCAACCATTTAGCTTCGATCACCGTTGAGGCCTCCCTCATGCCCGCCATCGGTGGCTCATAGGCGCTCTTGATGTCCGCTTTATAGGCCGAATCGAACCGGCCTGTAAAAACCGCCCGCGTTTTCGCAGTGCTGCCATTCAGTTTGCAGACCGATTCGTTGACTACGGTGTCGCCTTCCTTCCGTATGTCGTTTTTACTACATGACAGTTTGTCACCGCCCGGCATTTCGCTTTTCATCAGATCGTCGGTTTTCTCATCGACGCATTGCTGCAACGGTGGTTGCGCCCTTAGCGTACTGGCTTGTCATCTTGAAATCCCAAAGTCCGGATTTGCGCTTAGGCGGATCAAAGGACGCCGCTGAAGCCGTGGTACTGATAAACAGCAGAACCGCGAGCAAAACAAGAGAACGCATGGTGACCTCCATAGGTGCTTTTCTAAAAGGTGAACGTCACGAAGCTTACCGGCTGAATCAAATGACGTCAACAAATCTGGTCGGTCCGGCCAATTCCGCGGCTTAGTGTTTTTTGCTTCTCAAGCTCATTTGAGCGCGCGGGCCTCGAAACGCGCCAGAAATCCGCCGCTACCGTCGTAAAGTTCAAGATGTTCTCCCAAAAGTTTCCACGACCTGACTTGCTCCAGTGCGGCGGTGAAATCTCGCTCGGTCTCCATTCCCTCGGAACACGCCATGAAAGTCATAGCCATCTTCCCAAATGCAAGCCGGTCGCTGTTTTGCTGATAGGTGCCGGTGAACCGGTTGCAGCCACCGAAGCCGGCGATTCGTTTGGATTTGTTGTCGAGAATGAAGTACGGTTCGCGCTGTTTGGGCGCCACGGTCACGGGTTTGCCGCCCAGGCGAGTCAACTTCCAATAGGTGTTTTCCAGCGGCGCCGATGAAAAACGCGCGCTACAAGTTTCCCCTGGCCAGATGGCGATGAAACGCTCGACCACCAGTGTCGGTTGCACACCTTGTCCTTCCATTTTGGCTCGCATGGCGATCTGGCCCTCCAAGTTGACTAAAAGTTCCTCGCCCGCTGTGAGTCGAGCTTTAGTATATGCTGATTCCAGCGTCGCATTATCTTTCTCCTGTGCAACGGGCCACTTGCGCCGGGTTAGGCACTCCGTGAACTGGCCGGCGTCGGCGAAGTAGCGGTACATGCCGCGCATCGCCAGACGGGGCTCCAGCGGCTCTAGACTCTTCGTCCGGCGCAAATCATAGTTAAGTGACGACTCGATATCGCGTCCCTCAACGTCCAACATTCGCAACGTGTTGTCGTCCTTTATCTTGAACATCGCGGGGGCGTCCCGTCCTCCTTTGAGGACGATCGTACTTCGATCGCTGGAGACCACCCAGCTGCCGATGTCGTCGGAGTTCGTATCGTCACTGCGCCCGAGATAAGTCATCCGCGAAAAGAAAGCACGATCCGGAAAGAGGTTGAGCTGATAACGGATACCCGGGCAGTCAGCGCAGGGCAGCTCGCCGATGAAGCTCGCCGGCAAAGCGCCCACAGGTGCCGCCTGTGCGGATTTGCTGGCGGACTTTGATGCTGCAACCATCCGCAGCATCATCTGAACCTCATTGCCATGCCCGCGAGTGAGTACCGGGTAAGCGTGATCCGTGGTAAACAGCAACTGCTGCCCGACCAATATGCGAGCGCGCGCCGCGTCATAAGGGATTTCGAATCGAATCGGAATCTGGCCGGGCTTGTCGATGCGGACGGAGCCTACCACCGCTGCCGGAGCATCGGCCTTTGACACATCCTCCAATGTCCCCTCGAAGACAGCATCCGGTGTCAAGGCAATGCGGTAGGACGCCGTTCCCTTCAGCTGCGCCGCCACCGGCGCGACTTGAGCAAGCAGGGAAGCGAACAACCCACTGAGAAGTGTAAATAATCGGGCAACTGAAATTTTGCCAAGAGTTTTCATGATAATGATTCTTCTCACTGGAAGAGCATATAAACTCTTTTCCGGAAGTGCACCTATTGGTGAGACGAACGTGACTTGACGGGCGCCGGTCGCTCGTAAGGTGAACCTATCTCGTCGTCCCAAGGAGACGCGGCGAGCGCCCGCTCGTAACCTAGTTTTGCGAGCCTGAGCATCCATGTCTCATCGAAAAGCATGTTGGCGCCGGGCTCGGTGGCGAGCTCAGAAGGTACTGCTGTGTATCGCATCTCCACTTTCAGCTCTGGAACGTCAGGTGGGACGCGACGAAGCATTTCGGTGACGGGGGCCGTTCATACTGTGACCTGCCTCCATTCGGGTCGGAAGCTTAATGAAAGCGAGTGAAACTTTTAGAAACTGTCTCAGAAGTATTCTCGCGGATCCTAGTAGCAGCGCTGGCTCCTCTTACTCCTTCAACAGACCTACTTGCCGCAGCACGGCAGCTTGATCCCAATAGATGCGCTCGCAGGCGAGTTTGTCGCCCCGAAACTGCACAACCACCACAAAATCAACAGCGATTTTCTTGTACGTCGGAGGTACGTTCGGCAAGAACCAATTCATCGCCTTGCTGTGGGTGAACGTGCCGTGCAGTTCATCCACGAGTTGCCCGTCCCCAACGACACGGTTTACAGGTGTCATATCGAGGTCCTCGGGCCACGACGGAATGAAATCATCCCATAGAAGATTCGCAGCGCCTCTTTGCCACGGGCTCCGGTATTTACAGGCATATGGTTGACGTAAGCGTCGTCCACCATGGTGGCCAAAGTGGCTTCGACATCCTTGGTCTCAAATTCTCCTTTAAGATGCTCCGACCACAGTTGCTCGAGCTGTTGAGAGGACAATGTCTTCACCGCGCCTTGCTCTGCCACTTTGTGCTCCTTACGCGGTATGGGTTGCTGATGAAACGTACAGCGCAATCTGCTGTCTTAGGTTGCTGGCAGCAGCTGAAGAAAAGCAGGCTCGTCCCAATCGCCGATTTGATATTTATGGGCAATCCTAGAAGCTTTTGCGCCACTTAACAACGAAAAGCCGGGCTCGACAAACACCGTATACCTGTCAGCTTAAGCTGATGTAGGTGAGTAACATCCGCACGGTCTCAGCAGCTGGAAGGCCTGACATCTTTGCTTATCCAACCAGTTTCAACTTAGGGCTTGACTCTACGAGCATTGGCAAATTCCCGATGGGATAGTAATAACTAAGACAACACGGGAGGCATCGATGTTTCACACTGACCTTACGCCGTTCGGCGTGGATAACGAACGACTAACAAACCAGCGGCTGGAGCGGCTGCAGCAGGCGATGAAGCAACAGGGACTGGGCGCACTTATGCTTACTGACGATCAGAATATTCGCTACGCGACCAACTCGGTCTTTATGCTGGGTCTTCGTGCGACGGCGATTCAGCGCTTCGTTTTGGTTCCCGCCACTGGCGCACCGTTGATCTGTCAGAGAGAGACGGCGCGAAAGCGCGGGGAGAATCCACGCTTCGGCGCCTACATGTTCGCTATGCGACCGCCGGTAGCGACCAAAGACTTTGTTTCACAAACGGTTGCCGCTTTACGCGAGCTCGGAATAAAGCGCGAGCCGGTGGGCGTGGACAGTCTCAATCTAGAAGCAGTCGAGGGATTAAAAGATGCTGGTATCCATCTGGTCGATGGTTGGCGCGCGTTAAACAAGGCGCGGGCCGTGAAGACTGTTGATGAACTGCAACTGATCCGCTGGACCACTCGCGCCAAGGAGCGCGGCTACGATCTCGTGCGGCAGGCACTTCGTGACTCGAATGGCCCTGAAGACCGTTTGAGCCGCATCATGTTAGATTATTTGCTAGACCAGGGATTTGAAGCCGGCAGCGAGTTCATTTCGATCTATGATTCCTCTAAAGATGCGCGGCTGCACACGGAACCTATGGGCTCGGACCTCATCGTGCTAGAGGGCGACTTAGTCATCTGCGACGCTACGGTAGCCGGTCCAGGCGGGTACTATAGTGATTTCGCCCGCACCTTCAGCCGCGGCGCACCGACGCCGGCGAGCCGCGCCCGCTATCGCGAGGCCTATGAAAGCTTGCAGGCGGCATTGCCGCTGATCAAACCGGGGCCGTGCACGGAATTCTTCGCGCGCTTCGGCAAGCACAGTTCAGGCAAACTTCCGGGGCTCGACGGATTTCACGGCGTGGGGTTGTGCATCTATGAAGCGCCATGGTTGCGCGGCGGCGATCCCGAAGAATATGAAGTGACACTTGAAGAGAACATGATCATCGCCCTCGAGATCAATCATAACCCGGTTAAACTCGAGCACCTCTTGCGCGTGACCGATAGCGGCATTGAAATCTTGTCGAAGTATCAACTGGATCCCGAACTAGTGCCGGCATAATCGAATGGTTTGATGAATCGATTGGAAGCAGATGTTCTTGACAGCAAACGGTGCCCCTGCCTAATAATGCTCTACCATGAAAGTCCGTAATGGAGTTTTAGGCCATGTTGTTCTGAACGTGGCTAATCTAAAAAAATCGGAGGACTTCTATCGTTCTATAATCGGAATGAAGATTTCCGCTAGGAACCGGCGTATGAAGATGTCCTTCTTGAGCTTTGGGCGAGAGCACCATGACGTTGCATTGATGGAGCTGCCCAGGGGGGCCAAGCATGTGGATGGCAAGGGAATACCCAAACTGCACCACTTCTGCATTTATGTCGGAACGAACGAGGAAGTCGACGACCTCTACCCCATACTCAAGCGCCGAAAAATTCCCATCGTGAGCGGTCCGGAAATTTTAGTTGTCGCCGGCAACCGTTCCATCAGTTTTCTCGACCCGGACGGCAATCGCGTCGAGATCGCTTGCAATGCCAACAAGTTCAATTTCGACGCGCGCAAAAAATAGCAACTAAAACTGAGGGTGAGCGAGTGATTACGAGGGTAAAGCCAATCGCCTGCTCTACTGGAAGTAATCATGAATTCCCTCGATGTTAGGAAAGCTTAAGGGCGCGAGTTAGGTAGGCGCACGGTCGGCTGCCGCAACTGCAGGTCGGCAGCACCGCCCCAGAATTCTCTCTTTCCGGTCATCGCCTGAACGTGGCCGTCCCATTCCAAGGTAAAGGCGGTCAGGCCAAGCTTAACGGCCGCACGCACTTTATCTTGGGTTTCAGTGTCGTTTGCCAGCAGCCGTATAGCGTCGATCTGGCGATTACCGTGACCCTCGTCTTCCTCTGCGTGAAGGCTGTAGGTTTCCGCTGCGCGGGGTGAGAAGCCGTAATAGCCGGTGAGCTCGCGATAAACCTTTTCCGAGACCTTGCCGGCCCCGCCGAGCTGGCTTTCGACAAAGGCGAGCATGGCAACGCCCTCTAATGCAGAGCGGCGCTGGCAGCAGCCAATAATCATTTCAATGGCGGCCAACGTTCCGGGGGCGGGCTCGGCGCGGTCCGCATCTTCGCGGGAGATGCCGCCCTCTTCGAGAAACTGGAGCATGATATCGACGTGGGTTTCCCGGCCCCCCAATTCCTCCATAAAATTTTCCAATATGGTTTGCATCAGCTCGTAATTCTTATCGTTGACGGCGTTGATTGCCATATAGCCAAAAAAAATCGGATTGGTTCGGATGCGCAGATAGTGCTGGACCTCGCCGAGGATAATCTGTTCCCGGCTCCAACGATGCTTTAGGATACCTTGGAACCAAGGATGCTCACCCATGGGTACTTCACGTGCGTACCCCCAAAGCTCCTCTATGAATGCGTCCGAAGCCATAGGAGAGTTACCCGGCCATTGCCCGTAAGGAGGTTTTCCCCGTTTCAACGCGATCTCTCAAACGCGGATAGAAGCGCAGCGGATTGTCCCAGAAAATCTTGCGCTTAATTTCGTCACTGACATCGTTTCGGTTGATCAAGTTCGGGATGTCTTGGCTGAAATCGCGTTGGTCGCGCTCGTGCGGGTAGTCCGAAGCCCAGATCAGCGCATTCTCGTTGGCCACCTGCGCGGCTAGGGGCAATGCCGATTCCTCGACTTCGACGGCGAAGAAGATGTTGCCCTTCTTGACGTATTCACTAGGTTTCAGCTTGCAGCGCGACGAATAATGTCCCTTGCGCTCCTGCTCCTCGTCCATACGGTCCATCATGTAGGGCACCCAGCCCACGCCGCACTCGATACAACCAAAACGAAAATTCGGAAACAGCTCGAAGATTCCTTCGAACATCAAGCTAACAAATTGACGAATCTGTGCGAAAGGGTGCTCTAGTGTATGAGCGATAGTGAAATTACCCAAAAGATCGAGACCGAGCGCCGGCATGCTCAATCCTCCGTGAGTGGACACCGGCACATCTAGTTTTTGTGCTTCCTCCCAAAGAGGATAGAACTCCGGTCCACTAAAAAGCCGGCCACCAGGAGTCACAGCGGGCAGAACGGCGCCCACCATTCCCAGTTCGTTCACCGCCCGGCGCAGCTCTGTCACCGCCTCAGAGATGTCCTGTACCGGCAGTAAAGCCACGCCGACCAACCTGGAACTGACCGCCATAAATTTATTGTAGAGCCAATCGTTGTAAGCCCGTGCCATGCAGATCGCCCAATCTTTGTCCTGGATGGCGGCGTGGGTCAATCCTTGAGTGGGATAGAGCACGGTGAGCTCGATTTTGTTCTTGTCGAGAAATTCAAGCCAATGATTCGCCTTGGGTCCCTCTCCGCCGCCGGCCCAACCACCTTTTTGCCGGAGCGACCGCAAATAGCCGTCCATGGTGAGCCCGGGCCAGAACGAGTAACTCTTGTGCCACTCGAGGTCCTTGTATGGAGGTCCGATGAACTCACGAAGCTCTTCGTCCAGCTCCATCACATGGCCGTCGGCGTCGATAATTCGATAATCAGCCATCTCTGAGAACCTCCTGTTTAGCTTTCAATTAGTTAAACAATACGTTGAGTATTGATCTAGCGCCGCTGCCTCAAGTATTTCTCGTGTTTTCGGTGAAAAGCTCCTCCACCGTTAATGGCCGGGCAAGCATTCCTTGCTGCTCGGCGAAAGTTACCATGTTTTGGATATCGTGATAGTTCTCCTTGAGCCCCTGATAGAAAGGATGCTTGCCAAAGAACTTTCGTTCTTCCTCCAAGTAAGATCTTCCCCAGGCGAAACTCAAGTGATGGGGCTGCTGCATGAATTCATCGTAGGCGCGACGCGACGCAGTGAATGCCTCGAACAAGCTGGTTGCGACCCAAGGATCGTCCTTGAGAATCTCCGTCTTTATGATGACGGGATGCATGATCGGGAAGATCTTGGTCTTTTTGTAATAGTCGCGTTCGTCCTTCTCGAAATCCGGAAATAGGCGATCCACCGTTCCTTCGCCGCGAATCCAGGCTTCCGGCAGGTCCGGCTCCGCCTCCGCATCGACTTTGCCTTGCAACAAGAGGTCTTCCAGGCGCCACTTGCCTTCGACCTGCTCGACTTTAATGGAGGAGGGGAGCTTGGAGCCCACGGGCTCTTTAGTAGTGATAACCCA
>WNFP01004258.1_pt1 | contig 11519 bp, 8 predicted proteins | sample 5400201 | NCBI WGS metagenome assembly WNFP01 (sample SAMN13153355, study PRJNA577476) | soil metagenome | isolation source: 115 cm saprolite under Madrone tree | place: USA:California | collected 2016-06-14
CTCCCGGCAGCATGTCGCAGAGAACCTGCACATGGGGAATGATGTTGGCGCCGGCGATAAAGCCGAAATCCAGCTGATCGCGATAGCTCTGCACGGTGATGTTGAGCGCAAGCCCGTGGGTCGAAATCGACACCGGGAAGATGTGCAGCAATTCCGCCCCCGCCGCATAGAGCGTCTGGCGCGGCCCGGGAACGTTGGAGACGCTGATGTTCGCGGCCGTCGGCAATACGTCCGACAGGTTGGAGCGGCTATACAGCAACGCCAGAACCTGAACCAGGATCGGCGCGCCGAGCATCGAGAGGTTGGAGACCTGCGGCATCAGGGCCCGCAGCGGGTGAGACATTTCCTTCGACTTGGTGGATTGCGCGATGATCGCTTCCAGCCGCGCCTTGGGATCCTCGATGTTGGTGGCGATCGAACAGATCATGCCGAACACCTGATTGTTGGCGTCGGTGTTGCCCTCTTCGCGCAACGAAATCGGCACCGCGGCCGTCATCGCCTTCGCCGGCAGAGCGCCGCGCTCCAGCAGATAGCGCCGGACCACGCCGCTCGAAATCGCCAGCACGACGTCGTTCAGCTTGCCGCCGGCCTGTTTGGCCAGCACTTTCGCCCGGCTCAGCGAGATCGATACCCCGGCAAAGCTGCGCTCCGACGAAATCGATTTGTTCAGGATCGTCGACGGCGACACCATGCTGGCAATGCTGTCGCGCGATTTCGGATCGGATATCTTGCCGACCACATCCGAGACGCCTTTGAGCATGGCGGGAAGGCTGCCGGCAAACTTCACCGCGGATTCGATCTGGAACATCGCGTTGTCGAACAGGATTGATCCGAGATCGCTTTTTCCCGAGCGCGGCAGATCGATGCCCTTGGCGGCCGCCGTTGCATCGAACGACTGGGTCCAAAGCTGCTGATAGGAATCGACGAGATTGGCGGCGATGTCGCGCGGCTCCTGTCCGACTTTCGCCTTCGCGGTCGGCTGCTCGACCACCCGCGGAACCGGCGTCACATCGTAGATCATGTTGGTCAGCGCGGCACCGGCGCCGCCGTCGATGCAGGCGTGATGCATCTTGGAATAGAGCCCGATCTCATTGTCCTTCATGCCCTCGAAGACATAGAACTCCCACAGCGGGCGGGCGCGATTGAGCAGCTTGGCGTGCATCCAGCCGACGATCCGCTCCAGGGTCGCACGGTCGTGGGGCGCCGGAAGGCTGCCGCGGAAGATATGGCGGTCGATGTCGAACTGGTCGTCCTCGACCCAGGAAGGATGATCGATGTCGAGCGGCGCCTTCTCCAGCCGCGCTTTGAGGATCGGTGCCACATGCAACCGCGAGGCGATCATCGCCTTGAAGTCTTCGAAGAAGTCGCCCTTGTAGTCCTCAGGCAGGCGGAAGATCGCCATGCTCCCGACATGCATCGGCATTTCCGGCGTTTCCAGGTACAGAAACGACGCGTCCATCGAGGACAGCTTTTTGGCGTCACTCATAGTTCCCTCCCGGCACACTCACGCCGGCGCCTTTGGTGGCGCTTCTGGCGTTCAGACCGTCCTTGAGCTCAGGACATGGTCAGGATTGTGCATTTTCCGGGGGCGCATATGCAATGGCAAACGGCCCCGATCGATCAAATTGGCTGAATTCGCCCTCGGCCTGGGCCAACCGGTCCGCGACCGCCCACAGGGCGGCGGCGTTGACCCCCAAGCCCACGTGACTGGCAAGGTGAACCTCGATGTTTTCAGCGGTTTCGGAAGGACGCAGGATGCAGGTCCGCCAGTTCACGATGCCGTCGGCGCGCGAATAGATCGAGGTGGTCGGAACCGGCAGATCGCCTGATATCGCCGCTCGAAGCGCCGGATTGTCCTCAACCGCTTCGCCTGACAGCGCCTCGTAAAGCCGCGTCGCGTTGGTCGCCCTGACGTCGCCCGCGAACGGGCTTCCCAACGTCACGACATACCGCACCATGCCAGGTGCCTGCAGCGCCAGATCGCGCGCATAGACGCCGCCGAGGCTCCAGCCGACGACACTGACCTTGCGGCCGGTTGCATTGTAAATTTCGGCGAGCCGCTCCCGCAGCGCGGCCCGCATCCGCGAAACGCCGCCGACGTTGCGGCCCATTTTCCAGGCGTAAGTCTCGTATCCAAGTTCCTTCAGATATCTTCGCATCGGCGCCATCGACAGATCGCTGGCGAGGAAGCCCGGCAACGTCAGCACCGGATGACCGTCGCCCTTCGGCGCGCGCATCAAGAGCGGCGAAAGCAACAGGCTGGCGTTGAATTCGAATATCCCCCTCAGCTCGGCCAGCAGCAGGCCGAGCCCCGGCGGGCGAAGCTGGCCCGGCGGCTCCGGCTCACTTCGGTCAATCGGCATCGCTATTTCTTGTCATTGCTGCGCCCACCGCCGAGGCCCGCCATGGTCACGAACATGTCGCCGAACCGCTCCGCAAGCTTCGGATCGAACGTGAACCAACTCTGCATCAGCGCCTCCGGAGAGACCTTCTCGATGTTGGCCAGCATCTGCTTCTGGAGATTGTCCATCACCGCCGTCTGCATCGGCTGCACGTCCGGCAGTCCGAAAAACTGCCGGGCTTCGAGGGGCGTGCAATCTATTTCAACGTTAACCTTCATGTCCACTCCTGGTCGCATGTTGCCCGCCTGTCACAGTATCGCCACGATAGGCAACGCGACGCAAGCTACCTGAAGGGACAGGTATCCTGAGCCTTATATGGTCAGCCGAAACGCTCCACGGCAAAGGGGGTGGGGTCGGCAAACGGCGCCTCGCCGGTCATCATCTCCGCCAGCAGGCGGCCGGTAGCGGGGCCCAGCGTCAGGCCATGGTGCTGGTGTCCGAAATCGAACCACAGCCCGGCATGGCGAGGCGCCTTCCCGATCACCGGCAGCATATCCGGCAAACACGGCCGCGCGCCCATCCAGGGCTTTGCATCGACGGCGTCTCCCAGCGGGAACAGCGCCTGCGCCCGCGGCAAGGCCTGCTCGATCTGGATGTAAGTCGGAGGCCGATCGCGGCGGGCAAATTCGACGCCGGTGGTGAGACGGATGCCGCGGTTCATCGGCGCCAGCAGATAGCCGAGATCCGAATCGAGAACGGGATGATTGAGCACGGCATTGCCGCGCGGCGCCAGATGCAGATGGTATCCGCGCTTGACGCCAAGCGGGATGGAATATCCGAGCGGACCGAATACCAGGTCGGACCAGGGTCCCAACGCCACGACAATTTCGCGCCCGACCACCGTACCCTCGGATCCGCCGACACGCCATCCGCCCGTGGTTTGCTCCAGTGTTCTCGCATCGCCCACGAGAAAGCGCCCGCCCTTGCGTTTGAACAGCGCCGCATAGGCTTTGGCCAATCCACCTGGATCGGGCACGAAGCCGGGCGCGGGAAAATGGATGCCACCGGCGAACTCTCCGGTCAGATTCGGCTCGCGCATCGCGATGGCATCGCCATCGAGCAGTTCACCTGCGACGCCGTACTGCTTCGCGCGTTCGAAATCCCGCACCGCGTTTGCAAGCGTTGCATCGGAGCGAAACAGCTTGATCCAGCCGGTTCGCCGCAGCAACTCCGGCACTTCGGCTTCGGCGATCAGCGCCTCGTGCTCGATGAGGCTGCGCCGGATCAACGGCAATTCGGCCATTGCGCTGCGCAGCGCCCGTTCCGGCGAGGATGCGAGATAGTAGCGCACGAGCCACGGCAGAAAGCTCGGCAGGTCGACGAACTGGTAACGCACTTGCGGTGAGCCGTTGATCGCATATTGCAGGATCTGTCCGAAATCCCGCGGAAACATGTAGGGAAAGACCGACGCGGATTCGATCATTCCGGCGTTCCCGAAACTGGTCTCCTCGCCGGCGAGTTCGCGCCTGTCGACCAGGATGACATCCCGTCCCCGCTGCTGCAGATGCAAGGCGGCGCTGACGCCGACCATGCCCGCCCCCAATACGAGAACATCGGCCTTTAGTTCCGCCATCCGGTACTCCCGTTGAATGTCACGTATCTGCTTTCGCTGTGTGCACCGTAGCCAGTTATTGCGGCACCGCCGCGCAAACCGGCCTGGCGTTAAGGAAATCGCGCTTGCGTGGCGCCCGAACTCTGGGGCAACATGGATGCGCGATAGCTGTGTATAATCCCGAAAACGGACAGCGCGCCACAGCGGAGAACGTGAACAAATGTCGGTACGTCAAACCTTGCTTGCAGCGACAACTGTCGTGATCGTCGCTTTCGCGATGTCGCCGGCATCGGCCCAGACGCTGCGCTACGCCAACCAGGGTTCACTCAAATCGCTCGATCCCTACACCCTCAACGAGAGCACCACCCACGCGCATCTCGGGCACGTTTATGAAGGCCTGGTGACGCGCGACAAGGACCTGAAGACCATTCCCGCACTGGCGGAGAGCTGGGAAATACCGGAGCCGACCCGCTGGCGATTCCACCTGCGCAAGAACGTCAAATTCCAAAATGGCGATCCCTTCACCGCCGACGACGTCATCTTCTCGGCGGAGCGCGTTCAGGCCAAGGGCTCGAATCTGCAAACCCGCATTCCAGCCGGGACAAAAGTCGTCAAGGTCGACGACTACACCGTTGATTTCGTCCTGACCTCGCCAAATCCCATTCTGACTGCGCAATGGGATACCTGGTACATCATGGACAAGAAATGGGCCGAGGCGAACAACACGGTGGAGCCGACGCCGGTCGCTGCGACCTCGCCGAGTTTTGCCTCGCTCCACGCCAACGGCACCGGTCCTTTCACGGTCGAGAGCCACGAGCCCGGCGTGAAAACCGTCTACAAGGCAAATCCGAACTGGTGGCGCAAGCCCGAGCACAATCTCAAGGAAATTGTTTTCACGCCGATCGCCTCCGACGCCACGCGCGTCGCCGCCCTGCTGTCGGGTGAGGTCGACGTCATCGAGCCGGTTCCGATCCAGGATATTACGCGGGTGAATGCAAGCGCCGGTGCTTCGGTCCTGACCGGGCCGGAACTGCGCACCATCTTTCTCGGCATGGACCAGGTTCGCGACGAACTGCTGTATTCGAACGTGAAGGGCAAGAATCCGTTCAAGGATATCCGCGTCCGCGAGGCGTTCTACAAGGCCGTCGACGTCGACCTGATCAAGAACCGCGTGATGCGCGGCCTTTCGACGCCGTCGGCGCTGATGATCGCGCCACAGCTGTTCAAGCTCTCGGGCGATTTCACCCGACCGAAATTGGATCCCGATGGCGCCAAGAAACTCCTGACCGAAGCCGGCTATCCCGATGGTTTCGAAATCACCATGGATTGCCCCAACGACCGCTACGTCAATGACGCCGCGATCTGCCAGGCGATCGTCGGCATGCTGGCCCGCATTGGGATCAAGATCGACCTCTTGGCGCAGCCCAAGGCGCAGTATTTCGCCAAGGTGCTGAAGCCCGGCGGGTTCCAGACCTCGTTCTACATGCTGGGCTGGACGCCAAGCACGCTCGATGCGCAGAACGTTCTCTACGACATCATGGGCTGCCGCGACGATCTGAAATCGCCGCGCGGTGAAGCCAATCTGGGCGGCTATTGCAACAAGCAGATGGACGCGATCGCCGACAAGGTGCTGCTTGAGACCGACACCGCCAAACGCGATTTGTTGATCAAGGAGGCGTTCGAGGTCGCGGCAAAGGATTTCGGGTATATCCCGCTGCATCAGCAGGCCCTGGCATGGGGGGTGTCGAAGAAAGTGAAATTGACGCAGCGCGCGGACAATCAGGTTCTGCTGTACTGGGCGACCAAACAGGAAGAATAGGCAGCTTCAATACCAAAGTCCCGGTGGCTTCGCGCCTCCGGGACTTTTCATTTCCGGCGGACAGCGACGTCCGCCACAGCAAGAGAACAGTGAAAGGATCACATGCTCGCTTTCACTCTTCGCCGAGCCATACAAGCCGTCGGCGTCATGATCGCAGTCGGGATCATCTCGTTCTCGATGTTCCGCTTCGCCGGCGACCCGGTCAACCAGATCGTCTCGCTCGATACCTCGGCCGCCGAGCGCGCCGCGATCAGCAAGTCGCTCGGGCTCGACGATCCGGTGCCGTTGCAGTTCGCGCGATATTTCGGCAACGCGATGCGGTTCGATTTCGGCATGTCGTACCAGTTCCGCCAGCCGGTGGCGAACCTCTTGATGGAGCGGATGCCGGCAACACTGGAACTCGCCACCTGCGCCACGATTTTCGCGATGGTGTTTGGCATCCTGATGGGAGTCTATTCGGCGCTCAAGCGCGATACGGTGCTTGCAAAGATCCTGCAGGCGGTGTCGCTGATTGGGATCTCGCTGCCGACCTTCCTGATCGGCATTCTCCTGATCTATCTGTTCGCGGTGGTGTTGGGCTGGCTGCCGTCGTTCGGCCGCGGCAATGTCGTGCGGATCGGCTGGTGGACCACCGGGCTATTGACGGTCTCCGGCCTCAAGGCCCTGATCATGCCCTCGGTCACGCTCGGCCTGTTCCAGATGACATTGATCATGCGGCTGGTGCGGGCCGAAATGCTGGAGGTCCTGCGAACCGACTACATCCGCTTCGCGCGGGCGCGCGGATTGACAACGCGGGCGATCCATTACGGTCACGCGCTGAAAAATACCCTGGTTCCCGTCATCACTGTCGCCGGGCTGCAGTTTGGCTCGGTTATTGCATTCGCAATCATTACCGAAACCGTATTCCAATGGCCGGGAATGGGACTGCTCTTTGTGCAAGCGGTGCAAAACGTCGATATTCCGATCATGGCGGCCTACCTGCTGATGGTGTCCTTGATCTTCGTCACCATCAATCTCGTGGTCGATATTCTCTACACCATCGTCGATCCGCGCCTGCGCTCAACCATCAGCCGCCCGGCCTGAGCGAGGGATCTTCATGACTGAAGTCGCCTTCCCGCACAAAGCCGATTCGAGCGCTCCGCCCGCGCACGCGCCGCGGGGAGGCTGGTTCAGGCGCGCTCTCGAAAGCGACGTGTTCTATTCGTTTCGTCGCTCCAAGCTCACGATGGCCGCAGCCACCATCACCGCGCTGTTTTTTCTGCTGGCCATCCTTGCACCATTGCTTGCCGTGCAGAATCCGTTCGATCCGGCGCAGCTTCAACTGATGAATTCACGGATCGCCCCGCTGTGGACCGCCGACGGTCAAAGCCCGTTCCTGCTCGGCACCGACGAGCAGGGCCGCGATGTGTTCTCCGCCATTCTCTACGGCTTGCGTATTTCTCTCACCGTCGGCGTTCTCGGCGTCCTGTTCTCCGGCACGCTGGGCATCATTCTCGGATTGGTCGCCGGCTATGTCGGCGGCGCGGTCGATGGCCTGATCATGCGCATTGCCGATGTGCAGCTCACCTTCCCCGCCATCCTGATCGCGCTGCTGGTCAACGGCGTCGTCAAATCCGTATTCGGCAACCGCCTCGACGCGATGAGCACGCTGGCGGTATTGGTGTTCGCGATCGGTTTGAGCTTTTGGGTGCAATATGCGCGCACCGTTCGCGGCTCGGTCATGGTGGAGAAGAACAAGGATTATGTGGCGGCCGCGCAGTTGATCGGTCTCCCCGCCCCCATGATCATGCTGCGCCACGTGCTGCCCAATGCGACCGGACCGATCCTGGTGATCGCCACCATCAATCTGGCGCTGGCGATCATCACCGAGGCGACGCTGTCGTTTCTCGGAGCCGGAATGCCCGATACCATGCCCTCGCTCGGAACGCTGATACGTATCGGCAACAATTATCTGTTTGCCGGCGAATGGTGGATCGTCGCCTTTCCGGGCTTTGCGCTCGCGGCGCTGATCATCTCCATCAACCTGCTCGGCGACTGGCTGCGCGACGCGCTCAATCCAAAACTCCGATGAGAACCGCCGCAATTTGCGAGTATCTGATCGCATGACCGTACCCGTTCTCTCCGTGCGCAATCTCGGGGTGGAATTCGCCACCCGCCGCAGCACGCTGCGCGCCATCGACGGAATTTCCTTTGACATCGCCAAGGGCGAAGTGCTGGGCGTGGTCGGCGAATCCGGCGCCGGAAAATCCGTCACCGGTCTTGCCGTGATCGGCCTGATCGATCCGCCGGGCGGCCTTGCCGGCGGCGAGATTTATCTGTCGGGCCTGCGGATCGACAATCTGCCGCCGGAAGAGATGCGCCGTATCCGGGGAAAACGGATCGGGATGATCTTTCAGGATCCGCTGACCAGCCTCAATCCGCTGTACCGGATCGGCGATCAGCTGGTCGAGACCATCAGGACCCATCTCAATCTCTCGGAGCAGGCTGCGCGCAAGCGCGCCATCGAGCTGTTGGCCGAGGTCGGCATCCCCGCCCCTGAAAAGCGCATCGACGCCTATCCGCACGAATTCTCCGGCGGCATGCGCCAGCGCGTCGTGATCGCGCTCGCGATTTGCGCCGAGCCCGAATTGATCATCGCCGACGAGCCCACCACCGCGCTCGATGTCTCCGTGCAGGCGCAGATCATTACGCTGATCAAGCGGCTGGGGCGCGATCACGGCACCGCCGTGATGCTGGTGACCCATGACATGGGCGTTATCGCCGAAACCTCCGACCGCGTCGCGGTGATGTATGCCGGCCGGATCGCCGAAATCGGGCCGGTGCAGGACGTCGTGCAGAACCCGCTGCATCCCTATGCCAAGGGCCTGATGGGCGCGATCCCGACGCTGGCGGGTGACGCGGCGCGTCTGGTCCAGATTCCCGGCTCGATGCCGCGGCTATCGGCCATTCCGCCGGGCTGCTCGTTCAATCCGCGCTGCGCGTTCGCCTTCGACCGCTGCCGGGTCGACCGGCCGGAGCCGATCCGGCATGGCGCGCAAGCCGTGGCCTGCCATCTCTACGACGCCGCCGCGAAGGAGACTGCGGCATGACATCGGCGTCCTTTATCGACGTCAGGAATCTGCGGCGCGAATTCGATGTCTCGAAGCCGTGGCTCAACCGTGTGCTCGAAGGCGGCCATCTGGAATTTCTGAAAGCCGTCGACGGTGTCACCTTCGACATCGCCAAGGGCGAGACGTTTGCCCTCGTCGGCGAATCCGGCTCCGGCAAGACCACCGTCGCCCGCATGGTCGTGGGGTTGCTGCCGCCGAGCTCGGGTGAAGTCGTCATCGACGGCGTTTCGATGAGCGACCCCAGGCAATTGCAGGCGCGCCAGCAACTGCGCCGCCGCATCCAGATGATCTTCCAGGATCCCTATGCGAGCCTCAATCCGCGCTTTCGGGTCGACGCCATCGTCGCCGAACCGATCCGCGCCTTCGACCTGATCCATGGCGAACGCAACATTCAGGCGCGGGTCGGCGAGTTGCTTGGTCTGGTCGGCCTGCATGCGGACGATGGCTGGAAATATCCGCACGAATTTTCGGGCGGGCAGCGCCAGAGGGTCGCAATCGCCCGCGCGCTGGCGTCCGAGGCCGAGTTCATCGTCTGCGACGAGCCGACCTCTGCGCTCGACGTCTCGGTGCAGGCGCAGATCCTCAATCTGATGCGCGACCTGCAGGACAAGTTCGGCCTCACCTACCTCTTCATCAGCCACAACCTCGCGGTGGTCCGGCACATGGCGAGCCGCATCGGCGTGATGTATCTCGGCCGCATCGTCGAGATTGCCGAAGGGCGCGAACTTTTCAATAGCCCGCGAATGCCCTACACCAAAATGCTGCTCGGCGCGGTGCCGGATCTGGCGATGTCCGGCCGTCAGCGGATTCCCGTCAAAGGCGAAATCCCCAATCCGATCAACCCGCCGCCCGGCTGCGCGTTCAACCCGCGCTGCCCGCTTGTCTTCGATCTGTGCCGCAGACTGGCACCGGCCTTGATCGACGGCGTCGCCTGCCACGCCGTTAACAATCCGGCCCACACCGCCGTACCCGCATGATCACGATGACGAGAGCAAGGCACCGCAGTGGACCCGTTGGCAGGCAGCCTCGGCTGTGGTCAATTGCGCCCGCCACGGCGGCATCACAACGATAGGTTTCAATGAGCAATATCAATCCCGATCCGTTCACGACCAGGCCGGAAATCGAAGGCACTTTTGGGGTCGTGACGTCCACCCACTGGATCGCCACCGCGGTCGGGATGGCTACCCTGGAAAAAGGCGGCAACGCCTTCGATGCCGGTGTCGCCACCGCGTTTACGCTGCAGGTGGTCGAGCCGCATTTGAACGGTCCCGGCGGCGACGTGCCGATCATCGTGCATGATGTCAAGCGCGGCCGCACCGAGGTGATTTGCGGCCAAGGCCCTGCGCCGTCAGGCGCCACCATCGCGCATTACCGCAGCGAAGGCCTGGAGATGGTGCCCGGCACGGGACTCTTGGCGGCCTGCGTTCCCGGCACGTTCGAATCCTGGATGCTGCTGCTGCGCGACTATGGCACGCTGCGGTTGCGCGACGTGCTGGAGCCGGCCATCGCCTATGCCCGCGACGGCTATCCGCTGGTGGAGCGCGCATCCGCCACCATTGCAACCGTCGAGCAGATGTTCCGCGAGCACTGGACGACGTCGGCGGCGGTCTATCTGCCAAATGGCGAAGTGCCAAAACCCGGCGCGCTCTTCACCAACAAAAGACTTTCCGAAACTTATGCCCGTATCCTGCAGGAAGCCGAGAGCGCAGGCGCCGACCGCGTCGCTCAGATCGAACGGGCGCGGAACGCCTGGTCGCATGGCTTTGTCGCCGAGGCGATCGATCAATTCTGCCGCACGCAGGAAATCATGGACGTCAGCGGTTCGCCGCATCGCGGCGTGCTCAGCGCCGACGACATGGCGCGCTGGCAACCATCCGTCGAAGCGCCGCTGACCTACGACTATGGCCGCTACACCGTCTGCAAGCCCGGGGTCTGGAGCCAGGGCCCGGTGATGCTGCAGCAGCTCGCGCTGCTGAAGGGCTTCGAACTCGACGGGCTCGATCCCGCAGGCGCCGAATTCATTCATCTGCAGACCGAATGCGCCAAGCTCGCCTTCGCCGACCGCGAGAAGTTTTATGGCGACCCGAAATTCAACGAGATCCCGATCGCGACGCTGCTGTCGGATGCCTATAACGACGAACGCCGCAAGCTGATCTCGGACAAGGCGTCGCTCGATTTCATCCCCGGCTCGGTCGAAGGATTCGGTTCGGTGGTCAAACTGCGCCGCCAGGAGGGCAACCGCGAGGCGGTCGGCGCCATGGGCGCCGGCGAGCCGACCGTCGGCCGCTTCGGCGAGGTGCGCGGCGACACGGTGCATTTCGACATCATCGATACCGCCGGCAACATGATCTCGGCGACGCCGTCCGGCGGCTGGCTGCAATCGTCGCCGGTGATTCCGGAACTCGGCTTCTGCCTCGGCAGCCGCGCGCAGATGTTCTGGCTCGACGAGAATCACCCCGCGGCACTGGCACCGGGCAAGCGCCCGCGCACCACGCTCAGTCCGAGTATGGCGCTGCGCGACGGCGAGCCCTATCTGGCATGGGGTTCCCCCGGCGGCGATCAGCAGGATCAATGGACCACGCAATTCTTCCTGCGGCACGTGCACGCCCGGATGAACCTGCAGGAAGCGATCGACG
>WNFP01004260.1_pt1 | contig 11516 bp, 12 predicted proteins | sample 5400201 | NCBI WGS metagenome assembly WNFP01 (sample SAMN13153355, study PRJNA577476) | soil metagenome | isolation source: 115 cm saprolite under Madrone tree | place: USA:California | collected 2016-06-14
TTGCGCGCGCAGCAGGCTCCAGAAAAAATTGCAGAGAAAGATCGATTGCGCAGAGATGGTGATGATTGCGGCGGCGGTAATAAATGACCGCGCGGCGTTCGGGCTTTGCGCGGCAATTGCGATGTCGCCATTTCGAGCGCGATCCAGAAGGCCCAGCCAGTGCATGGGCATAAAGATGCAATAGACCCCGGCGAAGGTTATCCAGAAATGAATTTTTCCGAGAGTCTCGTTCAGCCGCCGACCGTAAAGTTTGGGAAACCAGAAGAAAAGAGCCCCGAGAATCGCGAAGGTCGCTGCGACGCCCATCACCAGATGGAAGTGACCGGTAACAAAATCGTCGTTGATGGCAACGACCGCAACGTCATGACGGGCGAGAAACAGTCCTGACAAACCACCGGACAGAAAGAGCGAAATAAACCCGATCGCAAACAGCATCGCTGTGGTCAGGCGAATTTCTCCATCCCAGATAGTGCCCAACCAACTGGCAAGGAGAACACTCGCTGGAATTCCAAGCGACGAAGCCAGCAGCGAAAAAACCAGCGGCGAGTAAGGATTGAGTGCGCTGGAAAACATGTGATATCCCCAGATGCAGAAGCCAAATACTCCGACTGCGCAGAGAGCCAGGACTGCCACGCGTTCCGCCCAGACCGGCCGCCGGGAGAATGTTGAAACCAGGTGCGACACGATACCAAAGCACGGCAGCATCGCCACATAAACCTCCGCCTGGGCAAAAAACCAGAACCAGCGTTGCCAGATTGCAGTCAGCGTAACGGTGGAAGTAATCCGCGTGGCGAAAAACTGCGTTCCAAAATACCAATCGGACGTCAGCAGCGTGCACGCGGCCAACAGAATGCCGAAGATCAGCAGGCTGAGAACTGCAGTCACGTACCAGGCCCAGACGGTGAGGGGCAATCGCGTCAGGGACATGCCCTCGGTGCGGCAGTCGGTTACCGTTGCGCAGAAATTAACCGACGACAGAATCGCCGCGACGGAGAACAAGATCACACCGATTAGCCAGAGCTGCATTCCCGCTTGGATGGGCAGAAAGAACGAAACTGAAATTGCGAGCAAGGAAGCGAGTGTCAGCCAAAATGAGAGGCCGCTCAAAAGCGGAAACGCCATGTCGTTGGCGCCAATCTGAAGCGGCAGGAAAAAATAGCCAAAACCGAATTGCGGCGCCGCGGTGAGCACGAAAAACACCATCAGCGAACCATGAAGCAACGTAAGCTCCACATATCGTTTGGCAAACAGGTCCGCGCTGCCGTGAGCGATATGAACGCGCATGGCCATCGAGAGCACCATACCCAGCACGACGCAGAAAAGCGCCAGCCACAGAAAACGAAGCCCCACTTGTTTATGTTCGAGGGAAAGCAAAATGTGTTTACTGCCTCTCTTTCATTTCAAACGCGGACAATAAATTCTGCTTAACATTCTTTAATCAAGAATGCTTCAGGCTGGAGGAGTGAAACTGCTCGAAACGTCGTTCGAGTCTACACAAATTTTCTTAGGAACGCGTGCGCCGCGGGAAGGAGGGGCAGGCAAGAACGAAGACGTCCTTAAACAAAAAAGTTGGTGCGGTGGAAAGGATTCGAACCTTCACGGTATTGCTACCGCCAGCCCCTCAAGCTGGTGCGTCTGCCAGTTCCGCCACCACCGCAAAATCAAAACTTTACTTCTATTGGCTACTCAGATCAGGTCCCCCGGGTTCAGGAAACCGGCTGCCATTTCTGTTACTGCCCTATCGTTACTGATTGTCCCGCAATCTCCGGCAAAATCAACCAAACTCTGGCGCTAATTTCCGCGAAGCGCGAACTAACGATCCGGCCGGCAGCTACGGCTTCGGGTTCGGGGATGCCGGAGGCTGCGTGGCAGGCGCCGGAGCGGGAGTTTTTCCCGGAGCAGGCGCGGGCTTCGAAGCAGGCTTAGTCGTGTTGTAAATAACGGAATTGCCTTGCCCGGCTGAGCGGTCCGAGCGCAACGCCAACGCCATGGCGCAGACCATAAACATCACCGCGCACCAAGTCGTCGCCTGAGACAGCACGGTGGCCGCGCCGCGCGGACCGAATGCGGTCTGACTTCCCGCTCCGCCGAACGCTCCCGCCAAATCAGCCGCCTTGCCGCTCTGCAGCAGCACCACAATAATCAACACCAGGCAATTCAGCACAAAGAAGGCCGTCAGCAGCCAACCCGCGAATTTGAAACCCAGCACAATAATCGCAAACCCAATCAGGAGGGCGATTGCCCATTTCATCCAGCCTTGCATTGCTTCACCACCTCAAAAATTCGGCATGAATTCCGGCGTTTGCCGGGCTACTCACAGTTCACAATCGCCGCAAAAGACTTGGCTTCCAGACTCGCTCCGCCGACCAGCGCACCATCCAACTCCGGTTGTGCCTTCAATCCCTGAATGTTGTCAGGCTTGATGCTGCCGCCATACAAAATGCGCACACTGGCAGCCAATTCCGAGGAGAACTGATCGTGTACACAGCTGCGTATGAACGCGTGAGCCGCGCCAGCAATTTCGGGCGTCGCCGTCCGGCCCGTGCCAATCGCCCATACTGGCTCGTAAGCTAACAGAATACGGGAGAATTCTTCCGGGGTCAACGAAGCGGGGCCGCCAAGGAATTGCTGCGACAGAACTTCTTGAGTTCTTCCGCCTTCTCGGTCAGCCAGGGATTCACCGACGCAGACAATGGGCGTCAGTCCGTCCGCCACTGCTGCCCGGGCCTTCTGCGCCACTGCGCCGTCGTTATCGCCGAAAAACTGCCGCCGCTCGGAATGACCGACGATCACGTAGCGGCAGCCCGCTTCCGCGAGCATGCCCGCCGAAATCTCCCCCGTAAAAGCACCTTGTGACTGCCAGTAGAGGTTCTGCCCGCTGATCGCAACGTTACTGCCCTTTGCAGCTTCAATTGCGGCGGCAACGGAAGTGAATGGCGGTGCGATCAAGATATCGGATTCGGTTGCGTTGGCAACCAGCGGCAAAAACTCCGCGAAAAACGCGCGCGTTTCGGCCTGAGTCTTGTACATCTTCCAGTTCCCTGCAATCACTCTGCGGCGGTTGGGAGAGCTCATCGGTTGGTCAACGCCTCCACGCCGGGCAACTTGCGGCCCCCAAGAAATTCCAGGGACGCGCCTCCGCCGGTCGAAATATGCGAAATTTTGTCGGCAACGCCAGACTGATGAACCGCTGCGACCGAATCTCCGCCACCAACGATCGACGTGGCGCCAGAAACCGTCGCAGCCGCCACCGCTTTCGCAACTTCCAGCGTGCCTTTCGCGAAGGCCGGCATTTCGAACACGCCCATGGGCCCGTTCCAAACGATGGTCTTGGCTTTGGCGATTTCCGCCGCGTAAGCAGTAATCGTTTTGGGCCCGATGTCCAAGCCCATTTGAGCCGCGGGAGTCGCAGCGACGCTGCCGGTCGTCGCAGGCGCGTCGGCCTTGAATTCCGGAGCAGTTACGTGATCGCTCGGAAGCAAAAACTTGAAGTTGCGCGCCTTTGCCTCGGCCAGAATTTTCATGGCCAGATCAATTTTGTCGTTCTCTACGAGCGACTTGCCGATGGGCAGGCCCTGCGCTCTTAAAAACGTGTAGGCCATGCCGCCGCCGATTAGCATCGCATCGGCAATCTTCATCAGATTTTCGACCACTTCAATCTTGTCGCTGACTTTGGCCCCGCCTAGAATCGCCACAAACGGCCGCGCCGGATTGCTGACCGCTTTGCCCAGATAGGCGAGCTCCCTTTCCATCAGTAGTCCGGCCGCAGACCGCTGCACGAATTTCGTGATGCCCACGACAGAAGCATGCGCGCGGTGCGCCGAGCCAAACGCATCGCAAACAAAAAGCCCATCGCAAAGCGCTGCGAGCTGCCTCGAGAAAGCTTCGTCATTCTTTTCTTCTTCCGGATGGAAACGTACGTTTTCCAAAACGAGGACTTCTCCGTCAACCAGCGCTTTGCTTTGTGATTCAACGCCCGGGCCGACGCAGTCCAGTCCAAAAACCACCGGCTTGCCCAGCAACTCTTCCAATTTTCTCGCGGCCGGGAGCAGCGAATATTTCGAATCGGGACCGCCCTTGGGCCGCCCCAGATGCGACGCCAGTAACAGCCGACCACCCTTTTCAATGGCCAGTTTCAACGTCGGAAGCGTTTCACGGATCCGCGTGTCGTCTGTCACCACGCCATCCTTCAACGGCACGTTAAAATCGACCCGCAGAAAAACGCGCTTGCCGCGTAAATCGAGATCCTTGATTGTCAGTTTATTCATTTTCGGTCCGATTGCAGAGGTCACGGTTTCTTTCCGTGCAGGGCGCAATTTAGTGCGCCCCATCCCGGAAAGCAGAAATAATTTCAAGTTGCTTCAACTACACGAGCCGCCGATCACCTGCCTAGAATTTTGACGCCAAAAGCTTGATCAAATCGCGGCAACGGCAGGAGTAGCCCCACTCGTTGTCGTACCAGGCCAAAACTTTCACGCACTTGTCGCCAACCACTTTGGTGTACTCGGAATCCACAATGGATGAATTCGAATTGCCTTTGAAGTCCGCGGACACCAGTTCCTCTTCCGTGTAAGCCAGAATCCCCTTCAGCGGTCCATTGGCGGCAGCCTTCAGCGCTGCGTTCACGGATTCTTTCGTCGCCGGCTTATCCACGAATACCGTCAGATCGACGACGCTCACGTTCGGCGTTGGCACCCGCATCGCGTAGCCGTCCAGCTTGCCTTTCAAATCCGGCAGCACCAGGTGCAACGCCTTCGCCGCTCCGGTCGAACTCGGGATCATGTTCAGCGCAGCCGCGCGCGCGCGGCGTAAATCCTTGTGCGGCAAGTCGAGCAGTTTCTGATCGTTTGTGTATGAGTGGATTGTGGTCATCGTGCCGCTGTGGATTCCGAACGTCTCGTGAAGCACTTTGGCGACCGGTGCGAGGCAATTGGTGGTGCAAGATGCGTTCGAAATCACGTTGTGCTTTGCCGGATCGTAACTCTGATGATTCACGCCGAGCACAAATGTAGCGTCCGGGCCGTCCGCCGGCGCGGAGATAATCACCTTTTTCACGGAGCCGCGCAGATGTGCCTTGGCCTGCTCGCCCTTAGTAAACAATCCCGTAGATTCGACCACGATATCGGCGCCGACGCTCACCCAATCAATCTGAGCTGGATCCTTCACCTTGAAAACCTTGATCGCCTTGCCTTCGATCGAAATCGTATCTTCTGTGTGGGTAATCGTGTGCGGCAGATTCCCCAGAATCGAATCGTACTTCAGCAGATGCGCCAGCGTCTTCGAATCGGTGATGTCATTGACCGCGACAAACTGGATGTCCTTATCGTCCAGAGCCGTGCGCACAATGTTCCGCCCGATGCGCCCGAAACCGTTAATGCCAACTTTAATTGCCATTCTCCCTCCATGGATTCGGCCTCGGGTTTCAGGGTTTGTACTTGCAAACCCTGTTACCTAAAGGCCGTAAATCTAAAATTTATGCGTTCTCACCTCAAAGATAGTTCAAGTGAACTCGCGGGAGAAAACGCGGCTCAAATAGTGCGGGCGACATCGCAATGTGAACAGAAAATGCTATGAGCTGCAGCGACAAAAGTCAACGTGAGTTCTTCCCGCTGTGAGTTCTTCCCGCCCAATCTTATTTTTCAGCTAGCCGGACTCGCGGATGGCGGTGCTATGGTTATCTGCATGGCAAAAAGTCCGCGCATGGTGGGCGTCATTTCCGACACTCACGGCTTGCTTCGGCCTGAAGCCAAGGCGGCTCTCAGCGGCTCTGACCTGATTATTCACGGCGGAGACGTCGGCAAACCGGAAATCCTTGACGAACTGAAGGCTATCGCGCCGCTTTTCGTGGTCCGCGGAAACGTCGACAACGGCGGGTGGGCCGACCAACTTCCGACCAAGGAAATCGTCGAATTCGGCGGCTCCACGATTTATATCCTGCACGACCTGCATGACCTCGATGTCGATCCAGAAACAGCGGGTTTCCAGGCCGTGATCACGGGCCACACCCACAAAGCCCATGAATATCGCAAAGGAAAAGTTTTGTTTCTGAATCCGGGAAGCGCCGGTCCACAACGATTCGACTTGCCCATCACCGTTGCCCGATTACATGTTGCAAAAGTGCCGTGGAGGTTCGAAATTATTCAGCTTCAACCCAATGAAAAATCACAATAATCGAAGTACGGCTACTCCGGAAACTGCTTGATGCTTGTCACCTTGTCTCCTGTGAATCTCACAAATAGGGTGCGGTCCGGCGGAGTACCGTAAATCCAATCTTCAATGTCGTTGCCTTCGGAGTCGCGCTCGCGCACCTTGTGTCCGGGCTTGCCAATCGCCGCCACCACCATCTCGCGATCCATGCCAACCTTGGCGACACGTTCTTGAATTGCTTTCCTAATGTCGGTGGGCAAAGTATCGATCCACTGTACGGAAGCTGACCGCTGCCGGTTAAAATCCAGGAAGGGAGAAAGCATTTTCTTCAGTTCGTCCGGCGTTAGATCCGGGATCGTCTTGTTGAATTCCAGGTACAGCGTGCTTCCCGCTCCCGGCTGCACGCCAGGAGGTCCTGTCTGCTGCGCCTCGGTGCTGCTTCGCATGGTCGGCACGCCGCCCATTTCAATGTGCACGCGGTCCATGAGCCGCTTCTTGCCCCTGCCCCCGCCGTTCACGTCCACAATGATCGTATGATCGCGAAAATCGAGCTTGGTGATCTGCACCTGTTCGCCAGGGTGAACCGCTGCTCCGTGCGTGGCCACGGCCCGGTCCAGAAGGTCCTGGTTTAGCGGCTTTTCCACAAACAACAAAAAGCCCTCTTTGCCCGCAGGCAGCGCTTTGGCGGCTTTGGCAAATTCGCCGGAGACATAGCGAATCAATTCCAGCTTAGAGGTTGGCTGGAGGGTCGACTTTCTCTGTCCCGGCGGCGCCGGTGTCTGGTTCTGACCTTCCCCGCTCGTGCCGGTCGAAAACAACGGCAGCTCGGTGTTTGAGAAGTCAGGCTTCGGAGAAGAGTTAGCCGGGCGCAAGCGCATCGCCCGCGGAATATCCGCCGCAAGGAGGAGAAGAAAGCTCAGCAATAAGGCAGTTGCGTTCATGGCGCATGCATGGATGGCAGGAGGACCCAGCCCCCACCGCTGTATTCTACGACGCCTGTACGCGGTTGAATAGATGCTTTGGTATCTCTATTTTGTCACCTTTTTGCGCGGGCCGACCTAGTACCCGGCAAGAGCAGCATCTCACTTGGCCAGTGTCCACCGTCGTAGGAGACGGGCCGAAAATCGGATCCGTGACTACGAGACCGTGACTTGCACGCCGGACCGGTCGATTTTCATGGGAAGGATCTGGCCGCCGGAGTCTTCGACAGCTGTTTCCACCGCGCTGCGCGCACCGGGCTCAATCAGCATGACCACGCAGCCGCCGCCACCTGCCCCGCACACCTTGCCGGAGAGCGCGCCTTTCTTCCGCGCGCCCTCAATGATGCGATCAATTGTCTTCGTCGAGATCGTCGGCAAGCTCTTCTTGCGGAAAAGCCACTCTTGGCGCATCAATCGTCCAGTTTCTTTCCAGTCCGAGTTTTCAAGCGACTCGCGCATCGCCTGCGCCACTTCCGCGATACGTTCCAGGTTCGCCTGTACTGTACGTTTGCCGTCAATGTGAGCCTTAAAAACTTCCCAGTTATTGATTCCCGATTGTCGCGGCTTGCCCGTATAGCAAAGCACCAGTCGCTGCTCCAGCTCGCTCACATCGAGGCGCAATTCCACGCGCCGCTCTCCGCCCGGAGGCAGCTCGATCGCCGCTGCGCCGCCGAATGCCGGCGGGTAATGGTCCTGCGTGCCGGTCGGGACGCGAATCACGATTCCTTCTGCGTCGCGACTAATATGAATCCAGTCCACCTTGCTCTTCCCTGCCGAAGTAAATCTATCCAGCGCCGCGCAGATAGCCACCGCCATCGCGCTTGAACCCCCGATTCCCGCGCCGGCAGGCGCTTCTGAATCCGTTGTCAACGTAAACCCTTGCTGCGGAGCGAAAAATTTTGCAATTTCCGCCAACAGCGGAAGGTGATATCGCCTGGCTTTGACCATTGCCGCGAACGAAGTGAAGCTTTCTTCGCGCTTAGTATCGCGCGAAACCAGGCGGATCTTTTTGTCGCCAGCCGCATGCGTTTCAATCACGCAGGACGCATACCGTGTGATCGCCGTATTAATCGTCAGCGCTCCCGGATGAAATAGATAAAGCGGCCAGATGTCCAATGTACCGCCTGCCAGATCCACACGCGTAGGTGCCTTGGATTCAATGCGCAACGTTATTCCTCATCCTGCTCGGAAGTAGCTGGTTGGAGCGATGCCAGCATAGCGCGGTAGCACTTGCGGAAGGTCAGTTATTCAGTGCGCAGTGCTCCGCTTCTAAACAATTCGACCGCCATTAAATTTGAGAGATTCACTACTCGTTTTCCGAGTTCACGGCTCGTGGCCGGAACATCAGGTGTTGGCGGACTTCGTGTTTCACTTGCGCCGGATTCGGTTCGAAACATCTCCGGCAGCGCGCTTCATACGCTCCACCCGCGCCGACAACGATTAACTCTTCGCTCTCCACCAATCGTTGCGTGTGTACTGCCGGATTCCCGCAACGCATGCAAATGGCCAGCAGTTTTGTGATCTCTTCCGCGATGGCCAACAGCCGAGGCATCGGCTCAAACGGCCTTCCTCGATAATCCGTATCGAGCCCCGCCACTATCACCCGTTTGCCAAGATTCGCCAGCTTGGTGCAAACATCCAGAACTTCTTCCCCCAGGAATTGCGCCTCATCGATTCCGACCACTTCCGTTCGAGGCTGAATTTTCTCCAATATTTCCGACGCTTTTCTAACCGTGTCCGACGTAATTCCCAGCCCGGAGTGCGACACGATTTCATTCGCCGCGTACCGCGCATCGATCGCTGGCTTGAAAATCTGTACTCGCTGCCTTGCAATCTCCGCGCGTCGCAACCGGCGGATCAGCTCTTCACTCTTTCCAGAAAACATCGGCCCGACCACCACTTCGATCCAGCCCATATTCCCCTTGACGATGTCCACGCTCGCTCCTTCCTCTCTATCCTATCTTGGCGATGGCGCTCTTACGATACGCATTCGAATTGAAAAACGGCGCGAACGCCGCAATCAGCGCCACTCGGAAAGCTTCTTGCCGCGTAATCTTGTTCCCGCTCAACACGCCCCATGCGCCCTGCGTATCACGAATCCCCACTTCACCCGCAAACTGGTCGATTGCCACCGACAACTCGGTTCCCTTTACAAAAACCTCTTCGGCGAGCTCCTCAGGCAGCTCCACCGCGCCGGATCTTCCGAAATGTCCATGCGTCCCATCACTCACATACGCCCAGCTTTCCAGAAAAACCCGCCGCACGCCATCTTCCATCAGCGAATCCAAACCGCCTTCAAGACCGACAAAATAGTTCCACGGCTTTGCTTCTTCTTGCGCAATTTTTTTCAGCGCTTCGGCCCGCTGCCTCGCTCCACGCATGGACTCTTCGTAGCTTAGCGGTGTGTGATTCACTCCGCTCTCAACTTCGATGCCAACAATCTCAATGGACGTCCCTCCCGGCAACAGATTTATCATCCCATCTACGGCTTCGCGAACCGCCGCAAGTTTCGGCTTACGCGAGCTTCCGACGGCGACGATCAAACCGCTCACGAAATTTTCCTCTTGCACGCGATTCTACTGTTTGCTTACCGCAATGAACAGGCAGAATTCCCGCACCTGAGGAAAACCGTCCTCGCGTATGGTTGGTCGAATTCACTACGAGATATATAGTGAGTCATCGGCGCGAGTCAGTTCCATTCCGGTCTCGCGGGTCAAGAGGCCGCGGGCGTAAGGCGCAGCAATTTGGGTCTGTAACGGAAATCGCGTAAGCGAATCATGTCTTGGACGTCCTAGAATGTGTAAATGGTGAAACCCGCTCGCGCAAAGAAACTGCCGTCTGCAGTAGCTCCTGATGTGCTGCCACACATTGATGCAATGCCGAAGGTTCCGGCGGCCGCGGTCTTTAGCTTTCTGAAAGGCATGCGCGGCGCGCTGACATGGACAGCGCGGGAGTTGATGGAAACGCTGAATGTCAGCCAACCGGATGTCGACAAGATTTTGACCATTCTGAAGCTGCAGGGATACGTCAGTGAGACCGGCGATAACGAATGGCTGACGACTGCTTCCGGCGAAACTGTTTCAGGTTCGAAACCGCCGCGCTTCACCCGTCAAGGTGTCGACGGAGCACTTTCCACGCTCTTCGACCGCATAGCCGCTATCAACAAGGACGCAAATGCTGAGTTCAAAATTACTGAGGCCGTTGCATTCGGAGATTTCTTGACCGGTCGAGCAAACTGTCAAGCTGCTGACGTTGGAATCGAGCTGACCCGGCGTGAAGTGAGCGGAGACAGTGAACCGGGCGACTTCTTGAAGCAACTCCGTGGCAAAAGTTTGTTCTTCCACGTTCAGCCGTATGAAGAATGGATGAGTAAACGCTTGCATCGTCGACTGCTCTAAACGAGACGGTCATGTTTTGCTTTCACAAATCATTGACATGCTCGGCGACACAGCGTAGTGTCCGGCCAAGCAATATTCAACAGCCCGAATTCCTGAATGTTTCCTGAAACCAACGCCGTGACCGGTCCCACTCCGGGATAGGTCATCAGCAACCGTGCTCCCGCTCGTTTGCAAGCTTGCTCCTCGACTCGCTGGTTTAATTTCTCGATCTCCGCCTCGAACTTCGCGTACATTGCCTACAGCTCGCTAGTACAAGTGGAATCCATCCATCATTCCGCATTTTCAAATGAAACTAATCCGGGCTTTCCACATCATACTAAGAGGAGGATGAGGAACCCCAAGATGAGCTCGCGAGCTAGGATAGATGCTTTGCAGAAAGCGCCTTCAAATGGATGGATTGCCTTCTCTGAGGATGAGGAGCAACTTATTGCTTACGGCGCGACCTACGACGAGGTAGTAGCGAACGCTGGAAAGCAAGGTGTGGTTGATCTCGTTGTTGTAAAAGTGCCAGAAACTTGGATTTATCGGGTGCGTCAGGGTTGAGGTAGCCATGTAAAGTCTAGCCTGCCCCCTCCAAACCCTGAACCACTTCCGTCCATGTCGAAATCCGGCCAAAACGACTTCCGACCGGAAGCTTTATAGACTTTTACGGCAAGAATCCGAAATTCTACTCATCCGGCCAGTCGAAGGGTGATCATGTGCATTCTGTGCTTGCGCGTGATACCAGAACGGAGAGATATCCAGAGGAACGGCGGGAAGATGGGCCCGTGCAAAAACGTTCTGACGATCTGATCTTCCACTCGGAACGCGGCGCACCACTGCTAGTACTACTATGTTATAAACAATTACAATCGCCTTCGGTAACAAAACGGGCAGGAGGGGAGTTGCTCGATAAGATGTCTGGCAATCTGAATTCGTAGGGTCGCGATGGAAAGAGGATTGTGACGTTCAACACGCACGCGGCGAGCCGCGGGGGTGGAACTCAGGCGGA
>WNFP01005379.1_pt1 | contig 11516 bp, 13 predicted proteins | sample 5400201 | NCBI WGS metagenome assembly WNFP01 (sample SAMN13153355, study PRJNA577476) | soil metagenome | isolation source: 115 cm saprolite under Madrone tree | place: USA:California | collected 2016-06-14
AGCCTCTCGCGTGAGGCGAGTAAAATATTCAAGTTGTTCTTCATCGACAAATTGTTTGGTGTGGTCGCAGCAGCCATCCAGGGTAATGTTGATTGCGTAGATTACATTTCTCATTTGAATTTCCTTTAAAGCTCTGATTTTCCTCGAATCCGTCAGCCTTGGGCAAGTGAAGGGATATTTGTGGATGCTGGCCGCGGCATAGAGCCAATTCGGGTATTATTGCGACGCAATTTCAACAGAATCCGTGGCAGGTGGAAAGATCCAGGGCAATGGCGAATATGCCCAAAGAATTGATCGGGTCATTACTATCTTCGGGGAATCTGGATCGCTCGGTAAAGCTAGCTGAACTTGCTGATGTTGCGTGCTTCTCGGAATTTCACTTCCATCGGATTTTTAGAGCGGTTTCTGGTGAAGCTCTGAATAGCTTTACGAATCGGCGTCGTTGGTCGCACTTTGAATTGGAACTATGCCTGCCGGTTCGGAAAGCGGCAGAGATGAGGAGTTAAAGGAGATCTATGATGATGATTCCAGCGGCGGCTATTCGAAAAATCTGTCTTGTGATCCCGCTTATTTTTCTTCCGGTGTCAGTGTTGGCCCAGGCGCCTCCGGCGAAAATACTGTATGTCGGCGCAATCTCGATCAATCCATGCCAGGATGCGAAAGTTCTTGCCGACTGGTATACGCGGTTTGGAATCGAGACCAAAGAATTTCATGGAGGATATTACGGCAAACTCGACACCGCTGCTGGCCTGTTTGCCTTTGGCATCCATCCTAAAAAAGCTGATGCTCCGAAGAAGTGTACAGCGAGTGTTTCAGTCGTATTTCGCGTTGAAAATTACGCAGGGAGCTTGTTGTCGATGAAAGGTAAAGGACTCTTGCCCGATTCGACCGAAAGCGATCCCTCCGAAGGCCAGTTTGCGCACTTTCACGATCCTGACGGCAACGAAGTTACCATCTGGGGGAAATAATATGGGCCTGATTGACGGAATTGGCGGCGTTTTTCTGTTTTCCAACGATGTAAAGAGATTGGCAGCCTGGTATCGCGATTGCCTCGGAATCGTTGTTGCGGGCGAAGACGGCGAGTGCAAATCCGTTTATGCAACTTTCGATTCCCGAGACATTGATAATCCGGAGACCAAGAGAACCATGGCTTGGGCAATCATGTCAACAGACCAGGACATCAAGGACAAGCCGCGAACCGGCCAGATCAATTATCGCGTGAGGAACATGGGAGAAGTCCTCAGCCATCTGAAGAGCAAAGGCGTGGCGATTGAAAAGGCCGCGGAATATCCCGGCTACGGGAACTTTGCGTGGCTTAAAGATCCGGATGGCAATAAGATCGAGCTTTGGGAACCAGGCAAAGAATAGATAGAAGATCGTTCGGAGACCAAAAATCGACAGCGACTCCAATTTTTATTTCAGCTGCCGAATCCGCTCCTCCAGGAACTGCCGCTCCGGTTCCTGTTGGGTCAGCGCCAGCGCCTTCTCATAAGAAGCCCGGGCCTCGGCGGCCTTCGACGGCCGTTTATTTGACTCCATAGGGAACACCGCCGAGGGCGGCGGTGCCACACGGGTATCGCCACAATCGGCATTCCAGTGAATCTCTATCTGCTCTTATCCGCGTGCGTCATGGCCGTGGCGCCCTCCACCAGATTCGCTATAGGTCTTATTCGTGTCTGAGCGCAACAATTGGATCAACCCCCATGGCTCGCCGGGCCGGTGGGTACGAGGCTAGCAGTGCGATGGCCAGGAACAACAAAGACGCGCCGGCCAGAGAAATGCCGTCGACGCCATTGAGTCCATAAAACAGAGGGCGGCGAAGTGGTCGCCCTTCTTTAGCTCGCTTTCGCCTCTGCGTCGCGCTTTCGGAAGGTGGCTTCTCCAGCGTCGGACACCTCGACCCACTTCGGGTCAGGCGAGGCCTCGGCGTTGTAGTTGTCGTGCCAGTTCCACCACTTGTACGGCGGGGTCCGGGGGTAACCCTCTGGCGAGTCCTCCCAAGTCTCCTGACGGCCGAGCGGCGTGAGGTCGAGGTAGCTCCAGGTGGTCCCCATCGCCTCGTCGCCGCGGTTGTTGATGAAGTATGTGCGGAACACCCGCTCGCCGTCGCGGATGAATGCATTGTGGCCGTGCCATTCATCGACGCCGAAGTCCTTGTCGAAGCTGTCGGTGATGGTGTACCACGGCATCTCCCAGCCCATTCGCGCCTTCAGGCGCGCGATGTCCTTCTGTGGCGCGCGTGAGGCGTAGGCGAGGGTGGTGTCGCGGGCGTTCAGATGGGCCAGGTGGGTGACCTGATCGGCGCCCAGGGAGCAGCCGCGGCAGGCGTGCTCGGGCCAGCCGAACACCCCGGGCTCGAAGAAGGCGCGATATACGATCAACTGACGGCGGCCCTCGAACAAATCGAGCAGGCTTACCTTGCCCCTGGGTCCGTCGAACTCGTACTTCTTGTCCACAGCCAGCCAAGGCATCCGCCGGCGTTCGGCGGCCAGCGCGTCACGGGAGCGGGTCAAGGCCTTCTCCTTCACCAGGAGCTGCTGGCGCGCAGCCTCCCACTCCTGCTGCGACACGATCGGGGGTGTGTTCATCGCGAGATGCCCTTTCCCGTGTTCCTTGTCTCTCTCTTTGCTTGTTGTCATCTTATTCTCCTTTGTTTTCTGAAACAGACCGAGACGATTCGCTGAGCAGTTGCCAACGAGCCGCAAGCCATTCATTTCGCGACACTACTTTCAGGTTCTTAATCGTGCTCGTTGACATAATCATTTCTCTTTTCGCCAGAGTTGAGCTGGATTTCGTTTGCGTCGTTCTTTTTGCGAGACACTTTCACGGCCAACGCGGTCAGACCGCCGGCGGAAGCCACACCGGCAACGATTAGTCCCATACTTGCCAAACAAAATGGGCACATGATTTACCTCCTGGTGGCCAACCGGACCGTTAAGCCGCCTATAGGGTTAACGGTTGAAGCGAGTCGATTTCGACAAAGCAAGCAGGAAAAATCAGCCCCGTCTTTGGAGCAGGAACTCTCTGACTTCCGAATCTTTGCCAAGGCCATTAGCTACAGAATCGGCGCAGACGGCAGCATCGCTGACGCATCCTGATTTGATTGGTCTGTTAGTCATAGAGAAGGCTTTCCCGCCGGGCGGGTTGCCCTTTGCCTTTCGTGATTAAACTGCGCAAGCTGCCGTTGACATAAAAGTGGTTGTAATTCCCAGCCTTCATCGGCGGCTCTCCTTTCGCTGCTCTACACTCGCAACGTCATCTCACATTCGCCGTGCTCTCGGGTACGAACGCTGCGAACTGACGCTCGAGCGCCTTGGCCGTACCATTGCGCCAGCCCTCGGCGATGGACAAGGACGCAGGGTCGGGAAAGATGTCGTCTTCGCCCTTTTCCACCCCATCGAAGATGCGCTGTGCTGCGAACTCAGGCGAGGCCTTCGGTATTTCGAAGCCGCGGTTCATATCTGTGTCGATAGGGCCCAGGACGACGGCATGGACGGTTACGCCCTGGCCGGCCAGGAGCGCTCTCAATGACTGCGTCATGTTGAACGTGGCGGCCTTCGAAATGGAGTAGGACGGTATCACCGGTAAGGGAGCGAGCGCCGCCAGTGACAGGTTGTTGACGATCGCCCCTTTGGAGCGGCTCAGCAGCGGCAAGAATGCCTGCGTCACTCTCAAGGTACCCAGGAAGTTGACCGCCAGGTGCTGTTCGATCACCTCGAGATTGCTCAGATCGTCGTAGATGGCGACGCCGGCGTTATTGATGAGGACATCGAGAGATTTCACTCTCTCGACCGCTCGCTGAATCTGCTCAGCGCTGGTCACGTCCAGGGTCACGGGCGTGACGCGCCCATCCGAATGGACCAAGGGCTGGCGCGTGCCGGCATAAACCCGCTTCGCGCCTCTTCTTAAAGCTTCTTCGACCAGCGCCTGTCCGATACCGCGATTGGCCCCGGTCACTAGAACTGTTTTGTCTGCGATTGTCATGGTTAACCTCTGGGGCGGCGAAGGCTTCATGGCTAAGCCGCCTCTATAAGGGGTAACGAGTGAAGAGAATCCATTTCGACAGAGGAGTATCGGAAAAAATCAGCCCCGTTTTTGCAGCAGGAACTGTCTCACCGCCGGGTCCTCGGCCAGTCCGATCGCCCGGTCGAAAGCCGCCGCAGCTGCAGATGTTTTCCCCAGCCGTTGCAACAGGTGGGCGCGAACTGCCCAGTAGGGCTGATAAATAGAGACATCGTCCGGGCCGATCCCATCCAGTACGGCCAACCCTGCTTCAGGTGCTCGCGCTTGACCAACCGCCGCTGCGTATCCAGTTAGCGTCCCCAGCGTCGGGGAGATGCGGACCAGCTGTTCGTAGAACAGCATGATCGCGCCCCACTCGATGCGGCCGCTGCGCGCCCGGTCCGAGTGGACCGACTGAATCGCGGCCTCAAGTTGAAACCGGCCGGCGGGACCGCGGCTCTGGGCTTGGGCGAGATGGCGTTCCGCCTCTTCGATCAGTGGCCGAGACCACAGCTTTGCGTCCTGCTCCGAAAGAGGAACGTACCGGCCATCCGGCCCACGCCGGGCCGCTCTGCGAGCTTCGCAATGGAGCATGAGAGCCAGCAGACCTCGAACCTCCGCTTCCTTCGGCATGAGCTGCAGAAGGACACGCGCGAGCCAGATCGACTCCTCGGCCAGATCGCGGCCGCGCTGGTCAGCTCCTGCCATATCGTCCCAGCCGAGCCCGAAAGCGGCATACATCGCCTCCAGCACGGCGTCGAGCCGCTGCGGCAGATCTCGCTCGTGCGGGACTTCGAAGCGAATGCCGCCATCGCGGATCTTCGTCTTGGCGCGCACCAGGCGCTGCCCCATCGTCGTGGGTGAAATCAGGAAGGCGTGGGCGATGCGCGCGGCGTCCAGGCCCAGAACGGTCTGAAGCATGAGCGGCGTGTGCATCGCCGGATCGATTGCCGGATGGGCGCACACGAAGAGCAGCTTCAATCTTTCATCGGGAAACACTGTCGATAACGTCATGTTGGACTCCTCGCTGAGGAGCAGCAGAGTGGGCTCGCTCGCTTCGGCCACTCGCTGATGACGAACCACATCGATAAAGGAGTGGCGCGCGGTGGTCAGCAGCCAGGCCTCGGGATTTTCCGGCACACCGTCTCGCGGCCAGGTGGTGAGCGCCTTACCAACGCATTGCTCAGGGCGTCTTCCGCTCTGGCCACGTCGCGCGTGTGCGACGAAAGATATGCCACCAGACGCCCGTAGGACTCGCGAGCCACCCGCTCGATGGTCCGGTGCGTGCTCTCCTGACCGCCTCCAGTCATCCCGTAACCCGGCGCATGTATTCAGGGGAAACAGGACGGACCTCCACGGCGCCGACGGAAGCGGCCGGGCAGCGCGCTGCCCACTCCAGTGCTTCGTCCAGTGAGGGCAGTTCCAGGATTGTGAATCCCCCGAGCTGCTCCTTGGCATCCGCGAAGGGGCCATCCTGCACACGCCGCTTTCCTTCCTTTAGTTGCACCGTGGTCCCAGTCTCCGGCGCTTGCAGCGGATTGCCGCCGACGTAGACTCCGGCTTCGACCAGCGCCTTGTGGTACGCCCGCCAGGCGCCGAGGTAGGGATCGTTTTCGTCGGCATTCCGTGCCGCAAAAGCATCTGGTGATTCGTAGATAAGCAGAGCGAATTGCATCACCTTTTCTCCTTGGGAAAATTGTGAGCGCCTTTGTGCCCCTGTATGTATGACGGACGGGAGGCAGTCCATTTCGACAAGATTTCAGGAAATCTCCGGAAATTTCAAGTAAACCCACCGTTAGGTAATGGGCTTAGGCTCACTCAGTTCATGGCAGATTGAGTTTTAGCAAAGGGATATTGAATGGTCGCACTATCGCAGCGCGCCCGCGATCTCCGGCGATTTGGCGCTTTCATTGGCCCGCAAGTCAACCGCAGAAACGCAGTACCAATACTTCTTCCCGGCTGCAACGTTGGTGTCCTGGAATGACAGCATGGTAATGGGAGCAGAATTGATGCGCGCCATCTGTCCGCCTTCTTCCCGCCGGTACACGTTGTACCCTGTAACGTCCTTCTCGGCATTCGGCGCCCAAATAAGCTCGACAAACCTGGTCCCGGGAATGTGGCTGACTACCACAACCAATCCTTCCGGCGCGGCGGGCGGAAAGATATTGTGGGTTGTGACTACAATCGGGGCCGACTCTTCGCCTTCGATTTCGCTGATCAGATTGCCGTTCGCTGCATAGACCTTCGCTACGGGCGTAACCCAATATGAATATGTCTTCTCCCATTCGATATTCGTGTCGACCCCGGTCCAACGATCTCCATCTCTCGTGTGAATCAGAGCGTGCCAATACGGAATTGCGGTCCTATGGGAAGAAGTTTTTTCGCTGCGGTAAATACGGTAATCGAACTGCACTGACGAAGGCCGGATTTCGATTTCGTCTTGCCATATAAGGAACACTCCCCGGGCATCGAGTTGGGAATGGAATTCCGAAACCGGCGGCATGGGCACCAACGGAACCCAGACAGAATTCGAGAATCCAGCGCTGCGCCCCTGATTGTCGCGCACTTCAACCGTATAGATCGCAAACTGCGAATCAGCCCCTTTTTGCTCTTCGGGCAACGTATCAGAAAATTGGATGGAGATCTCGCTGTTGCTCTTACCGCTCCCGGCACTCACAATCGCGTCTGCTGTTTTTTGAGGATCAATCTCTGCTACCGGGTGAGTGCAGGCCGTAGGTTTGGCCGCTGTCGAATCCAAGGAAGAAATGTCGCGGCACACGCGGCTAACCAGATGGCCCGTACCCGATTGCCGATCAGCAGATACTCGCGGCTGGCTCCAGGCGAGCGTGACCTTGTTGCTTTTGCGCGTGGCCCGCAAATCATGCGCGAGCGGTGACCCTTGAGATGATGCACGCTGCACGCCGGGAGCGTTACCCCAAGTCAGCGGAGCGCAAAGGGCCATTACGAAGAACGTCATATTCCATTGCACGGAAATCCTTTCTCAATCTCAGGGTTAAAAATCAAATCGCAAACGCATGGAGGCAGCGCGAGGCGACGCCAGCGCAGTTCCCGAAAAAACATTGGCAAAGTCGATGACGTTCAGGCGGTTCGTCAAGTTTCGGACCGCGCCCTGAAGAGCAATTGCTCGTGATTCGCTCTTCCAGAACTGCAGCCCGGCAGAAACATCCACAGTGAAAGAGGGGCGCACCCGTCCTGCCTGCAGGTTCACACGGTCCACGACCGCTTGCCCGAACTCCGCCACGAGCGTTGCTCTGTCCTCTCCATTCAGTTCAAAGGGAAGTCCGCTGCCATAGGAGGCCCCCAACGCCGTCCAGAACCTTCGCACCGGTTGATATTGGACCTGAGCATGGGCTGTATGGCGTTGGTCCTGCGTGACCCAGATAGTTTCTCTGGAGTTGAGCAACGCGGCCGCATCCTGTCCAAGGAACAAGCCGCCCACGACCGGTAATTGGGCCTTCGCCACCATATAAGAGTAATTCACCCACGCGGAAAACGGTCCCCACTCAGCCAGCGCGATCTGGCTTTCGGCGCCGTAGATAGATGCGGAATGCAGCGCAGTAGGAAAGTTAATGCCGGTCTCAAGCAGAGTGTCATCGTCGCCGAAATTATTTATGCTGCGGTGGAAGTAGTTCAGGGAGCAGCGCGCCTTGTGAAAGAGCTCTTTCGTTGCGCCCACCTCGTAATAATTTCCCCGTGCCGGCCGCAAGGCAAGCTGGGCTGTGGTCTGGTTGAGCATGCGCACGTTGGCGGAGGTGCTAAGCAGAAGGTTCTCAATTGCCGGCGTGCTAAAGATGCGGTCATAAGAGGCCCGCAACACCAATCCGAGCCTGGGCAGGTACCATGCCATCCCCAATCGAGGACTCCACGCTGATTCGTCAACGCGGACACTGTAGTGATCAAAGCGGAGGCCGGCGCTCACGCTCAGATTTTTGAATCGCATCTGGTCTTGCGCGTAAAACGCCTGTTCACGGTCCAGGCCCGCGCCCGTAAACGAAAAACTCGGCGGCGTGGACGGATCGAAGGTGGATGGATCGAGCGTGGTAATCAGATACGAGAATCTCTCATGTACTGAACTGTAGATTGCGTCGGCGCCGGCCTTCAGCTCATGGTGTGGCAATACCATATCAACGCTTCCGCCGGCATAGCCATCGCGGAATCCGCGTTCCTGGAAGGCCTGGATCGGCGTGGACTCCGGATTGGATTGCAGGCCGGCGCTGAGGTCCCGCACTCGCGCCTGCAGGCTTCCCAACAAGTTGGACGAAAAAAGGTGCTGATAGGAAATCTGCCCTGCCGTCTCCTCATTCTGGCGTTCCTGCCTCTGGCCGGCGGCCTGTTGGACCTCTTCATTGGGCACAAGGAACGCGACCCGCGCGTGACTGACCACAAGCCGCAAGCGGTCTTTTTGGGTGAGGTCCCGCTCAAAGCTTCCGCGAAAAGCGGTTGTCGTGGCGCTGTTGGTAAAATTCTGCTGGACCGGCGGGTCGAGATAGCGGTCCGTGTGGGCGCCATTGGCGCTCAGGCCGAAAACATTGCGTCCGTCGAAATAACTTCCAGCCAAGTGGCCACTGAGCGTGCCAAAACTACCTCCGCCAAGGATAGCGGTACCGTGAGCGCCGCGGGCGGGATTGCGATCATTAACCGTCTCCACTACGCCGCCCAGTTTGCGCCCGAACTGCGCAGGAATGCCTGAGGTGTATGCTTTCACCGACTGGGCGTCCTCGATGTCCTCACCGGGAGCAAAGGCTGGCGAGCGGTTCTCAAATACCGGGATCCCATCCACGACATATTGTGTGCCGTACTCGGAGCCGCGAGGATGCAGCACGCCATTGGCCTCGAGAATCCATCCAGGTTGCGCCTGCACTACATCGATTGCCTCACGACCGGGTGTGTCAGACACCCAGTTGTGGAGCGTTTCTTGCCCCAACGTATAAGCGGTCCCGGTGTTGGTCTTGTCCAGAAGAGTGTCCTCTTCTTTGACTGTGATGCTCTCACTGCGTGACGCTACGTTAAGGGAAACTCGAAACATCACCGGAATCTGTGAGCGGACCTCAACCAGCGCGGCAAAAGGAACAAATCCCGGGCGCAACACCGTTAATCTGTAACTTCCAAATGGAAGCTGCTTGACCGTGTACTGGCCTTCTGAGTCGGTTTCAAAGGCCAGAATGAAATGGTTGGCCTGGCTGACGATTTCCCCACGCGCCGCTAACACAGCGCCCGAAGGATCGGTCACACCAACTCTCAGCTCGCCCGTCCGGTCCTGGGCCGCAATATTTAGAGCAGCCAGCACCATGATGCACGCGACACGCCAACATCTTGCCGCAATGCAGCGCCGCCATAATCCCGGCTTGTGATTCCAGCGATTTTTCACTCTCAACGGAACTTGCCGTATTCGTCCCATCGTCTCCGACCTGCATAGAGAACAGTGCGAGCTCGCATAAAGAACAATATGAACTCGCTTTATCACACCTCAATTCCGCTCACCAGCAAGTTATCGTGCATGTGATGAACTGAATCACATACTGGCAGATTGGACACTCAAAGGATGCCATAGACGCACACCTGGCCGCTGCCGTTGCTGGCGGTTCCGAAGCTCGGCAGGTACACCTTGCCATTTGCGATCGTGACGTAGCCGTTCTTGGCAAAGTTGTTGCAGGTATCTCGCGTGGCGTTCTGCTGGTTGTTGTAAAGCTCCGTGGCGATGTTGTCGGCATCGTACGCCCGCAGCACCCCCGGCTGTGTTAAGTGATTGGCGTCACCGCTAAGGAGCGCGTTCGCCCATACGATTCCATTCGCGCTGCCATTGGCCGAAATCGAAAGAAAGGCCGCAGGATTACCAGAAACGACTTCCGGTCCGGCTTGGAAATTTGGCAGGTTCAAGTCATTGCCGTTGAACTTGAACGCCTTCAAGGTGTCACCGATGGCCCAGGTGTAAACCTCAGGACCGTTTACCGGGCTATTGAAATACACGGCGCTCCCGTGGAGCGCGCCCGCTAGCGTCACCTTTTGTATAGCGCTTGTATCACCCAGATGTCCCAAGCTGCCGGTGTCAATGATATACCCGGTCTTCGATTTGCCTACCAGGAACATCCGGTTCGCCCCGGGGATAAGCAACGGACCGGACGTGTTGAGGTCCAAATCGCTTCCATCGAGGGTTGCATGATTGGCGGCTGTAAACCAATCCAGAAGCGACAGGTTGGGGCTAACCTTCATGAAACTTTCACTGAAATTCGAAACTCCGTCCCAGGTGCCGTTGCTGGTTGCGAAATAAATGTTGCCGGAGGAGTCCACCGAAGGACCTTGCCCGGACATCCAGAGGCTGTCGCCATTGCCGGTCGGGGAAGTATTAAAAACCGCGTTCAGCGCCAGGCTCGTCGGATTATAGGAAAACAGGAACCCATGATAGGTGCCCAGATCACAGTGTGAACTGAAAGGAACGTAGATATTCCCATTCGCCAGCACCAGGGCGGCCCGCTGGTTCTGCGTCAGGGCAGTGAAGCCGGTGGTCGTAATCTGCACCGGGCTTCCGGCATTGTCCGCTCCCGTACTAAGGTTAAGTCCGTGCAGCATGAACGAGAAAACGCCGCCCTGGTTCAGTGAATTCGACACGTAAATCGTGTTGTTAGCCGTATCGATCACGGGCGTGCCCACAATGCCCGCGTTGCCATTGATATCCAGGCATCTACGACCGTAATTGACATTGGATATCGGCGTTCCCAGATTGACGTGCCAGTATTGGGTTCCGGTGTCGGCGTCGAAGGCGTACACGCTGTTGTTCGTGGTAGCAACGTAAACGACGTTGTGCGTGCCGCCGCCGATGCTGACGCCACTCAGAACGAGCGGCTGCGCGTATACCTGATTATCTACGGTCAGCCTGAACTTCAGGCCGAAGGTGTTTACGTTCACATTCGTCTTGGTCAGGATAGTTTCGCTTAGATTAGCCCCCGAGCGATTCAGATCGTTGTGCTGCGTTGTCACACTCACCTGTGCCGACGATGGAAGGGTGGCGACCAACAACAGAAAAGCGTAAACACTCATTGCTGACTTTCTCACAAAATCCTCCTATTCTGATTTCGCACAATTCGTTTCTGCATACCATGAAGCAAATAGTTTCACGGTTACATTGCCAAACTCTTCAATAGGACAAACTGCCTTCCTTTGGGGTAACTTATGCTCCCACCAAACTATAACTACTCATCCAGGCAGCGGCGTATTCTGGCACAACACGAGTGCGATGGCAATAAGTAATACAATCTCGGGGTTACTTGCGACCCTGTCCTTATCTGGATTCAGCCTAGGTTTTCATTGAACCTCGATCCCGCTCAGCAGCGACTGGTTGACTACTGACGTGAACTGGACCACGTATTGACCGCTGGCATTGGCATTCACGGTGAATTGCTTGATGATGGCCTTGTTCTTGGCTCCCGCTGCGGCAAAGATATCGAAGGCGCTCAATACCTGCGTGCCGTTGATGCTCACGTTGAAGGTACGGGAAC
>WNFP01004261.1_pt1 | contig 11515 bp, 6 predicted proteins | sample 5400201 | NCBI WGS metagenome assembly WNFP01 (sample SAMN13153355, study PRJNA577476) | soil metagenome | isolation source: 115 cm saprolite under Madrone tree | place: USA:California | collected 2016-06-14
AAAGAATTATGGGCTTGCCTCCCTCCGGCACTTGAATCGCGCCAAGCGAGACGCCCTCGGAAATCATCTCCCCACCCGAAGGCACCGGAACGATCGCGCCCTCCAATCGAATCCCCATGCGATTGGACTCCTCCGCTACACGATACCTGCTCTCATAAAACAATCGCCGCGCCGACTCCGGAAACCAATCATTCTGCGGACCCTCCGTAACACGCAACACTTTTCGAGGCTGCAACTCCTTGAGTGCCCGCGCCGTCAGCCTGCGCCCGTGAATTGCCCCGCTCTGCGCCCCAATCTTTAGCGCATCTCCTTTTCGCAACGCGCGCCCTTCATGCCCGCCAAGCCCGCTCAAGACATGCGTTGACGCGCTGCCCAAAAAAAGTTCTACCGCAATCCCGCCCTGAACACACAAATAACACCGCGCTCCCGTGCGCGTCGGCCCCAGCCGCAGCGTCTGCCCCGGCTTCGCCTCAAATGAACTCCGCAGTTCAACCGGTTTCCCATCCAGCTTCGCGCCAAAATCGGATCCCGTCAGTGCCAGCAACGCACCTTCCGGAAAAATAAACATCCCACCGAGAAGCGTCATCTCCAGCCCAGCCGCTCCCTCATCGTTGCCGACCAATCGATTTCCTAACCGCAACGAAACTGCATCCGCCGCTCCGGAAGCGGAAACGCCCATCGCCCCGAATCCTTCTCGCCCCAAATCCTGCACCGTCGTGAAAAGCCCCGGCTCCTGCACCTGAATCACGCCCATTCTTTCTCCAGCTCCCCAAATCGTTCCGCCGAAATCGGCGCAAAGCGCATGCGATCTCCGATTGCCAGCAGGCTGAAACCCTCCCGCTCGACTCTGAACATCGCAACAGGCGTCCGCCCGATCAATCTCCACCCACCGGGAGTGGCGAACGGGTACACGCCGGTTTGATTACCCGCAATCCCCACGCTGCCCGCCGGCACCCTTCGCCGCGGCACCACAAGCCGCGGAGTCACCAGCGCTTCCGGCAATTCGCCCAGATACGCGAACCCCGGCACGAACCCTAAGAAATAAACAAGATACTCAGTCGAAGCATGCAGCTCGACGACTTGCGCGGGCGTCAGTCCATGGATAGCGCACACCTCAGCCAAATCCGGACCGAACTCTCCGCCATAGCACACCGGGATTTCCACCCGCCGCGGCCCAGGCAGTTTTATCCCTTCAAGCCGCTCGAGATACCGCCGGAGAATCGCTTCCACTTCGTCGTGTCGCAACCGCAGTCCATTAAACTTGACCAGCAACGAGCGGTACGCAGGATGAAGATTGCGGATGCCTGCAACGGGCTCCAACTCGAGCAGCCGCAGCAACTTCCTGACCTGCTGATGGGCCTGGAGTGTAATCTTTTGACCGAAGTAAACCAGCAGCGATTGATCGCTTGCCCATTGGAATCGCGCGTCTTCGCCCGCCGAAGTAACCATCCTCGCGAAAGTATACCCCACGCGCCGGTGCGCCTAGTGGGATAGGCATTCTTGCCTGTCCTCCCACGTGCCGTTCCGTCTGTCTGCTGGTCGGAGAGCATAGCCACGGTGAGGGTCAAGACGGTTGGGAACAGGGCGGCGCGATATAGCGGGCCTGCCATCGGAGACACACGTTGATTGCGGCTTCGCCCGCTTGAATCTTGCCGTAAAGTTCTTGGGGACGATGTTCTGAGAGCGCTTCACATAGCGGTAGACGTCGAGGCGCGGGACGGCGAGAAGTCCACAGGAAACAAAGTGTTTTGGATCGTGGTCATAATAGGTTACTGACGCAACGTCGCGGATGGTGCGACTAGCATGTTCCCCCTATGTCCCCGCTACAGTCCGGAAGAGAGCTATCCGCATTGATCACGTACTGTTGATGGTCAATGGTGAAGACCTTTTTCCCATACATCTTTACTTCAACGGACGTCTCGTCACGGAAAGGCAGCCAAAAGCCGGCAATCCTTTGGTACTGTCGGACAAACTCGGCTCGATTAATCCAGAAGGACGGCTTTTTGGCAGGGTGGCCGGCGATTTTCACTACCGCGAAATCTTCGGCATCGATCCATATTTTCCCCTCGAACAGATACTTCTCCTTGCGCTTCGGGGTGGCCTCGACGACAAAGCAATGATACGGGCCGACGTCCTCTTCACCGGACAGTGAGAACGTATAGTTCGCGGTCGTGATCGCACTGTTGCGATGCTCCTGACCGGAAGATGTCTCGGTTTCGCTCTGGATCAGGCGATCAAACACCAGGTGACGCACGATCCCCGATCCTTTTTCGAAGATGTTGCTGAACGTTTTCTTGTCAGGCGCCCAATACTCCACCCGGACCATCGCCTGCGCAGCCAATTTCCCCTCCGCGTTTGTGATCTCATAGGTCCGAACTGCCGAGTACCGCTGCAACTGCTCGTTTCGCAACCGGTTGCGCTCAAGCATTTTTGCGATGACCTCGTCGCCCGTCGGACTAGCTGGAGCACTGTAACTCGAGAGAGCCATCTGCTGCGTTGTCTGGCCCGCGAAGGCCTGGCTGACCGCAACCGATGCTGCTGAACCTGCTCCCAAGATAAGAGCGATCGCGACCAATCCCTCGATTCGTCTACCGTGCCCTGTCATAACCCCTGAGTCCTCCTCTCACCATATGTTCACTTCAGTCTTTGTGTGCCATCTATTCAGTTCCCGAAGCTGAGAATGAAGCCATCCACGCGGCGCTGGAAACCAGTGAACCTGCCAAAGAATGGCGAAGCTTCGTTGCTGTACACGTCATGAAAATTGCCGTGGTTCGTGAGATTGATGGAGTACAGGCCGACGCGAACCTTGTGGCGGGTCCCACGCTCCATGAAGGGTAGGTGCAGATGAAAATCTCGATAAGCTTGCACATCGAGGGAAAAGAAAGTCGGGAAGCGCGGGCCATTCGGCACCCCGGCGTAATTCTGAAGCACATCGACGTTGGAATAGGGAAAGCCTGTGTGGACGTCAAAAACTGGACTTACCGTCAGCGACCATGGGAGGTGAAACACTCCCCAGCTGACCACGCGATGGGGCACATCCGAAGGCAGGATGCCGGAAACATTCGGGCGAATCACGGGTTGCTCGAATGGAAGGAAAATGTTGGACACGGTATTCAGGTCACCGCGCGCCCGGCTCCAAATGTACGAGACATTCAGGTCAGCGTGATGAATAGGTTGAAAATGCAGCGTGGCCTCGAACTCGTGATAGTTCGCTTGGCCTGTAGGGAAGAGGCCCAGCAGGCCAGCAGTTCCGAACACGCCCGGAATGGGATTCACCACGAACAGGTCGCGAGTCTGGCTGTAGATATAGCTAACTCGAAGGACCGCGTTAGCCCACAATTGGCGGTCAACTTCGATATTGCTGACGAAACTGCGCGGACTGGAGTCGGGCTCCAACCGCACTCGTGATGGAAGCGCGCCGGCGCCATTTCCGACGAAGGCGTTGAGATAAGGAGCAGGCGATCCGATGAGTTGGCCCGTTTCGTCAAAAAGGCTCAGGGTCCGCTGAGGATTGTGAACGAAATCTGCTTCCAGCAAAGAAACGCGGTCATAAAACAGTCCTGCTCCGGCGCGAATGACGGTTTTCTGGTCTCTTCTCGGCGAATAGGCGAAGCCAACACGCGGTCCGAAGGCCGCAGTCCGCCCCACGGTTTCGCTAGTCAGCCGCCCTCCCACGTCGATCGATAGATGGTCGTTCACCATCCACCGGTCCTGGATGAACTCTTCCACATCCGTGGCCGAAGCGTTTTGCGGTCCGTTGCTCGTGAAACTGATCTCCTCCGCAAGCGTCCGGTCTTGCCTCAACAGTTGAATGGGGTGCGACAGGCTATTGCCGCCATAAGACCGATGCGTCACATCGGCGCCAATTTTCAGCTCATGCCGGCCAAACCACTTTTTGGGAGCAAACTGAAATGTTGGGTATGCTTCAAACTGATTGGCAGCCCTGTTCCAGGAGTTAAAGTAATTGCCGTCCCAGCCTTCGGGATTCACCAGCATGTCCGCCGGTCCCTGACCGTGGGCATTGCTTTCAAACCGCGTATAGCGCAATGCGATCCTGAGCAATGCTCCTGAGCGAAAGCTGTGAAGGTCTGAGATTCCTGCCGAGACACCTTTCTGGTCGTAATCCGAGGACGCGGTCTGCGGCACGAGCGCGGTGATATTGGCGAACTGGGTGCGCATCGGAAAGGCATTAACGTCTGCATTGAACACGTGTTGCGGAGACAGGATGGCCTGAACGCGAGTAAACGAATTGAAACCTTGAGATTTGATTTCGTTCCTGGGCCAGGCTAGGCCACGCACCGGGTTTCTTCTGACGTCGTACTCGAACACTTCAGAAAAGTTCACTCTGCCTTCGTCGATGGGACCCCCAAACGAGACCCGCGGTGTCGCCTGCGAGATGCCCACGAAGTGACCGTTCTTGCCGCGTAGGCTGACGTTGAAATCTTTCACTTTGTAGAACCAGTCGCTCGGAGGCGGCGTGGTTTCAATAGCGGTCAGCCCCCCGGAGAAACCCCCGTTCTCAGCGCTAAAGGGAGTCTTGTCGACATTGACCGTTTGAATCGCGTCGATAGGCACCGGGATCGAGAACGATCCCGTCACGGGATCGACCGTTTTTGCCGAATCCACCAGCAACAATCCCTGATTCTCGGAAGTGCCTCTGACACTCAGTTTTCCGTCCAAGGTGCGAATGACACCCGGGACAAGGGGCAGCGCATCCCGGAACTTCTGCTGCGCCAGCGGTAATGTTTCCAACTGCGCGTTATTGATGGTTGAAGCCGGAGAAGAATTTTCTGTCGAAACGTTCGCGGCCTGTTCCTTGACTTCCACTTTTTCTACTACCGTATCGAGAGCGAGGGCAATGTCGACCACTGAGCTCTGATTCGAGTTTAACGAAATCGTTTCAGCAAGCGGCTTGAAGCCTTGTTGGTTCACACGAAGGGTATAGGTGCCAACGGGCAACTGCGTAAATTCGTAATGTCCCGCGGCGTCCGTGAGAGTCGAAAGAAGCTGAGAATCCTGAGAGCTTTCCCCCAGCTCCACGCGGATGCCTTCGAGGGCACTTGGTTCTGCCTGCTGGCCGAGTACCGTCACAATGCCTTGGATCGTGCCGCCCGAGGATTGCGGTAGTTTTCCCTGCGTTGTCCGCGTGCGCGCCGCACCTATGGCAACGCTCAGGGCAAAAGCCAGCAAAACGCTGAGCATTTGTTTGGGGGCTTGCCGCGCCCTATCCAGTTCCAAATGGCACATTCAACCAATTCCCTTTCAGGGCCTTCGCGAGCGGAACTTCTGCGTTCCCATCGGAACGAAGTACAACTCCGCCGGGACTGCGTTATGGAATAACCTGGCTCCTTTCTTCGTAAAGCGTCTGATGCTTGGGAAAAGCAGAACGACACAAGAAATCAACGAGCTCACAATTTGAATTGCTGCGTGCGAGCCTACGAGCGGATTCCTAGAGGCAAATCATCCCATAGAGAACACGACATTTGCGCACGCCACGAGCAGTCGGAAGTACTCTCCGGTCTGGTCAACAGGTCCTTTCAATTTTCCGAGAAGCAAGCAGGGTCATTGCCGCGACATTCTGGCAACGAGTGTTGGCACGGCGCGGCGTGGAATGAAACGCTGGGCGAAAACACTAAGTTTATTTACAAAACCGGGGATCACAAGTCCCCCGCCGTTCGCCAACGATTCCAAGGCGTCTCGCACGACATCCTCGGGCGATTGGTAAATGAAGCCAAACTTTCGATGGCCGTTTTTCGCTTCCCCGCTGTGGCCGTTGGCAAGAATCCGGCCGGGGCAGAGCGTGACCACACTCACTCTGCTCGAACGAAGTTCTTCCTGAAGCCCCAACGAAAAACTTGTTAGAAAGGATTTCGTCGCTGCATAGAGGCTCGCGTAGGGAATCGGCTGAAAACCCGCCGTAGATGACACGTTGATGATTCCCGCTTGAGGATGTTCCATCATCGAGGGTAAGAGTGAATACGTGAGTTCGACGACGGCAGCGTTATTCAGGCTCAGCATTTCCATCTGCCGCCACAGGGTTAGGTTCAGGAACTCTCCGCGGACGCCGAAGCCAGCATTGTTCACAAGCAGGTTTACTTGAAGTTTCCGATCTCGCAGTCTCTGAGCGAGGCGCTCGCCTGCAGAAGGAGAAGCAAGGTCAAATTCGAGTACTTCGGCGAAAACTGACTCGGACCGCTGCAACTCATTGGCCAGGCTCTCCAGCTTGTCTCTCGATCTGGCAACGAGAATCACATTCTGTTTGCGCGCTGCCAGTGCATGTGCAAAGACTCTCCCGAGTCCTTGGGAAGCGCCGGTGACGAGGGCAAAACTGCGATTCCTCATGTCCGCACACTCGGTATGCTTACCGCATCCTTCCTGGCGCTTGAAGCTGTGGCAATCGCGTATGTCCACTGGCGGCTCTGGAGATGATGTTGAACGGCGCGTAAGCATTGCGTCTGAAAGACTAAAACTCTAAAACAATTTCGCAGGTGCCAGGCTAGCCGGCATCTACCCACTCGGCGCTCAAAGAGCGCGCCAAACTCAGCCGCTTGTCTAACGAGTTTAGATTTCCGAGCGTAAAGAAAGGATACAAGTTTTGATGCGAATTCTTCTGCCGCTTTTCGAAGAGCAGGCGGCGATAGTGGACGTAGTGGTCTTCCTTAAGATTTCTTGTGTCCCTTTGCCAGGATCGAGAATCAAAGTGCGCGTAGGTGAAGTGCAAATACACGTTTGTCGGCCATCTGGCACTGCGAGCTAGAAGGTCAAGAAGGAGCGGAAGTTGTATGTCTGAATTGCAGCAGTTCCCTACTTTGCCCAATCAGCCATTCCGGCTCGATGTCCCTCTGCACGAACTCCTGCAGCAGCCTTCGCACGATCCGTCGCCGCACCGGCCAGAATTGAGGAAAGCCGAGACGCTGCCCGCGCCCGTGTTTCCTCAATACCCGGAGTTGTTTCATGATCTCGATGAGCAGGATCTTGCCGCGCACGAAGCCGTGGTCCGCACGGGCAAGCGCCATTGGCCGGCGTCCAAGGTCATGAAGACCATGCGCGGTTGGATGTTCCCGTATTTCAAATCACGTCTCCTTCCAGGCGACTTCCAACCGATCATCGCCTACCTCTTCACCGAATGGAAATGCAACCTCGATTGCCACTATTGCTGGTCTTATGACAATCGTGTGAAAGGCATGACCGAAGACACTGCGCGGCGTGCCATCGACTGGTTGCACTCCACACCTTGCCGCGTGCTTGCGCCTACAGGCGGCGAGCCACTGTTGCGTCCCGATTTCGTCCACAAGGTCGTGTACTACGCAGCAAAAAAAGATTTCTGGGTTTACCTGGCGACGAATGCACGGCTTCTGCGTCCGGAAGTAACGGACCGCTTAGCTGACGCCGGAATTGCCACCATCAATTTTGCCGTCGATACCTTGAAGGAAAAGCCTGGATTGCCGAAAGCTTTGGAACACGTTCGCGCGTATTTCGACTACCTCGTAAAACGCCAGTACCGCTACGGGTATACGGTATTTTTCAACACCAACATCTGCCGCACAAACATCGAGGACGTAAAAGAGCTGGCCAAAATCGCGCACGACAATGGAATCTCGATCACCTTCCACATCAACGAAGCGCCGATGATGGAGCAAGATCACTTCAAGCATTTGCATGAGAACGACACCTACATTCGCCCGCAAGACTTCCCGGTCGTCGACGATCTACTGGACTGGCTCATCGACAAACAGCGCCAGGGCTGGAAGATGGTCGATTCCATTCCCCGGCTGCAGAACATGAAAGGCTTCATGCGCGGTGTCGGCGAACACTGGGGCTGCCGCGCAGGACAGAATTGGTTGATCATCCGCACGGATGGAACTCTCGCCCCGTGCTTCCCCATGTACAACGCGAAATACGATTGGGGCACGGTTGAAAATCAGAAGTTCGACCTAAAGCAACTCGCGGAGATGAAGCAAGGCTGCGAGCCGCACTGTTTTTCAACGCTCGGCTATAACGTCGCCTACTGCTACAGCGCGGCGCGTGTCATGCGCTGGCTCATGAAACAAGCCCGCAATGGCTTTCAGGGAGTGACCGGTAGTTTCGAATAAGCCGTTATCCAGCACACGAAGTACGGCAAGGAGTGGGATTCGCTCCTCAGGAGGTGTTTTGTGTCCACAGGATTGGCGCCAGCCTTAACAGGCTATCGCCCGAGCGAGGGCTCGTTCGCGACCTACAAACGCGAACAATCCCGCATTGCACGGCGAAGGCTCTATCCGCTGACGGCTTTCTATACAACGTGCTCGTTGATCGTGACTCTGCTTGGCCTGCGCAGTCGGCATCCATGGATCGGGATGGTTTCTTATCTAGCAGGCATCCCGGTGTGGAGCCTGGTGGAATATCTCTTTCATCGTTACGTCCTCCACGGGCGCTTTCCTCCCGGCAAAGGCCTCCTTCGCCGCTTTCTTCACGAGCGACTCGACCCTCTTCATTGGGAACACCATGAGAGACCTTTTGACGGCTGGCATATTAGTGGTGAGTTGAGGGATATCTTGCCTCTCTTTGCAGTGGCGGCGCCCTTGAGTTTTCTGTTCCCCGTATATACCCTGCCCGCCCTGCTTGCGGGCGTTGTGCAAAGCTATGTCGGCGAAGAGTGGCTCCACTATTTCCTGCATTTCGGAAAGTCTAGCAATCACTACTTCCGGCATCTTAAGCGGTACCATTTGTATCATCACAGCCCGCGCGGGATGGAAAAGGGTTACGGGATCACCAGCGGGATTTGGGACCTTGTATTCCGTACGCAGTATCCAAAGCCGGTTCGCAACTCACTCTCCGAAAGCGGCCGCAACGGTATTCGCGTCAGGAAGATGACGCGGTCCGAAGCTTCGAGACTCTTCCGTGAAAGATTCAAGAAACGATAACTCGCAGGTTAGGCCTCGTTGCTAATGCGTCGAAGCCCTGCTGTATGTTCGCTCCAATAACTCTTTCAGCCAAGGTTCGTGGCGAATCTCGCGAGGCGAACGATCCGGAGACGGCGGTTTGGGCGCGCCCGCCAGAGATCCACACGGCTAGTGATGAGGTAGGACTACCTCGTGCTGCCGGGTGACGTCGGCGCCCGCCTGGGTGTATCTTGTTGACGCGCCTACGAAATTCGATCAGCGAACGTAGAGTCTTCAAACGTTGAACATCATTTACGTGGGCGACGCCGGACGGTGATGAGCGGCACGATCCAAAAAGCGTCCGAAACGGCTGCAACCAAGCGATACGAAGCGCTCCTCCGCGTTTCGCAAACCCTTATTTCAATCCGCTCTTCGGAGGAACTGTTCAACATTCTCGCACGCGAGTTGCGCGCGGTGGTGAGCTTCTACGTCATGGGCGTCGGCATCTATGACGAGAAGGCACACGAGGTACGTCTCATGTCGTACGGCGAGCCGGGCGTCCCCCTCCAGGTTCCAAAACTCGCGCCCGAAGAAACCTTCACGTGGTGGGTGTACCAGCATCAAGAGCCCTTGATAATTCCCTCCTTAGACGCGGAGACTCGATTCCCAGCGGTAGCCGAGATGCTCAAGAACCGCGGGGTTCGTTCAGTATGCGCGCTTCCTTTGACGACAGTACACCGACGCCTCGGCGGCCTCGCTGTGGGCAGCATAGAGGCTGATGCTTATAGCAAGGAGGAAGTCAGCTTCCTCTCGCTCGTTGCCAACCAAGTGGCGCTGGCGGTGGACGACGCGTTGAACTCCGACGCGTCACAACATGCCCAGGAGGCCCTGCGCGCGAGCAAAGAGAGTTTTCGCCTGATCGTCGATTGCATTCCCGCGTTCGCATGGTACGCGGGTCCAGATGGGAAGCTCGAATACCTAAATCAGCGCATTCTGGACTACACCGCCGAACGTTTGGAGGACTTGGTGGGTTTTGGATGGGCTAAAGTACTCCATTCCCAGGATGTCGAGAGAACGCAAAAAACATGGTTGCATTCCGTCGAAACCGGTGAGCCGTGTGAAGTAGACCAACGTGTGCGCCGATTCGATAACATCTATCGCTGGTTTCGTACCACTGCTCAGCCCTTGCGGGATCACAGTGGTCGCGTAATTCGCTGGTACGGTGTTGCCCATGACATTGAAGATTGGAAGCGCGCTGAGGAAGGCCTCCGCGAGCGCGAACTCAATTTGGGCTTGGTCGTCGATAGCATTCCCGGGCTCGTTAATACTATGACGGCGGAAGGCGAAAACGAATTCGTCAATCAGCAAGTCCTGGATTATTTCGGCAAGAGCCATGAGCAATTGAAGAATTGGTCCACCTCGGGCGCCGTTCATCCGGACGACCTCCCTCGCGTGATCGCCGCTTTTACGAGTTCAATTGAAACTGGGCAGCCCTACGACACGCAGCACCGTATCCGTCGCGCCGATGGCGTGTACCGCTGGTTTCAGGTTCGCGCTCTCCCCTTGCGAAACACGGAGGGCCGTATCATCCGCTGGTATGTCCTGAGTACGGATATTGACGAGCGCAAACAAGCGCAAGACCGCTTGCAGTTGCTCCTCGATGTCACCAATCAGGTTGTCTCAAATTTGCAGCTCCACGACCTCTTGCGGGCGATCTCGTCAAGCATCCGACGCGTCATGCATTGCGATCTGGTGAGCGTCTGCTTCCCGGACTCGGAGTTGAGCAGATTGCAAACCTTCGTCCTCGATTTTCCAGAGAGCAAAGGATTCATCCGAGAGGAGTTCTTTACTTCGATGGAAGGATCGCTTAGTGGTTTTGTCTTCCGCACCGGCAAGCCCTGGACGGGCAGTGCCTTGGACATACTCCAGTTAGGTCTGAAGGATGAAGCGGCCATCCCCGAGGGTCTCAAAACCGGATGCATTCTGCCACTTGTTAGCCGGAATCGCATCCTCGGTGTTTTGAGTCTCGGCAGACGGGAGGAGAATGCCTTCAGCCAGGGTGATATTCAGTTTCTTACCCAGGTAGCAGGGCAAATTGCCATCGCAATAGAGAACGCCTCTGCCTATCGCCAGGTCGAGCAGGCTAGAGCCGCATTGGAGAAGGCTTTAGGAGAAATTAAGCAACGGACTGAGGCCCTTCGGCGGAGTGAGGGTTACCTAGCTGAGGCCCAGAAATTGAGCCACACAGGCAGTTTCGGCTGGGATGTTTCCAGCGGGGAGATCTACTGGTCTCGAGAAACCTTTCGGATATTTGAATACGAGCCGACAGCCAAGGTTACGCCTGAACTGGTAGTGCAACGAACTCACCCGGAAGACAGGTCGGCTGTGCAGCAACTAATGGAACGCGTTTCACGCGAGAGGACGGAGTTCGATTTTGAACATCGCTTGCTGATGCCTGACGGATCCGTCAAATACCTACGGGTCGTGGGCAGTCCCTCGCAGAAGGAGAACGGCTGCTTTGAGTTCGTGGGAGCGGTTACGGATATCACCGAGCGCAAGCGCGCGGACGACGCCCTGCGTCGGAGCGAGGGTTGCTTAGCTGAAGCGCAGAGGTTGACCCGTACGGGCAGTTGGGCATGGAACTTGGCCGCCAG
>WNFP01004265.1_pt1 | contig 11508 bp, 20 predicted proteins | sample 5400201 | NCBI WGS metagenome assembly WNFP01 (sample SAMN13153355, study PRJNA577476) | soil metagenome | isolation source: 115 cm saprolite under Madrone tree | place: USA:California | collected 2016-06-14
GATATCTGAAGAAGCAGGACAACGAGTTCGCGGACCGCATTGCGGCCGGTAAGCAGATGAATCAAGTGGTCTCCGAGCGTTATTGTCACCACTTGAGAAAGGACCAGGGCAAAGGGGTTCAATGTTTTGTCCTCTGCCTTTGCTGTCACGAAACACATTGCCCCAAAGATAGCCATTGGCACGACAAAATCTGCGACGGCGTGTCTGATCATACTTACGCCCCATACCCCAACAAAAAACGCAGAATCCCTCTATCGGCATAATCCCTCCATGTTGTCCGTACAGATCGCACAACCTCTTTGTTGATCCCAGAACTCAGCCCTGAAGAGCGGCTGTTCGTGGATATTGAACAGCGTGAGGGGAGCGGGCAGGGCTCTTAATCCCAATACTCCCAGGATGACCTGGAACTGCAAGGACGCGGCGAGCAACACGTCGCCCCAAAGACCTGGCATGGTAGGCATCTTGGTTGGGTCATGGTTGGGATCGGTGTAGTGTTCCTGGGACGGCTCAGGCAGTGGACCTTCCCTCTCGTAGCACTCGTAGCAGGGGGTCTTGCCAGGGATCACATAGATTATCTCCGCCACCCGTGCCGCCCCATGCACACCCCCATAAACGACAGGAACATTTTCAGCAAGAGAATAGGCGTTGATAAGAGACTCACAAGCAAGACTATCAACGCAAGAAACAACAAGGTCAGGCTTTGCAAGAAAACCATATGCGTCCTTTCGCTCTCCCATGTATAGACAACTGCCTCCTGGCCCCAGCCCAGGCCAGCGAATCTGTGGCAGACGCGGCTTCCATCCAAATGTCCGCTTAAGCGCGCGAACCTGGCAATCAGGGTTAATGGATCTGATGTGTGCTTCCATTCCTTCAACCTTCGGCTTTCCAACATATTCTGGACTAAGCACATGCCTCTTTAGGTTGTCTCGAGACAACTCGTCTGGATCGAAAAGCGTGAATCGTTCAAACCCGGCCTTCGCCAACATGTTAGTGACGGCGCTTCCGCCCGAACCTTGCCCAACGATTGCGATGTGTTTGGTTTTCAAATAGAACCTCCATTTCGATTCCTTCTGGTTGCGAACGTGAAAAATATACGGGGTATACTTTGAAATCCCATAAGTGGTTTCTCAGAATTACTCCCGCAATAAACTCGTCGTAGTCTTTCAAAAGCTCCTTTACCGTCTCTCTGTCGCCTTGCGAGAGGCGCTTCATCATGAACGGGTGAACGTGCAATTCTCCGACGTGAACCAGGTTGGGATCATCTTTAAGGAGTTCGTTAAAGACCATTGTCGCGTAGTCTTCGTTGCCGGAATAGTGGAGTTCTTCATGCGTTGCATCCGGCCCTGGTCCGGCGATGTGTTTCACCGTAAAGTCTTCGCCGGCTTTTTCGCCAAACAGGGTCACGCCGGTTTCTAAGCCCGTCTGGTAAACAACTTCGAAGATCCTCCTTGCGACCTCTGTCGGGATTATGAGTTTCATCCAAACTCCTTCAGATACTTAATGGCCACCGCTGCGCACGATGCAAACGTGGAGCGACTCGGCTGCCATGCATTGTTTCGTTGATAACAGAGGTACGGCGCGCCGCCATTCCGAATCCAGTGATGTTCCTCTGGGTGGGGATTGAGGTAAACCTTCGGCTCTTCGAACGGATACCGCGATGCGAGCCCCGTAATTACCATTTCGTAGATTCTGCCGTTTACTCTTACGCGGCCCTGAAACCCGAACTCGTCTCCTTGCCGCCAAAACTCGAAGCTCGGCCATGTCTCTTGTATGATTTGGAATTCGATATTCAGTCGTGATGCCTTTAGCACTTGGCCTCCTTAGTTAAATGTGTGTCCGTCGTATGTAAATCCTGAGAGAATGCGACCCTGCCCGTCTTGGATACTGCAGGAGAGCTTCCAGTCAATATCCCGTTCGCAACCCCATGCTTGCGGATGCGTTGCATCGGGGAAGATCTGACTGCTTGAGATGCTCCCGTTTTCGAGGAGAAAGCTCTGTACATACTTGCCATTGGGATCTTGCAGACCGCAGAACATCCGTCCTTCCTCACAGACCCAGCGAAAGGAGGGGGCCGAAGCCCCCGCCAGGCTAGAACCACTTTGTCTTGGGGAGCTTCTTTCGCTCCTCGGTTGGGGGTTCAGGTTGTTCCTCGGGCCGGGAGATGACAATTTCGTCGCCCTCGACCTTTGGCTCTTCGGGCTTTCTGAGGATGGACATTGGGTACACTCCTTGTGGGTTATGGGTTGAGGGTTAAGCGCGGTCCAAGAAATCAACCACGCCAAGAAAACAACAGAAATAAGACCTATAAAAAGTATGGCCACAGCAGAGGCCGCAGCGGAGACCGACCAAATAATGAAGGTCATGACGCCCTCGATAAAGGTCGCGAAGAACGACTCTGCATCGTCCTCCGCCATTCGTGCAGGCCTCACATGAACCGGGTCGGGAGAATTCTCGATATATTCCGGCCGTATGTTGAAATCTCGGTCGCTGTACATTGCTGATCCTTAGGACGGCGCTAAGGCTCTTGCTTTGCCAAGGAAAATTCCCGGTGGCCTTGTGCCGTAGTCGTATCGTCGATGAGCGCATGATGTTCAGGACGGATTCCGAGGGATGTTTATGACAAACATATTTCTCTGTTGCCGAATGCGGTTCGATTCGAGCCCTAAACTGGTTGCGCCACGACCGCGGGGGATATATATAAAAGCCTGCGGATTGGCGCAGGGGAGTCTTGATATTCATATAACGAGAAATATATTCGTATGACGAGTACTCGTCAAGAGAAAATATCGGATCTCAAGCCGAACCTTAAGGCCATGGCGCGGCGAATCCGCGAGATCCGCGGGTTTGATCTCACCCAGGGCCAGTTTGCGAAGATTCTCGGCATCAGCCAGGCACAGCTCTCAAAGTATGAGAAAGCTCAGAGCGTGCCGACAGTTGAACTGCTGATCAAACTGAAAGCCTTTTCCAAAAAGTCGATCGATTGGATCCTGACAGGGGAATGAGCTGGCTAGGGGAGCGACGTACCGGCGTGCGCCACGAAATGGGTACCTACCTGTACGGCTGTGGGGAGGCGAAATTGGACGGGACCTTGGTTATACGAGTTCTTCGACGCACTTCTTCGCCTCGTCAGCGGTTTCCGCTGCCCAGACGTTGAGTGTGGCGACATCGTACTCGTGGAGTTTATCTTGATTCTCCTTTTCAAGCTTTCCAAGGTACTTATCCCGTGCTTGCCTCACTGAGCGGGGTGCGTCCGTGTTGAGGGACAGGACTCCACCGCTGTCCACGCTAAAGCCGGAAGCTTCGAAGGCTTCCTCGGCATTCCGCAGTTCGCGCTGGGAAGCTTCAAGAGCCTTTCTAGCATCCGCTTCAGCCTGGTTAGCCGTTTTGATCCTCTCCGCTATTTTGGTAGCGCCGCACTCCGAAGCAAGTTTCTGGATGAACTCACTCTCAGTCTCCGTCTGCAAAGAGGAATATTCGTATTCCTTGCGAGACTTTGCGCTGGCTAACAAGTCCGCGAACACCTCCCGTTGCCTGACAGTGAAGAGTTGTGTTTTTTCCATATTAGGGTAGTCCCGTGTTCTCTCGCCCCCCACAACCATCTTGGTTAAGAAATTGATTTCGCCGGTCCCCGCGCTGCCGAAGCTCATCTCGGCACCGCAGGATGCCACGGAGGTTTCCTGAATTTCCCGCGACGCCGCGGATGCCTGAGGGTCCATCGGCGGATCCTGCGTTCATTCTTCACGATGACGAGTATCATCGCGATCAGAGCGAAGCAGAAACCGAGGAGCTCAAGCTCGGAAAGCATGGCGGTCTCCATAAAAACCGGCAGCACCTTGCATTAATGACTCAAGGAAGCACCGACAGACGGGGATCGACTTGGCCGCACACCCGCTGGGTGATGCGACTAAAGGCTAAGACGTCTGGGAGTTTCTTGTTTTGACGAGAAATTATTCCAACCCTTTGAGAACTGACAAACCTGCTACACACTTCTACTGGTTTATTTACTTCTGGCCCGGGCAGCGGGCACGGCATTACGCCGTGTCACTTGCGTGTCCAGCTCTCGGATTTTTCGAAAGCCACTGACGAAATCGCTTTATTCTGAGTAACGACTTGTTACCTTCGACGGCCATCTTTACAGCATTGACGATAGAGAAGACGACCTCGGGGTCTTCTTCCCACTCGCTCCGATGCCAGCAAAGAAAAGGCTGTTCGTCGTAAAGGATATCGATGCCATCCTTCAGAAACACGATTTCAAAGCGCGACTGGGGTTCTATCATGGACCTTGCTGTGCGGGGGTTATGCCGCACCTGCTGCCCGGGTGCCAGAACTTTGCAAAAGCGGTAACTTGCCACAGCTTTAAGGACGATGCCGCACACCCGCCGGGGCGCGAAGCACCGCGGTTGTCGTTTCATCCGATGACAATACCGGTAACCTTCCGTTGTTCTCCTAGTGGAAACTCCTCTCGTCGATGCCGAGGAATAAACTACCGGATGCCTTCGCGCGATTCTTGCGGTCTTGGACTAGCTCTTTTGGGCTCTTCCCCGTGGGAGGCGTTTCCGGTCGCATAACCGTGATCTGCTCAGGTTGGAGCTCGAGCACGACCCGGCCGTTGTCGGAATACCATTCGAGATAGGGGTAGTCGATGTACGGATAGTAGAGTTCGCCCGCGGCGATCTTCGTGGCGTAGTCCGTCGCAACCGCGCGCCGGCGTTCCTTCAGCTCAGTACCCTTACGACCGTTTAGTCGCCAGATGATCTCAAGTTGCGCCTTGAGTCGTTCGGCAAGTTCTTCGGTCCAGGGCCCGAGCGGGAGGCCGGCGGTCATGTTGCCGACGGTGCCGCGTTGCATTGGGTCAAACCCTTCCATGTACGTCTTATACCTCCCGAACGAGCCGTCCCGTTCGGTAGCGTCGTCGTTTTTTATTACGACGTCTGATCCGCGGATATCCTCGTGGAAATCACCTTCCAAGTCGAAAACGACCCGTAGGAGCTGCCTTCGTGTCCGAAAGAATCGCATCCATCCGGTGACTTTGCCCGGTACCCGGTTTGAAAGTTCACCATCAAGGAGATTCACTTTTGGTCGCCAAGCCATATGACATGGGATTAATGATTAACCCGGTCCTTGTGACCCGGCGGGTGTGCGACTAAGGGTTAGGACGCTGGGAGGCCGATCTTTTTGACGGAAACAAAATGAAAAAGAAAAAGCCCTTCGCAAAGAAGGACTTGTAGGGAGCGATCGAGGTTAAGCGATGCAGGCGGAACCGTAAGTTCCTGCGCGCACAATGTGCGCGAGTTTTACGGACTTGATTCAAGAAGTCGTATCGCCCGCATTATTTCGACGGCTATTTGAGGGACGATTGCGTTGCCTGCCGCTTTAAGCGCGGCATTTCTCCATCCTCTAGGTCGCACCAATCCACCGGATAGCCCATCATCCATAGAGCAAAGGTGGGTTGCAACTTCAAGCCAGTCTCTTTTCCACCCGTGAAATGCGGTATTTGATCTCTGAGCTTGTAGTGGCCATCTGCGTCCTCCCGTATTTCCATTATTCCTCCTTGTCCATCGCTTGCCGATGGGGTCTTGAGTATGGCTATCTGATGCGGAAATGCTATTTGGTTTTTTCTTCCGGATCTGCCTAGCGTCCCGCTTGGATGTTCGTCTCTCACGGCTGGAATTCGCAACAATCCAAATCCGGTCTCTACGGTGCGGGGCGCCGACGGCGCAAGCTGGAATAACAAACGATTGGACTTCATAGCCCGAATCTTCCAGCGATGCACACACGTCTTCGAGCGCCAGATTGATGATTCCAGCAACATTTTCGCCAATAATCCAAGCCGGGTATATTTCCCGTATGACTCGTAGCATTTCCGGCCAGAGATAGCGGTCATCCTTCGTGCCTCTGCGCCTTCCGGCCTGAGAGAATGGCTGGCAAGGGAATCCTCCCGTGACAAGGTCAACCGCTCCGAATTCCCGTCCTTTGATCGTGCGGATGTCGCCATAGATGTTTGCGTCGGGCCAATGCTTTCTTAATACCTGCTGGCAGAAAGCATCGTTGTCGCAGAAAGCGGCTATTTCGTGCTCGCTTCCCCATACTTCCTGCGCCGCCAATGAAAAACCTCCAATCCCTGAAAACAAATCTAAATGTCTCACATTCCTGTAAGACGGTTTGCAGTCCAGTTCTTTGACGCAAAAAAGGTATCCAGGAATAACCCAAGAGGTGAATATGCAGTGGTTATTTGCAGAAGAACAAAAAAAGGGGGGACGGCGCATGGCCAAGTTCTGGCGCGCCTCAAGTTACTACTGCACAATACTTGGTGTGTCCGATTCGTCCTCCAGCGCCTGGATCACGCCGAGGATATCTCTTCGAGCACGCTCAAGCATCTGGGTTGCTAAGCTAATTTGCGAATCGTCGGGGGCCTTGGAGTCGAAGGTGTCGATCAGCTCCAACACAATGAACTCGGCAAGCGTATCACCCTGACCACGCTTTCGTGCCCCAGTTTTGATGTCGTAGTACTCCGTTAGGCATCCGTCAGGATAGCCTTGGTTGGCGGCGTTCAGAAGCTCTGGTAGAGTCATAAAACGGAGACGCGCCATCCATGCCATGTCCGTCCCACAACAACCAAGACGGCGATGCGCAGGCATTTCTGACAGACAATGGAGGCGAGATAAAAAAAGCCCCTCGCTGAAAAGGACTTCGGAGTGGGGCAGGTTCCCGCCAGCTTGGCTATTCGCTTTCTGCGTCCTCAAGCCTCCATTCATGAACCACATTGCTGCGGTTGACCTCCTGATCTTCCGACAATGCGGTTATGAGTTCAGCAGGAAGCTCGATGTATGGACCCAGAAGTCTCGCTAGCTCCGCAACCGTGCCCACGCCGCCTCCGGGTAGAGACAGGGTTGTGAACACGATCCCTTCGTCGTGCCTATCCGCTTGTGTGATATCCCAGACAGTTCCGAAGAAATACTGCAGGGGCCCATCCCAGCCGATGTGGATCTTGTACCGCGTGGTCGAGATATGGTGTTGGCTCATACGTAGAAAGCTGGCCTGTCCCCTGCCCACTCGTATTTATAGACGTCGCGCGGGTTCAAGAACAGACAGCTTTATTGTAGGAATATAAAACTTTGTTGCCTACTTCGCTGATCGCTTCAATGAGGTAATTTTCAAACCCTTGATCTCTTTTGTCCAGAGACGAGTGAGCAGGCGCTGAGGCAGGAAGTCCGGCCTCCCGTAATCGCTAGGGGCAGGAAGAAATCCGTACATAACGAAGTCAGCGGGGGACAGATGCAATTTACGGTAGGCGTTCCTGTGCCTCCCGTACAATTGACCGCATAGGCAAAGCTTCGTATCCAGCATGTCCAGGTGTTCCAGGTCAATCTTCTCCCACCATCCGGGCTTCACACCGTTCAGGAAAACCACGCCCGCTCTGACCCTCTTTTGCATTCGGCTTCGGACGAACGGTCTCCCGGCTAGTCGCTTGATAACTCTGAAGATGTGCTTCAATTCCTGCTTAAGCGTGACCGGCCTCACATTAGGCATCTCGTTACCGTGCGAACAAGACACTTCTCGGCAGAGCCACGGTTAGATCAACCCTGGCTCTGGTGTCTAGATCATTATAGGGAAGTTTACGGCGGTTGCAGGGCCTGTGTTACGCACAATCAATGCTCTGCGTCGACGCGTTGGGCGGTCATCAAAAAAAGGTTCGAAATCGAGGATATACCGCAACAAGGAACCGAAGCTGAACGGCTGGAGCGGGCGCAGAAGCGCATCAACGAATTCCTCGTGCCACGACTAAAGATGGCGCTGAGAAATATGTGCCGTCGCTATGCGACCCTGAAGGCGCAAGGCATTACAGACAACCAGCTGGCGATTCAGATCGCGGGTACGGATACACAAATACGAACCGCACCGCGCACAGCAGAGATTCTTGTGGGCGCTATTTTCCACTACTTCCGACGCGGCGTTGACTCCGTCGCGGTCGGCGAAGCGCTGGACATCACGCCTGTGATGGCTCGGAAAGTGATCTATCAACTCGAACAAGTTGCCGCTGACCTGGGCTTCGGTCGGACGATGCCGAAACCGCCCAAGACCAACACCGCTACCCCGTCGAAAATGGCAAGGCTTCGCGAACGCGGTTGGAGCTATGCCTGTACAGCGAAGAAGTTCGGACTATACAGCCACCACCTTGTCGTTGAACGCCTGAAGAAGGCAGGACTCTGGAAGCCTGGGCTTGGTGCGGCGACGAACTGGTCACACCGTGGTCGGGTCGATGTCGAAAGGCGCGTCAGATGAGAGCCGATGGAATCTCGCTTGCGGAAATAGCGCGTGCGATGGGCGTGAGCCACCAGGCTGTACAGCAGCGCTTGAAGAAGCAACCCCGACTCTGACGGAAGTCCCTGACGGACACTCACTTCCGACACCTACCGCACCCTGCTCCGAGCCGCTGACAATGATAGACTCAGGGCGATATCAAAAATAGTAGGGACTGAGAATGCGCACCTACAAGCATCGAATTCCGTACAGCGAATACCGCAAGCGTAAGCGCGCATTTAAGAAGGCACAAGAGCAGAGACGGGCTCAAGAAGCTGAAGAGAAACAGAAGCAAGATTTAGCATGGGCGGAACAAGGTCAAAGACTGATACGTGCGAAACAAAAGCATCCTGTCGCATACTTCTTCGGAAATACCGACGATCAACAAGAGATTTTTGGGAGAATCAGTTTCACCAACAGGCTCTTCGGACTTGGTGCACGCACTGCGAACAACCCGACTGGCCACACAGGATTCTTGGGACACCTTGTGACTGTCCTTTTTCTTGTTGCATTTTTTCCTCTGATGTTGCTATCCCACATTCATCAATTGCCCGTACTACAAATAGTGGCCTTTATAGCTATGGGAATCGAATACAAACGTTACCAAAGAGGTATCGCTTTCAAACATGAGTCGAAGGTGGTTTTGGGCGCGCTCAATGTCCTCGGTTGGATATTCTTCTTGACTGCGCTTAGATCGCGTTGACCTTCTCTTCGTGGGGTTTTGGGGCGATGGAATGGTTTAGCCGTTAAACGCGGGCGTCGCGCTTGAAAGCGCGAAAAGGACATTCGAGCCTATGCCGGTCCCATGAGTACTGGCAGACGGGGAATGGGCAGCGCGGAACGGCCTCCTGAGTCATCGCCGAAAAGAGAGCACTGATTTTGGCTGACAGTTCGTGCTCGGCGGCTTGCTTTGCCTCGTCGTCACTGTCATTTCGCAGAATGATGCACTTCTCCCCGGCAATAGCCAACTCCTCGAACGGGCAGCCACTCTTGTGATTTCCCTTCAAATGGCCTCTGTATGCAAATTTCATGATAGGCAGCGGCTTGCCACAAAACCAACAGGCACCGATTTTCTTGGCGACACTCTCAAGTTCCATGAACAGATGCCTCACGGCGTTGGCCTGTCGGCTTATCGTCATTCTTTTTTCTCCGCGCGATACATGGCGCTTTTATTCTACCCCGTGCTAAACTCCGCTCATCGCAAGAGATCACACGAAAATCTCGTTGACCTTCTCGCGCACCGCCTGACTGCGATTGGGCTTCAAGTATCGCATCGTTGACTCGATATCGGTGTGCCCCATCCATTGTTTTCAGGCCGCGCAGTCTACAACGCCATCAAAGCACTATCGCGGGGCAAGAGTCCGGCGCAGGCCGTCGCGGGGTAATAACTTGTCCCTGGACGCGCCCTTCCTGGATAATAGACGCAAGACGCAATGGAAGAAAGAAACGTGAACACGTGGGAGGAATTCAAGAAGGAACTCGACGACCTCCGTCGAGAATACAACAGCTCTCCGATGGCGCGTGAAGGATCGCTGCTGTTTCGCGGGCAGCGGGATTCCCGCTGGTTGCTGCAGACTACGCTTGAGCGTCAGAGCAAACGGATGCTCTTTCGTGACTATTATCGCGTCATTAACAGACTCGCCCCACAGATTGAAAGCCTGACCAACCAGGCGTGGCCAATTCCTGGGTACCTGGAAGTGGAAAGACTCTCGAAGGAATACGACAACAATTGGTGGTGTGGCGGATGTCCAGGATATGCCTACATGGTATATCTGCGGCACCACGGATTCCCCTCGCCGCTCTTGGACTGGACCCGTTCGCCATATGTTGCGGCGTTTTTCGCGTTCAACGGGGCCGATGAGGGTTCGAACGGAAGAGTTGCCGTTTTCATCTTTTCTGAAATCCCCAACAAAGGATCAGGGAACCGCATTCCGACAGTCCTGCGCTACGGACCATATGTGAGGACGCACCGCAGGCACTTTCTCCAGCAGAGCGAGTACACGCTATGTCTTGCGTTTGAGGATGAGTGGCTCTTTGAGCAGTACGACACTGTGTTTCAGGGGCGTCATCAGCAAGGTACATGCTGGAAGTTTACAATGCCAGCCGCAGAACGCGGGAAGGTTCTGAAGGAACTTGATGAGTACAACGTAAGTGCGCTGTCCCTGTTTGGTTCTGAGGAAAGTATGATGGAAACGTTGGCGACGAGAGAGTTTTGCTTCGGAAGGCGACAAACCGTCATTCCAAAATAACTCGGTTGCGGGTATGGAAGGTTAAGCTAATGCCGCCGGAACAAACCAACACCGGTGTTAAGTGCCCCAAGTGCGGCTTCGGGAACGTGCCGTGTCACTCTGACCTCGACCGGAGATTGGAAAATGACGAAGCCATCCCAATGGTTTGCTTTGCGTTGCGGTGTGAGCACAAATGGGAACTGAGTGCGCAGGATAAGTTGTCTTTGGTACGTTTTCTTTTTGGCCACCGTGCGCCTACCATGTCTCTTCGCGAGTGGCTCTCTGAATTTGAGAAAACATGTTTAAGGGCGACGCTCACTACTGAGAGGACTTTGCGAGATGAGGCTGAGGCACTCGCCATCCTGACAAAGGCAAGCGTCAAGGGCAGTAAGTTAGAAGAATTCAGCGTAGCTCTTTTCGGGGGACAATCCGGCGCACCTGACCACCTGAATCTCATTACCCTGCACAGTGCAAAGGGCATGGAGTTCGATGTGGTGATCATGATGGGAATTGAACAGGGCAGGATTCCATCTTGGGCCGCTAAGACGGACGAAAGCAAGCGTAAGCCTCGCAGGCTCTTCTGTGTCGGATTGACACGTGCTCGCCATGAAGTGCATATGACGTTTTCCGGTTTCAACGTAGACCGCTACGATCGACGGCATGAAAACGGCCCTTCAGAGTTCCTCATCGAGGTTGCACAGCGAATGAAAGAGAGTCCGCAAAAATAACCGCTATGAAACCCCACGTACGCGCCGCCGTCGCATACATCGCAGGTCGCCTGATTTCAGGAAAGACTTCGTCTTCAGTGTACGATTACTCACAATCGAAGCATATTTCAATCAGCGGCACGATCAATGAAATGCACGTGGGCGTATATGACCACAGCCAGGGATGTCATGTGTCGGGCAACAGCAACGGCTCGCAGTATTCGCTCTACCACTACGGGGAGAGTTGTCACATCACTTTAAGAATTGAAGGA
>WNFP01004721.1_pt1 | contig 11508 bp, 7 predicted proteins | sample 5400201 | NCBI WGS metagenome assembly WNFP01 (sample SAMN13153355, study PRJNA577476) | soil metagenome | isolation source: 115 cm saprolite under Madrone tree | place: USA:California | collected 2016-06-14
GCTCGCCAGTTCCAGGAAACAGCCTGGCAGACAAGCCTGCTTACATATTGACCTCCAGTTCGACTTTCTCCGCCGCAGAGCACTTCTCCTATGACCTGAAGATGCTGAAACGGGCCACGCTTGTGGGTGAGACAACCGGGGGTGGTGTACACTCAGGAGTTTGGCATCGGATTGACGATCACTTCGGAATGGGCATCCCTGAAACGAAAGCGATTAATCCTTTTGCAACGACCGATTGGGCAGAGATTGGTGTTGAGCCCGATGTAAAGGTAAAGGCTGCGGACGCCCTGGTAATAGCGGAGAAACTCGCACAGAGCAAGCTGCGGAAAAAGTAAGGCGTCCCACTTGCCTGATTAGTGGGGTACTCGGAGAAGTGCGTGTCACGGACCAGAAACGGCGACCAAGGAAGCTACGGCCGTCATAAGAGCGTAATACTATTGGTGGTGAATGGCGGCAAAATGTGAATGAGAGGTGATAACCCGCGGAAACAAATTCTCCTGCTTCAATTAGTTACGGACCGGCTTCGCTCCGTCCTTTTCGTAGTTGCTCCATTGGAATGATCCCTTCGCCCTTCGACGTCACTCATCCTGAGATTCAAACGACTGTACTTGTCCCTTGAGAAAAATCTCGACTCGATTTGTAGTCACACCGCGACGCCAGTACCGAAAAAATCCGCATCTTCAGTCCACACTGCACATGCCAGTCCGAGTGCTGTGGCGTGATGTTTCGCAAGTATTCGAGCGATGCCGAAGAGTCGGCGTGGGGCTTTCCCCGCTTTTTCAAGAGGGGAGGTAAGTATTTCTCGGCGTCATCGAAGGCAACGTCAGGTGCGATGAAGCGGACACCTTGACCCGCGTAGGTGTCGATGAGCTGCCGAACGCGTCGCCCCAGGACGGCGCGAATAAGGATGTTCGCATCGAGAACGATCATCTCAGCGGGATGCGTCCTTCCCGCGGCGACGCAACTCCTTGAAATCGGCCACTAGTCCTTCCTCGTCAACATCCGCGAGTGCACTGGCAAGACGGTCCGCTGCTTCCTTCAGTTCGGACATATGGGCTGTCTTAGGACGCTTTCGACGTGTGGGAACGTAGACACCGAGCGTCTCGCCGCGCCGAGTGACAGCAACTGGAGTGTCCGATTCCAGGAAACTGGCGATCCGTTCGCGAAACTCGCGCACGCCGACTTTGATCGTGGTCATAGGGATGCTCCTCACACTGAGTGTACACTCATGTGTACGCATTTAGCAAGCGTGCCAGGATTCGCGTAGTGGGTCAGCTCCGTGAGGTCGACGCGGGTGGTAAACGATGACTTTTTCAGTACTTGGTGCGGCCTCGAGCTGAGAGCGCCGACGCACTGTCCTGTGTAACCTTCGGGGTATGGTGTCGTTCCTCGACCCCATCAGGCGCAGATCAAGGTTCGGGCGGCCGCAGCCGTAGAGAATCGATCCGAGTCGGTAACGGTACGCGCTGTCATAAAAACGTAATACTAATGGTGGTGAATGGCGGCAGAATGCGAACGAAAGGTGAATAAAGAAGGAGAAAGTGATTTGTCCCGTTTCATCGCAACTTGCTGAATTCCTTCGATTGGCACCAACTCCGGCAAGTTCTGATTTGTTGTTCGGCTGTTAACCGAAGGGTTGCTAGTTCGAATCTAGCCCGGGGAGCCAACTCTCTTGCATTCAAGTGTTTATGAAGTTGCATTCTCACGTTTAGCTTCCCGAAAATCATAGTGTCATGTAAACGTGTTTTTTCTTGTTCACTGTTGAAGTTCAAGCGACCGCAAACAACCATTATTTCCTTCAAGAACGTTCGCATAGCCCTACAACTGAAATTTCTTTTCTTCAGCAACTTCCGCAAACCCTCAACCATCTGAATTTCTTGTTGCCCGGACTCTGATACAGCAAAGCACCAGCACACCCGTGCTTGCGTGGGGAAACGCAAAAAACGCATGCCTTGAACCAACACCGTAATCTTGGCATTTGTGGGCTCGTTTACGCCCGTGTCTGCCAAGTGCACCAAACACTTAGCCGGAGTGGCGCTCTTGAACTCGGGCCCTTCATGTGCCGACCGTCCCAATAAGCGTCAAGGATCCCGTGGCAGCATCGATGCTGTACATCGAGATGGTGTTCACGGAGTTCGGCCCATAGGCAAACTTGCCCGAAGGGTGGATTGTGATTGAGCTAGGCGACGATCCTGAACCTGTTGTTCCTGCGAACGTCAAGGCCCCTGTTGTCATGTCAATGGTGTACATTAAGACGCTGGTAGAACTCGTCAGATAAGCGAACTTTCCGGATGGATGGATGACGATGATCGAGCCAGCTACCGCCGTTAGTGTTCCGATGGATGTTAGGTTCCCTGTCGTGGTGTTGACTGTGTACATCGAGATGTCCTTGGAGTCGTAATTCACCACATAGATGAACTCTCCTGTCGGATGAATGGCGATCGACGTAGGAGACAATCCCGCCGCTATGGTTCCTAAGGACGCTAAGACCCCGGTCGTTGCGTTGATCGCATACATCGAGACCTGGGCTCCTTTAGAACCGTCGGAGTTTTGACCGCCGTCCGCCACATAAGCGAATTTGCCAGACGGATCTACGGCCACCGCAACGGCACGGCCGTCCACAGCGACAGCCCCTATCAGCGTTAAAACCCCCGTACTGGCGTTGACGGCATACATCGAGACGCTAGTTGGAGTAAAACCGCCCTCGTTTGCTACATAAGCGAACTTGCCGGATGGGTGCACGGCTAGGGACCAGGGCGCACAAGAGCCCGGACTCGGCGGAGGCGCACAAGGAGCCACTATCGTTCCTGTGAACGTTAAGGTCCCGTCAGCGGGGTTGATGGTGTACATGGAGACGCTGCCTGCCGTGTTGCCTTCGCCCCAATTCGCCACGTAGGCGAACTTGCCCGAAGGGTCTATTGCCACTGAATCGGCACCAAAATCCCCGGTAGTCAGAGGTGGCCTTGCAGACGTTAAGGTCCCATCGGTGGGGTTGATGGTGTACATCGATACGTTGCTAGAGAAAGCGTCAGGGCAACCCTCATTCGCTACGTAGGCGAACTTTCCAGTAGGGTCAACGGCCACTGATCTCGGACCCACTCCTCCTGCAGCTATGGCAAAGGTCGCGAGGTTAGAGGCGCCCCCGCCTGGTGCAGGATTGAAGACCGTGACCGCCGCAGTCCCGGCCGTGGCAACGTTGCTCGCAGGGATCTGAGCCACGAGGGGACCGCCATTAAGTGTTGTTGGCAGATCCTTCCCATTCCAGCGCACAACCGAACTGGGGACAAAATTTGTTCCCATCACTGCCAAAGCGAAGGTCTCTGCCCCGACTGGGGCGCAGCTTGGATCGAGAGAACTGATCGTCGGAATGGGGTTTGTCCCGCTGTTGATCGCGAAGCTCACCATATCTGAGGTGCCCCCGCCGGGCGCAGGGTTGGTTACTATCACGGCCGCTGTGCCGGCTGAGGCGATGGCGGCTGCAGGGATGGCAGCAGTCAGCTGCATTGAGCTGACGAACGTGGTAACCGGTGCCGTAACGCCGAAGTTGATCGTCGAAGCTGCCACAAAATTGGCCCCATTGATCGTCAGTGTGAAACCCGCCGCACTGCCGGCCACGGCACTGGTTGGCGAGATCGCAGTAATCGTAGGGACGGGATTACCCCCAGCGCCAGTCGACGCCGTACCGCCTCCGCATCCGGCAAGGAACAGCAGGATCACAATTCCAGAGGTTACGAGCCCACTAAATAGCACGCATTGGTGTTTCATGACTCCCTCCGGCCAACAGACCTCGGTGCATGTCTCAAGCGACCGTAATTCGTTCTGCCTTTAGTTCGGCAGTGGTGTCAGACGTTACGTTTCCTTTGAGGTCGTACGTGTGACCACTCTCGTGCGGGCCGAGTGCGCCGTCAATGTCTGCCATCTGGCTTTCGGCTGGGATGTTTCTGACCGTGCAGGTGGCTGGAAGGGATAGGGTTGTGGCCCAGACGGCCCAGACGGGCCCACACTTACTTGGCAGATGAGTGTGTTAAACTCGCGGGAATTAGAGTTATTCATGGCAGCGTCCACTCCCTCCGAACGGGTTCGCTTTGGCGTGTTCGAGGCCGACTTGCGTTCCGGTGAGCTACGCAAGCAAGGCGTCAAAATCAAGCTTCACCATCAGCCCTTTCAGGTTTTGACTATGCTGCTTGAACACCCGGGCGAAGTGGTCACACGCGAGGAGTTGAAGAGCAAGCTTTGGCCTTTTGACACGTTTGTGGACTTCGACGTGGGTTTGAATTCCGCAGTCAAGAAGTTGCGCGACGCGTTGAGTGACTCTGCAGAAATCCCACGTTACGTGGAGACCCTGCCACGTCGGGGATACCGCTTCATCGGATCGCTCAGTAACGCTTCGACCTCCAAAGCTGAGCCCGCAGCGGGGGTTCCCGGGCGAGTGATCGAGGAAAAGTCCTCTGCTGCGAGCGAGGAAGCTGAGACCAAAGTGCCGGCGGTATCTGGGCCGCGCAGTCGGTGGATGCTTTGGGCTCCCGCTGCCGCCCTGGTCGGTCTCCTAGTGTTGCTGGTCGGGTTCGATGCTGGCAGCTGGCGGGAGAAACTTTTGGCCAGAGCAACTCCCATTCACATTCGTTCCATTGCCGTGCTGCCATTGGAAAACTTGAGTGGCGATCCAGCGCAAGAGTACTTCACTGACGGAATGACGGATGCCCTTATCACTAACCTGGCTCAGATCAGCTCCCTGAAGGTGATCTCGCGCACGTCGGTCATACGCTACAAGGGAACCAAAAAAACTCTTCCCGAAATCGGAATAGAGCTGAACGTTGATGGCGTCGTAGAAGGTACGGTGGTTCGCTCAGGCGAACGAGTGCGAGTTGACGCGCAACTGATCGAAGTAAAGACCGACCGGCACCTCTGGGCCAGCGCATACGAACGAAACCTGGGTGACATCATCGCACTACAAAGTGAGGTCGCCCGCGCTATTGCCAACGAGGTTCAAGTAAAGCTGACTTCTCATGAGGAGGCGCATCTACATCGCGTAGAGTCGGTTGATCCGCAAACCTATGAACTTTATCTCAAAGGCCGCTACTTCTGGAATAAGCGAGACGAAGATTCGCTCCGCAAGAGCATCGACTATTTCCAGCAGGCGATTCAGCGAAGCCCAAATTACGCCCTTGCTTATGCCGGGCTTGCCGAAGCCTATGTGGTGAGACCCGATGTCGCACCCCAGGACAGTTATTCAGCCGCGAAGACTGCAGCCCGCCGAGCTCTCGAAATAGAGGATGGTCTTGCCGAGGCGCACAATGCGCTGGCTGCAAGTCTCTTCTGGTACGACTGGGACTGGGCAGGTGCTGAGAGGGAGTTCCAGCGAGCTCTAGCCGTCAACCCAAACTATGCCCAAGCCCATCAGTGGTATGGCCAATTTCAGAAAGCCATGGGAAGGAAAAACTGGCCGGACGAAGTCAAACGTGCCGGCGAATTGGATCCTTTGTCATTGGTGAATGCCGGAGGCGGCTGGTACATCGAGAGCGGCCAATACGATCTGGCGCTGGAACTCACTCGCAAAAGGCTGGAACTATACCCCAATGCTGCCGTTCTTTACGCCGCGCTGGGGACGGTGTACGCACGAAAACAGATGTATCAGGAAGCTATCGCGAATACGCAAAAGAGCGTCACGCTTTCCGGCGGAGAACCGCGATTCCTGAGTGCTCTCGGTTACACATATGCAATCGCGGGAAAGCGAAAAGAAGCTTTGGGTATTCTCCGGCAGTTGACGCTGCTCTCAAAAAGCGCGTATGTGTCACCTTTTGAGATAGCCAGTATCCATGCCGGTCTCGATCAAAAGGATCTAGCGTTCAACTGGCTGCAGAAAGCTGTCGCGGAGCATTCTCGCGAGCTTGTGTTCCTGAAAAGCCGAACTCTAGTCGAGATGGATAGTCTGCGGTCGGATCCCCGCTATGCTGAACTGGAGCGCCAGGTGGGCCTGCCTCAATAGAATTAACTCCAGCTCCGACGGTCTGCGTTCGAGAGCTCTCCCGCCTAAAACAAAAACTTCAACTGCATCCTCATGGTACGAATTCCGCCATCGGTGAACTTCGGATTTAAGAATTGTCCCGGCGGCGAATTCACAACATCGCTGCTTGGCACCTGTACGAACTGCCGGTGGTTGAATGCGTTGAACGCTACCCAGCGAAACTCCAGCCTCTTCGACTCCGATAGGGCAAAGGTCTTGGCTAGCGTGATGTCCCAATTATTAGTCCCGCCTGTCAAAAGCGTGTTCCGTCCTACGGTCCGGACATTGGGGAGACCTTGACCTTCGATGAAATGGACCTCCGCCGGAGTCACGCATGTGCCCGTGTCCCGATTTCTGTAACCAGTGGAACAAGCTCCTGGGTCCGAATTGCGTGCTATCACCGCCCGCGTGTTTAGAGGAGCGTTGGGATTCCCAATGTCGGGACGATCGTTGTCGGAGAAACCGTCATTGTTGCGGTCTGACCCGTTTTGAACGGTATAGGGAGTTCCCGACTGGAAAGTCGTAATGCCGGCAATAGACCAGCCGCCGAGTGCCTGCTTTCCCACTCCCCGGCGCGGCCCCGGGATATCCCATATGTACGTGATGGTGAAGCGGTGGCTGCGATTGTAATCACTCAAGCCACGATCCAGCTTTAAGCCTCCTTGGCTGACAGGCACTGAGGTCAAGTTCCTATTTCCAGAATTCGCGTTGACCAGAAGAGACTCGCTCGTGCTGTCCAGATCGCGCGACCAGGTGTAGGAACTGTTGATCTCGAAACCCCTAGCGAAGCGTCGTTCGACGTGCAACTGCAAGGCGTGATAAATGGCGTTGCCAATGCTGGAGCGGATGACCCTTGGACCAAAATCAGGATGCAGACGTATACCATTTAACTGCCGGGGATTGACGTCCTCGCGGGTGAAAAGTCTATGGCTCCCAGAGCCAACGTAGGCAACGTCGAAAAGAATGCGCTTGGGGAACGCGCGCTGCAGGCCGAGAGACCAGCGTTCCGTGTACGGGCTGCGAATGTTCTTGTCGAATACCGCAGTCTGGCCGTTGAGAATGCTAGGCGGGCCAGCTGCATTAGGCAATTGCGAAAACCAGTTGGCGGTGCCGCGACCAATGCCAACGCCGGTAGCCGTCGTCTGGACGGTATTGGGGCTGTCCCCCATGATGAAGTTGAGCATTTGGGTGAAAAATGCGTCATAACTGATCTGGTATCCAGCGTGCCAAACTGTCTTTCCTTCAGCAAAGAATCTACGCAGACGGTTTGATCTCGGAACGGGGGACCAGGTCAGCCCTACAGCTGGACCAAAATTTCTGTTGTCTGGATTGACCTTGTTGGGCACAAGAAACTTGGTCGGATCAAACCCGGCAAACGCGGGAAACCGCAGGGCGTTGGCTGGCTGGCCGAAATTCTCGTAACGCAAGCCGAGGCTCAAGGTTAGCGATGGCTTTGCCTTCCAGGTATCCTGGAGGAAGTAAGATTGGCGAAACGAATCGGGATAGTAGACAGGGTTGCCGAAATTACGCCGGGCAGCCCCAGAGGGCCCGCTGTAGTCATCCAGGAAATTGGCAAAAGCCGAATATCCGGGTGCCGTTGTGTACGTAAGCACTCCTCGTCCGGCGAATCCTGCCCCGAGTTGCTTGGCCGATTGCAAGAGAAATTCAAAGCCGTACCGGAAGGTATGACGCCCGACGAGCTTCGATTGTGTTTCCTGGAGCAACCAGTTGTTTGCAAATCGGAACTGCGGAAGAGCGCCGCCGATTCCCGGGGCAGCGATGGGAGCAGGAAGCTGGATCGCAGGCAGCGTCTTGGCAAGCGGTACAGAGCGCGATGAAATCGGCCAATCTACCGCAACGCGCGCATACGAGAAGCGAAGCTCGTTTGTAAGAGTATCGCCAGCAGTGTAGGTATCACTGACCAGAAAATTCTGGTCACTGTTGCTGGCATCACCGAAGTATCCGGGGAAGATGACTTGGCCACTGATCGGCGAGTCCATTCTCGAATCATAGAGATACCGAAACGAAATCTCGTGCCGCTGTGACCAGGAATGATCGAGCCGCAACATCCATTGCGAGTCATCGCTCATCGAGGGAGACAGCCAGTTCGCGGTTCCAAAGGTGACGCTGCCACGGTCCCGGCCAGTAACAGGGTCAGCGCCGAGAGCGAGCGAAAAAGGGTTGGAGAAGCCACGCAAGTCACCCAGCGCATTCAAGTAAAGGTCAAGACGCGGATTGGAGGGGAACAGCAACCGCAGGCTGGACACTGCTTCCGCCGTCGGCAGGACAAACCGAAACTGCCCGGTGGAACGAAATCTGTCCTGTTGGAAGGCGGCAAAAAAGAAGGTTTTGTTCTTCCTTATCGGGCCGCCCAGAGTGAAGCCGTAGACATTCTCGCTAAACCCTGGAGGAGAGGATCCATTGAGCTTGTCTAGGTTGGATAGCGAATTAAAGTCCTGCGATCCATACTGCCAGAGGATCGTTCCGTGAAACTCATTCGTTCCCGATTTGGTGATGACATTGAAGACTGCTCCTCCCGCCCGGCCGAATTCAGGGCCGAAATTACTCGTCTGAACGGAAACTTCTTGCACGGCATCGGCGACGTTGAAAGGCTGTGCAGTGCCGGTGAAAGACAGATCGTTATTGTCCGTGCCGTCGAGAAGGTAATTGTTCCCGCGCGGGCGCTGGCCGTTGACTGCAAACTGCGTGGCTAGATCACCGTTTCCGTATGTCGTACTGCCTGAAGGCGAGACCGTGCCAGGCAGCGTCCCTGCCAGCGAAATTGGATTGAGCGCCCTCAGCGGCAGCCGACTGACCTCCCGGGACTGGAAGTTTCCACCGCGTAGCGGAGAATCTTTCAATAGTAGCTCGTCGGTCCCGGCATTCACCTTGACCACGGTTTCGTTGCCGCCCACCTGCAGCTTCACATCTACAGTCGTCGTCCGGTTGCCCTCCACACTTATGCCCAGCTCCAGGAACACGTTGAAGCCCGCTTTGTTTATCTTGAGGTCGAACAGCCCAAGGTCCACTGCGTCAAAGCGATAGATGCCAACCGCGTTGGTTGTAGTGGCGCATTTCACTCCACTTGCTTTGTTGGTTAGTTCTAGAGCGGCGTCCGGTACTACTGCGCCCGAGACATCCGTCACCGTTCCGGCCACACTGCCGCGACTGGTCTGCGGTCGTGCGGGCAAGGCTAGACTGGCGATCGCGAGCAGGCTAATCGCCAGCCTTATTCGGAACCTGCTGCTCAACTTCCTCTCCTCCCGCCACGATATTCACGGAGAGAGCTTGACTTGGCGCTTGGCCAACTCAAAATTGTCGAAGAGCCAGCCTCTTCAGAATGGCACCGGCTCGATAACCGTTCCTACTCCGTGATCCTCGATTGTGCCCGGCCCGACAATGCGCGTGTTCATGACAAGGTCGCCCACAAAGATGTCAGCGACCGATGCCTCAAAGTCATCGAAGCGGTTGAGAACGAGCGCGTTGTTATCCGGGATTCCGCCTTTAAAAACATCCACGGAGAGTGCGGCTCTTGCACGTCCTCGAATCCTGTTGTTCAGCGCTACGTTGCTCTGAGCGAAACCCCTGATGTTGATCCCAGCGCTCAAAGGGCCGAAGACTGTGCCCTCGGGAGGGGTCATTGTCACGTCGTTTTCCACGACGATGGCGCGCTCCATGGGCCAGTCTGCAATTTGGCTAAACACACCGATGCCTATGGCTTCTGCGTCCGGCCACCCGCAATCGATCGAGTTGTGCGCAATCAGATACGCACCCGTGTTTGCGACGCGAATCGCCTCGGGTCGCGGCGCTTTCTGCGAAGACACGGAACCTGTGGTGATCATGTTCCGCTCCACGTACACTCGTCCGTCAACGCGCCGAAAGTTGATCGCGGGCTCAGTCGTGTTCTTTATCTTGTTCCTAGAAACGTACACCTCGACCTCGGCGCCGGGTACACCCACACTGAATACGAGGACCCCCAGCGTATTGTCGAGAGCAGTTCCTCCAGCAAGGTCGATGTGGTTATCAGCGATCACGAGCGTTCCGGAGATATTCTCTGGCTTTCCCGGGTTCGTTGGCATAGGTATACCGGGGCTCGTAACGATATCGATTCCCTCGCCGCCACCAAGCAATGGCTCTAGGCCTTCGATCTTGCAGGAGGCGATCACTAATCCGCTGACGGCGTACACAAAAATCGCGTCTCCCCTCGGGCGGATAAAGCGCAATTCCCGAATCGTGACGCGGGCTCCGGGAGCTTCGACATAGAAGGGAGTCGTTCCCCCCTCAATACTCGTTATCTCACCGTCCTCATCCTGGGCGCCAGAGATCGCGACTCCCTTCGACACCAGGACCGTAGCTAAGCCTCCCACGAAAGCCGTCGCCGTGGGTACTGTTGGCGCTCTGTTAAAAGAGAAATGTCCTTTTAGCGTGACCTCACCGCCTTGATCAACAGCCGCTTGAACCGCTTTAACGTCAGTATTGGGGTCGCCCGTTCCGACCACTACGGTCTGTGCAGCTGCGCCTACCGCCCATGCCAGGACGATTGCGAATCCAGCGATAAATCTTCCAGCCATCCTATTCCTTTTCATCTCTCCTCCTTCTACTTGTCTTTCGGTCCTTCTTTCTCGTTGTCCCACGCTGAAGCACGCATCTGAGAGTCGCCAACTTGCCTAGACACACGCAAAGATGGCGAGCCGCAAGTGCCTCCTCACATGCCTCGCTTCACGGCACGCTTCCAAATCCCGTCGACGCTGTGACTCTTGCTCTGGAGGAGGGTATGATCAATGTTTGGCACGTGACTTTCGTCTGGGACGTTTCTGATCGTGTAGGCGTCTGGAAAGCCTAGGGTTGCGGCGTAAAGTGCAGCACCACGCGCACTTGCCGGATGAATGCGATAAGCGTAAGCAACCCTAGCTGCTCATGGCAAAACGCATCTCTCTCGCGGCGGGCGGTTGCAACACCGTGATTCCACGAGACTTTGTAGTCTGGGGGCGTGTTCGATCAACTGATCCTCGACGCAGCCCAAGCATGAGCAGGGGGAGAGTGTTGAATCCAAGTTCGAAAATCGTCTGCTAGGGCCGACCAAACTTTTACTTAGGCGAGCGATCCGTTAGTTCACCTGAGCCATTGTGCCCATTTTTGTGCCTACTGCTTGTTCGCTAGCTGCCTCAATTAAACCGTTGATGCGGAAGTTCGCGGGTGAAGCTCCCCTCCAGCACCCTTGCTTCTTTCTCCGGCGGGGCGGTCTGACAAGCCGGGTTTCGGCAAGCTCGGGTCTTTAAAGCGAGGACTTGGGATCCAACTTTTTTGTCCCGAAACGAAAGATTTGAAGTGTCATACCAGTGTCATATGAATTGTGATGAATGGCGGCAAAAAGTGAATAAAGACCGCAAAGAGAAGGTAAATTCGACTACTCCCATTTAGCTAGAACTTGCTGATTCCCGTCGATTTGTCTCGGCTCCGGCACAATTGTGATTAAATCAGGCACAAGGCTGTTAACCGAAATG
>WNFP01004267.1_pt1 | contig 11506 bp, 8 predicted proteins | sample 5400201 | NCBI WGS metagenome assembly WNFP01 (sample SAMN13153355, study PRJNA577476) | soil metagenome | isolation source: 115 cm saprolite under Madrone tree | place: USA:California | collected 2016-06-14
GCCAGCATGTCGAGCATGTCCGCGACCTGTTGCCGCTCACCGATATTGCCGAGGTGACCGCCATGGTCGTACACGGCAATTCTTGAACCCAGAGTGTCCCGGAGCCACGCCAGTTCCTGCTTGTCGAGTATGAGATCGTCGCTGTTGGTCTGCGCGTAATAATCGGTGTCATCGCGCAAGCTGCCGCCGATGATGTCGAGACGATTGTCGGCGATCAGCGATGCGGCGGTTGAATTGGGCCGTTGCTTCAAATAATAGGGCGCGAACACCTTCGTGAAATATTCCGAGAACGGTTTGTTGCGCAAAATACGCTGCGTTTCCTCGAGCGAATCTCCGACTCTCGGCGGATGTTTCGGATCGACGACGACGCCGGTGCCGGCGTAAATGTCGCCGGCGAAGAACATATTCTCCAGGTCGATGCGGAAACTCAACGCAATGGCCGCGGAGAATTCCGCGTCCGTCTTCAGCACCGTGGCGGCGGCGCCAAGAAGGAATTCTTCGTCGATCTGTACTCGATCCGACGCCCGGTACAGGTTGGCGAGCTCGGCGTACAACCTCCGGTACAGTCTTTCGACCGCATCGTCGTCGGAGCCTATGCTTGCGGCGAACAGTTTATCGAGCCGGCCGATCGACGAGAACAAGCTGACCGGCGGATTGATCATGACGGCGCGATGGATCTTGAGCTTGCCCTCCCGCGCATCGATGGATTTCACGATGGCCGCGTTGGCGCCGCCGAGACTGTACCCCAGCACGTCGATATCGGTGATTCGGACCTTTCGGGGCAGATGCGCGACGATTTGCCGCATGGCTGCGTACAGATCCTGGCCGTCCTGCATCAAATCGCCCGCGACCCCCGTGCTCGATGTCGACACGATGAAGCCCGGAAACGTCGGGGACGGCATGGTCAGGACGTGATAACCGGCGCCATAGAGTGCGCCGCGTAATACCGAAAGCTTCGCGGTATTGCCGTCGTTTCCCGTGCCCGATATGAGAATAGCCAAGGGCGCAGGCTTGTCCTGCGCGGAAAACCACACGCGCAGTTTGCGATCGAACCAGAACACATCGGGCAGCGGCCGCGCCCAAGGCAGGGCGATATTGATTTCCGCCAGCGGCACTCTGCTCGGCATCCGCGCCATGTCTTGCGGAGGCGTACCGAACACTGTTGCGCGCAGTGCCGCCGAATCGGCAAGTCCCGCGGGCGGACCGGGCGCCGGCGGCGGCTCAATCGCCTGCGCCGCGGATTCAACGCCATGAGCAGCGGTCGCGCCCATCAGCATCGCTGTAAGCGCCAACCGCACGAGGCGTAGCTGGATTCGGCTCTCCAAGACCCGACGATAGCAAGGACGATATTCCGGCTCAAGCCGAACTGAGGCTGACGCGAATGCGATGCCCTCTACGGCGGCACGCGCTTCAGGACCGCCGAATTGCGTTCATCGCCGGCGATGATGCGATAGAAGTCCTTGAGCTGCCCCACCTTGCTTACCGGCACGCTGAGCTCCTTGATCTCGAAGGTGCGCGTATAGCGCAGCGCGCGTCCCACGATCTCCGTCTTGCTGTGGTAGGAGGCGAAGCCATCGTCGACATTGACCGGCGGCGGCAGCTCTTCTATCTCGTAGCCCGGCGGCAGCGAAATTTCAAATACATCCGTGTCCCGCTCGGGTCCCGCGAACTCGACGGGATATTGGCGCGGCTCCTTCGTCTCCAGCATGCCGCTGGTTTTACTGCCCAACACCCGCGGCCGCACCAACAGGAGATCGCCTGCCGCTTTGGCAAAACTCTCGGCCTCCAATGTGTAGTTCCACTCGAAGGGCCGGTCGGGGACTCGCAGGTTGCCGACCGTGGCTTTGAGGATCTGGAATGTCGAGAATGAAGCGCCCATGACGGCTTCCACCGGTTTGATTCGATCCGTATCCTGGGTCGTCGCGCGCAATTCATGGCGCTGCGCCGCCGCCCTATCGCCCGATCTAACCTCGTGCACATCGCCGCGCAGAGTGCCCTTGTCATCCAAGGTCAGCTTCGCCGTGCGCTCGATGCCGTTGGTGTCCGCCGGCAGCTGGGGCAGCTCGAGCAGCTCTCCGCCTTCGGCCGTCACCAACATTCCAAAGTTGGCCTGCAGCGCGCCCGATAGCCGGCCAAGCGGGGTGAACGCATCGGTGGGATCGAAAAATAGGATTTTTCCGAGCTTCGGACGCGTGATGCGCGCCTGCAGAGCGTCCGTCTCGAGATCGGCAGGCAGCACAATGGCGAGGATGGCGTGGTCAAAGGCAAGGTTGGGCGGCGTGGCCGCCGTGACCGACCCACGTTCGGTGTTGATGAGCACGTAGTAGGATTCGATGCCGATTTCCTTGAGCATCGTGCTGAGCAACGTGACCTTGTCTTTGCAGTCGCCGTAGCGATGGCTGAATACTTCGGCGGCGGGATGGGGTTGGTGCCCGCCGATGCCCAGCTCAATCGCGACGTAGCGAATATCATTCTGCACGAATCTCGCCAACGCCTGCATTTTTCCCAATGTGGTTGGAATCGAGGCGGTCAAGTCAGCGACCTTTTGCTTGATCTCGGGAGACGCGTCGCGACGGCCGCGCGTGAGGCCGAGATACCAGGCGCCGAGTTCGTGCCAGCTCTGAATGCCCGGATCCTGCCCGCTCGGGGGTACCAGCGCGACGACCAAGCTACCGGCGATGCCGCGCCAAGGCGGCATGTCCTGTTCGACGCGTATCGCGCGAACATCGTTTATCGACCAATGCCATTGGCCCGCCGCCGCCTCGGTCGCGTGTTCCTCCGAGTGATTGAGCCAGTTCGCCTTGTAGGCCCAGCCGCGCGGCAGCTGCAAGGTGTAATGCGCCTCGCGCACGGGAACCGTGTCCTGGAAGCCCCATTCGTCCACCATGACGTAGGGCCGCAGCTCTTGTTCCATCTCGTAGCCGACGACGCTGCCCGGCGTGGCAGCCGGGATACGCAGCGTCTTCGTGCGCAAATCACTCATCAGCTCGCCGCCATCGACGCCGATGATGGCGGATTCGACGGCATCCTTCTCCTTGACCTCGTAGTCCTTACCGGAGACGGGAATGCACCAGGCATGCAGATCGGTAATGCGGCTCTGTGGGTCGAAATATATGCGTATGGTGCCCCGCGCCTGGCCGTCGGGCCGCAGTATCCTGACCGCCTCGCGATACAGTTTTTTGATCTTGCCGTTGGGTTGAACGGTCAGCGTCGTTTCGGAATAGAGCACGACTGCATCCGTCTTGTCATCATGCGCCGGAAGAGCGCCGTTGAGTTGCGCGTGCATCCACGGCGGGGCGTCGCCCGCCTCCGCCGGTTGCGCACCGAATGTCCCTAGAACCAGCCACAGGGAGAAAGCCGCCAGGCAGACGGGGCGCACCGGCATTTCAGTGCCCCGCCGCGTTCTTGGCAGCCAGCAGGACCACTTGCTCTTCATCGCGGGCGCGCACTGTCTGGAAAAAATCCTGAACAGTCGGGTAATACTTGGTCAACACCAGCATCGCGTCCACCGTGAGTTCGCGACTCAGGAGCAGCGATCCCGTCTTGCCTTCGGTCGAGGCCGAGTAAACGAGACTCGCGCGATCGACATTGCACGGCTTCGGCACGCTGCTCACCTGCCAGGCCGCCGGCAATTCAATGCTCACACTGTCGGCGCTCTGGTGCGGAAAATTGAAATACAGGGGATGAATGCGCACCGTGTGCTGAAACGCCCGCTTTTCCTGAGCACCGAACAATCCGACGGGCAGCAGCGAGCGTTGACCGGCGCGAGCCGCCCAGCCCTGCAGCTTCAGTCCGTACTCCGCGACCAGCGGTTGCGATGCGCTGTCCCAGTCCGGCCGGTTGCTGAGTTCGACGTCCGCCCCGGTGGGGATGTCCGATTTGATCTGATCCTCGAGGAACTGCTTTCGATCGGCGTCATCTTCATTACGCTCCTCGAGGCGCCGCCACAACGCCTCCTGACCCGTATAAGTCACGGTCACCTTGCCTTCGAGCGTCCCGGACGACGTCAATTGGAGGCGCGCCTTGCGCTCGGTACGCGACTCCTTGGATTTGGACGGCGGCGTGTTGATCCAAGTCCCGCCGTCCTTGGTGAGCCGCAGACCCGGGACGGCGGTTTCGGACCAAGGCAAACTGCCGAACGGCACGAACGGAGTTCCGGGGTCCAAGTACAATTCCTTGCCGTCGAGCGTCACGACCACGACATTGGAATTGAGGTCGTTGGGATTCATGGCGTTGACATTGAAAAAATGTACGTCGCGGGTCGAGACGATCACCGGATCAGCCGGGATGCCTGCCGCGCGTGCCAGGGCCAGGAACAGCCAGGCGATCTGGTTTCCATCTGCGTATCCGTGTTTCCAGATATCCTCTACGTTCCCGGCGCTCTTGAGTTTTTCGCGCTCCTCCTCTTGCGCCGATTTCCTCCGTTCGAAGGATGTATTGCGCAGCCGTTGGGCGCGTTCATAAATCTTGCGCAGCTTCTCCTCCTGAGAATCGCCCGGCGCGACGATTTGTTGGAGCGCTTCCGCCATGGCGCGCCGCTTATCGATGAAATCGTCGACGCGGCGATAGGCCCTTTTGCCGTACTTCTTCCAGAAGACCTTGGGATCTTTCTCGGGAGCAGCGTCAGTGTCCGCTATGTAGATGAAATCCACTCGAAACTTCATTTCGTTCTCGGGCGGCATGTACTCTTCGGTCACGAACGCCGGAACGTTGTGAGTTTCGAGCCGGATCTTGCCGCGTTCTTCCTTGGGCGGCGCAGTATCCGGCGGGAGACCCGCCGGCCAGCTGTAGCTCATTGCATATCGACGATACGGATCGAGCGAGAACTTCGCGTACTTCGTGAATAGGTCCTCGCTCAATACCCAATTTGAATTGAACACGTAGCCGGACTCGAAATCATGCTTGTAGCGATACTCGATGATGCTGCCGACTTGAACATCGGGCATGGTGAAAGTCTTGGCGAGCAGCTTGACGGCCCTTGCCTGTATGATGGGCTTGTCGTAAATGGTGCTGTTGAAGCCGACGATGCTGCCGTCCGAGTGGACGGTCCGTGCCTGAATAGAGTGAACGTACTCGGTCCCCTTGTAGAAGGGGATCTCGACGTCGGCAAACTTGCGCCCTTCTTCCGTCAAAATCTTGATTCGCGCGTAGATCGTCTCGGTGGGCCCGTTGTCATCGCGGTCCACTTGTCGGTACAGCAAGATGGCCGGCGCCCCGGGCGCGTGGGGCTCGCTGGTCATCGTGAGTTCTTCGGGCGAGATCGGCAACCAGTCTTCGGCTTGCACGGGAGGCGCCCCGGCGCACAAAACCAGCACCGCGATCAATCCCTGAATCGACGTGCGCCCAAATACCCGCATCGGTGGTCCCTGTTATCCCTGGTGTGCGTCCTCCGTCTTTACCGTCCATGTCGGTAGCAGAGGTGCTCCCAGTATGGCCGAGGCTCCCGCGATCGTCGAGATCCCCTCGGCATAGATTGCCCGGCATTCGTTGTCATAATGCTTGCGCCCCGCCCGCCTGCGGCGCGTAAGGACTAAACTTCGCGGATGGACGACGAGACGCTGGAACAAATCCAAACCAAGATCGCCTTTCTGGAGCGCGCGAGCGCCGAGTTGAGCGACGTGGTGTTTGGGCTGCACAAGGAGATTCAGGCGCTGGAGGCGAAACTCAAGGCAGTCACGGATCGGCTGAGCGGCGCCCAGTCCGACGAGGTCCCGCGCCCGCCCGACCAGGAGCGGCCGCCTCACTACTAGTGCTCAACCAGTGCTCAGGCCTGCCGTTCCGGGGCTGCTCCCTGGAACGCGGGCAGGTCTCGGCAGGCGGCGTCGATCCCGACGATCCGCGGATACGGTTGAAGGTCCAATGCGAAGCGCCGCGCGTTGAACACCTGAGGCACCAGACATACGTCGGCCATGGTCGGCGCATCACCGTGGCAGAATCGCCCGGTCGCGCCGTCCCGAACCAGCCAACGCTCGATGGCGTCGAACCCAAGCCGCACCCAGTGCCGATACCAGGTCTCGCGCTCCGCTTGGGTCTGCCGCAATTGATTTTCGAGATACTGCAGCACCCGTAAATTGTTCAGGGGATGCACATCGCAGGTAATGGCCTGCGTGAGCGCCCGCACTCGCGCGCGCTCCAAAGGCGCTTTCGGCAGGAGGGGCGGATCCGGGTGGATTTCATCGAGATATTCGATGATGGCCACCGATTGGGTGAGCACCACGCCGTCGTCCATGACCAACGCGGGCACGAAGCCCTGGCTGTTGATCTGCAGGAATTCCTCCAGCCGCTGCTCGCCCGCGCGCAAATTGAGCAGCACGGAAGTCACGCGCAATCCCTTCAGGGCCAGTGCAATCCTGACCCGATAGGAAGCCGAACTCAGCGCATGGCCATACAGAATCATCAGTGTCTCTATTCTTACCGAGCTATTCCGCCGAGATATTCTCGCCGACTGGGGTGCCGGCACCCTCCCTCATGGGCCACATGCGTCCCAACACTCCGTTGCGCATGAAAAAATGATGCCACAGCGCCGCCGCCGCATGCATACCGGCAAGTGCGAAGAGTGCATAGGCCAAGTATCCATGGATGTCCTCCATAGGTCTAAACACCGCCCGGTTGGATGGGACACCGAAGTCAAGGCGAAACAAGCCGAAGTCGAATATACGGCCGTGCCAAATGAATGTCACCACACCCACGATCGGCGTGATGAACATCAAGGCTGAGGGGCACGAACCCGCGCAATTGATCCACAAACTTAATCGGTTTGGGCTTCGTATACCAGCAAACGCGGGCCGAGGACTCCGCTCGGGGGCGCCGCGATGTATAGACGGTCGCGCTTCTCGTACCAGACGCCGGTGCGCGCACCGAGTGCGGTGGAAAATTTGCCCATGTCAGTGTAGTGGTCGGCATCGACCTGTTGCACGACGCTCAAGAATCCTTCGCCGCCGGCGACGTAAATGCGCTTTCGGCCGGAATCATAGAACATATCGTCCATGTCGCCTGCCGACGGGACGCTGGCGACGATCTTTCCCGAGTCCATGTCGAAGACTGTCAGGCGGGAGGGTTTGCGGGTGCCGATAAACACCCGGCGATCCGCCTCGTCGAGCACCATCGGGAAATTCGCCGCGTGACCGTTCGGCAGAGTCCAGGTGACCATCTTTCCCGTGCTGCGATTGATGACCTGAATGTTCTTCGCATCGGCCACATTGACGAAAATGCGGGGTCCCTTCGTTTCGAGCTGAAAACCTTCCGGATGTCCCTCCAGCTTGTATACGGTCGGCAGGCGTTTATCAGTGGCCGGATCGATTACTCCAATTGCGCCGTCGCCATAGCCAATGTAGATTTTCTTGCCGACCGCGTCATAGCGTAGATTATCCGGATCGGATCCTTCGCCGAAGTCGATCGTGTCGATCAGGGCGAATTTCGTGCCGTCATAGACGGTCACGCGACCGTCCGCCGAATTGGCGACGAACAGCTTGTCCCATTCTGGCAGGTAGAGCGTGCCCTGTGGCTCGGCGAGTCCGTCGATCTGGTGAATCATGCGCCCGGCGAACACATCCACGACCTGCACCGAATTATTACCGAGGCCGGAGAAGATCACGCGCTTGCGCTTGGCATCGATCGTGAAGTGGTCCAGGCGCCCCTGGACACCCGGCAACGGTATTTCCTGGACTTCGCGCACAGGGGGCGCCTCGCGCTCATCGGCGTGGGCGATTCCGCCCAGCGCGATCAGGGCGCCGGCGCAGACTGAGGAACGAAACAAGCGGCGATGTGGACTCATGGTGATGGGCCTCATTGATTCAAGTGGGCGGTATCAAGGTAGATTTACGGTACCAGGTGGATTTCAGGGAACCACTTCGAACGCGCGGAGCTCGGCGCCGCGATCCTTATCGCGCGGCACGGCCACGTATAAGCGCCGCCACTCGGGGACGAACGCCGATGTGCGGGCATTCGGGCCGGTCGGGATGCGTGCGATTCGCTCGTAGTGGTCTGCGTCAATTTGCTGCGTGACGTCGACGAAGCCTTCGCCGCCGGTCGTGTAGATTCGCCGCGTCGCCGGATCATAAAAAAGTCCGTCGAGCGTCGCCACGGTCGGGATGGACGCGACGACGGCGCCGGAATTCGAATCGAGCACGACGACGCTCGCGGGGTTGCGAACACCGAGAAAGAGACGGTGATTTTTCGCGTCGAGGTCCAGAGCGACATTTTTCTGGACCCCTGGAATCGTCCACTTGGCCACCGTGGCGTGCGTCTTGCGGTCGAACACAATCACCTGCGCCTTTTCCGGTACGAGCACATACAGATGCCGGCCACGCTTGTCGACGACACTGCCGCCCGCATGGGCGTCCGTGACGATCGCGGCGACCTGGGCCCCAGTTACCGCATTGAATACCGTAAGATCCCCCGTTTCCTTATTGGCGTCGCCCCCGCCGGAGCCGACATAGAGATATTTCGATCGAGGGTCGTAGCCGATCGCGTCGGCGCCAAGCGACACGTGGGCAGTGTGCAGGACCTGCAGCGTGGTTCCATCGAGCATCTTCAACGCGCCATCCATCCCGGTGGCCACAAATAACTTGTTGAGTTCGGGCACGAAGCAGACGCCCTGCGGCTTCGCAAAACCCGGAAGCGTCCGGATTACCCGCCCGGCTTTCAAGTCGACCGCCTCGACGGTGTTCTTCGCCAGCGCCGCAAGAAATGCGCGCCGGCCCTTCACGTCGATGGAGAAGTGATCGATGCGTCCGTCGATGTCGGGCAGCGGGATCGACTGCACGAGCTTGAGGGGCACCTCGCTCTCTGCCGATGCAGCGGAGATTGAAAACCCAAGGATCAAGGCGACGATCAGCTTCTGCATGTGCTCGACCTACGGTATTTCGCTCGAATTCGATCTCACCGCCGGATTGAGTGGAGTTTCTTTTTCAGCCTCGGACTTCCGGGGCCGGGAAATCCACGCGCTGAAAAAGGCGATGGCCGCGGCCACGGACAACCATGCACCCGGCATGGCTCGATTGCCGGTTTCATGGATCAGATAAGTCACGATTGCCGGAGTCGAGCCGCCGATCGTCGTCGCCAGACTGTAGGCCAGCGAGAATCCGGCGGTTCTGACGGCGACCGGCACGATTTCAGTCAGGTGCACGACCATCGCGCCGTTGTAGCCGGCATAGATGAAGGACAGCCAAAGTTCGACCATCAGCAATTTGACGAAGCTGGGCTGAACCACGAGCCATGCCATCGCGGGATATGCCGTCAGAATCGCCATGGCCGCGAAGCTCAGCAGCAAAGGTCTGCGGCCGATCCGATCGGAAAGGGACCCCATGAGCGGCAGCCAGATCAAATTCGACACGCCCACGCACAGCGTGACCAGCAGCGCGTCGCTCTGCGACAGCTTGAGTATGTTCTTGCCGAACGTCGGGGTATACGCCGTGATCGTGTAGAACGAAACGGTGGTCATCAGGACCATGGCGACGCCGGTGATCACGATCCGCCAGTGTTTCAGCATGCTGGCGTAGATTTCGGAGGGCGTCGGATGGTGTTTCCGTGCCGCGAACTCCGCGGTTTCCTGAAGAGTGCGCCGGATCATGTAGATGAACGGAATGATCAAGCAGCCGACGATCAGCGGGATACGCCAGCCCCAGGCGTCCAGCTGATCGGGCGGCAGCAGATTCGACAGCGCGTACCCGAGCACGCCCGCGAAGACCACGGCGACCTGCTGGCTGCCGGATTGCCAGGACACGTAGAATCCCTTGTGTCCCGGAGTAGCAATCTCGGAAAGATAGACCGAGACGCCGCCCAATTCGACGCCGGCCGAGAAGCCCTGGCAGAGCCGGCCCAGCACCACGACGATGGGCGCGAACAGGCCGATCGTCTCGTAGCCGGGCACCAGCGCAATCGTCAGCGTGCCCACCGACATCAGCCCCAGCGTCACCAGCAGTCCTTTGCGCCGTCCGATATGGTCGATGTAGGCCCCGAGGAAAATCGCCCCCAGGGGACGGATCATGAAGCCGACGGCAAATGTCGTCATCGAGAACATCAGCGAGGCGAATTCGCTGCTCGCGGGAAAATACGCACGGCCGATCGCGGCGCTGAAATAGCCGAAGATCATGAAGTCGTACATTTCCAGAAAATTTCCGCTCGCCACGCGGAAAACCGTTCGTATCTTGTCCCTGCGTTGTTCGGGTGTCAGCATCGGATGCAATTATAGGTGTGGTACCTGAATCCAACCTGACAGCGATACTGGGTTGCCATTTCTGATTTCGAGCCCCGATCGATGAGCGCTTTGGACACGATGGACCTATCCGCCGGGCCAATGCAGCACGAGAAGCGAGATACCCCCCTCGCGCCGAGCGACGCGAGGGGGGACTCACTGTCAGAATTTCGACTTGAAGCCGACGTAATACGTACGCCCGATGATGTCGTAGGTCGCCGAGTCCGTGGTGAGCGGCTGGCCGCTCACGAACGGCGGTCCTTTGTCGCCGATGTTCGTGAGACCCGCCACGAGCTCCAAGTGATCCATGACGGCCCAGTGTGCATCGATATCGAAGTAGTTGTAGGTCGGCACACCCGGGGTCGTGCTGGTCGAATCCACGACGAGGTCTTGATGCTTCATTGCGGCGATGTAGCGCCAATGGAGGGTCGTCGTGACGGGACCGATCGAGTATCCGAACGCCGTGTTCGCCTTCCAATGCGGGTGCGCCATTTCGGGGCTCACCTGGGTGTTGCCGATGCTTCCGGCATAGTCGAGAACCGGCGACCCAGGAAGCGCGGACACATCGAAAGTATGCGTGTAGTTGATCAATGAGTTCAGCCGGAACGTGCCCGCACCCTCCGGGAGGCCGAGCGCCGAGAGCCCGAAGCTCCAGTCGATTTCCGTATCGATGCCGTCGGTCTTGTAGCTTGCGAGGTTGAGCAGTCCTTCATGGCCGAGCACGATGTCGCCCGTATTACGATCGCGCGCAATCTGCTGGCAATAAACGTTCGCCGTCGAGTAGGTCGGATTGCTGATGCCGTCGGAATTGAAACAGCGCGGCAGAATGTCCGTCAGGGCCAGGGAACCCACCGCGTTCGAGATGGCGATGTGGTAGTAGTCGACCGACACTTGAAATTTGTGCATCAGGTCGCTGCTGAAGTGCGGGCTCCACACGGTGCCGATCGAATACGTGTTGGCGGTCTCGGGGGTGAGGTTGGGATTGCCTCCGGAAGTGCCGTGCACCGAGTCGACTCCGTACGTGTAGTTTGGATATAGAGCAGCGGGCACGCCCTGCGCCTGGCAAAGTGCCGCCACTTGTGCGGCATTCGCACCGGTGCGGAACGAGCTGCCCGTCGCGCACGGATCGCCGGCGCTCGGCCCGGAGCCGATGTTCAGGTTGCCCGTGACCGTGGGTGCAAACAGCTCGCCCAAGCTGGGAGCGCGGATCGCACGCGCGTATCCGCCGCGAACCGACACCGTCGACACCGGCTTCCAGTTCAGATCGGCTTTCCACGTGTTGACCCCGCCGAACAAATCGTAGTCGGAACG
>WNFP01004874.1_pt1 | contig 11503 bp, 13 predicted proteins | sample 5400201 | NCBI WGS metagenome assembly WNFP01 (sample SAMN13153355, study PRJNA577476) | soil metagenome | isolation source: 115 cm saprolite under Madrone tree | place: USA:California | collected 2016-06-14
TCGGGTTGCTCCCGCCCACCTGCTCGACCACCACATAAAAATCCTGATGCACATCAATCCCAAGTCCGACATACCGACGGATCCGTCCTTCGGCGGACTTGATCGTGCATCTGCCGCCATTAAACTGGCTGCGGGTTTCTTCGTGTGAGGACAACTCAGTGTTTGAATGACACTTATTCATAAGTGCGGGTGAGCTTAACCACTTGCCCGCACTCTTTACATGTCATCTAGGCGATGCAGCCAACCGCTGGCCGCTGCAATGCCCCGCTTTCTTTTATGAACACACATCCATTGCAAGCCACGCTCGCCCTCGCCAGGGGTCGCTGATCTTGTTCTCGTTAGACGTAATGCAGCCGTGGACTAAAGCGATAGTGTTCGGCGCTATTTCGGCGGTGCTCATCGTGTTGATATACGTTACTCCTTCGCCGGAGCCGGGATTTGCGGGAGCTGCCTTCGGTTACAACACCTCCTTCTTTTTTCCGGTTGCGATCTGGTCGTTCCCGTTTTGGGCGGTTGCCTTAGCATTTTGCATCGCGTTTCTACGCAGCGCGGCTAGCAAGTCACCGCTCAAGATAGTTTCACCTCTTATGCTACTGCTCCCGTTCGCACTTCAGGCAGCTTGGATTGTTCGCCTTCTGCTCCTATTACGCGAGCCCGTCTAACCAATCGATGAAGCCAACGGCCCCATGGCGAAATAACCTCGGTCTGTTTGTCACGATACCTTGCTGTTATCTCTGTCTCGTTAGACCCATGACGCGCAGCCTGATTTGATTCTATCCTCTGTTCGTTCTCGCCTCATGCAGCATGCCGCCGATACCATATCCTTGGTGCGGCTTTGCTTTACCGTTGCCACAGTGCTGCTTTTGATTTCGTGGCTTCCATGGCACTTGCTAATCTTGTCGCGTCCATCCAGCGGTGCTACGCTCAGAGATGATGAATCGCGTGATCAACATCTGGGCTGACGTTATTTGACCGTTTTGCTATCTGGGCTCAGTTTGGGCCGAACAAGCGGCGCGAGAACTGCAAGCTGATTTGCGTTGGCTTCCTTTCGAGATTCATCCGGACACGCCGCCAGAAGGCGCACCGAAGCCGTTTTCGCCGGAGGAGTGGCCAGAGGTTCGCGCGAGGCTCGAGCGTTTAGCTCAAGAAGTCGGACTTCCAATCGACCCGCCGCAACGTAACGTGAACTCACGTTTTGCACTTGAGACTGCTGAGCTCCTGCGCGCCCAAAAGGGCGACGGCGAAGCCGGCGCTTTTTGCCACGACGTTTCGCGCGCGTTTTTCACCGAACACGCCGATATCTCGAAACGCGAGGTCATCGTCCCAATCGCTGAACGCTTCGGCATCTCTGCTTCAGACGTGGAAACCGCCTGGCACGAGCGCCGGTTTTCTTCGACGGTCGACGCGTTCATCGAAGATGGGCACAAGGTCGGCGTCAGGGCGTCCCAGCCATGGGGTGGCCGAATCGGCGCGCGGTCGTCGGAATGATGCCGCCGACCGAGCTTGTGCTTCGACTTCGCGACGGTTGACACAGGAGTTTTTGGCAGCACACCCCGATGATTACTATGCGCATGGCTACCTGGGTTATATCTATCCTAAGATGCGCGATCTAGCACATGCAGAGGAGTATTCGCGTTCCTATGAGTTGTGGCCTTCAGAAGGACACACAGAAGCACCTGGAGGCGGTCCGAAAGCGGAAGCAAAGTGAAGCCTCCAAGCAGAAATAAGCTTAACCGATCGATGAAGCCAACGGCCCCGCCCCAAAATAAGTTCAGTGTGTTTGCTACGACACCCTGCCGTGGCTTATCTCTGTCTCGTTAGACCCATGAGCCTTCAGGACTGGAGTAACCTCGCGCAAGTGATTGGCGCGCTCGCCGTCGTCATTTCGCTATTCTACGTTGGATTCCAGGTCAAGAGAAACACAGGTGCCGTTCGCTCCGCGACTGCGCAAGCAGTTCACAACAACTATGCGGATTGGTATATGACTATGACTGGCGATGCCGAGCTCAACCGGATCGCGATCAAGGGACTGAAGGACTACTCGTCGCTGAATGAGGTAGAGAAGGCACAATTTATCGAGACTTTCATGGCATTTACTGCTTATTCGCAGAACGCCTTTTACCAGTGGCGGGAAAAGTCATTGTCTTCTTGGCTTTGGGGCGGCTGGGAGTTGCTCGTTATGAATTTGCTCGCTTCACCTGGTGGCAAAGAGTTTTGGAAAGAACAGGGCTACGTTTTCGGGAACGAATACCGGGACTATGTGGAGAAAGTCATCATGACGAAAAAGCCACATTCCGAAGCCAAGCCCCTGGGTGCTTTCAAGATCGGCTAACGCTTCCGCCAGCTGTGGTTCAGTTCTTTCTCGTTAGGCCTCGTCACGATGCGAAGGAAGTGTGCTCGGCGTTTGCGTCAGTCGATATCCGGGTCTGGCTCGGCGCCTTCGCTGGATGGCTGTGACTGATCTTGTGCCAGCGCGTGAATGATTTGCCGTCCAATCCCAGTGGCACGCTGCTTGCCGCGATTGACCAGAATAACAACGCCCAGCTTCCGCTGCGGAGCAAATCCTATGTAGGTCGAAGTGTTTGGCAGTCCGCCGTTCTTGTCGATGATCGTGAAGTTGCCGGCGCTGACGATCTGCCATGCGAGACCTATTTTAAAGCGTCGGCTGACGGTAAAAATGCCCTGATTGGCGAAGGCCATGACACTTTCGATCGGCCCATGGCCGGGTAGCTCACCGAGATTGGTCGCCAGGAAGGTGGCCATGTCACGCGACGACGAATAGATTTGGCCAGAGCCGAGCCACTGGAAAGTCCCTCCTTCTTCACCCGGCCTGCCGACTGGTTTGCCCATGGGGCTATAACCTTGCACAGCGCGGCCAAGCAAATCGCGTGGCAAAGGCAGTGCGGTCGAAGTCATCCCCAGCGGGCCGGTTAGCCGCTGGTGCATCAAGGCCGCGAACCGCGTGTTGCACCGACGTCCGAGGGCCACCCGGAGCAGCACCATGGCTGCATCCGAATAGAGGTATTGTTGCCCAGGTTCATGGTTCGGGCCCGCTTTCCAGGAATTGAGGAAGCGAACAAAATCTGGCCACGTGTATCTCCCTTTGTGCCACGTCTCGTATTGCTGCGGCCTGTCCGGCAAGCCGGAACTATGACTGGCAAGCTGTCCTAGTGTTATGCGGCGGATATCATCGCCACGCTGTAACTCGGTGACGTATTTGGCAACCGGGTCGTCGAGACTGAGCTCACCGTTTTTAACCGCTTGCGCAAGCAATGTAGTCGCAAACACCTTGCCCACCGAGCCCAGATTGAATATCGAGTCAGCTGTGACGGGGCGGCTCTGCGCATTGCTGGCCATGCCGTAGTTGAAGAAGGAAGTCTTACCACCCATACGGACAGCTACCGCAACTCCTCCTCCCTCCCCGTTCTCCGGCAATATGGGTTGAACCTTTTGCTTAACGATCTGCTCAAGATCGAGTTCTTGCGCTTGCGCCGACCCAGCAGTCACCAGAACCCCGATCACAGTCGCAATGACGATGTTTTTTACAATCATGGGCGCGAGAGTAGGTTTATCGGCGGGAAAGTCGAGCCAGCATTTCGACCCCTGCATTGTCATTCCGAGCACAGTCGAGGAATCTCTCATTGGGTGATTCGACTCGGCGCCACTTGCACCTGCGGCTGCCGTGGCTGAGCTTGTGCTCGCTACACCTCCAGCGATTCGATTCAGTGAAAGAAGAGCGAAAAGAGCTCACACCACCCTACGGCCATCTAGCGCGCCTTATCAGACCATTTCCAGATTTCGATCCTGCTTTCATAAAACCTGTACGTCAAAAGGCAGTCGACTTGCTTAATCTGAAAGAGGGTGATCGTGCTCTCGATGTGGGTTGCGGACCGGGCGGCAGCTTTCCGTATCTAGTTCATGCGGTCGGCCGATCGGGTCAGGTAGTCGGAGTCGAGATCAGCCCCGAGATTAGCATCAACGCAAGAAGGCGCATCGAGAAAAACGGGTGGAGAAATGTCCAGGTGATCGAGGCTGCTGCTCAGGATGTTCGCCTGACAAATACATTCGATGGTCTCCTTATGTTTGCTGCTGCTGATGTCTATGCGTCCGAAGAGGCTCTGGCGAACATCTTTCCGCATTTAAGAGAGAATGCTCGGGTTGTTGGGTTCGGAGCGAAGCTTTCGCGCAATCGTTTGGGAGGAATCTTGAACCCTGTCTTGCGGATGCTCTTCAGCCTTTCCTTCCCAACAACTCCAAGGCCAGACCACGAACCTTGGCGAATCTTGGCGAAACGTGTTGAGCACGTAGATATCGAAGAATATTTCTTAGGCTTGATGTTTCTCGCCTCGGGTTCTGTAGCTACGACGAACAGTCCTAACGAATCGCTCCACCCAACCGGCTGACCGACGGAGTGCCCAGATTCGGTTTATGAAACAGTTGTCAATTCTAGCAAGCTCGCTTTAGTTACCCGCCGCGGTCGGCCGGCGGTAGCTGGGCTGATCTCGTTAACTAAAATGAAAAAACTAGTCCTTGCGCTATACACGGCAAGCGTCGCGTGGTTCCCTTTGGAAGCGGCACAGCCAGTGAGCGACCCCTCTCACATTGATGTTTACGTCACGCCATACTACAACTCGAAAGGTCCATCTGTAAGTGTCGGCCGGTTTAGTTCCGGCCTGGTGTCGGCGAAGGAAGATGAGTTTCTTGCCACGATAGCCAGGATGAAGAAGGATTGGGATCAGCTTACGTTCCCCGAGCTCTACGTCGCTGCGATTCGGCTTTACGACCTGGGCTACCGAAAGGAAGCAGTTTATTGGTTCTATTCCGCTCAGTATCGAGGTCGGCAGTTCGGCATTCTTCTAGATCAGAGTAAGATGGGCAGCATCGGTAGCCCTGGGTTCGAATTGCTACAGGCCCAGAATGTCTTCTTTCAATTGGTGGGGCCTTACATCAATGGTTACGCTTTCGGCGATATGGATGGACTCGTGAAGGTGGTAGAAAGAGTCCAGCAAGAAGGCCGACGCATACCTGATCTGCAGACCACCTATCCCGGGGTCACATTTAGAAGTAAAAGCGAGTGGCAGTCAGCGAACACGGATCTCGCTGATGGGATGAGTAAGCTGATCTCGACGTTGAAAGAAAAGAAAGACGACATCAAACGACAGCGGATCCAGCAAGGTATCGAAGAAAAGTTCTCGAAGCTGACAAACAAAGACCTGACTACTCACTAGCATTGGTTGATTTGAACACTTTAGAATCTATGGAAGAAGAACTGTTGAAATTGGAGAACGAATTCGCACGAGCGGTCGCCAGCAACGACGCGGACGCGCTCGATGGGCTTCTCGCCGACGACTGGATTATTGTTGAACCCGATGGAAGCCTCATCGATAAGGCGCGGTTTTTGGGAGTCATCAAATCTGGGGCGTTGTCTCACGAATCGATGGAGTCCACAGACCTAAGAGTCCGTGTCTACGGAAACACCGCTGTGGTGACGGGACTAACGGCCACCAAAGGGAAGTTTATGGGACAGGATTTTGCGTCCTGCGAACGGGCGACAGATATTTTCGTGAAGCACACCGATCGCTGGCAATGCGTTTTTACGCAGCTAACTCGCTTCACCAAAAAGTGAAACTGCACCGTCGCTTTTTGTTTGCTGATATGAAGCGGTTGTCGATGTTGCGAAACCCTGGTTCCTCACCTGGTACGCGAGCACGTCTCGCTAAACCCAGGCGCAACACCGCTACAAAGTGACTAACGACTCTCTCAATCCTCCGAGATTATTCGAACAACCTCGCCCGGCACCGCCAGTGGGGCGTGCCCTCCGCATCTTGCTGGGCCTGGTGCTGATGGTTTACGTCACGCCTATTTACTTCCGAGTCCCGATTCGAGTATCCGTTGGATCATTGCTGCTGATGCTTGGGCTGATTGGGGTTTATAGCCTAATTCATATTGTTTTATCGCGAACAATCATTGCCGTGGCCCCGTGTTTCGGGGCGATCGTGGCGAACGGGTTTCTGGTTGCGGTGTGTATTGCCGGTGCCTTCGGTTCACCAATTGTTGGCCGCGGGAAGGGTCAGCTAGCAGCAGTCACGTTCCTCGGTATCTCACTGATAGTTGCTGGCGTGCGCGCCGCTCCCGGCTGCGAGGTGATGGCGATCCCCGGTCTCCTGTGTGGAAAGCACACCGAACTGGGGTGTCTCATCTTCTCCCCTCTCGACAGGCTTGAACGCAAGCTGCGAAGCTAAGTGCTGTGTAATTATGACTCGAATTGTCCTCATCGTCTGCGCAGCTGCGCTTCTGCCGTGTTCAGCCTCTGCCAAACGCACAGCACCAGTGAAGGTCGAACCCGTGATTCACGAAGCCGTCCGTTACGTCGTCCCGAATGACGATGGACGCCGCGCATACATCCAAGCGTGGGATATCAAGACTAACAAGAAGCTCTGGAAATTAACGATCTTTACGAACCGCATCGATCCGACGCTGGAGGAAGACGTTCAGTGGGATTTTATTGAAAAGCTCAGTGTTCGAGATGGCACGCTCATAGTCACATCCGAGCGCGGAAAGGCATACCAGATTGATTTAAAAACCAAAGCCATAACGCAATCTGATTCAACGCAGTCGCCAGCAGCGGAGGCTGCTTCGCAACTCCATGAGATTCCTGACGCTGTCGAGAGAGCCGTTGCGAATAGTTCGCTCGTCCAGAAGTACAACCTCTCCTTTCGCGTAAAGCCATTCTATCTCCGCGGAGATTTTAATGGCGACGGCAAGATTGACGTAGCAGTTCTAGTGAACCAACGCGCGACCGGAAAGGTCGGGATTGCGATCATTGATGGTGCTACCAACAACGTGACGATTCTCGGCGCAGGAGTTAGCATCGGCAATGGCGGCGATGATTTTGAGTGGATGGATTCGTGGCAGGTTTATGCCAAGGAGCGTGCCCGCCACGCCGCAGGTGAAACAGGCGTCTCACGTCTTCGCGGCGATGCGCTTCTTGTGAGTAAGAGCGAAGCAGCTAGCGCGCTGATCTACTGGAACGGCAAGCGCTACGTCTGGTTGCAACAGGGCGATTAGCGCGGGCGGCAAACTGACGTGTGGGGCCCAAAGGAATGAGTCCAAGACAAGCAATCGCTTTCGTGGAGCGGCACGGAGTAGTGCTCCAGGCCGCGCGTGGTCCAGTGCCGAGCCTCGCAGAGGCGATTGCTGGAGAGCCGATTCGAGGCAGTTGGTGGGGGCATGCTAAAGGCCAAGTAATTTTTCGAGCAGCCCGGGCTATTTGTGAAAGTCCTGAGGTTTTGGTCTGCAAGTTAGTTGATGACAAAGTCACGTATGTTCATCGGCGCGTTTGGCCGGCTCTTGTGAAGCTTGCGCCCGGCTTCGGAAAGGAGCGGCTAGCGAAAGTTTGGGATGAACATACAAAGAGCGGTGCGCACGTATCACGACGGGTTCCTTTTCCGAAATGGGTGCCAAGTGACGTGATCAAGGAGGCGGAGACGCTTTCAATGCAACAAGCAGAGCGAATTCTATCGACAGCGTTGGCGTGGAAACCGGTTAAGACACGAAAATTACGTGCTGTGAAGCACGCGGGACAAAGGATTGTAGCGGAACGCCAAATCGTTAAGTTTAGCGCGTAATCAAGACGTAACCATTCCCCTGCTCTTTCTTTCTCTCGTTTGATTTCAACGGAGAAAGAGTAGCGCCTTGAAGCTGGGACATCAGACCTGGGGTTTTCTCTCTTGAAGCTACCAGTGCATCGATATTGCCACGGTTCCAGTCGGCGACGGCATGGTCCGGCTCAATGAAATGCGTTTTCCGCAAATAGAGCAATAGCCCTTCGTCTTTGGCGGACACCACTCCGTAACGCCAGTGATGCGCCGCCGCCTGTCGACGAACGTCACGCCCAAAAATAGCCAGCGCATCGCGATGGTGCCGATACCCGGAGATGACTTTTGAAATTGTGTAGCCGCCGGTAAAGAGGATTGCGAATGCCAACACGATGGCCAGGTAGGGACGCAACGCCGAGGCGTCCGGTCGGCGCAGCGCGCCGACCCCGCCAATTTGTGCAGCCAACAGCAAACACAGCGGCGGGATAATTGGAAAAATTCGATCAACGCGTTTGGAGAGAATTAGTGACATCACGATTAATCCGCCCAGACTCCAGGAAAGCAGCCAGAAAGTCTCGGGTGACATCTCGACAAATGTCGAACGCAGCCGCCATTTTCGTGAATGAAGTTCGACGAGCGCGATAGCGATCATCAGCACGCTCCATGGAGCAAACTTGTGCAGCAGATGCGGCAAGTAAAAATAGAGCGGTTGCGGTCGATGGATTGTTTCGCCAAAGCGCGCAACAAACTCACGCATCACGACCTCGTCGAAAAACCCGGACTGAAAGAGAATGCCACCGATTACCCATAGGAGAAAGACGGCCAGGGAGGCGATCCATGGCCACCAGCCGGGCCAAGCACTCTGTAGTCCCGACTGGCCCGGGATATCGACACGCTCACTGCGAATAAACTCGTCCGACAGCGCGCCCGGCGGTCGCGCCCTACCATAGCGCCATTGAAACAACGCGATGCCAGGCAGTAAGAACGCATAAACGATCGGGCCCTTGATTAACATCGCGACTGTGAGCAATGCGAAGAGGTAAACCTGATCTCGCGGTGTCCACTCCGTGCCAGGTTTGATTTTTTTCCAGATCAGCATGCCGATCAGAAAAATCATGAGCGCGAGCGGCATGTCAGTACGCACGAGTGTGGCCAGGCGTGGACTCAGTAGATTCAATCCGAATGCACCGAGGGCAATGAGACCAGCAATTGGTCCGTAGGCGGAGCTGGCAGCGCGAAACAAGAAGATCGCCAAGCCGATGGCAGCGAGAAGCGATGGCAACCGCCACGACAGCTCCCACGATCGGGTCAATCCAAACAGACCAGCTGAAACCCATCCTACAAGCGGCGGTTTGGTTGCTACGTGTTCGTGCGGAGTCTGCTGATAAAACCAGCGGCCTTCCTTGATCATCTCAAAGGAAGTGAATGCCTGCTTTGCCTGGTCATAGTCGCCAAGGTGCCAAGGGAGGTTGCCGATTAGAAATAACACGAAGCTTACGACAAGAATGATCCAAACCGTGCGCTGGTCTTCGAGCACGCTTGTTGTCATGTCCCTTGGCTGTAGTGTGCGCTGTCCTCAGCGCATCGTAATGCCACGCCGCAAACCGATCTCCGCTGAGGACAGCGGACACTACAGCACATGGGAAACGGACAAGGCATCTTAATCTTACCGCGACTCACTCGCGCCAGAGAATCGCCCGCACAGGCGCACCATCGGCACCCGCGATTTTTAGAGGAAGCGCGGCGAAATTGTAAATGCCGGGGGCAACCTCACTCAGATCGAGCGATTCGGCGATGGCGATGCCGGCCCGGGCAAGCGCGTGATGATTCTGCAACGATTTCGAATCGATCTCATCCATCGACGGTAGATCCACGCCGAGCAGCTTTACTCCATTTTTCTGCAGCCACGTCGGGACATCGGCTGCAATTACGGGAATTTGATTTGGAAAAACCGTGGAGTCGCTCCATCGACCGGTCTTTACGAGAAGGCGCGAGGTCGCCGCGATATCTTCGGCATGCGGCTTGAGATCTTCGGTGGTGATCAGGCGTTTCTGCCTTAACTGCGAAAAACTCTGCGCGAGATCGACTACTGTTGCGCGACCCAGATAAGTGTCGAGCGGCGCTTTCTCGATCGATTCGCCCTTTGGATCGAAGTGAAATCCCGCATCGGCATGCGTGCCGTTGTGCACGCTCATCGTGATCGCGCCCAGGTTCACGCTCGCGCCTTTCGCTATCTCGTTGGTCAATCGATAATGAAACGGCTCGTCGCCGGGCCATTCTGCCAGATCGAGCGAAAGCGTTCGTGAAATGTCCCAAATCTTCATTCTGTGGCTACTTCTCAGTCCGGTTTCTTACTCATATTCATATTCGTGCTCTTCCTTCTTGCTTCGATATCTATTCTCGATCGGGATGAGTAGGAGCAGGAATAAGAACAGGAGTACGAGACACAGATTAGTTATTCAACAGTCAATCACGTGTGTTTCATTCTGAGATTACTACCGATCTCCTCAATAATTGCTTGCGCCGCTTTTTCACTCGCTCCGCTGCTACCCGTCAAGGAAGGGCGATCTCCAGATCGCCCCGGCGGACTGGAGACCGCCGCTCCTTGGAGCTTGCTGATGATCGCATCAAATTCGGAAATCATTCGCTCGCGTGCGCGTGCATCGTCCATTAACAGCCGCACTGCCTTAGCGATGGCACCAGGTTGTGCGCGGTGCTGAATAAATTCCGGAACGACTTCTTTGCCTGCAAGCAAATTAGGCATGCCAAGATACTTCACGTTCACCACGAGACGCGCTGCGAGGTACGTCGGCCACGCGACCTTGTAAATTAGCACGAACGCCATGCGAAAATAAGAAGCCTCCAGCGTAGCGCTTCCCGAAGCAACGAGCCCAGCAAAAGCTCGCTGCATTAGCGCTCCTGTCTCGCCAACTTTAATTTGAATCGGCTTCCCATCTTGCGGTTCTGTGGCACCCCTAACCCTCCCCTCTCCGCTCAATAAGGGGAGAGGCGTCCCTGTCACCCCCTCTCTCGCCAGGATTGGTTGCGACTCGTTAGGTGCTTGCCTCGTCTCCTCTCCTTTTGCCGAAGGGAGAGGATGAAGGTGAGGGTTCAACATTCGACCCATTTCGCGAGCAAGCTCGTCGGATGCTGCCGCGACTTGAAAGCGCAAAGTGGGGTCGATCTTGCTGGCCTGCAATCTTTCAAGCATCGGATGGCCGACGAATACCGCACGGAGGCCTGATTCGTTGTAGAGATCGGTCTCAAACGGAAAAATGCAGAGCACCAAATCGATCAAGCGCGCCATTCTCTTGATCCGGCCAAGATTCCAAGCCCACACCTGCGGGCTAATGTAATAAATTATCTTTTGTCGCCGCGATTGTTTTCGCAATGCCCGGGCAAGCCGCAAATTGAAGCCCGGATAATCGATCAACACGACTGCGTCCGGCTTGCTCTTCAGAATTTCTTTCACCGTCTGGTGAAATTGCTCTCGAAAGTAACCATACTTCCTGAGCACTTCCCATAATCCGAGGACGGCGGCGTCGCTGATCCAGTTCTTAAACTGCCTGCCGGCCATCTCCTGCATCTGAGGACCACCGCGACCGATGAACTTAAGCCCGGGATCCAACTCCCGCAGGGAGCGCATTAATGCGGCGCCGTGATTGTCAGCGCTCACCTCGCCGGCAACAAAATAGATGGTCATGTGATTTTATGTAGCCGCCTCGCTGTGTCGAGGAGCTCCGCCCGCGATGGTCCTTCCTACACGGGCGACACAGCGCCGTGGCTACAACGCTCTTATCCACTCGCTGCGATTTGCTTTGTTATTTTGACTGCCAGCTCCAATGCCGCTGTCGCTTGAGAACCGGAAACGCGCGGCTGGCGTCCCGTGCTCGCACATTCGATGA
>WNFP01004275.1_pt1 | contig 11499 bp, 13 predicted proteins | sample 5400201 | NCBI WGS metagenome assembly WNFP01 (sample SAMN13153355, study PRJNA577476) | soil metagenome | isolation source: 115 cm saprolite under Madrone tree | place: USA:California | collected 2016-06-14
TATCTTCAGGCTCCACGTGCTGGACCACTTGGGCCAAGCCCGAAAAGTCGTCCACGCAGCGCGCGGCGCCTGAGCCGCGTCACGCGTTCTTCGCAAATTCTTCCTTGGCTTTCTGGAGCTCGCCGGGATTGGCGAGCAGGTCGAGCGCCGTCAGGGCGAGGGCCTTCGCCCCGGCGACCATGCCGGTGAGGGCCATCGGCGACTTCGCCCACTCCGCGAACTCGCGGGAGTGCCCCGGAATGCCGTCGGGTGAGATGCGGATGTACGGGTGGATGGTCGGAATGGCCTGGCTGACATTGCCGCAGTCGGTAGAGCCGTAGCCCGCCTCGCCGTCGTCGGGATCGACGGGAAAATCGATCCGTTCGAGGTTCTTGCCGAAGAGCCCCGCCATCGTGAAGTTCGCCTTCAGCGGCTCGTGGACGGTCGCATCCGCCGTGACCTTGACCGTGCAGCCGGTGGCGGTCGCGGCGCCCTGGGCGCACCCTTCGAAGCGCCGCAAGAGCTCCCGGCAGTAGTCCTTCGTCGGCGCGCGGAGGTAGAACTCGGCGGTCGTGTGCTCGGGAATGATATTGGCCTGGTCGCCGCCCTTGGTGATGATGCCGTGCACGCGCGCGTCCGGCTTGATCTGCTGCCGCATGAGGTCGAGCGAGACGAAGAGCTGGATCATGGCGTTGAGCGCGTTGACCCCTCGCCAGGGCCAGGAGGAGGCGTGCGAGGCCTTGCCGAAGTACTCGCACTTGACCTTGATGATCCCGAGGCTCGGCCGCCACACCTGCGTCCCGCAGCGGCCGTGGATCATCATGGCGGCGTCCACGTCCTTGAAGACGCCCGCTTCCATCAGCCTGACCTTCCCGGCGCCGCCCTCCTCGGCCGGAGTACCGATCACCTGGATGCGCCCCGCGAAGGGCAGCGTGCCGAGGGAGGCCGCGATGGCCGCGCCCGCGCCGGCGCCCGCGGTCGCGATCACGTTGTGCCCGCAGGCGTGACCGATATTGGGCAGGGCGTCGTACTCGGCCATGATGGCCACCGTTGGTCCGGGTTTCGCGCCCTCGATGGTCGCGCGGAACGCGGTAGGCAGCCCGCCCACCCCCCGCTCGACGCGCGCGCCCTGCTTCTCGAGGAAATCGCTGAGCCATCCCGACGCCTTCTCTTCCTTGAAGCAGAGCTCGGGGTTTCCGTGGATCTGGAGAGAAATCTTCTCGAGATCGTCCGCGAGGCGGTCGACCGCCTCCGTGACCTTGGTCTTGGCCTGGTCGAGCGTCTCAGACGCCATCCGCGAACTCCTTCTTGGCGGCCTTGACCCGCGCGGGCTCGGCGAGCAGGTCGAACGTCGTCATTGCCATGGTCTTGGCCGCGGCGACCATGCCCTGCCGGGCCAACGGCTTGACCGCCGCGTCGGCGAAATCGCGCGTATGGATGGCCATCCCCACGGGCGCGATGCCGATCATCGGCTGGATGGTCGGCAGCACCTGGCTGACGTTGCCCACGTCGGATGAGCCCTTGCGGTCGGGGATGGGCTCGCCCTCGCTGAGTCCAACGGCGGTCATGTTGGCCTTGAAGAGATCGAGCAGGACGCGGCTCGACTTCATCGGCTCGTAGACGCTGTCGTGCTGGGTGACCTTGAGCTCGCAGCCCGCCGCCTTGGCCGCGCCTTCCGCGCACGCGATGACCCGGCGGTACAGCTCCCACATCGTGTCGATGCGCGGGGCGCGCATGTAGAAGGTGGCCGACGCGTACTCGGGGATGATGTTGGCAGCTGCGCCGCCGCTCGTGATGATGCCGTGGATGCGGCAATCAGGGCGCACCTGCTGCCGCATCATGGCGACCGCATTGTAGGTCTGCACGCAGGCATCCAGCGCGTTGACGCCCTCCCACGGATCGGCCGAGGCGTGCGAAGCCTTGCCGCGGAACTCGAGCGTCGCGCGGGCGATGCCGAGCAGGTCCTGGTGGAGGAGCGTGCGATCGAATCCGTGGATCATCATCGCGGCGTCCACCTCTTTGAAGATGCCCGCCTGGATGAGCTTGATCTTGCCGCCGCCGCCCTCTTCCGCCGGGGTCCCGATGACCTGGACGCGCCCCTTGGGCAGCTGCGCCTTGACCGCGGCGAGCGCCGCGCCTGCGCCGGCGCCCGAGGTCGCGATGATGTTGTGGCCGCACGCGTGCCCGATGCCCGGGAGCGCGTCGTACTCGCAGAGGATGGCGATGGTCGGGCCTTCGCCGGTCTCGATGGTGGCTCGAAAGGCGGTCTCGACGCCGCCCACGCCCTGTTCGACCTTGAAACCCTGTTTGCCGAGGAACTCCGAGAGCCACGCGCAGGCCTTGACTTCCTGGTACGCGAGCTCGGGGTTGTCGTGGATCTTCGTCGACAGCGCGTGCAGCTCGTCGGCGAGGCGGTCGACTGCCTGCGAGATGGCGTCCTTGACGGTGCTCATGCGGCCTCCGGGGGTGAGAGGGTTCGCGCTGCGGCGACGAACCGTCACTCTACAGCCCGACAGTCAGCTTGTCGAGCCCCGGCGGGATGCTACAGGCGGCGGGATTCGAAGCGAAGGGACTCGCGGGCTGGTTCGGGCTCGCCGATCGGGAGGTCGATGTTGAAGACCGCGCCGCCCTCCGGACGATTCTCGGCCCAGATGCGGCCGCCGTGCTCGGTGACGATGCTGTGCGCGACGGAGAGGCCCAGGCCGCGCCCGTCACCCGGCTGCTTGGTGGTGAAGAAAGGGTTGAAGATGCGGGGCAGGTGTTCCGGCGGGATGCCGGGCCCGTCGTCGGCCACCTGGATGCGCACGCCCTCGGCCCACGGCTTGACGGTGATCGTGAGCACGCCGCCACCGTGTGCCTCGCGGACGGCATGCTGGGCGTTCTGCAGCACGTGCAGCAGGACTTCCTGAAGGTGGTTGTGGTCGGCCCAGATGTCGGGCACGGGCTCGAGGTGGACGCTCACCGAGATGCCCTCGGCCTCGAGGCGGCTTTCCTCGAAGGCCACCACTTCGTTGACCTGTTCCCCCACCTGGCAGCGCGCGCGCCTCGGTGGGCGATGCTCGGCGAAGAGGATGAGGTCGCGGACGATGGAGGCGGCGCGCTTGGACGCGGCGTCGATCACGCCCATCGCTTCCTGGATCAGCGGATCCAGATCGCCCTGGGCCAGCAGGTGCAGCTGGGCCATGATGATGGTCAGCGGGTTGTTGATCTCGTGCGCCACGCCCGCGGCTAGGCCGTTGACGGCGGAGAGCCGCTCCGCCCTGACCACTTCGACCTGTGCGCGGCGGAGGTCGTCGAGCTGCCGGTTGATCTCGCCGTAAAGCCGCGCGTTGTCGAGCGCCAGGCCGATCTGGTCCGCGACGCACTCGAGCAGCGCGACCTCCTCGTCGGTGAAGCGGTCGTCCGTCTGGCGGCCCAGGGAGAGCGTGCCCAGGATGCGGTAGCGGGCCCGGATCGGCACGCAGACGAAGCCACGAATGCCATCCGAGCTGACCGCCGCGAGGGCCGCCGGCAGCAGGTCTTCCGCGGTGCTCGCGTCGTCCACTCGGCGCGCGGTTCCCGACAGCGCCACCCGGCCGATGAGACCTTCGCCCAGGGGGAGCTCGAGGTTGACCCGGCGCAGCTCGTCGCTGAGGCCACGGTCACCGCGCAGGAGCATGGTGTTCCCGTCGACCGAGATCAGGTGAAGGCTCGCGATCTCGTGTCCCGTCACGTGCGTCAGCGCCGACAGGGACCGCTGCACGACCTCGTTGAGGTCGAGAGAACGGCTCACCGCCTCCGTGACCGCGCGGAGCACTTCGAGATGCCGGATCAGGGACGTGGGCTCATGTTTGCGCATGACGCCTCAAGGGTAGCAAGACTGGTGCCACAAGGATAGGGTCGGCATCACCGTTTCCCCATTGAGGCCTGGACCGCCTGATGAGAATGTGGACCATTTGTGTCAGGCCGTGAAATCGTACAGTGTCAGCCCCATGACCACACCCCGGTTCTCGCGCGGGCTATGCGTCTGCCCACTGACGGGTGGGAATGCAGGACCAGCTCCTTCAAAAAGTGGGGGTCACGCTCCGAAAGATTGAGGTCCGCCAGCCGCTCCATGGCTCCGATGAATGGGCCGGGGGCCCCTGTTAGCCTGAGCGCGAAATCGTCGGCCCGCATTTCGGCCCGCCGGGACCAGCCATTGATGACAGGCAGCGCGACAAGGCTGACAGCCATCGTCACGAGACCGAACAGCGGCAATCCGGCGATATCCGACGGGCCGGAGAGTCCGAGGGCTTCCGACGCCGAAGTGAGAACCCGGTCTGCGACCCACAGGGTTGCGAGCGTGACCGCGCTCTGAACGGCGAGTCCGCGCCACACATCGCCCGCGACGTGGTGACCGAGCTCATGGGCGAGCACCGCTTCGACCTCGTCCGGCTCGAAGCGATTGACGAGCGTGTCGAAGACCAGGATGCGCCGCGTTCGGCCTAGGCCGGTCACGGCGGCGTTGGCGGTGCGGCTCCGGCGGGACTGGTCGGCTATCCACACGCCTATCGCGGGCACGCGGGCCCTCGCGGCCAGCCGGAGGAGCCGCGAGCGGAGAGCACCATCGGCGAGCGGCGTCAGCCGGTAGAAGAGCGGCACGAGCCATATCGGCATCACGAAGGCCAGGAGCGCCCCGCCGATGGCGAAGGCGACCCCGGCCCAGAGCCACCACCAGGGCGTCGCGCGCAGAAGCCCGTACACGACGAGGGCGCTCGCTATCGTGAGGACGGTCCCGATGAGGCCGCCCTTGATCCTGTCGCGCAGCCATTGGCCGAGGCTCTCGTGACTCAGCCCGAAGCGTCTCGGAAGCTCGAAGCCGCCCAACCAGCCGAGCGGCAGTGTCAGGAGCTGGTAGCCCGCCGCCAGCACCAGCACCGCGGCCGGCACGGCGAGCCACCAATGCGATGTCCATGCGGAGAGAAGATCGCGAAGCCGCGCGGAAACGCCGGTTGCAAGGACCGCGGCGAGATAGCCCACGGTGAGGAGCATGCGCAATATGCCCAGGCGGAACTGCCAGCGGTGGTAGGCACGGGCCTCGCTCATGCTTCGAGTATCGCCCCGGGAAGCGATTGCGCCAAGCAGTCGGCGCGGAGGTTACAGGACGCGCAAGTGTGCTACACTTCTCGCCAATTCACTCACACAGGAGCCCAAATGTTCCAGTCCCCGGAGGACGTCCAGCAACACTTCAAGAACGCCCGCTACATCGCCAACCGCCGCATCTGCACGGTGGTGTTCCTGGCTGAGCGCATGGGCCGCCCCGTGCTCATCGAGGGCCCGGCGGGCGTCGGCAAGACCGAGCTGGCCAAGACGCTGGCCGAGATCACCAACCGTCGGCTCATTCGTCTTCAGTGCTACGAAGGGCTCGACGAGGGCAAGGCCCTGTACGAGTGGAAATACGCCAAGCAGCTCCTCTACACGCAGCTCCTGCGCGAGCGCATCGGCGAGCTGATCGCCGACGCGCCGTCGCTGCCGGACGCGGTCGCCAGGATCTCCGGCCAGGACGACGCCTTCTTCTCGCATCGCTTTTTAGCACCTCGGCCGCTGCTGCAGGCGATCGAGTCCGTGGATCCCGTCGTCCTGCTGGTCGACGAGATCGACAAGGCCGAGCCGGAGTTCGAAGCGTTCCTGCTCGAAGTGCTCTCCGATTTCCAGGTGTCGGTGCCCGAGCTGGGCACCATCAAGGCGACGAACATCCCGATCGTGGTGCTCACGTCGAACAACGCCCGCGAGCTCTCCGACGGGCTCAAGCGCCGCTGCCTGCACCTGTTCATCGACTTCCCGCCCCCGGATGAGGAGCTGGCGATCATCCGGCTGAAGGTGCCGGAGATCTCCGAGCGCCTGGCCCAGACCGTCGTGACGACCGTGCAGCGCATCCGCGGGCTCGACCTCCGCAAGGCGCCCTCCGTGTCGGAGAGCCTCGACTGGGCGCGCTCGCTCGTCATCCTCAACGCCGACAACCTGGACCGCGAGCTGGTCGAATCGACGCTGACGATGCTGGTCAAGCACGAGAAAGACCTCGAGCGCGTCAAGGGCGCGCTCGACAAGGTGCTGGCCGACTTGGACTAGGCGGGGACTAGGCGCTCAATGGGCCTTTCCGAATTCCGCGAGCTCTGGTTTCCGTGCCCACGCATCCGCCTGCCGGAGCTCGGGCCGGGCGGACCCGTGTTCATCGAAGGCGGGCGCTGCATCTCCTCCGCGCTCGGCGAGTACACCAAGCTCTGGATCCACGCCGCGGGACGGTGGCACTTCTACTACACGCATCCGGCCCCCCGCGAGTTCTTCCGGGTCGCCATGCCCGAGGCCGTGCCGCATCTGCTCCAGCCCGGGGAGATGACCGTGGAGACCTCCCGGCAGGACCCGGCCTACAAGGTCGTGCTGGGGCTCCGTTGCTCGGAGGGACCCGTGCGCGTGCTGCACCTGGTGGGCGACGCGCCCGACGTCACCCGGGTGGCGGAGCGCGAGGAAGAGGCTCCGAGCGAAGGACTGGGCTGGAAGCTCAAGATGACCCACTTCATCGCCCCGGGGTCGTTTCACGGCCTCCTGCGCCTCGAGGACGGGCGGCTCTGTCCCATCACCCGCGACGGCGGGGAAGATGTCTTCAAGTCCTCCTGGGTCACCTTCTCCCGATAGGGTAAAGAGATTCACACTTAAGGCAGGGAAATGGACCAAAGAATACTCGAATTCATAGGCGACCTTCGGCGCGCGGAGCTGCGCATTTCGCCCAGCGAAGCCATGGACGCGTTGTCGGCCTCTTCTGAAATCGGCCTCGAGCACCGGGATACGTTCAAGTCCGCGCTCGCTGCCACGCTCGTGAAAGAGTCGCGCGACCTGCCGACCTTCGACCGCATCTTCGATCTCTACTTCCTTGATCTGGAGGCGCTCGGCGCCGGGCTCAAGAAGGCGCTCGGGCCCGAGGACCCGCGCATCCAGCAGCTGCTCGACCAGCTCATGGCGCAGGAAAACATGGAGATGGACGAGCTGACCGAGCTGATGCTGCAGGGCGAGGGCTCCGACATGGAGATGGCCATTCGCGGCCAGGGGCAGGGGGCCGGCCTCGAGCGGTTGATGTATTTCCTCCAGATCGGCTACTTCTCGCGGCGCATCTACGACAAGTTCGACTGGGAGGCGATCGAGCGCGATCTCTCCCGCATCATGCAGCTGCTCGAGGCCCAGGGCATGGATCCCGGCATGCTGGCGCGGATCCGCAACTACCTCGATCTGCGTCTCGAAGCCTTCCGTCGCATGATCCGCCAGCACGTCGAGCGCGAGCTGGAGCGGCGCGCCTACCGGCAGGGCGAGAAGCTCACGCGCGAGGTGCTGACCGACAAGCCGCTCTTCGCGCTCTCTCCCGACGAGGTGGCGCAGATGAAGGCGGTGGTCGCACGCCTCGCGCGCAAGATCAAGGACGCGCTCGCGATGCGGCAGCGACAGGAGGAGAAGGGGCGGCTCGACTCGCGCCGGACGATCCGGAAGAGCCTGCAATACGGCGGCGTGCCCATGGACCTGCGCTTCCGGCGGCGCCACCGCGAGAAGCCCAAGCTGGTCACGCTGTGCGACGTGTCGGACTCCGTGCGCAATGCCTCGCGCTTCATGCTCCAGCTCGTGTGGAGCCTGCAGGAGTGCTTCTCGCGGGTGCGCTCGTACGTCTTCGTGTCCGAGATCGCCGAGGTCACCCAGGCCTTCAACACGTTCCCTGTGGACCACGCCATCGAGTGGGCGCTCAAGTCGTCGTCCGTGGACTACCACTGCCGCTCGGACTTCGGCTACGCCTTCAGCCGCTTCGTCCGCACGGAGATCGAGTCGCTCGATCGCAAGACGACGGTGCTCGTCCTCGGCGACGCGCGCAACAACTACAACGATCCGCAGGCGTGGGCGATCCGCGAGATGCGCGAGCGGGTCAAGGGCATCATCTGGCTCAATCCGGAAGGCCAGTGGGGCTGGGGCATCGGCGACAGCGTGATGCCGCTCTACTCTCCCGCGTGCGACATCGTCAAGGAGTGCCGCACCGTGGGCCAGCTGGTCGAGGTCGTGGACCATCTCGTCCACTCGTGGTGGCGCCGCGGTCGCTAGCGTCATGCGGGTACCTCTCCTCGCCGCCGTCTTCGCCGTCCTGATCCTGGCCGCTCCGGCGGCTGCCGAGGACTGCGTCACGATCGACAACTTCTCCAAGGGCAAGGTGGGCGAGTTCCCGCCCGACTGGAAGCCGCGAAAGGACTCCGGGCGCGAGGCCTACTCGATCCAGGAGGCCGACGGCCTGCGCTTCCTCCACGCGGTCGCCAAGAACCTCGGCATCCAGGCCGCCAAGCAGTACGAGTGGGATCCTCAAGCGTACCCGATGCTGGCCTGGTCCTGGCGCCCCATCGAGTTTCCCAAAGGCTCCGACGAGCGGCAGTCGAAGACCAACGACAGCGCGGTCTCCGTCTATGCCGTGTTCCCGCATTCGCCGTGGTCGGTGAAGGCGCTCAAGTACATCTGGAGCGCCGTGGTTCCGGTCGGCACGCGGCTGACCTCGAGCGCGGGACTGACGCAGGTGCTGGTGCTGCGGAGCGGAACGGAGAAGAAGGGCGTATGGACGGAGGAGCGGGTCAACGTCTTCGAGAACTACAAGAAGCTCTTCGACGAGACCGAGACGCCCAAGGCTTCAGGCATAGCCGTCCTGACGGATTCCGACGACACCAAGTCGACCGCCCAGGGCGACTACGCCAACTTCCGCGTCTGCAAGCCCTGAGGCGGAGTTCGTGAGCGGGCCCGAGCCGGATCCCTTCGAGACACTCTTCGACCGCGGGGTGACGGACGGCCTGCCGGTCGTCCCCCCCACCCGCGAGCGCGTCACCAAGATGATCGCGGGCTCAGGCCGCGACGGCGCCGAGCTGATCGCGCTGGTGCCCCCGAATTTCGGCCGCGCCACCGTCGAGAAGATCGCCGTGAACGCGGTCATGGCGGGCTGCCGCCCCGACTATCTCCCCGTGATCATCGCCGGTGTCGAGGCCATGTGCGAAGATGCCTTCGATCTCCACGGCGTCTCCGCCACGACCAACTTCCACTCGCCGCTCTTCATCGTCAACGGCCCCGCGCGCAAGGCGCTCGATATCAACTGCGCCGCCGGCGTTTTCGGCCCCGGGTGGCGCGCCAACGCCACGATAGGCCGGGCGCTGCGGCTGATCGTCGCCAACGTGGGCGGCGCGTCCGCGCGGACCATGAGCATGTCCACGATGGCGCACCCGGGGCGCTACACCTACTGCATCGGCGAGCACGAGGAAGAGAACCCCTGGGACTCGCTGGCCGTCGAGCACGGCTTCGCCCCCGAGGACAGCACGGTGACGGCCTTCGCCGGCGAGGCGCCCCACGGCGTCTACGATCACCGGAGCACGCGCGGGGAGGATCTGCTCGTCACCATCTCGCATTCGCTCGAAGTCATCTCGCACCACAAGTCCACCCACCACGGCGACACGCTGCTCGCCTTCTCGCCCGAGCACGCGCGCATGATCGCCGGCGACGGCTGGACGAAGCCCGCCATGCGCGAGTTCCTCTGGCATCGCCTCCGCAAGCCGGTGAGCGCGCTCATCCCCGGCGTGGACGGCGGCGACGGCCTGCCGGCGCACGTGATGAAGAAGTTTCCGCATCCCGAAACCGACACGACGCTCATCCCGAAGTTCCGCGAGCCCGCCAATCTGCAGTTCATCGTGGCGGGCGGGACGGCGGGCCGTTTCACCGCCGTCATCCCGGGCTGGACATTTCCCAAGATGTCCAGGCTCGTCATAAAGAAGGTACAATTCCCGCGGGAGGGCCTATGAGCACAGAAGAGTTCCTGGATCCGACCGACTCCGTCGCAGTGTCCCGCAAGACCGCCGCGCGCCTGGTCACGCTCGACGGCAAGACCATCACGCTGCTGGACATCTCCAAGGCCAAGGGCGACCACCTGCTCGATCGCGTCGAGGAGCTGCTGCGCGAGCGCGCCAAGCCCAAGGCCATCATCCGCAAGAAGAAGCCCACCTTCGCGCGGCCGGCGCCCGAGGACCTGCGGGCGGAGATCCTCAAGACGAGCGACGCCGTGATCGAGGCGCTTGCCGACTGAGGGTCCTGCACAACGTGCAGTGTGCACGACGGCGTGTTCTTCGAAGACAACGGAATGCCGACGGCCACGGTGATCTCCACCGAGTTCGCCAGGGCCGCGCGCGCCCAGGCGGGGGCACTCGGGGCCGACACGTACAAGACCATCATGGTCCAGCATCCGATCCAGCCGCTCACCCGCGACGAGGTGCGCGCCCTGGCCGAGAAGGTGTACGACGAGATCGTCGCTCGGCTGACGCAAGGCTGACCCGGTGGGGCAGTAGGCGCTCGAGCGGGCCGGATCGGGCCCGCTCGGCGCCAGGGTCCGCTAAGGACGACTCCACGGATGACACCTCGATTCGAATACCTGATGAATCTCTCTGTTGACGTCGGGAATGTCGTCTCGATGGGCCCGGGGCCCATCGGCGAGCGACGCGTGGTCGGCATCCTCGGCGGCACCTTTGAAGGCTCCGGCTTGCGGGGCGAGGTGCTGCCCGGGGGAGCGGACTGGCAGATCGCGCGCAGCGACGGCGTCCTGGACCTCGACGCGCGCTATGCGCTGAAGGAGCAGGCGGGAGGCGTGGTTCGCGTCTTGAGCCAGGGTTACCGCCACGGACCGGCGGAGGTATTGGAGGCCCTCGGGCGCGGCGAGGATGTGGACCCGGCGAAGTACTTCTTCCGGACCATCATGCGCTTCGAGACCGGGGCGCCGTATCTCGAGTGGCTGAACAGGACGATCGCGGTCGCCACGGCCAAGCGAGAGGCGCGGCGGGTCCTGCTGAGCGCGTACAGGCTGCTGTGAGCCGAGTTGAACGGGAGCCGACATCATGATCGCTGAGGCGGTTCGAACCATGTACGAGTACAACGCCTGGGCGAACACGCGCATCCTCGATACCGCGGCGCACGTGACGGCGGAACAGCTCCTGGCAGGGGGCGGAGCGAGCTTCGACTCCCTGCGCGACACCCTGGTCCACGCCATGAGCGCTCAGTGGCTCTACCTCGAGCGCTGGAGAGGCCGCTCGCCCCGGGCCTTCCTGGACCCGAAGGAGTTTCCCGACGTGGCGTCCATACGCAGGCGCTGGGATGAGATCGAGCGCGAAACGCAGGCATTCGTTGCCGGGCTCTCCGACGCTCAGTTGGCCCGCAACCTCGAGTACACCAACATGACGGGCGAACGCTGGACCTACCCGCTCTGGCAGCAGATGCTTCACCAGGTCAACCACGCGACCCAGCATCGCAGCGAGGCCGCGGTCATGCTGACCCACGCCGGCCATTCTCCAGGCTGGCTGGATTTGCTCTACTACATCGACCTGTTGACTCCGGAAAAGCGCGATTGACGACGGAGGCTCTCGTCATGGTGCCGCAGGCCAAGGAGCTCGAGCCTCTGCTCGGGACGCTCGCTGCCGCAGGCTACCGGGCCAAGGGTTTGACGCTCGGCAGGCTCGACTG